>Ga0315286_10000034_pt1 | contig 83527 bp, 84 predicted proteins | sample YL17G10_0_MG_FD_205038 | JGI IMG/M metagenome (GOLD analysis project Ga0315286, IMG submission 205038) | Sediment microbial communities from Yellowstone Lake, YNP, Wyoming, USA - YL17G10_0 | ecosystem: Environmental > Aquatic > Freshwater > Lake > Sediment | place: USA: Wyoming | collected...
GCATTGCGTTCGTTCAAGTGCCACCAAAAATTTACTTGTCAGAAATGCTTCTGGTATGCACTTGCACTCACTATGCCGCTTGTCGCGGCATTGCGTTCGTTCAAGTGCCACCAAAAATTTACTTGTCAGAAATGCTTCTGGTATGCACTTGCACTCACTATGCCGCTTGTCGCGGCATTGCGTTCGTTCAAGTGCCACCAAAAATTTACTTGTCAGAAATGCTTCTGGTATGCACTTGCACTCACTATGCCGCTTGTCGCGGCATTGCGTTCGTTCAAGTGCCACCAAAAATTTACTTGTCGTAAATTTTTGGTGGAGGCGACGAGCGGACTCGAACCGCTGAATAGCTGTTTTGCAGACAGCTGCCTTACCACTTGGCTACGTCGCCATAAATTAGTTCGTTGTTCAGAGTTCACTATTGACAGTTTTTACTATGAACTATGAACTATGAACTATGAACTTTGAACTTTGAACTTTGAACTATAAATATTTCTTTACTGCTTTAATTATCGTCTCAACCTCTGCCAAGCAGCCCACGCCCACCTTGCCGCAAGCCAGCCTCCCCACTCTTGGCTCAATAAATTTATAACCAAAGGATTTTAATTTTTTAATATTTTCTTGCGTGATTTTATTCTTATACATATTCTCATTCATCGCCGGGCAAATTAAAACCAGTGCGGAGGTAGCGCAAACCACACAAGTTAGCAAATCATCGCATATCCCATGAGCAATTTTACCGATAATATTAGCGGTTGCCGGCGCAATCAAAACCAAATCGGCTTTTTCCGCCAAAGACACATGCTCTATTTCCCATTCTTGCGGCGCATCAAACAACCCGCGATAGACCGGGCTGCCAGATAAGCCCTGAAACACAATCGGCTTAATGAACTCTTCTGCTTCGGCCGTCATTACCACGGTAACAGAAAAACCTTGTTCTCTCAGCCTGCGAATAATCTCGCAGGCTTTGTAGATGGCGATGCTGGCGGTTACTCCTAAAACAATATTCTTCTTTTTGGGCATGGATTATTTTTCCAGCTTAATCTTCTGATAACGCACCTTACCATCGGCAATCTCATAGAGGGCAACAGTAGACGGTTTGATAGCTGAATTCATCACCACCAGCTTAGGTTGGCCTTCAGCAATCTCTAGCGCCCTTTTGGATGCCAGGATCACTAATTTATAAATCGAATAGCCAGTCTTATCCAACAGCTTTTCCAGCGCTACATAAGGCATATACCACCTCTCTCGTATTGAGATTCTGTTTCTCGTAATACAATCTCTGTCAATTTCCTAACCGCATCATCCAAATCTTGATTCGTCAGGCAATAGTCGTATCTACGAGAAACGCGGATTTCTTTTTCCGCTAGTTTTAAGCGTTCCCGAATCTCTTCTTTTTTGGTTTTTTTACAGCGCTTCTCTATTCTGCCCCGTAATACCCCCAAAGATGGCGGCATAATAAAAATCGTCTTGGTATTTTGGGGATAAAGCCGCTTGATCCTTAAGGCCCCTTTTAAATCCAAAGACAGGACCAGATTTTTACCTTTGCGCAATTGCCTTTCTACAAAATCTTTAGGCGTGGCGTAATAATAACCTAAATATTTTGTCCATTCAAGAATTTTTTTTGCTCTCTGTAGTTGTCTAAAGCGCTCTTGGCGGATAAAAAAATAATCCTGGCCATTCTTCTCTGTAGACCTTTTAGGCCGAGTAGTAAAAGAAATAGACTTTACCAGCCTATTTTTAAGGCCTTTGCCTTTAAGAAGTTTGGCTAAAAGCGTGGTCTTGCCTGAGCCCGATGGCCCAGAAATCACAAATATTAAACCTAAGTTTTTTTTCTGTACTCTGTACTCCGCGCTCTGTTCTCTCACTCTATATTTTGTACTTGCTCACGAATCTTTTCAATCTGGCTTTTCATCTGAACAACGCGGGCAGAAATAGCCGCGCTACAGGACTTGGCGCCAATAGTATTGGCCTCGCGCTGCATCTCTTGGGCAATAAAGTCTAATTCTTTACCTATAGCGCCTGGTTTAGAAAGTTTGTTTTTAAAATTCCGGATATGAAATACCAGCCGCTCTACTTCTTCGCTAATATCTATCTGCTTGAGAAAACTGACCCGCTCTTCATCGCTCTTAATCTGGCTACACTTATCCCGCGCCACTTTTCTGGCTTTTCTCTTGATAATACCGAGGTGATTATTGAGGGCCTGGGCCCGGCTTTTTAAATAAATGTATAAAGCCTGGCCTTCTTTCTGGCGCATCTTCACCAGGTTATCTAGGGCCTGATTAACTAATAAATTTAGCCGCGGCCAGATACGCTCTTTAGGAACCCTACTCTCGGCTAAAGATATAATGCCTGGTAAATGTATCAATGTATCCAAGCGCACCTCATCTTGAACTTTAAACTGGCTCTTGATATTTCTTAGCACGGAGATATAGTTTTTAAGCAGCGGCTTATTGATAAAAACCCGCGGCGCTTCCTCCCTGGTAATATTTACCACACAGGTAACCCTGCCCCGCTTAATCTTGGCTTCAATGTTTTTCTTGATTTTGTCTTCTAAAGATAAAAAACCCTCTGGAAAATGAAAAACCATATCTAAAAATTTATGGTTCGTGCTTCTTAGTTCCACGCAAATTTTACCCAATGGCAAGATCTTTGCCTCCTTACTACCAAAACCGGTCATGCTATTTAACATATATCCTCGCTTCGCTCGGGAGATTACAGATTACAGTTAACAGATTACAGAAATGCTTTTGTTTGCTCTGTTCTCTGTACTCTGTTCTCTGTAATCTCCAGAATGCCCTAGTTTCTGGTTACTTCTTGTTAGGCCCAGGCTTTTACCTTCTTCTCCTTCTCGACAACTTCCTTGATGGGATATAAATTGACGATGATCTCTTCGGGTTGGAACCAAAGTTTTATCTCTCGCTCTGATTCTTGTTCATTCGAAGATACATGAATTACGTTTTCATAAACTCCGGCGGTGGTTATCCGGCCGTAAGAACCCCGGATAGAAGTAGGATCTGCTTCTTCAGGGTTCGTGGCGCCAGCAAGTTCGCGGCATTTCCTAATCGCATCTTCACCCCAATAAATTAAGGCCATGACCTTGCGGCGATTATGCAGCTCTCCTTGTATATACTTAATCAGCTCTTCATAAAATGGCTTACCCTTAAGATGCTGGTAGTGTTCTTCAGCTAACTGCCGCGATACGCGCGCAATCCTGGCAGCCACAATCTCCAGTTTTGTCTCGGATAATCGGGTTAAAATATTGCCGGTTAAAGACTTCTTCAGTCCATCGGGCTTGATGAGGATTAAGGTGGCCTGATTCATACTTTCGAACCTCCTTCAATGAGTCCCCCTTCTTGCTTTCGCAAGAAAGCAGGGGGACCTCCTCTTAAAATACTTAAAATCCGCTCCAGGTCCTCGGAAGAATAAAACTCAATTAGAATATGGCCGCGTTTCTTGCGCTTGCTAATTCTGACCTTGGTAGCTAAAACATGTTGTAATTCCTCTTCCAATGCTGCCAGATAGGGCTCGCGCAGAGATGTTGCCATCCGACGCTTCGTTCCTCGCGGACGCTGGGCCTTAATTAAACTCTCTAACTCTCTAACAGACAAACCCTTAGAAATAATCTCCTGCGCTAAACGCCGTTGCTGATTAACATCCACTAACTCCAAAAGCGCCCTCCCATGGGCAAAAGATATCCGGCCTTTTTTTATCTCTTCTTGAACTTCCAGCGGTAACCTCAGTAACCGTAATGTGTTAGTAATTGAAACCCGTGATTTACCTAGGACTTCGCTAATCTTTTCTTGCGTAACTTGAAATTTATCAACGAGATATTGATAAGCGTGTGCCTCTTCAATAGAATTAAGATCCTGGCGTTGAATATTCTCGATTAAGGATAACTCCAAAGAATCGCGGTCCTCTACGTCCTTGATAATTACTGGTATCTCTTTTATATTCAATATGTTAGCAGCGCGAAACCTGCGTTCACCGGCAATCAACTCATAATAATCTCCCTTGCGTCTGACTAAAACTGGCTGAATCACCCCTTTTTCTTTAATCGACTGGGTAAGTTCTTCTAAGTTTTGTGGATCAAAATTCTCGCGCGGCTGAAAAGGATTGGGTTTAATCTGGTCAGTTTGGACATAAATAATCTTCTCTTGTCGCCCTGTTTCTCTTTCCGGGATTAAAGCACTAATACCTTTGCCTAAGGCTTTTCTTTCCATTATACCACTCCTTCTGATGGTATGGTTTTAGGGGTAATAGGAATCCCCATAACCTCTTGGCTTAACTCTTCATATTTCTGAGCTCCAATAGACTCCCTGTCATATAAAGCCACCGGCTTACCAAAACTCGGAGCTTCGGTTAAGCGGACATTCCGGGGAATAATAGCATTATACACCTTATCGTGAAAGTAATTCTTGACCTCTTGAATCACTTCTTTAGCCAAGTTAGTGCGAAAATCCGCCATCGTGAGTAGCACCCCCTCAATCTTTAGGTCTGGATTAAGATTATCTTTCACAAGATGAATAGTATTAACGAGTTGCGTTAATCCTTCTAGGGCGTAATATTCACACTGCACGGGTATCAATACGGAATCTGCGGCACACAAACCATTAATAGTTAAGAGCCCTAACGAGGGCGGAGAATCAATCAAGATAAAATCAAAATTATCCTTTTCTTTCTGCAGGGCCTTTTTTAATCTATACTCTCTACCTAAAAGACTCACCAACTCCACTTCTGCGCCTGTAAGGTCAAGGTTAGAGGGAGCTAACCAAAGACTACTCATCGCGGTAGTCTGGAATATTTCTTTTATCTCTAATTCTTCTAAGAGTACATGGTAAGTACTCTTTTTAATATTGTGCTTATTAATCCCTAACCCACTGGTGGCATTCGCCTGCGGGTCAAGATCAATCAGTAAGACCTTCTTTTGGGCTAAGGCCAGATAAGTAGCCAGATTAATGGCTGAAGTGGTCTTACCCGTGCCGCCTTTCTGATTACAAATTGTAATAATTTTACCCATTGTAATCTATAGAGTTACGTAATGTAACACGCGGAACCATGCTCCAACAATGGTAAATGCATGTCTTTATTATCCTAAAATTAAGGGATTTGTCAAGTATTTTCTTGAGGTCTCTGAAAAACTCTTAAAAACTATATCAGAGCCCTCTGATTACACAGATTTTATCGTCTAAGTTTTTTCGCCACAATACTTGGCGAATCCGCCATGCTTTGTAGCGGAAATCTGTGTAATCTGCCTTTATAATCTGTGTAATCATAAAAACAGACTTTTTCAGAGCTCTCTTCTTAATTTTTTATAAGACTTACTCTTACCTTGGCTGGCTTAGCACCCGGCATACCAAAAAGGCCCCTTTTTTCCTCGGCAAGCACCTCGATTTTTACCTTATCTCGCCGGAGCCTCAATTCTCTGAGGGCCTTTTTCACGGCTTCTTCTACGGTTCTGCCTTCAACTTCAATACCAAACTTAGCGGTCATTTTTCTTGACTAATGCGAAACTGATAGATCAAGGTAAGAGTGCTATTAATAAACCAATATAAAACTAAACCCGCGGGCATGCGATAAAAAATGAATCCAAACATCAAGGGAAACATAATCAGCATTAATTTCTGCTGCTCTGCTGCAGCGCCTCCAGACTTAGCCATAGAAAGCTTCTGTTGGAAAAACATCCCTATGGCCATGATTACTGGTAATATATTGATCTCATTACCAATTATAGGCAAAGATTTAGGAAGGAGAAAAAGCCGATCTGGTTCTGATAAGTCTTTTATCCACAAAAAGTTAGCTCCTTTTAAAACTACCGAGCGCAACAAGGCTTGATACAGCGCGAAGAATATGGGTATCTGAAGAATTAAAGGTAAGCATCCACCCATAGGATTAACTTTGTGTTGCCGATACAACTCCATTATCTCCTTATTCAATTTTTGCGGATTATCTTTACATGTCTTGCGCAATTCTTCAATCTGAGGTTGTAAGGCCTGCATCTCTTTCATCGAACGCATTTGCTTTAAAGTAAGCGGGTAAAGCACAGCGTAGATTACTAGACTTAAAATTACAATAGCCAGGCCCCAATTATGTACTAACTGAAACAAAAACCCCAACAATCGTAAAAGCATCTGAGAAATAAAATCAAAAGTGCCATAATAGACTACAGTTGACCACTCGGGTTTAACATGATTGATTATCTTTAAGTCCTGTGGTCCCAAATAGATACGAAATTTATGCTTCGTGCTTTGCCCGGGTAAAAGCGTAATTTCTGTTGGCTTTAAACCAACCTCAGATTCTTGAGGGCTAAGTTTTCTAATAAAGCCGCCATAATTATCCGATTCTGGCTCAACCAAGGCGCAAAAATATCTATCGCGCAAAGCCAAAAAATTTACCTTTTCAAAATCAACATCTTTGTGCGCATTAGGATGCAAAACTTTATCTTTGGTGGCTGCGGTTACTTCTTGATATCGCGCCTGAATATTTTTAGGATCAAAATACAGCGCTCCTAAAATTAAAGGCAGATTCATTTTTAGCGGCAAGTCAGACAAATTTTGCATTTCAATATCTAAGTCTATGGTATAGTTGGCGTTAGAAAAAATAAATTTCTTGGTAATCTCTTTATTCTGGTCGCGATGAATAAAAGTAACTGCATCATTAGAACTACTTTCTTTTTTAAAAAGTAGCGCATTATCCACAAGGAAAAATCCGTTTCTCAAGGGAAGTTTATAATTTTGGTATGCCTTAAATACAACTTCCTTGATTGCCGCCTGGGGTTCTATAAAGGTAATCTCAAGTTTCTCCTGGGTAAACTTAAACAAAGAAGCCGGCGGAGGCACCCGTTCTACTGCTAAAGAAGGTGCTGGTTGCTCTGGAATATTTATAGGTGGGGCGCTTTTTGTTGTAACTTCTTTATTTTCAGGATGATATGTCTTAGAAACCCAAGCAGACCAGCTCATCAGAACCAGTAATGATAATGCGATCGCTAAAGTGAGGCGTCTTTCCATGGTTTTATCCTAAGGGATCGTAACCCGCTTTGCCGGAAAAGGGATGACAAGATAATAACCGTTTTGCCCCCCTTAGTATGCCCCGCAAAAACCCGTACTTCATAATTGCTTGTTGGGCGTACTCCGAACAAGTAGGCAGAAAACGGCAGGAACAAGGCAGCGTTAGCCGGATATATCTTTGATAAATCCTGATTAGGTTAAGCGCTAAATCTTTCAACATTAAATGCACAGCCTGTGTCTACCTTTTTGCCGGCGCCGCGACAAAACTTTTCGACCCGTTCTTTTTTTCATCCTGCGTCGGAAACCGTGCGTTCGCTTCCCTACGATATTTGTCGGTGTCTTTAAATTTTTTTTCATGCGACGATATCCTTTTTGATAAATATGATAGAGGTGCTTCTGTTTGTTCGATAAGAATGAGCTGTAATTATAACATAAAGGAGGCGCAAGTCAACCCCGCACCTTTAATATTTAGAAAAAATTGTAACACATAAAAGGCGCGAGGTCAAGACAAACAAATATTATTGCCCGAAGAAATCGCGGGGCGACGCGGGGTTGTTAAGCCCGGTCCGGCCGCACAACCAGCACGCTGCGGTTAATGATGTGAGTAAAAAATTATTGTTGACCCGGAGAGAATTTTTTGTATAATAGTGGACAAACTTGTCTTTTGTGAGAGCGCTGAAAAATTCTTAAAAATCATATCAGCGCTCTCTGATTACACAGATTATTGAAGATTACACAGATTGCCTGTCGAAGATTTAATCTGTGTAATCTGTTTTTAATCTTTTAATCAGAGATTGCTGCAATGTTTAGCATTTTTTCAGCAATCTCTTTGTTTTTACTTGCAATAGGTTTTTTCTCTGGTATAATATTTTCCACAGATTTATGCAAGCTGTGCATAAGCTGTGGATTACCTAAAGACGGAGTAATACTACACTCATGATGCCGGATATCGCCAAGGTTTGGGGCCAGGCAGGAGACTACTTAAAGAAGAAGTTGGGGAGCGCGACTTTTGAAACCTGGCTCTTGCCTTTAAAACCCACGCTAAAAGATGGCCATAATTTAATCCTGGAGGCGCCAGATAGCTTCTTTAGAGACTGGGTGGATACACACTATCGGCCACTTATCCAAGAGGCTCTTCAGCAATCAGCCCAAAAAGGGATTACGGTTACTTTTAGTATTAACCCTTTGGCTAAAGACGCTACTTATCCGCCGCTAGCAAGCACCCCAAGTAACATCAATTTAGAAGCCCGGGATAGCCTGCCGTTGAATTCGCGCTATACCTTTGAAAATTTTGTGGTAGGGTCCGCTAATCGCCATGCGCATGCTTACTCTTTGGCCGTAGCAGAATCTCCGGCCAAGACCTATAATCCTTTATTTATCTACGGCGGGGTGGGCCTAGGCAAAACCCACCTTATACAGGCGGTTTGTCATCACATCAAAAATAAAAAACCGAGTAATCTTAAAATCTGCTATCTTCCTTCTGAGCGTTTCACTAACGAGCTTATCGACGCGATACAGCATCGTTCTACGGCTGCGTTTAGGCAGAAATATAGAAACATGGATGTCTTAGTCCTTGATGACATACACTTTATTGCCGGTAAGGAATCTACGCAGGAAGAGTTTTTCCACACCTTTAACACATTGTACGATGCCCATAAACAGATTGTTATCTCTTCTGACCGGCCGCCTAAAGAAATCTCTAACTTACAAGAGAGATTGGTTTCACGGTTCGGTTGGGGGCTCACCACGGATATTCAGCCCCCAGATTTAGAGACGCGGGTAGCCATCTTAAAAAAGAAGATTGAAAGAGAGCCGGTGGCTGTGCCCGAGGAGGTTATTTTTTTTATTGCCCAACTGATTAAGACTAATATCCGGGAATTAGAAGGGGCGCTGATCCGCGCCATTGCTTATTCCTTGCTCGAGGAAAAACCCATAACCCTGGAATTAACCAAAGAGGTTTTAAAGGACCTCTTGAAAGAACCCAAAAAATTAATTACCGTAGATTTTATCCAACGTTGCGTTACTGAAGAATTTGGGATAACATTACAGGAATTAAAAACCAGGCGCCGCAATAAAAATATAGTTTTCCCGCGGCAGGTAGCCATGTATTTAAGCAGGGAATTAACTGATTTATCCCTGCCGGAAATAGGTGGTTTTTTTGGGGGCAAGGACCATACCACAGTGTTACACTCTTATAATAAAATTAAAGAAAATTTAAACAATAATGAAACTTTAAAAGAAAGGATTAATAAGGTTATACAAATTATTAAACAATAAATTCAGGGCTTATCCCAGGGATAATTTTTTATTAACACACTACAAACAACACAGTTTGAACAATATCCCCAAAAAGAACAAACCCTTATTACTTCTAATACGATATTAATATATTAACTACTAAATAGAAGGGAGATAAAATGAAGTTTAAAACTCAAAAAAACAACCTATTAACCGGTATACAGACCGTACAGAATGTAGTTACTACAAAGGCGGTTTTGCCTATATTATCCAATATTTTAATTGAAACCCAAGAGAATAACCTAAGATTAACCGCGACCGATTTAGATATTGGAATAACCTGTGTAATCCCTGTGGATATCCAGGAGCCTGGCGCAATAACCATACCGGCCAAACGGTTTAGCGATATTATTAAAGAATTACCCAGTGATGAGGTGGTTATAACCACTAAAAAAAATAATTTGGTGCTCATTGAAACCGAATCTTGTCAATTTAGGATTATTGGAATAGCGCGGGAAGAGTTTCCTAAACTGCCTGAGTTCAAAGATAAAGAGGCAGTTAAACTAGAACAGTTGAGCCTGAAACAAATGTTGAGTTTAACCTCTTTTGCGGTGTCCCTAGATGAAAGCAGGTATGTTTTAAATGGTATACTTTTTAAAATCTCCCAAAATAATTTAGACCTAGTGGCTACGGATGGCAGGAGGTTGGCAGTTATAACTAAAAAACTAAAGCAAGATGTGGGTAAAGAGATACAGATGATTGTGCCAATTAAGGCTATCCATGAGTTATGCCGCAGCCTTAAAGAAGAAGGGGAATTAATACTAATATTAAGTAATAACCAAGCGCTATTTGAGTTAAATGATGTAGTAATTATTTCGCGCCTTATTGAAGGCGAATTTCCCGATTATCACCAAGTAATACCACCTGCTTCAGAAAATAAGATACGGGTTAATCGGGAACAGTTTTTGCTCGCCGTGCGCAGGGCAGCCTTGCTTTCTACCCCGGATTACCAAGCTGTGAAATTAGAGGTTTTTAAAAATAAATTAGTGATTTCTAAATCTACGCCTGATATCGGAGAGTCGCGCGAAGAAGTCCCCATGGAATATCAAGGTAAGGAGATAGCCATTGGGTTTAATCCTATTTATTTAATCGATGCCTTAAAAAATCTCAACCTGGAGACCGTAGAGTTGGAGTTAACTGATAGCGAGAAACCCGGCGTGATTCGCACCGATGGTTATATTTATATTGTTTTACCGATGCGCCTAGGTTAATTATGGAAGCCATCAAAGATACGCTAAAAAATGTAATGCAGGCCTTGGAAACCAAAAAGAAAGGACTGTCTCAATATGACCCCCAAATTCTGCTGGAGCAGGTTTTAACCAAAAAAGAGCTGCGGCATATAAAATCTCATTATTTTAAAAGGGGCACCTTGAGCCTGGACATAGATTCCTCTACCTGGCTTTATCAATTAAGCTTAAAAAAAGAAGGCTTGCTGACGGAGTTAGGTAAGAAAAATAGCAGTATAAGGGATATCCGTTTTCGGCTGGGAGGATAGCGTGAAGAAGAAAGAGATAAAATCCCCTAAACCCAAAAGAGCGTCCAAAGAGCCGGTTGAGGAGGATAAATTAGCGGCTGCGCAAGGCACTGCTTCGGGAGAACGCCCGGCGCAGGATAAGGCTTACGACGCCACTACCATACAGGTTTTAGAGGGCACAGAAGCAGTGAGGCGCCGGCCCGCCATGTATATTGGTGACACCTCAGTACGCGGCTTACACCATTTAGTGTATGAGGTGGTTGATAATAGCGTTGATGAAGCCCTGGGTGGTTACTGTAATACCATAGAAGTCATTGTGCATCCGGACAATAGCGTCAGCGTTTTGGATAATGGCCGGGGCATTCCGGTAGATATCCATAGGACGGAAAAAAAGCCGGCAGTAGAGGTGGTGCTGACTACCTTGCACGCCGGGGGTAAGTTCGACCACCGGGTATATAAAGTAGCTGGAGGCTTACACGGCGTAGGTGTGAGCGTAGTTAACGCGCTTGCCGAGTGGTTAGAGGTAGAGGTAAAGAGAGACGGCAAGGTTTATCATCAGCGCTATGAGCGCGGCCGGACCGCTTCTAAACTGACGGTCATTGGTAAGAGCAGCGCTACCGGTACCAAGGTGACCTTTAAGGCTGACCGGACTATTTTTGAAAAAGTAGATTATTCCTATGACATTTTAGCCCAGCGCTTAAGGGAGTTAGCCTTTTTAAACAAGGGCTTAAAAATTAAGCTCCAAGATAAACGCACGGAGAAAGAAAATGCTTTTGAGTTTAATGGCGGCATTGTTTCTTTTGTCGAATACTTGAATAAAAACAAAAATCCCTTACACCACAAAGTGGTTTATTTCGAGAAGAAACAAGATAGCGTGATTTTAGAGGCAGCGCTGCAATATAATGATGGTTATGCGGAAACAATATTTTCTTTTGCCAACAACATCAATACTATTGAGGGTGGCACGCACCTTTCTGGGTTTAAATCTGCGCTCACCCGGGCCATCAACCAGTGCGCTAAGAATAAAAACTTAATTAAAGAAGGCGATGTGGGGATTGCGGGTGAGGATGTGCGCGAAGGTTTAACTACAGTTATTAGCGTTAAACTACCCGATCCACAGTTTGAAGGCCAGACTAAAACTAAGTTGGGCAATTCGGAAATCGAGGGCCTAGTTGCTTCATCAAGCCTGGAGGCTTTAAGCGCCTATTTTGAAGAGAATCCGTCGGTAGCCAACAAGATATTGGATAAGGTTATTTTGGCTTGCCGGGCGCGCGAAGCCGCGCGCAAGGCGCGCGAATTAACCCGGCGCAAAGGTGCCTTAGAAGGCGCGGGCCTGCCGGGTAAATTAGCGGATTGCTCAGAAAGAGACCCGGCCTTGTGCGAAATATTTTTAGTGGAAGGTGATTCCGCTGGCGGTTCAGGCAAGCAGGCGCGGGATAGAAGATTTCAGGCCATTCTTCCCCTCAAGGGAAAAATCTTAAATGTGGAAAAAGCAAGATTAGACAAGGTACTATCTAATGAGGAGATTCGTACCGTAATTACTGCTCTGGGCACCGGGGTTAGTGAAGAATTTGATCTTACCAAGTTGCGTTACCATAAAATCGTCTTACTTTGCGATGCGGATGTGGATGGGTCGCATATCCGTACCTTGATATTAACCTTGCTCTATCGACAGCTGCCCAAACTAATTGAGAATGGTTATGTCTATATCGCGCAGCCACCACTCTATAAAATTAAAAGAGGCCAGCTTAAAGCTAATGAACCTGAAAAATAAAGATACCTATACTGATAACCAGGTTAAGGATATTTTAGAAATGCTGGTAGAAATAGAGCAGTATAATCGGATTTTTGAGAAAAAGGGAGTAAACTTTGCAGAATATCTGGATTTTAGACATCAAAAGACCAAAAAATTGCCCATTTATAGGGTAAAAGTGGATGGCAAAACCCATTTTGTCTCTAATGACCACGAGTTAGCGAAAATTGTCGGAGAAGACAAAATTGAAGAGAAGGCGGAAATTCTGGAACTCTTTGAGGCCCAAGATATTGAAAAGATAATCCAGAAATTGGAAAAAATCGGTTTAGATATTAATACTTATCTTGCGCGGCCCGAAACAGAGGCGGCCAGGGCTAAGAAGGAAGAGAAAAGACCTAAGCTTGCCTACAGAATTATAGGCGAAAAAGGGCATTTTGATTTCTCTTGCCTGAAAGAGGTGTTAGCGCACGTGAAGAGCCAGGCCCAGAAAGGGATGAGTATCCAGCGTTATAAAGGTTTGGGTGAGATGAATCCGCAGCAGCTCTGGGAGACTACCATGGACCCAGAAAAACGCACCCTTTTAAAGGTGGTTTTGGAGGATGCGGTAGAGACAGACAGGATGTTTACAGTGTTGATGGGCGATGAGGTTGAGCCGCGCCGCGCATTTATCGAAGAACATGCCCATCAGGTTAAGAACCTGGACATATAAGTCCGTTAGCCTGTTAGCCTGTTAGCCTGTTGAACGGGCAAACGGGCAAACGGGCAAACGGACAAACTGAAATGTATACCCGTAACGAAAAAATAGTCCCCAGATATATCGAAGAAGAGGTAAAGGACTCTTACCTTAATTACGCCATGAGCGTAATTGTAGGCAGGGCGCTTCCTGATGTGCGCGATGGTTTAAAACCCGTGCATCGCCGGATTTTATATGCCATGCAGGACCTCGGGCTAGAACATACTAAGCCATATAAGAAAGCCGCTAGGATAGTTGGGGAATGCCTTGGAAAATATCACCCGCATGGTGACTTGGCAGTTTACGATGCCTTAATTAGAATGGCCCAGGATTTTTCTTTACGATATCCTTTGGTAGAAGGCCAAGGAAATGTAGGCAGCGTAGACGGGGACTCACCGGCCGCGATGAGATATGTCGAAGCCAGGCTTGCTGAAATTTCCGACGAGATGCTGGCAGATATCGAGAAGAATACAGTTAATTTTGTGCCTAATTTCGATGCCTCTTTATTTGAACCAACGGTTTTGCCTGCGCTCCTACCCAACCTTTTAGTCAATGGTTCATCAGGTATTGCCGTGGGTATGGCTACGAATATGCCGCCGCATAATTTAGGCGAGATTATTGATGGCGTTATCCATTGCGTAGATAATCCTGCTTGTGAAATTAAAGACCTGATGCGTTATATTAAAGGCCCGGACTTTCCTACCGGCGGCCTTATTTGTGGCCGCCAAGGGATTAAAGATGCGTATTTCACCGGCAAGGGTAAGCTTACGCTTAGGGCGCGCGCTTCGATTGAGCGGCAGAAGCAAGGCAGGGATACCATTGTTATTACCGAGATACCCTATCAGGCTAATAAAGCCGCGCTTATCGAGGCTATCGCCGCCCTGGTGGAAGAAAAAAAGATTGAAGGCATTGCCGATATACGCGACGAGTCAGACAAGGAAGGCCTGCGCATTGTGGTGGAGTTGCGCCGGGATGCTGAGCCACGGATAATTCTTAACCAGTTATTTAAGCATACTCAGCTGGAGGTGACCTTCGGGATAATCAATCTGGCTTTAGTGGATGGCCGGCCGCGCGTATTAAATGTAAAACAACTGATTGAACAGTATATTTTGCACCGCAAAGAAATTATCCGCAGGCGCACGATTTTTGATTTAGAAAAAGCCAAGCATCGGGCACACATATTAGAGGGCTTAAAGATTGCCCTGAAGTATTTGGACCGGATTATTAAGACGATTAGGAGCAGTAAAAACGTGGCCGTGGCTAAAGAAGCCTTGATGAAGAACTTTGGTTTAAGCGATATCCAGGCGCAGGCAATATTAGAGATGCAGCTGCAGCGGCTGACGGCGTTAGAGCGCGATAAGATTGATGCCGAATATTTAGACTTAATCAAAAAGATTGAACTCTATCAGTCCATCCTGGCTTCAGAAAAGAAGATAGAGGCGATTATTAAAGAGGGTTTAATCGAGCTGAAGAAAAAATATGGGGATGAGCGCTTAACCGAGATTGCTGCTGAGGCAGAAGAGGTAGAGATTGACGACCTGATTGCCGAAGAGGACGTAGTCATCACGATTAGCCACTCCGGATATGTAAAGCGGCTTCTGGTAAGCGGCTACCGCAAACAGAAACGCGGCGGTAAAGGCGTGACTGGCGCGGAGGTCAAAGAAGAGGATTTTGTGGAACATTTATTTGTGGCCTCCACCAAAGATTATCTCGTAATCTTTACGGACAAAGGCCGGGTGTATTGGTTAAAGGTCTACGAGATACCCCAGGCCAGCCGTACTGCCAAGGGTAAGGCAATTATTAATCTTCTGCAGCTGGCTGCGGATGAGAACATTAGCTCCACGATTCCGGTAAGGGAATTTTCTGAGCATCAATTTTTAGTCATGGCCACTAAGCTCGGGCAGATTAAAAAAACGCGCTTAGATGAATACAGCAATCCGCGCAAAGGCGGGATTATCGGCATGACCTTAGAAAAAGGCGATGCATTAATCGAGGTTAAATTGACCGACGGAAAACAGGACTTGCTGCTGGCTATGCGCCAGGGTAAAACCATAAGATTCTCTGAGTCTCAGGTGCGCGATATGGGAAGGCAGGCCAAAGGCGTGCGGGGTGTTTCCTTAGCCAAGAATGACGTAGTGATTGCCATGGAGACTGTCCAGAAGGACGATACCGTATTAACGGTTACCGAGTTAGGCTTTGCCAAGCGCACTCCGGTTGATCAATACCGTATCCAGAGTCGGGGCGGCAAAGGCATAATCAATATCAAAGTTACCAAAAAGAATGGCCAGGCAGTGCGGCTAAAGGCAGTTTCTGACCGCGATGAGCTGATGGTCATGACCCAGAATGGCATGTTTCTGCGCTGCCCGGTGAAAGATATTCGCGCTACTGGCCGTTCTGCCCAAGGCGTACGCTTAATCAAGTTAGCTGATAAAGATAGAGTCTCTTCCGTAGCCCATGTGGTGGCAGAAGAAGAATAATTCGACCCCATCGTCTAGCCTGGTCTAGGACAAGAGCTTTTCAAGCTCTCGACACCGGTTCAAATCCGGTTGGGGTCGCATATTGTTCATACCGGTTCCCCGCCGTAGGCGGGTCCGCCTGCGGCGGAAAGTGCATACACAGCTCTTTAATGTAAAATTTAGTTAATAGTAGTATAAGCTATATTAAAGGAGGTATCGAGCATTATGACTGAGCATAAACAATTGGGTAAGATCAAGGTAATAGTCTGCGAGGACAGGCAGGAAGTAGCAAGAGTAGCGGCCGATATCTTTGCCCAGGACATTAGAAAAAAACCGGGCACAGTGTTGGGTTTAGCGACAGGGGGGACCCCTGTAGATATGTATCAACTGTTAATCCGCATGCACAAAGAAAAAGGCTTAGACTTTAGCCGCGCAGCGTCTTTTAATCTCGATGAGTATTTAGGGTTATCCGTAGATCACCCGCAGAGCTACCGCTATTTCATGAATGAGAACCTGTTTAACCACATCAACATTAATAAATTAAATACCCGTGTTCCCGACGGGAAAGCCAAAGACCTTCAAGTTGGTTGCCAGAAATACGAAAACGATATTAAGACAGCCGGAGGCATAGATCTGCAGTTACTCGGTATCGGCTCTAATGGCCATATCGCCTTTAACGAACCAGGTTCGCCCGGCAATTCTCGGACCAGGGTGGTAGATTTAACCGAGAGAACAATTAAAGATAATGCCCGTTTTTTCCAAGATGAATCCGAAGTGCCCACGCAGGCAGTAACCATGGGCATAGGCACGATTTTAGAGGCCAAGAAGATTGTCTTGTTAGCTACAGGTAAAAATAAGGCAGAGGCAGCGGCTAAGGCGATTAAGGGCAGCGTGGACGTAAAAGTACCCGCCTCTTTTTTGCAGAACCATCCTGATTGTACATTTATTATTGACAAAGATTCCGCCGCAGGATTATAAAAGACTTAGACCAGCCGCATAATTTAACCAAGTCAGTAGTTGTTGAATAATGCTTTACATTGTCGCTACCCCCATCGGCAACTTAAAAGATATCACCCTGCGCGCGATTGAGGTGTTAAAAAGCGTAAATTTAATTGCCTGCGAGGACACCCGGCATAGCAAAATTCTGCTTGATCGCTATGGCGTAAAAACGCCTACCACCAGTTATTTTCAACATAATCGCTTTATTAAAGGAGAATATATTTTAAGACTTTTGCAAGAAGGCAAAGATATTGCCTTAGTTTCGGATGCAGGGATGCCAGGCATACTTGACCCCGGGTATAACCTGATTAATTCGGCCATAAAAAATAATATTGCAATAACGGTAATCCCCGGGCCAACCGCTTTTGTAAATGCCTTGGTGCTTTCGGGGAAACCCGCGCATAAATTTATTTTTGAAGGATTCTTGCCCCACCGGCCGATCGCGCGCCGGAATCGGCTTAAAGAACTCGCCAAATTAAAATATACCATTATCTTTTACGAGTCCTGTCACAGGATTTTAGCTGCCCTAGAGGATATACAGGCCATATTGGGCGATAAAGAGATTGTGGTGGCCAGAGAGCTTACCAAGAAATTTGAAGAGATAAAACACGGAAGCGCAAAAGATATTTTGACCGCCCTCCGTAAACAAAAGCCCCGTGGCGAGTTTATTGTAGTTATAAATTGTAGTTATAAAAATATTTGACCAAAAAATATAATTCCGTGAAGGGGAGTTTGACTTTTCAACCCTCTGTGATAGAATATATTGCAGAGGGTTTTTGATTCTGTTGTTACCATTTTATGACAGAAGTGTTATAATTGAAAAAAGAGGGACTCAATAAACAAAATGTCGAAACTATTGATTAATCATAATAGAGAAAAACTTTTTAACTTAATTACCTTTTTTGTTAAAAATACTCGTAATTGTGGAGAAACAAAACTATTTAAGTTACTTTATTATGCTGATTTCAGGCATGTTAAAGAAACTGGTAAAAGTATAACTGGCTTAAAATATTTTGCTTGGGAGAGAGGGCCATTTCCTAAAAAATTATATTATGAAATAAAAAATCCCCCAGAAGACTTCAAGAAATTTTTCAGTACTTTTCAAGTGCCTCGCGATGAATATACGATCTTAAAAATTGTGCCTAAAGAAAAGTTTAATGAGGGGATATTTACAAAAAGAGAAATGAAGATTATTAAAGAGCTTATAGAAGTTTTTGGGCCCGTTCCAGGGAATATGATGGTTAAATGCACCCATTTGGCAAATGATCCTTGGGATATTGTCTTTAAGAAAGGTGAAGGAAAGGGAGAATATATTGATTATATTCTGGCTTTAGATACTTCAAAAGACTCTATTACGGAAGCAGAATATAAAGAAAAACAAAAAGAAATAGAAATGTTGCGATCTCTTTTTAATGAAGAGTAACGAAATAATATTTTGTGAGAAATTCAAGTTTTTTGATGGTTTTGGAAAAAATAAGTATTTTATCGTATTAAATGATCCTCAGCCGAACCAAGATTTTCTCGTTGCTTTAACTACAGCGCAGGAACTCTATGCTGGAGGGGCAAAAAAGCGCCCCTCAACGCCGGGTTGTCACGTTCCAGATGGGTGTTTTTTTATTGCTAAAAATAGCGAGTGGTTTCCAGATCCAACGTGGGTTTGTTTCGACTTTCATGAATTTGATCCACAAGAGGTATTACGAAGGGAAAGAAACGGAACTTTTAAGAAAAAATCCTCTCTAACGCCGGATAGGTTTAGATCATTAATCAACTGCATCAAAATGTCTTTTGATATATCTCCTGATCAAATTAAACTTCTTTCTTAGCCTGTAAAAATCCCTGTCAGATTTTGCCACTTCTTACTTTAGGATGTTGTGAACGCAATACAACATTTGAGTGGGAGTTAGTGGCAACCCTGCCATAATTCCCTTACCCTTACCTTTCCCATTTTCCCATACCAAGAAAAGACTTAAATGATACCTAGAAAGTGATATAATAATTCTATCGCTATTGTGAGCAACTCATCACGGAAGGGAAACCATGTTCTGGGAAATTGTTGGTCTACTCGCAGCATTCTTAACCATGTTCGGTTTTCTGCCGCAGGTAATTAAGATTTACCGCACTAAATCCGTACGTGACCTTAGCTTGCCTGCTATTTTGCAATTTATAGTGGGAATTTTTCTTTGGCTGGTGTATGGGATTCACCTAAAGAACTTCGTGATAATCTTGGCAAATAGCGTAACTTTTCTGATTCTTATAGTGGCTCTCGTGTTGTTTCTTAAGTATAGTTCAAAAGTCAGGGAATAGAACCTCTCCGGAAATATTTTCAGTTAGATTTATCCACTTCTTACACCCATTGCCTTCTCTTAAATCCCGTAACATTTTGAAATGGAAGTGGTATAATTAAGAGGAAGGGAGGAGTGATGGGATTGTTAACATATTTAATACCTCATCAATCAGTCTTAAATCAAGCACGCACTTCTTCATTTTGGGTTCTAGCAAAATTAACTGGGAAATTCGAAGATTATAATGCAACATTTGGTATAGCAAGAATTGAAAAAGGTTCCGAGTTTGGCTGGGAAGTATTTTATAGAATTGAATTAAAGTCAAAAGTTAAGTTGCCTTTGTATGTATGGGATAAATGTCCTATAGCAGGCAATGAAAATATAAATTTATATTCAGGAAGGTTGTTAGTACTTGAGGATTTTGTTCCCGAAAATCTCTTCAGTGATATAAAAATAGATAGTTATTTTAGCTCGCAGAGCAACGAATCAATAAGGAATAAGTTTTTACGGTTGGTAGAAGTTGCCCATAAAATAGAAAATAATCAGATAACGTTTGCCAAGACTTTTGAAAAAGAAAGAAAAAAATTTATAAAAAACATACTCATTGCTATTACGATTCTTATACTATGGTATGGGGTCTATTTTATAATTGGGCGATTAGGACGCTGAAGAAATCACCCGCCCCAAAGCGACCAAGGGGAGTCCCAAGCGAAGCCGAGGGATAAAGGAGCAGTTTAGGTGAGAGAAATACTGGTTTTTTTTCGGTTACTATCAGCGTTCTTTCCTTCCCTTGTTATTTCAGCAGTAATTACTTTCTTTGTTTATCACATACTAAAGCATTTTATAAAAATTAAAATGTTCCTGGGATTAGTGTGTTTTATTATCTTTGTGATTGTTTGGTTAGCTATTCTTGTATTGCCTAGTGTATACATTCGCCAGGGCTCTTTTTAGTCCGCCGAAGCCCTACCAGCTATAGGGTATTGAAGGGCGAAGGAGGAAGCAGTTTAGGTAAGTCCATTTTGAAATGGAAGTAGTATAATTAAGAGGAAGGGGTGGCTATAAGGACAAAAGAATTTTCGTTATCAAAGACGGAATTTTTTATAATAACTACTATTAACTATTTTAAGTCAAGATGGTGGTTGGTTACCTTGCTCTTGTTAGTATTACTCTATACAATAGCTTCGCATCTTCGTTTAGTTCTTAGTTTAGCAATTATCGCTTATTTGTTTTGGATAACCGTATATTTCTGGTTATTTGCAAATTCAAAGGAAAATAAGATATTCTTTAAAAAAAGATATTATGAAATAGATGATGAATTTATTACGGGCTATATTGAAGATGGCAGTTTTAGTAAGATAAAATTAAGCAATATTGTAAAAGTGGTTAAAACGAAGAAATATTATCTTCTTTATACCTCCCAAATTCAATTTATATATTTACCTTTGAGTATTTTCACTTCAGAAAATGATGTAATTAATTTTAACTCAATTCTACGCCCAAAGTAAAGGAGCAGTTTAAGTAGGTCATTTTGAAATGAAAGTGGTATAATTAAGAAAAAAGGAGAATGCGATGAAGAGGAGAGGCGTTAAGAAAAGAAAATCTAAAGAATGGATACCTGAATTTCAAGGAACCCTTAGTTTTATTTTTTTGAAGCACCTAAAGGAAGTTTCTGTTGATTTTCATACTGGCGATGTGGATATGGGTAGCGAAATAACCCGCATGGAATGGGATGGTCTGATGAATTTTCTTAGGAGGTCGAAAAATAAAAAAAGCTTGCCTGCGGGTAATGAAGGATATTCTGGTTATGATATCCGTTCTGGTCTAATCGACTTCTATAGTTCTAAAGAAAAGTTGAAGCGTATCGAACCCCTTCGAATTCAAAACCTTGCAAAATGGAAAAAGTCCAAGAAATATATAGAGAAGACAGCAAAAGATACCAAGAAAGCAGGGCTAGCAGAAAGAATATATTTAAGATACGAGAAGTTTAGTATTATGTTTAAAAGAAAAACTTTCATAAAGGTTCGTAACGGATGTCTAGGCTTAAAATATTTTATTAAGGATAAAAGATTTTCCGTTGCTTCATTAAAATTCAGATAATACCTCACCCGTCCCAAAGTAAAGGAGCAGTTTAAGTTATGCCATGAGAACGAATCACGAGAAGGCAGAAGGACATATCAAGGCTGTTAAGAGAGAAGAAGCAAATACATAGAGAGAAATTGAAGACCTTTAAACATAAATAAGCTACTCAATCCCACAGTGGCTGGACTTAACCGTTCAGCCCTTTTTATTTTAAAATATTTTTGTTAGATTTTGCCACTTCCTGCGTCTATTAATAGTGAGGGGGTGGTTAGGATGGTTAAGGTGCCGGGGAAGCTGATTAAGGAAACCAAGGCAATGATAGGGCTGTATTTGTTTTTAAGGCATGATTGCGGGCTGAGAGAGGCGGATAGGCTGAGCGCGAGGGAGTTAAAAGAGCTACTTTATGCCTTAAAATAAGGTAAGAAAAAGGTTAGGATTTGCCATTGAAAGGGGTATAATATAAACAACAAGGGGGTAATTATGGCTAAGACAGTTAAAGCCGCGAGGAGTGCCACGACCGGAAGATTTGTTAGAAAATCTTACGCGAAGGCACATCCAAGAACAACCGTTGTTGAAAGGATCAAAAGAGGAAAGTAATGTAATAATAATCCTTGATTTTTCCTTATTTTGGGTGTATAAATAATTCAACAATTAGGTTGTGGTATGTTTCGAAGGGGGAACTGCCACGTTAATATAATCAAAACCTTCGCTCTAAAGGCGGGGGTTTTTTGTTTATCTTAATGAAGGGAAGAGCAATGGAAAGATATTTTGAACATAGAGATTTGCCGGATGAAAAAGAAAGGCTTCGTGAACGCGCATTAGCATATTGCGATCTGGATATGTATAGGGAAGCTATAGCTGAATATGAAAAAATAATAAAGATGGACAGTGGTGATCCCTGGTCGTATCTAGATTTAGGTATCTGTCTTGGGGATAAAGGCGAAAGAGACAAAGCTATGAAATGTTACCTCATGGCCTTAAAAATCTTTCCACGCAATTCGAATCTTTATCTCAATTTGGGGTATTGTTTTGAAAAGCATTTGAAACGATGTGACATGGCTGCGGTTTGTTATGAAAAAGCATTGGAGCTTGATCCCGGTGATGAGTGGGCATTAAACAATATCGGGTCCATTTTGCAAAAAGAAGGTAAATGGAAAGAGGCTCTAACTTATTATGAAGCAGCTTATGCAGCTAGGAAAGGGGATAACAATCATATATTACACAATTTAGCCTGGGCTTATTATCATTGTAAGAATTATAAAAAAGCATGGAGTCTATATAGTAAGCTTATTCATGAATATCCTGATAGGGTTTCTGTCTATGCTGATTTTACTTGTGTCAATTATAGGCTAGGGAGGATAGAAGAAGCTTTAGGGTTATTAGATAACGTATTAGAGCAATTTCCTAAGAATCGACATTGCCGGAAGCTGTATAAACTTATAATTAAACAAATGGAATAAGAGTAAATAAGTATCTTTATTTAATTAGTTTGTGGAGCTATAATAAGAATATGAAAAACTTAAGATTAATTAACTAATTAAAAAAATATGCTTGTTACTGATTGGAATAGTAAAGAAATTAAGGTTATGAAAAGTAAGGGTGGCAAAATGTCTGCCTGTAATTACAAAGATAATATCATTATTCCTGAAGGTGTCTCTGTTTGGCCTCATCCAGATATATTAAAGAAGCTTTATAAAAGTAATCAAATAAAATCATTCAACCAAATATCGGCTGAAGAACTAAAAAGTATTGGTTTCTACAGTGATCTGCAATCTTTGGGGGGTGAAGATGCTATTACTTGGTCAGTATTTGGAACGTTGCACTATTTTCCCGAGTCTGCAAAAGTCGATTTTATTAATTCGCTTTTAGCCTTGTTGAAAGAAAATGTACAAGTTAAACATTGCATTCTCCAGCTTTGGACTAGAATAGCCCATCCTGATAATCTTGTTCCTGGTGGTCCCGAATTAGACTTTATTTTTATTTCAGACAGAGTGGCTATATTTGGTGAATCTAAGTGGCAATCCGGAGAAGCTAAGAATCAAGGCAGAGAAAAAAATAAAACTCAGCTACAGTTAAGAAATGAATATTTCAAAAATCTTGGAGATAAAATATTCCCTTCGATTGATAGAAAAATAGTTCTTTTGGTAGCTCTTGAAGAAGAAAAGGGAAGCCCTTGTAGTTTTATATCTTGGGATGATGTTTGTAATAAAACGACTCATCCTTTAGGAGATGAAATCCGTAGGTATTACAAATGGAAAAAAGACGTTTTAGATAATTATAAATGACTACCAAAAGGAGTTAAATGGCTATGAATATAAACGAGCGCTATGAAACCTTAAAGAAAAAAGTAATTAAACGTAAAAAAGAATTTGATTTTTTTATTAGTATGCTCGAAAAAGACTCTTCTTGGCTTACTAGTCCGGCAAGCACGAAGTATCACTTGAATAAAGAAGGTGGGTTATTGGAACATAGCGTAGGGGTTACTGAAACGCTTCTTAAAATCAGGGAAACATTAGCGTCTCAAATATCGGAGGAGTCTTGCGTTATTGTTGGATTGTTACACGATGTGGGGAAAATCGGCATGCCAGGCAAACCCAGATATCTTAAGAATGATAACCAGTGGGAGATTGAGAAGAGGGGCATAACTTACAAGATTAATCCGGATGAGGTCTATATGGGGTTGGCGGCGCGTAGCCTATATTTAATCGCAAAATATATTCCGCTGTCTGACTCTGAAGCCCAAGCGATTCTTTACCACGACGGCCAGTATGTAGAGGGTAATAAGGAAGTAGCGCATCATGAAATGCCGCTTACGCTTTTGGCGCACTTTGCTGATTTGTGGACAGCTACGGTTTACGAAGAAGGAAGAAAGATTGTAGAAAGTACAGATTATTACGATAAAAAGGATTAAATATGAATATCCTCTTAACCAATGATGACGGCATTTTCTCAGAAGGCATTCGCGCATTATACGAATCTCTAAGTCAGATTGGCAAAGTAACAATTGTCGCTCCTGATACAGAAAGAAGTGCGGTGGGGCATGCCATCACTCTTTCGGATCCTCTGAGAGTAAAGAAAGTAAATCGCAGCGGCAAGTTCTTTGGTTATGCTACTACCGGAACCCCTGCTGATTGTGTCAAGCTCGCAATAAGGGCGATTTTAAAGAAAAGGCCGGATATAGTGGTGTCGGGCATCAATCTTGGCCCAAACGTTGGCTACAGCGTTCTTTATTCCGGGACTGTTTCAGGGGCAACAGAAGGAGCGATTTTAGGGATTCCTTCTTTTGCTATTTCCCTCGCCACATTCACTAATCCTAACTATGGTTTTGCCGCAGAATTTGCTAGGAAACTTGCTAAACAGATTCTCAAACACAAGAATTTGCCTAAAGGGACACTTCTGAATGTCAATATCCCGGCTGTAGAAAAAAAGCGCATTAAAGGCGTGCGTATAGTTAAACAGAGCGGACGAGCTATTGTGGAGCGTTTTGACAAGAGAGAGGATCCGCGTAAGCGCATCTATTATTGGCTTACCGGAGAAATTATCAAGTCTGATGCCAAAGAAGATGCTGATATCGAAACAATCCGTAAGAATTACATTTCAATTACTCCAATTCATTGCGACATGACTAATTTTGATTTTATGGATAAGCTCAAGTACTGGAAGTTTTAAATTCTGTAATGACCCCCATTAGTCAAGGGGCACTAAGGACATTGAGAAGTTTTTGAAAGAGAGGCCCGGAGAGTTTCGATGTTAGGAGTTTGATAATGACAAATGCATATCTAAGCAGAACAAATCTTTTGGAAGAGAAGGAAAAAGTGTCTCTTGAAGATTTTCTGCAGATTTATGGTTCAAGAATCTCACAGGATAGCGAGAAACTATTTCTAAAAGATTTTCTTTTTCCCATGCTTGGCGAGAAGGGTATAAAGTTCGTCATACCTCAGTATCCTTTCATTGATTCAGGCGGCAAGTCACGAAGAATAGATTTTGCATTGATAAAGGGTGATGTAAGGATAGCGTTGGAAGTTAATGGAGAGACTTACCATGCAGAAGGAATTATTCCAAATGATGTTTTTGACGATAATCTTCAGAGGCAGAATGAAATTTTAAATAGCGGTTGGTTTCTGCAGAGGTTTTCTTATCATCAGCTTCAGGATCAAGAATGGCGTCCTAAAGTTATGGATTCACTTCACAGGATTATTTCTAAGAATATCCCCGAACTGATTTCCGAGGATTTCATCAAACCGCATCATTTGCAGCAGTTGGCCTTGCAGGCATTGGATTTCTACAGAGGGAAGGGGTGGGATAAAGGCGTGGTTGTTCTGCCTACAGGTACAGGCAAGACATTCCTTTCTGCTTTTGATGCCAAGAGATTTGATGGAAGAACATTGTTTATTGTTCACCGTCTGGATATCCTAAGTCAGTCCAAGGAAGCATTTGAGAAAGTCTGGCCTGATGCCAGAACAGGATTGCTTACCGGAGAAGTTAAAGAGCACCTGCATGATTCAAAGATTCTCTTTGCCTCGAAAGATACATTAAGAAATTCTGAATACCTGTCATTATTCAAGCCAAATGAATTTAATTACATTATAGTTGATGAAGTTCATCATGGGCAGTGTCCTACATATCAGGTGATTCTTAAACACTTCAGACCAAAAAATTTTATGCTGGGAATGACTGCAACCCCTGACAGAATGGACAGGAAGGATATATTTGAATTATTTGATTACAATAAAGTCTTTGAATACACGCTCAATGAAGCAATTGAAAATGGATTCTTGGTGCCTTACACATACATTGGATTGAAAGACGACATAGATTATTCAAAAATCAGATATGATGGCAGGAAATACAATGTTCAGGATTTAGATAAGTATCTCATTATTGAGAAAAGAAACAAGGCTATTCTAAAAGAATACCTTGAGAAGGGAAAGGGTGATAAGGCAATTGGATTCTGTTGCTCCATCAAGCATTCAGAGAGAATGGCTCAATTCTTTAATGAAAATGGTATACCCGCAGTAAGTATTACCTCTGAAACAGAAAGTAGGGACCAAAGAATAAGGGATTTCAGGGATAACAAATATGTCGTTGCCTTTACCGTTGACCTTTTTAATGAAGGGATAGATTTTCCTGATGTAAGAGTTTTGTTGTTCCTTAGGCCGACAGAATCAAAAACTGTTTTTATGTAGCAACTTGGTAGAGGATTGAGGTTATGTAGTGGCAAAGAAAGAGTAGTTGTGCTTGACTTCATTGGTAACTATAAAAAAGCCAATAAAATCAGACTGTATTTGGCTAAGAGAGGCACTGAGAAGAGGAATCCAACCAATGGCAGGATAGAAAAGATTGTTTATGAATATGCTCCAAAATGTGATATCCATTTTGATGCAGATGTTGAAGAAATTCTTGACAATCAGGATAGGGCGGAAATAGCTGTTTCAAAAGAGGATTTGACAGATGCTTATTATAAATTAAGTGAACAGTTGGGCAGGAAGCCCACGCAAGAGGAAATTAACAACAAGGGGGAGTTCAGGATTGCCAAATATGTTTCGGTTTTTGGTTCATGGATTAAATTCCTACGCGAGATGGGAGAATTTACAGAGGCAAGTTATCATTATCCCCAAGGTGTTCATCTGGGGCATGCACTTTATATTCTCAAAATTATGGGGGAGAATAAACGAAAGGGTTCTTTGATTGATGAAAAGTTTGTGAGGATGAGGGGGAATCTTGACGATGGAAGATTAGGCGCTTATCAGCGACAGACAAAATATAAGTTGCAGGGTCTTATGGAAATGGGATTAATTACTGATGACAGAGCCTTTGGTCCAGACGAAGATTATGAATTGTCTTTGACTCCTGCGGGGAAGAATCTTTTTGATTTGCTAAAACCGTTAATCAATAGGATGGATTTAAGTTTTAACGCAGGCTCAGAAGGCATTCCATCGTGGGATATGAAATTAGACCCTCAGGAATTTAACATCCAACTTTGGAATTTCATAAAAGGAGACAAGCAAAAAAGAGACTTTGTGATGAAGATATTACTGGATATGCATGCCGTTTCCCAAATGCTTAATTATATCTACCGGGTAGAGAGAAAAAAGGAAATATCAAAGTCAGCAGTATATTCTGGTTTCTTCAAAGCACCTTTTGTCCAGCAGTATTGCGATCAAAACGGCATAGAGATTGCAACTGAAGAGGGGGCAAAGCACAGATGTCCCTTTTTAATTAACATTCTTGAGTCAATGGGAATAGTTTCGCAAACCAGAAACACCATTGTTGTAAATAAATTTTTGGTATCAAAACAAACCCTGCAGCTTCAAACGAAGGAAAGCGAAGGCGACATTGTTAATAGAATCAATAAATTTAAAATAGCCTTGGAGAAGGTGGCAGAGGTATTTAGTGGTGAAGAGATTTCTTTGTTCAGGGAAGCCTTTGGAAAAGATTTTTTAACTGAGAAATACTATCTTAAAGATTTTGAAATATTGGTTTAAAAGAGGGAACGTGCCAAATAGATCACATTTTAATCCAGCGCTCAGAACTATGAACAGATTGAGACGAGAGGGAATTAAGCATAGTTCCTCGGTTGATTTTAAAATTCCCGAAGAGACCCTCCATGCAATATATATTGAAGACTCGATTAAATTCTTAAAAAAACTACCTGATTCCTCAGTGCAACTTATTTTGATAGACCCCCCTTATAACATTGAATTGGCTCGCTGGGATAATTTCAACAATTATATGGACTGGACGAAACAATGGTTAGACGAGATTGAGAGAATTTTGAGTGATAATGGTAATTTTGTGATTTTTGGCGGTTTTCAATATCAGAATGGGAAAAAGGGTGATTTATTGGAGATAATGCATTACCTGAGACACAATTCAGGATTGAGATTTGTCAATCTTGTTATCTGGTATTACAAAACTGGAATGAGCGCACATCGTTTTTTTGCCAATAGGCATGAAGAAGCACTTTGGTTTGCCAAGACAAAAAAGTATTACTTTGACCTCGATTCAGTCAGAATCCCCTTTGATAAGGAAACGCAAAAGGCCTATTTGAAAGATAAGAGATTAAATCCTGAAAGTGTGATGAAAGGCAAGAATCCAACTAATGTGTGGCACATAGAGAGACTTATAGGTAATTCTTTGGAAAGAGTGGGGCATCCTACACAAAAGCCATTGGAACTGATTAGAAGATTTGTTCGCGGATTGTCTTATCCTGGAGCCGTTGTTCTTGATTTTTTTGCAGGTTCCGGAACAACAGGAAGGGCTTGCATAGAAGAGAAGAGGCACAGCATTCTTATTGATAACGACGAAAAAACAATTCAGTATTTCAATAAACATCTCAAAAATATGAAATCAAAAGGCGGACATTATAATTATAAAATCTTGCAGAATCCTGATATAAAAGAATTGTTACAGAAGTTTAAAAAATAATCTTTCTTCCTCTTAGATAATGAAGGTATGCCTAAACAGAAATGAACAAAAAACAATTAATAGTTGCGTGGGAGATTGGGATGCTGAAGGAGAAACGAATAAAAAACAATTAATTGCTACTTGGAATGAGTAAACCCAAAAGGCATCATTATTTGCCACAATTTTATTTAGAGAATTTTTGCAGAGATGGTTTATTATGGGTATATGACCGAGAACGCAATGAATACAGGCAACAAACTCCACTTAATACGGCACTTCAGAATCAATATTATACAGCACTTACCCCTGATGGCAAGCAGACCGTTGAAATTGAAAAGTTCCTTTCGGTAATAGAAGGTTTGGCAAAACCTATTATAACAAAAATCGATAATAAAAATCCGATATCCTTGCAAGAAAAAGAAACCCTCGCTATCTTCATATCATTTCTAAAAACAAGAGTGCCAGACTACGGTAAGGCGGTCAATGAGATGTTTGAAAAAACTATGAAGAAAATTAATTTGCGTATGTTTTCTTCCGAGAAACAAGCTGCTGCGATAATAAAGAAATATGAGGAAGACACAAGGCAAAAGATAGACCTCTCTCCGAAAAGCTTGATAGATTTTGTTCAAGGCGAGCGCTACGATTTAGAAATCTCAAAAGAATGGAGATTGGAAATGATGATGAGCTTAGGTTCTGAGCTTATCAGATTCTTTCTGAATATGGACTGGTTATTCTTAGAAGCACCAAACAGGAGTTCATTTATTACATCTGATAACCCCTTCGTTTTGGTACCGCCAAAAGACTATAATCCTAGGGGATTCTATGGAGTTGGCATGATAACAAAAGGAGCGAAAAAGGTAATACCGTTAAGTTCAAAGACCTGCCTGATAATGGGGGACTATGGGCAAAAGATGGTTAGCGGAAGCATTTCAAGCGAAAATGCTCGGCAGATTAATCTTAATATTGCGGCACATTGCGATAGGTTTATAATAGGTATGGACAGAGCTCTTTTAGAAAGACTTGTGAAGATTACCAAAATAGACAAATGGAAGGTAGAATCCAGAGTACGTGTTGGCTAATTATAAATTAGAGAACGGTCTTAAACAAATACTTAACTGTTTCTAATCCGGAAAAGTACCTTTTATGAATCTTAAATAGCAAAAAATTATAAGGCAACTCTCTAAAAATAGGGGGTTGTCTTTTTTGTATGAAAAATAAAAAATCTAAACCAACCATACTGAATATTAATACAACCTCTTTTTCTGAGGAACATAAGGAAGCATATGAAAGAGCAATAAAATATATATTTGAACGAAGGCTAAAAGGCATAGAACGTTTATTAAGTTTTTATCAAAAAGAAAAGACTTTTGAAACAGAGATTATTATTCTTTGTTGTTGCTTTATTGATGCTTTGGGAAAATACGTTTATAAAACAGATGAAAATAGGTATCGTTTTACAAAAATACTTTATGATTATGGCAAGCTTGAGAATAATATTGATTTTAACAAAGTAAGTCTATTTGAATTAGAAAAAAACCTTTTGGATGAAAAAGGAAGGATGGGACCCCTTTACCTCAAGTATATTGCTGAAGAAATTAAAAAGAATAATAATGGTATCTCTTCTGATCCTTTAATTGAAAAACTATTGGGAAAACTATTATCTCTGAATAGAATTGACGAAAAAAAATTGAGAAAATTCGTTGAAAATGCTACTTACGCCTCAATTTTATATAATAGATATAGAAATGCAACGGTACATGAATTAATTACACTACATCATTATTCTGTATCTTGGAGAAAAGATGTTTTCTATATGAATGTTGCAGAAGATTACATAAAGATGGTTGGAGGTAGGGCATTTTTAGTATTTCCTGTAGAGTTTTTAGTTGAATTAATAAAACATTTATTTAAGAAAAAATTCCCAAATTAATTAGTACATGTAAAAGTAAGGATATAAGGAAATTCCCTAAATAGGGGTTATCTTTTTATTATATAATTATAATAGTTATTGTAACTTTATAAACTGTATGCTGTTAAGAGAGCAGATATGTTGAAAAGACGATTAGTAAACCTACAAGATATCTTACTAGGCGAAAGGAAAACTATAGAAATAACTAATGATATACTATTAGGTTTTTGTAAGCATTTTCCAGTTTCTATAGATAGCTTATTGAAATTATGTTATTTTACAGGTTCGGTTAAAGATATCGAAAGTCTAGAGGGAAGTTTCTATTCTTATTGTTATACTCAATATTTGATAGCCCCTTATTCTTTTAGAAGCTGCTATATTCTTTGGGAGAGGGGCCATTATTCCGAAGCCCCAATAATCCTTAGGTCTATTTTAGAAAGCTTCGCCCAGATTAGATACTTATATCGGCACAAAGAAAAAATTAAAACAGTATGGGTTACTGGCAATATACGCATGTGGACAATGTTTGAATCTTTAGGAGTTAGCCGAGATTTTTATGAAAGACACTATGGAAGACTTTTGTCTGGAATATCGCATCGCAAGATAGCTTCAGATGTATTTAGAGTTAAAAGAAAATCAGCAACAGAGGGACGTGTTATTATGATTCCAGAATTTGATTCAGAAGGTTCGGGATATGTTATTAATTATCTTACTGCTCTAATGGCAGGATATTTAAATTTCTTTAAAGCTTCCTTTCCAGAAGGGTTTCAGCTTTTAGAAAAAGATCTATCTGTTTTTAATCAGTATAATGAATCGATAGATTGGCTTAATCGTAGTATGTTACAGCATAAGAAACAATTTCCTAACGCGTTAAGCTGGTATAGGGATATCGATAAAATTATAAAGAATGAATAACAATTAATAGTTGCTTGGAGGTAATATGAGCCCAATTTTTAAATATCATACAAGAGATACAAAAGGAATGGCTCGGGATGGCAAAATTGAAGCTCTGGATGAGAATGATGCTGTGAATAAATTAGAAGAGCAAGGTTTAGCTGTGATAACTATTGAGATTACAACAACTGAGAAGCTACAGATAGTCAAAGAATCTAAACTAGAAACAAATTTTATAGAAAAGAACAAAAGAATTATATTGCTTTTTATTATCACCTTTTCTGTTTTAGGAATATTTGCATATTCTAGCTTCTTAGTAAAAAGAGAAAAAGCCCAAAAAGTGGCTGCTGAAAAAGCCCAAAAAGAAGCAGAGGAAAAAGCCCAAAAAGTGGCTGCTGAAAAAGCTCCAGGCACCATTTCTGGACATATATATATTACTGTTGGTTCTGGAGAATCTTTTATAGCTAGGGGAATAGAAGTTTATTTGATTCCAAAGACGATAGAATTTGATGTAAGAAACCAAAAATTAGATGATATAAGAAGTGAAATAGTATCATGCTCTAATCGTGTTATTAGTGAGACAAGTTTTGAAACTTATAATGCCATGCAGGTGGCTCTTAAGAATATTAGTTCTCTTTCTGAAGCTTGGCGTTTATCAAGAGAATTTATTATTAAAAGTTCAATTTTCTACAGTGGTTCTGCAACCGAACTAACAAAAACAAATATTGAGGGTGAATATAAATTTGAAAAAATTAACCCAAGTGATTATTATATTTATGTTAAATATAAAACAAATTTTAATGAAGGATATTGGTTCGTGCCAATAACTGTAAAAGCAGATACTGTAATTACACTAGATTTAGATAATAGCAATTTTTTTGATGAAGAATCTGCTGTCCAAAGAAAAGAAATAGAACATTTGAAAGAACTTTTAGCGGACCATGTAGAAACGGTGACAAGAAGCTTTGCTTACGATTCCGTGGCAGTAAAAGAAAGGTTGGAAATAGAAAAGGCTTGGCTAGATTCGAAAAACCAACCAATAGATACTGGTAGGTTCCAATATCCAGAGCCAGTCAAGGGGCACTAAGGACATTGAGGGAGAGAGTATGAACAATCCATACGATTTAGATAAAATACTAAATGAAATTACGATTAAAGAAGAGAAATTTTTGAAGCATATAAAAGATTTTAATAAGACTGTAAGTGAGTCTGCAAGACGTTCAGAAAAATATCCAGCAATGCGGTCTTTAATTTTAGACTGTCATCTTGAGATGGAAAAGTTATTTGATAAAATAATTGGAATGTATTATGTTAATTATTTTAACAATAGAGAAGAAAATTTTGAAGAAGTTTTACTCACTAAAATTACCTTTGAAGCCAAAAAAGAAATATTAGTAAGAGTAATAGATATACCGAATGATATAGTTAGAATTATTGAGAAACTTAATAGTTTAAGGAATGCTTTTGCTCACGGTTATGATACAAAACACGATAAATTTAAATATATGGGTGAAAAGTATATTTTTGACGAAGACTCGTGGTGTAAATTTATTTTAGATTTTTCAAAAGTAATGTCTTATTTTGTTGATTGTTATGAAGAGATTGCTAAAGACAATACCGCAGTTATCAGAGACTATTCCGACACTATACAAGGATTAGGCGATGCTTTAATGAAAAGTATAAAAATTAGCAAAGAAGACTTGCAGAAGTTTATAGATTCGAGAAGAAGTAAGAATGATAAAAGATAATATAGAGCCAGAATTGTTTAATAGCATACTTTAAGGTACTCATAGGAATGTTCTCTTTCATTCTCCCCAAAGTAAAGGAGCAGTTCAAGTGATTTTTGGTGGTGAAAGATTACCGAAGTGAAGGAGGCAGAAATGGAGTTAAAAGAATTGAAAGAAAAGGCGAAGAAGTTAGGAATAAAGCTTAAGCCAGGCATGAAAAAAGAGATTCTGATCCGTTCCATTCAGGTTGCCGAAGGTAACTTCCCTTGTTTTGGTATGACCAATGGTTATTGTGCCCGGTTAGAATGCTGCTGGAGAAACGACTGTTTACCTAAATAGATAGTGTAATGCTCCCCATTAGTCAAGGGGTTTTCAAGTTAGAACCGTCTCTTTGTTAAGGTACGTTTGTAATGGGATTTAAGTAGTTAAATTTAAGGTCTAAACCCAAAATAAACTAAAGGCAATCTGCACAAAAGATTTAGGTACATAGAATTGATCTTCGGACTTTATTTCCGGCCCGGCTAAGGCATCATCATCGTTTGTCGGTGCTTATTTATGCTTCTACGTGTTACTGATGAGCCTTTGAACCCTTGCCAAATCTTACCCTATTTTGCCCAAAACAAGCATAGGATTGACGCGTATTGATCAAAGGCCCCTTGGCCTAAGTTGACTGTCCGGGTCAGTCATTCTTTTCTCCCCAGAACGGGCCGCCATATATTGCCCTATTTTTGCTTAACCAAAGCATAGAATCGACGAGTATTTATAAGGGCCCGTCTAAACTCGTCAGCTGCATAAGCGTCTAAACTCGGCATTTCTTGTGTCTAAACTCGTCAGCTAAGTCATCAGTTAAGTCGTCTAAACTCGTCATCTGACTCGTTGCCCCTCTAATTGACAGATTATCCTTTAGATGGTATCATGATATTCCGATGCGAGAAATAACCTGTCCCTATTGTTACTCGAAACATATCAAAAAGGCCGGAAAAAGAAAAGACAGGTTTGGCAATATCCAGAAACATCTCTGTAAAAAATGCAACAGACATTTCTCAGAAGACAGATTAAAGTTTGCGCAATTTCCAGCAAAGATAGTATTAAATGCTATCTCTTTGTATAATCTTGGCTATTCACAACAAAAAGTTTCACAGCTGATCGCTAACCGTTACAAGATACAACCTCCAAGAAACACAATCAGCCAGTGGATAAACAAATACTCGATTCCATGCACATACTACACATTAAGGAATCAAGCTCTTAAACTATACAGGCCAAAAAATATAATCCTAAGTGAAAAACTCCAGCACAAACAGATCTATAATTTCAAACTCCACAAAGCAAAGATTGTTCTCTTAGAGAAGAAAAACGTTCTGCCTGAGGAAAAACTTAAAGCCCTAAAAACCTACTTAGAGAATGTCCCGGCCAGCAAGACAGGGGCTATACCCTTTCCGCACCATATCTTCACAATTGCACCAAATAACACCCAGCAAGAATCCCGCGCCTCTAAATTAAGCATGAGGCTTTTTAAGATAACCCAAAAGACAAAGCACAACTATGCAAACAAATTAGCAGGACTCGGCTTAAAGCTTGCCCCTGATAACAAAGCAAGGCATCAAGCAGTACAGGATTTTATGCTGATAAACGACTCAACAACAGTTGCAACAGAAGTACCTGTGTATCTTACTGATAGTGATATAGCTTATTTTAAAAATAAAGGCTTTGGATTTAGCTTCGAAGCCTGTAAAACCCCTATTACAGGACACATAGACATATTACAGATAAGAAATGGCCTTATCTATATCCTTGACTATAAGCCAGAAGCACACAAAATAAACCCAATAAAACAATTAACAATATATGCCTTGGCTCTTGCAGCAAGGACAAAAATCCCTGTAAAGGACTTTAAATGTGCCTGGTTTGATGATAGAAATTATTATGAATTCTTTCCCTTAAAAGCTGTATATGAAAAGAGAAGTTAAAATAAGGTGCAAATATCATCTTTTCCTTGATACTTTATGCTTTATGAGTACCTCGGTGATATAAACTTTGAGGATTCTACTATCAAGGTCAAAAGAAAAGGAAACCAGGAGCGCATCTTGCCTGCAAGTGATGATGTAATAAATGCCCTTAAGCATTATCTAAAAACAAGAAAAAACATAACAGCCCCGTTATTCTTAAGCAAGCGCAGCAGGAGAATAGCCAATGCCTCTATATGGCACCTAGTTAAGAAATACCTTAAACAGGCGCAAATACAAAAGAGCAGGCTCTCGCCACATACTCTAAGGCATACTTTTGCGACCACCATCCTAAAGAACGGGGAGAACATTTTTACTATAAAGGAATTATTATCCCACCGTAACTTACATACTACAGAGCGGTACCTGCATATAAATAGCGAAGACTTAAAGCGTGCTGTAGGTAAGATTAATTTGGGTTATTCTTAAACCTTGCACAGCTACTGGAAATATTTTTAGTATAAATACCCTTGACAAAGGTACCCTTTGATGTTATATTTATAAAAATAGCAAAGGACCTTTAAGTTGGCTCAAGAGAAGCCGGCAAGGCGAAAAGAGATGGGATACATAATCTTAGAAAATAATAACCCTTGGCAAATTAGGCCGAGGGTATTTTTTTGCCCGGAGCCGATATGAGAGAAAAGGCAAAGCTTTTAGACAAAGATGCTATAGCCAGAAGCCTAATGCGCATTGCCCATGAAATTATAGAGAAAAATAAAGGAACTGAAGATTTGTGTTTGGTGGGCATCAGAAACCGCGGGGTATATTTAGCCCAGCGCTTAGCCGAGTGCATTAAGAAAATTGAAAACAAAGAAGTGCTGGTGGGGATACTGGATATCACGCTATATCGTGACGACTTGACCCTCATTTCCAGCCAGCCAGTGGTGCATAAGACTGAGATAGATTTTGACTTAAGCGATAAAAGTTTAGTACTAGTGGACGATGTGTTATATACCGGCAGGACAGTCAGGGCGGCTTTAGACGCCTTGACTGATTTTGGCCGGCCCAAGACTATACAGCTGGCGGTATTGGTAGATCGCGGGCACCGGGAATTACCAGTGCGCGCGGATTATGTGGGCAAGAACATTCCTACCAGTCAAAAAGAGACAGTGGAAGTGCGCTTGGCCGAGGTGGATGGCGTGGACGAAGTGGTGATTGTGGAGAAGGATTAAAATGGTTTGGGCCAGGAAAGATTTATTAGGGTTGGAAGATTTAAGCAAAGAAGAAATCGAATTCATTTTATCTACCGCAGATTCATTTAAAGAGGTTTCTACCCGGGAAATTAAAAAGGTCCCGGCGCTGCGCGGTAAGACTGTAGTAAATCTCTTTTATGAACCCTCTACCCGGACCAGGGTATCTTTTGAGGTGGCTGCCAAACGCTTATCCGCTGACGTCATCAATATCGCCGCTCAAGAATCCAGCGTACGTAAAGGCGAAACCCTCATTGATACCGGGAAAAATATCGAGGCCTTAAAAGCGGATATTATTGTGGTGCGGCACAGCGCTTCTGGAGCAGCAGCGATGTTGGCACGCCATTTAAATATCAGCGTAGTCAATGCCGGCGATGGTTGGCATGAGCATCCTACGCAGGCCCTTTTAGATATTTTTACCTTAAAAGAAAAATTAGGCAGAATCGCAGGGTTAAAGGTAGGCATTGTGGGAGATATTGCGCATTCTCGAGTAGCGCGTTCAAATATTTGGGGCTTAACTAAATTAGGCGCGAGAGTCATGGTTTGCGCTCCCCAGATGCTCATCCCGCCGGCGATAGAGCAGATGGGCGCACGCATAACTTATGATATAGATGAGGCTCTGCGTGAGGCAGATGCGGTGAATGTGCTAAGGATGCAGTTTGAGCGCGACGAAGAAGCCGTCTTCCCAGAAAAAATAGAATATTTTAAAAACTTTGGGATTACCCAGGAGAGATTAAAAAAAGCGAAAAAGAATATTATCGTAATGCACCCCGGGCCAATTAACCGTGGCATTGAGATGTCCAGTGAAGTCGCCGATGGTTTAAATTCCGTAATCTTAGAGCAGGTGACCAATGGTATTGCCGTCAGAATGGCAGTGCTTTTTCTGGTTGCCCAGGCACGCGATGAAAAACAAAATAATATTGATTAAGAACGGCCGCGTAATTGACCCGGCCAATAACATAGACGAGGCCTTGGATGTCCTAGTAGAAGATGGCAGAGTCTCTAAAGTGGCTAAGAATATCTCAAGCGAGACTAAAGAAATTATTGATGCCCAGGATAAAATAGTGATGCCAGGGCTTGTAGACATGCATGTACATTTAAGAGAGCCGGGTAGAGAAGATAAAGAAACCATTGCTTCCGGCACAAAGGCAGCGTTAAAAGGCGGAGTGACCAGTGTTCTGGCTATGCCAAATACTCTTCCGGCAATTGATTGCGCAGAGAATGTTTCATTGCTCAAGAGTATTATTAAAAATTCAGCAGATGCCACTGTATTTATCGCTGGTAGTATTACCAGGGAACGCTTAGGCCGAGAGTTAACCGACATCGCTAAACTTAAAAAAGAAGGTGTAATCGCGATTTCTGATGATGGCGCGTCCGTAGATAGCGATGATGTAATGTTAGAGGCGCTTAAGATTGCCAAAGAGCAGAATATCTTGGTAATCTGTCATAGCGAAGACAAAGCGCTTTCCGCAGGCGGAATGGTGAATTTGGGCTTGACTTCTACGCGCCTGGGCCTAAGGGGAATTTCTCAAGAATCAGAGTATAAAAGAGTAGCCAGAGATATCGAATTGGCAAAAAAAGCAGATGCGCCTCTTCATATCGCCCATGTAAGTTGTAAAGAGTCAATAGAATTAATTGCCCAAGCGAAGAAAAAAGGCGGCAAAGTAACTTGTGAGACTGCACCGCATTATTTTGCTTTAAGCCAAGAGGCAGTGTTAGGCTACGATACAAATATGAAAGTAAATCCACCCTTAAGAAGTAAAGACGATGTAACTGCAATAAGGCAAGGTTTAAAAAATGGCGTAATTGACGCCATTGCCTCTGACCATGCCCCGCATACTGGAAATGAAAAGGATATTGAGTTTGAATGGGCGGAATTCGGGGCAATTGGTTTAGAAACTGAATTAGCGGTAGCGATTACCGAGTTAGTAGAGAGCGGTTTATTAGATTGGTCAGATTTGATTAAAAAAATGTCGCTTAACCCCGCCAAGATTTTAGGCATAAATAAAGGGACATTAAGCATTGGCGCTGATGCTGACCTGATTGTGGTCGCCGCGGAGAAAGAATGGTTGGTTGAAAAAAACAGCTTTATTTCTAAGTCCAAAAATTCAGCGTTTCTGGGAAGAAGGCTTCGCGGGGTAGTTGAATATACAATTTGTGGCGGTAAGATTGTCTATAGGGCATGAAGTTCATCCTTACCAGAGAATTGGGAAGATTGGCCAAGTGGTTGAGGATTTTAGGGTTTGACAGCGAATATTTTAGTCAAGATAACCTGAGTTCTTTGATGATCCAGGCCTTAAGGGATGAGCGGATTATTCTTACCCGCAATCAACGATTGTCTAGGCCCACAGGAATTAAAATTGTGTTGATTAAGGCGGAAAAAATAAAAGAACAGGTAGCCGAAGTTTTAAAAGAGTTACGGATTGCGCCGGATGACGATACGATGTTTAGCCGCTGTATTATTTGTAACGAGGAATTAGCCGATGTCGAAAAAGAAAAAATAAAAGATAAAGTTCCGGAATATGTATTTAAGACCCAGGAAAGTTTTATCACCTGCCCTACTTGTAAAAGAATTTATTGGCAGGGGACGCACTGGGGCAATGTTGTTGAGACGTTAAAAAAAATAATTTAAGTTCATAGTTCACGGTTCATTGTTCACAGACCATGAACCTTGAACCATGAACCCCGAACCAAGCTATGGAATTTATTGCCGATTTTCATATTCATTCTAAGTACTCGCGCGCCACCTCGCGCGATATGGATGTCGCCCATATTGCCGAGTGGGCGAAGTTAAAAGGCGTTACTTTAATGGGCACGGGTGATTTTACCCACCATTTGTGGCTGGAGGAATTAAAGTATAATTTAGAGGACTTGGGCAATGGATTATTTAAACATAAAGATGTTTATTTTATCCTGACCAGCGAAATTAGCAGCATTTATTCCAAAAAAGGCAAGACCTATCGTATCCATAATATGGTTTTTAGCCCATCTTTTAAAACCACGGACAGGATAAACGAAACACTCGCCAGATACGGAAATTTAGCCAGTGATGGCCGGCCGATTTTAGGTATGGATGCGCAAGAATTAGCCCGGATCATCTTTGATATCGATGAAAGTTGTATATTTATCCCATGTCATGCATGGACGCCCTGGTTCAGTGTTTTTGGCTCGATGTCGGGCTTTGACAGGATCGAAGATTGCTTTGAAGACCAGACCCCCAAGATATTTGCTTTGGAGACCGGTTTATCGTCGGATCCGGCGATGAATTGGCGCCTCTCGGCGTTAGATAGATTTACTTTAATCAGCAATTCTGATAGCCACAGCCCGGCAAAAATCGGTCGCGAGGCAAATGTATTTAACTGTGAGCTAGATTATAAAACTATACGCGAAGTATTAAGAACAAAAGACAAGAAAAGATTTTTATACACCATAGAATTCTTTCCTGAAGAAGGCAAATATCATTTTGACGGCCATAGGCTTTGCGGGATAAGGTGGTCCCCTAAAGAAACAAAAGAACATGGTGGCAGGTGCCCTAAATGTGGTAAGCCGGTTACTGTTGGTGTAGTTAACCGTGTGGAAAAGCTTGCGGATAGGCCGGAAGGTTTTAAGCCGGAGAACTTCATACCATTTAAGAGTTTTATTCCGCTAGGTGAAATAATTGCTGATGCCAAAGGTGTAGGTAAAACATCTGTCGGGGTGGAGAGGGATTATCATAGTTACCTGGCAAAGTTCGGGACAGAATTTGATATATTGATGCGTGCCTCAAAAGAGGATTTGCTAAAGGGCCTGCCGCCAAAAATTGCCGAAGGAGTTTTACGCGTGCGCCAAGGCAAGGTAAATATCAAGGCCGGTTTTGACGGCGAATACGGGATTATTTCAATCTTTGATGAAGAAGAGAAACAAAAAAAGGGCGAACAACAACTAAACCTCTTTTAACCCCACCACACCGCGTAGGTGGGGAAGGTTAAGTTATGAAAAGTGTAATTATTTACTATTCATATTCTGGAAATACCAGAAAAGTTACAGAAGGTCTTGCTGGAGTTCTCAAAGAAAAAGACCCCGTTGATATTATAGAATTAAAAGCCCTGGATGAGTCTAATAGTTTTTTCGGCCAATGCCGCCGGGCATTGTGGCGCGTAAGAGCAAAAATAGAGCCGGTAAATTTTGACCTGGCTGGATATGACTTAATCTGTTTTGGCGCGCCGGTCTGGGCGTTTGCACCTACGCCGGCAATGAATACCTATTTAGATAAATGCGTGGGCATAGAAGGGAAAGAAATAATTTTATTTACCACTTACGGCTCAGGAACCGGTAATGGGCGCTGCCTAAATTATATGCAGGATATTTTAAGCAAAAAAGGCGCTAAAAATTTTAAGCGATTTTCAATTCAGCAGTTCGAGGTTAACGATAAAGAATTTGTTCTGTCTAAAATTAAGGAAATAGTCTCGTAGTTATTGTGTTTACGCGTTGTCGCGTTTGCGCGTTGTCACGAGTAACGGGTTTTTAACAATTATCCGCCTACGGCGGATATAAGATGAGGTAAGCTTTAGATAAATATAAAAGTAGTTAAAGGTTTAGACTTGCAGGCATTGAATAGACTATAGTGAGTGACGCGCCTGCCCCACTACAGATTTACTGCGTAAATCTATGCGTATGGGACACGGCGGATACAAGTAAAAATGACGCGCCTGTAGCGCAACGGATAGCGCACTAGCCTCCGGAGCTAGTGGTGACAGTTCGATTCTGTCCAGGCGCACTTAAAAATAGGTAACTGGAACGCTGGGGTACTGGAGCACTGGGGAGCTGGTAACCCACGCTAATATAAGACTAATATGCGCAAAAGAGTGGTAAGTGTCATTGGTGGGCATAGTTGTGCGGATGAAGTGGAGCAGATAGCCCAAGAATTGGGCAAAAAGCTGGCGAAAGTGGCTGATATATTGGTTTCTGGAGGCTTAAGTGGAACAATGAAGGCGGTTTGCTCCGGTTTTAAGGCTGGCGGTGGTGTAACTATAGGTATTATACCGAGTTACAACAAAAAAGATGCGAATGAATTTGTGGATATTGTTATCCCTACAGGCTTGGGTTTGGCTAGAAACGTCTTGGTAGTGCAGGCAGGCGACATCGTGGTGGCCTTGCCTGGGGAGTATGGCACTCTCTCCGAGATTGCGTATTGTCTGCAGTTTGGTAAACCTGTAATCAGCCTGGGGTCCTGGGATATGCCGGGAGTAATTAAGGTAAAGACCGTGGATGAGGCAGTGGATAAAGTAAAAGAAATTTTAAAATATAATTAACAAAGTAGGGGAGGTTTAAACCTCCCCTACGGTTGTGGATAACTAACAACCGGAAGATGAGAGGATTGTGATGAAGGCAATTTTAATGTTAGAGGATGGTAAAAGTTTTGCCGGTGAGGCCTTGGAAGGTGGTGAAAAAATTGGCGAGGTAATCCTAAATACCGCAGTGGTAGGTTATCAGGAGATGCTCACTGACCCGGTGAATGCCGGTAAGATTTTAGTACTTACTTATCCGTTAATTGGTAATTATGGTTGTGCGCCCAAATTTAATGAAACTAACCAAGTTTGGCTGGCAGGCCTGGCGATTAAGGAGAAGTCGCGTATCTTTTCAAACTGGCAAGCCAAAGAAAGCCTTGATGATTTTATTAAGAAGCATAATTTGCTGACTATTGCCGAAGTAGATACGCGCACATTAGCGGTACATTTAAGACAGAAGGGCCAGCTGTTCGGGATTATCTCTACTGGTTGTTTTGAGGCCAAAGAGCTTTTGGCCAAGCTCAACGATTTCCGTAAAACCAAAAAAGAAAGTTTATTGCCGCAGATTTCCGTGAGTAAACCCCAACAATTAGGCCAGGCCAAGGCCAAAGCTAAAGCTAAAAAAATCGCCATTTTAGATTTGGGGATAACCCAAGGTATATTAAGACAACTAGAAACCTTAGGCTTATCCGTCACGCTATTGCCCTATAATACTCTTGCCCAAGAAATTTTACGCCTTAAGCCCGACGGACTAATTATCTCTGGCGGCCCTGAAGAAGATGCAGGGTTAAAAGAAGTGGCGCTTAATGTAAAGGCCTTGGTCGGAAGATTGCCCATATTAGGTATATCTACCGGCCATCAGGTTTTAGCCAGTGCCTTGGGCGCAAAAATAACCAAGATGAAATTAGGCCATCGCGGCGTAAATTATCCCATCCATAACCCGGCTTCTTATAAAGGTGAAATTACCGTGCAGAATCACTCTTGGGTGGTGGATATAGATTCGCTGAATAAAATAAAACAGATTAAGGTTACCGGTTACAACTTAAATGACCGCACCGTGGAGGAGATGGAGAGTAAAAAATTAAAGTTAATAGGCGTGCAATATATTCCGGCCAGCCCCGGCCTTGAGGAAGTGAATGCGGTATTTTATAGGTTTAAGAAGATGCTTGGCAGAAATTAATGCATCCTTGTTTTTAATCCGTCTTTCTGCAACGGTTAACGGTAAGCGGTTAACGGTAAACGAAACGTTATTTTTGAAAGGAGAAAGGTAATGCCTCGACGTAAAGACCTTAAAAAGGTTCTCATGATTGGCTCAGGCCCCATAATTATTGGCCAGGCTTGTGAGTTTGATTATTCTGGCTCTCAGGCCTGTAAGGCCTTAAGGGAAGAGGGCTATTTTACTATCTTGGTGAATTCTAACCCGGCGACGATTATGACTGACCCTGGGATGGCGGATGTTACTTATATAGAGCCGCTCACCGTGGAGATAGTCTCTAAGATTATTGCTAAAGAACGGCCGGATGCGATTCTGCCGACGCTTGGCGGGCAAACCGGATTGAACCTGGCCTTCTTTTTGATGAAAGAAGGTATCTTAAAAAAATACGGAGTAGAATCTATCGGCGCGTCAGTGGAGGCCATCTCTTGTGCCGAAGACCGCCAGCTCTTTAAAAAAGCCATGCAGGAAATTGGCGTGGATGTGCCCAAAAGCGGAATTGCTACTAGCGTAGAAGAAGGAATGAAGATTGGGCTGGATATCGGTTTTCCTTTGATTTTAAGGCCGGCTTATTGTCTCGGCGGAAGCGGTGGCGCCACTGCTTATAATAAAGAAGAGTTAGAAAAATTCCTCTACAAAGGTTTAGAGACGAGCCCGGTGCATCAGGTTTTGGTAGAGCAGTCGGTTTTAGGCTGGAAAGAGATTGAGTTTGAGGTGATGCGGGATTGCGTGGATAATGTGATTATGATTACCTCTATGGAAAATGTTGACCCGATGGGTATACATACCGGCGATAGCATTGTTGTGGCGCCTTCCCAGAGTTTGACTGCGCCGGAATATGTAAATTTTGTCAATCTATCCAAGAGGATAATTCGCAGGGTAGGTATATCTGGCGGAGGTGCGAATATCCAATTTGGGCAAAATCCTGATAATGGCCATATTGTGATTATCGAGGTTAACCCTAGGCTCTCGCGGTCATCGGCTTTGGCTTCTAAGGCCACTGGTTTTCCCATTGCCCGGGTGGCCACGAAATTAGCAGTTGGCCTTACCCTTCCTGAGGTAATGAATCAGATTACCGGAAGAACCACCTCCTTTTTTGAGCCTACGGTGGATTATTGTGTTTTTAAAATCTGTCGCTTCACCTTTGAGAAGTTCCCGCGGGCAGAGCGGATTATCAATACCTCAATGAAGGCCGTAGGCGAGGCAATGTCTATAGGTAGGAATTTTAAAGAGGCGTTACAGAAAGGCATCCGTTCTATTGAAATTGGCCGCTTTGGCTTTGGCGCAGACGGTAAAGATAAAATTACCAATGAGATGCTTAAAAATCCCGATAATGGTTTATTAAAGACAATTAAAGATAAAATCCGCATTCCCAATGATGAACGGTTATTTTATATCCGATACGGCCTTAAGGCAGGTTTATCGGTTGATGAAATTTATCATCTCTCGCACATTGACCGCTGGTTTATTGATAACATGCAGCAACTGGTCGAGCTGGAAGAAAAAATTAAAAAGTTTAAGAATAATAAACAAGACGAGGAGATCGAGATTCCGGTGGATTTGCTTAAAGAGGCGAAAAAAGATGGTTTTTCTGACCGGCAATTAGCCCACTTATTAAATTCTAAGGAGGAAAAAGTGCGCGAGTTTCGCAAAAAACATAACGTAAGACCAGTGTATAAATTAGTGGATACCTGCGCCGGAGAATTTCATGCCAAACAACCCTATTTTTATTCGACTTATGAGACGGCACAGGAGGCGCGGCCGAGTAAAAATAAGAAGGTAGTTATCTTAGGCGGCGGCCCCAATCGCATTGGGCAAGGTATTGAATTTGACTATTGCTGTTGTCATGCCGCTTATGCTTTAAGAGAAGAAGGCGTGGACAGCATTATGGTTAATTGTAACCCTGAGACCGTCTCTACCGATTATGATACCTCGGATAGATTATATTTTGAGCCGTTGACTTTAGAGGACATACTCAACATTATCGAACTAGAGAAACCCATTGGCGTAATTGTGCAGTTTGGCGGTCAGACCCCGATTAATTTGGCGGTTCCTTTAAGAAAAGCAGGCGTAAATTTACTGGGGACAAGTGCTGACAGTATTGATATTGCTGAGGATAGGAAGCGGTTTAAACAAATGTTACACAAATTAAATCTCCCGCAGCCGGATAACGGCACTGCTTTTACCTTTGGGGAGGCAAAAGAAGTGGCTAAAAAAATCGGCTATCCGGTTTTGGTGCGGCCCTCTTATGTTTTAGGCGGCCGGGCAATGGAGATTGCTTATGATGAGCAGACCTTGGAGAAATTTATTAAAGAAGCAGCCGAAGTTTCGGGTGAGCATCCTGTGCTCATTGATAAATTTTTGGAGGATGCCATTGAGGTGGATGTGGATTTAATCGGCGATGGCCAAACCTTCTGTATCGGCGGGATTATGGAGCATATTGAAGAGGCAGGGATTCATTCCGGAGATTCAGCCATGGCGCTGCCCACTTATACATTATCTAACGATATTTTAAATCAGATTAGAGAGGCAACCTACAAAATGGCAGCCGAATTAAATACAGTGGGCCTAATGAATGTCCAGTATGCGGTTAAGGATGAAAAAGCTTATGTCTTAGAGGTTAATCCGCGGGCATCCAGAACCGTGCCCTTTGTTTCCAAGGTCATCGGAGTTCCTCTGGCAAAACTGGCCACTAAAATTATGTTGGGTAAAAAACTGAAAGATTTGGGTTTTACTCAAGAAATCATACCCAAGCACGTAGCCGTTAAAGAGTCGGTATTTCCTTTTAGCCGTTTTCCCGGGGTAGATATAATTTTAGGGCCGGAGATGAAATCTACGGGTGAGGTCATGGGCATTGATAGCGACTTTGGCCGGGCCTACATTAAAAGCCAGATTGCTGCTGGCCAGAATTTGCCGCGCAAAGGCAATGTCTTTATCTCGGTAAGGGATAAAGATAAGCGCTCAGTACTATTTATTGCCAAAAAACTCCAGGATTTAGGATTCAATATCTATGCCACCAGTGGTACGGGTGCGGCTTTGGAAAAAAGCGGGATTAATGTGCATATAATACCCAAAATCGCCGAAGGAAGGCCCCATGTTTTGGATTTGATGAAGGACGGTAAAATTCAATTAGTAATTAATACGCCTTCGGGAAGAATTCCGCGACAGGATGAAGTCAAAATTCGCTCACAAGTAGTTTTGTATAACATTCCTTACACTACTACGATTTCAGGGGCTCAGGCTACTGTAAATGGCATTGAAGCATTACTCAAGAAGGACTTGGAAGTAAAATCATTACAAGAGTATCACAAAAAAGTCGTCAGTCGTCAGTCCTCAGTCGTCAGCAAGGGATATGGAAAAAATAAACGTAAGAACAAATAGCCGGGTGGAGTTAATTGATATCACGGATAAAGTGCAAACAGTGGTCTCAAAGAGCAAGGTTAAAGATGGAATATGTTTTATATTTTGCCCGCATACCACCGCAGGATTAACCATTAATGAGAACGCCGATCCTTCGGTAAGGCGCGATATTATGAATGCTTTAAATAAGCTGGTGCCGGCAAATGCCGGTTATGCGCACGCCGAAGGGAATGCCGACAGCCATATAAAATCTTCAATCTTTGGGTCAACGCTGACAATTTTTATCGAGAACGGTCAATTGGCCTTCGGCACCTGGCAGGGAATATATTTTTGCGAGGGGGATGGGCCAAGGTCAAGAGAAGCGTGGATTACAGTAATACAGAATAAATAGCTATGTTGCGTTTACCGTTTACCGTTAACCGTTTACCGTAACGGTTAACGGTACGCGGTTCACGGTACACGAAACGAAGCTTATGAGGAGTATAGGGAATGCCAGAGTTGCCAGAGGTAGAAACCATAAAAAGAGAATTAGAGAAAGCCGTGCTCGGTAAAAGAATCACCGAGGTCTGCGTGCATAATCCTAAAGTAATTCGCGAGCCTTCGGTAGAGAAATTTAGAAAAGGACTAGAGGGCGCAACAATTAAAAATATCCTACGTAAAGCCAAGGTGCTTATTTTAGAGTTATCTAACGGAAAGTCTCTGGTGATTCATTTAAAGATGACTGGCCAATTGGTCTATCCGGGCAATGGTAGAACCAGCCGGGTAAGTTTTCATTTATCCGATGGCAAGACATTAGATTTTAATGACCAAAGATTATTTGCCGAATTGCGCCTAATGGATGATTGGCGCTCCCTTAAATTTATTCAAGGATTAGGGCCCGAACCTTTCGATTTAACTGTAGGGCAGTTTAAAGAGATGCTTGCTCACAAGAAAACTAAAATTAAGCCACTACTGATGGACCAAACATTTATTTCCGGCGTAGGAAATCTTTATGCTGCGGAGGTGCTTTTTAGGGCAAGGATTCATCCACAAAGGCCAGCGGCAAGCCTCTTCGATAAGGAGAAAGAGATTCTTTTTAAAGAAATTAAGGATACGCTTCAAGAGGCAATACAACATAAGGGTTCTTCAGTTGATCAGTATGTGCAGCTATCCGGTAAACCCGGAGATTATGTTAAATACCATAAAGTTTATGACCGGAAAGGTAAACCTTGCCTGATATGTAAGACATCGGTAAAAAGAATTAGTTTAGGTGGCAGAGGCACCTATTTTTGTCCGAAGTGTCAGCCCGCCTTCGCCAAGGCTTCGGCGGGCTGTCCTCCGAAGCCCTACTAGCTATTATCTACTGAATGGCGAAGGAGGACAGAAATAATGACCTATATCCCTCGCCTAAACATCTTGAAAATCTCTGCGATATTTTCGGGATAGGCTTCGGGATCATTTCGTTGCGGCGTTACGCCGCAGCGAAATGAATTCGCCCCGCCGCCCCGCATTTTGCGGGGCAAGAGGCGGGGCTCATTTAATGAAAAGACGCCTGAAGATTAACGGATTTATTATGTTTTGTGTTATTTTATTGATTACGGTATTTCCACGTATATTTCTGCGTAGCGAAAAGGTTAACTTTTTCGATGAAACCATGGAAATAATCGGCATTACCTTTATTCTTTTGGGTCAGATTTTTAGAGTTTCTGCGCGAGGATATAAATCCGAATATTCTAAAAATGGGCACCTATTAATTCAAGGCGGCCCCTACGCCCTGGTAAGAAATCCTATGTACTTAGGTATATTTTTAATCGGATTAGGGATTATGTCTATACTCTTTCAATGGTGGGTAATATGCATTTTCTTATTAGTTTTTTGCCTGCGCTACCTATCGCTTATATTTAAAGAAGAGAAAAGACTGTTGGCAATGTTCCCTAAAGATTATCCGGCTTATCAACGAAAGGTTCCTTGTATTCTGCCTTCACTGACTACGATGTCGCAAAAAGACGTATCAGAATATCTGCCATTAAAATTACCTTGGCTGAAGAAAGAAATCGGAACAATATTAGCAGTATTGTTGGTTGCGCTTTTGATAGAAGCATGGGAAGATATTAAAAAGGAAGGCATGAGGGCGTATTTTAACGAAGCGATAATATACAGTGTTATAATTATATTATTTATCTGCATGGTTATCTATTTAAGCAGACGGACAGTCAAATTAGAAAAAGATGCTTCAAATAAAAGCAAAAGTAATTAAAAATATTGAAGTTACAGAAAATTATTATAAAATAGCATTATCTTCTTCTCGGATTGCTCAGGCTGCAAAGCCAGGGCAATTTCTTCAGGTGAGAGTTGCTGATAATTACGAACCTTTATTAAGAAGGCCATTTAGTATTCATAGGCTCGGTTATCAGCCTCAGGCCGCGAAACCAGGCAAACCGAACACCATCGAGATTCTCTATGAGGTGGTTGGCAAGGGCACCCAGATTTTGTCGCAAAAGAAACGCGGAGAGTATTTAGATATTATCGGGCCTTTAGGGAATGGGTTTAACCTTGAACCATGCGCCTTGGACCACGTGCCAATTCTGGTCGCTGGGGGTATGGGAGTTGCTCCTTTAATATTCTTGGCGGATAAACTGGCACAAGGCAGGAGGCACAAGGCACAAGCTAAAAGATTAGTTCTTATTGGCGCAAAGACAAAAAATCATATCCTCTGCGAAAAAGAATTTCAAAGATTGGGCTGTAAGGTTAAAATAGCTACTGATGATGGCTCAAAGGGCTTTAAAGGCAAGGTCAGTGATTTATTGAGAAAGATATTGGTTGCAGGGCACAGGGCACAGGGCACAGGGCTAAAAATAAAAAGACTTGCGCCGTGCGTCTTGTACCATGAGCCGGTACTTTACGCTTGCGGGCCGCGTCCTATGCTCAAAGAAATCAGCCGCATTTCTAAGGAGTATAAGATTCCCGCCCAAGTTTCCTTAGAGGAACATATGGCTTGCGGGATAGGCGCCTGTTTAGGATGTGTTGTCAAGGCACAGGGCACAGGGTTCAGGGCACAAGGCAAAGTTGAACATAAAAGAGTCTGTAAAGAAGGCCCGGTATTTGATTCCCAGGAAGTAATCTGGTAAAATAATAGGCTTGCCTTAGATGGGAAAGGAGGACAATAATGTCCAGCACACCTTTTGTTTCCATTATCATCCCGGTTAAAAATTTTGAGCGCACCATTGAAAAAACCTTTGAGTATTTGTTAAATGTACATTGCCCCCACAATTCTTGGGAATGGGTGATTGCCGATGGTGGTTCCACCGATAAGACAGTCCAGATTATAAAAAATTGGCAGAAGAAATACCCTTTTATTAAATTAGTGGAGATACCCAATTGTCCCTCCCCCGGCTTTGCGCGCAACAAAGCCTTAGAAGCGGTCAAGGGAGAGTTTTTATTCTTTACCGATGCAGATTGCGCGCCTTGCCAAGACTGGATTAATGAGATGCTCAAACATTTTGAGCATGACCCAAAGATTGCTGCCGTGGGAGGAGAAGTTTTTACCTTAAAGGTTGACCCTAATAATTTAGTAGAGGCCTGGTGTCAGCATTTTCGTTTTAATATGGTCTCTCCGCGTTATGGGTTTATCAAAGAAGGTTATTATCCCGAATTTCCTAAAGACCCACGGCCCTCGGATATCGGCGGACATAAGGCATATTTCTTTGGCACCTGTAATGTAGCTTATCGGCGCAGCGCAATGAAAGAGCTCGGCGCTAAGTTCTGGGAAAGGCCAACCGGCGAAGATATGGACTTAAGTTATCAACATCGCTCTAAAGGCTGGGAGTTTTATTTTGCGCCCAAGGCTAAAGTTGACCATATGCACCGCGCAGACTTGAGATCTTTAAGAAAGGTCTGGGTAACCTATGGCCAGGCGCATCTGCCCTTAATTGATAAGTATGTTAACAAGAGCGGCTTAGAGATTATCCTTCAATTCTTAAAAGGCAACCCTTCCTTTGTGCTGCCTTTTCCTTTAAGGGGTTTTGTCTATTTAGGTAATTTTCATCTTCTGCATATTTTTGGCTTGTTGTTTCTCGCGGGCCTGATTTTAAGTTTATTTTTTGCCGGCATAGGGTTAAAAATTTTTACTCTCGTATCTTTTATATTGACGCTTTATTTTGCTTATCAATATGTAAAATGGAATTTTGGTATGGAGCCCACGAATAAATTCTGGGTCTGGTGTAAGATGAAATATCTGACTAATTTAAGTTTTATTCAAGGCGGATTAAAGGAATTTAAGAAATATAAGGTTTTATGCATAGAACCAAGCTTCTGAAGTTAATGTCAAATGTCAAAATTCAAAGCACAAAATAAATCCAAAATTTAAATGCCAAATTCCAAAACAAAGGTTTTGTCATTTGGTATTTGTGCTTTGACATTATTTTGGATTTTGTGCTTTGTTATTTGAATTTAGGAGGGTTTATGAGTCAAATATTATATATAATTTTAGGCTTAGTCGCCGGTATCTTCGGCGGGATGTTTGGTATTGGCGGAGGCACAATTTTAATTCCAGCGCTCGTATATCTATTCGGATTAACCCAACATCAGGCCCAAGGTACAACATTGGCTATAATGATCCCTCCTATCGGGCTTTTGGCGGCATTACGTTACTATTATAGCGGGAATGTTAAATTGGGTATGGCCGGATTTATTTGCCTGGGGTTTTTTATCGGCGGATTAATCGGCGCAAATTTTGTGCAGAATTTACCCGACCCCCTGCTCAAGAGATTATTTGGAGCGTTCTTACTAGTAGTTTCTATAAACATGATTTTGGGGAAATAAATATGCCTAACTTAAATATAAATATAGGTAAACTTCAATTAAAAAATCCAGTCATGGTTGCCTCAGGGACTTTTGGATATGCGGAGGAATTCAGCGACGTTATAGATTTAAGGAAATTAGGGGCAATTGTCACTAAAACCATAACTTTAAAACCCCGCGAAGGCAATCCCAACCCGCGCACTTGCGAAACCCCGGCAGGAATGCTGAATTCCATTGGTTTAGAGAATCCGGGCATAGATAAATTTATTGCCGAAAAACTTCCGCTACTGAATAAAATCGGCGTGCCGGTGATTGTCAGTATTGCTTCCGAAGATGAGCCGCAAGAATTTATTGAGTTAGCAGGACGATTAGATAAGCTAAAAGAGGTTGCGGCGATAGAACTGAATATTTCTTGTCCAAATATTAGAGTTCATAGTTCAAAGTTCAAGGTTCATAGCAAGGAGCTGCGAGCTATGAGCTGCGAGCTGCGAGCTAAACTTATTGCTCAGGACGCCAAAGCCACTTATGAAGTTGTAAAATCTGTGCGTAAGGTTACTAAAAAGACCCTGATTACCAAGCTTTCACCCAATGTCACTGATATTACGGAAATTGCCTTGGCAGCAGAAAACGCAGGAAGCGATGCCCTGTCTTTAATAAATACGTTCACTGGGATGAGTATTGATGCAGAAACCAGAAAACCCAAGATTGCTTCGGTAACTGGTGGTTTAAGCGGCCCGGCTATTAGGCCGATAGCGGTGAGAATGGTCCGGGAGGTTTATCAGAAAATTAAAATCCCCATTATTGGAATGGGTGGTATAATGGATGCCTCCAGTGCCATAGAATTTTTTCTTGCCGGCGCCACGGCAATTAGCGTAGGCACGGCAAATTTCATTAATCCCAAAGTTAGTATTGAAATTATCGATGGAATTAAAAAGTATTTAATAAAAAATAAAATTAAAGATATCAAAATTCTTATCGGTAGCCTTAAAATATGAAACAGGCAAACAGGCAAACAGGCAAACAGGCAACGAAATTAATCCTTGCCCTTGATGTCAATAATTATAAAAAAGCAATACGCTGGGTAAAATTGCTTTATCCTCAGGTCAAGATATTTAAGGTGGGCTTGCAGCTTTATACTGCCTGCGGCCCAAAAATTATTCGGGATATTCGTAAAATTGGCGCTGAGGTTTTTTTAGATTTAAAATTTAACGATATTCCAAATACAATGGTCAAGGCAGCCAAAGAGGTATTAAAATATAAGGTAGCGATGTTTACGGTGCATACCCTCTCTGGGCCAGCTGCGCTTAAGGAAGTGGCGAGGGTTTGTCAGGGCAGTCAAACTAAAGCATTAGGGGTAACCATATTAACCAGCATCTGCCCGCATTTTTTAAAAGATTTAAAGATCCAAAGGACACTTTCCCAAGAAGTTCTTTATCTCGCCAAAATGGCTAAAAGATGTGGTTTAGATGGCGTGGTTTGTTCAGTGCCAGAAGCTAAAGCGATCAGGAAATATTTAGGCAGAGATTTTATGATTGTCTCCCCAGGCATAAGGCCAGCAGGATTTACTAAGGGCGACCAAAAACAAATCGCAACCCCTCAAGCAGCCCAAAAGGCAGGCGTAGATTACATTGTCGTTGGCCGGCCGATATTAGAAGCCAAAGATCCACGAGTAGCAGCGGATTCGATCATAAGGGAATAGGAGAAGTTTATGGCAGAAGAGATAAAAGAATTAATCGCAAAAATCCAGCAGGAAGGAATTAAGGCAGCCGAAGAAAAGGCGAGAGAAATAGAAGAAGAAGCCGGGCGCCGGGCAGAAGAGATTATCGTCAATGCCAAAAAAGAAGCAGAAAAACTTCTTACCGAGGCAGAAGAAAAAATTAAAAGGACACAAGAATATACCCGCTCTACTCTCGCCCAGGCAGGCAGGGACTTTTTACTTTCCTTAAAGAAAGAGATTAATGCCATGCTCGATAAGCTTATTCTTGCCGGTGCGCGCAGGGCCTTGACCGCGGAAGAGATGGTTAAAATTATCGCTTCACTGATAAAAAACTATCAAGGCCAGGAAAAGGAGGGCATTGTGGTTTCTTTCAGCCAGGAGGATTTGCAAAAAATAAAGACAGGCTTGCTGGATGAACTTAAGGAGGCGGCAAAAAAAGGGATTACCTTAAAGCCGTCGGAAGAGATACGCGGAGGTTTTACCATAAGTTATGATATGGGCAAGTCGCAATTTGATTTTACGGACAAGGCCCTTGCCGAATACATTGGTACGTATGTTAAGCCATACCTAAAAGAGATACTTCAGTCCGCGACAGAAAAATAAGCGCGCCCGTGGCTAATTATTATATTTATTTAATTTCCAGTTTACCCGCGCTCCATTTTGGGATGGAAGCGCCATTTTCCTTTTCGGTTTTTCTTTACAGGTGCGCGGGCTTAATCCCGGAACGCGATTTGGAGATATTAAGGGCAATTTCTTCTTCGGATGAAAATCCTTACACGGATAAGCAGCCTATTTTAAAACAATGGCATCTTTTTGACCGGGCGCTGAGGGATGAGCTGGTTAAAATCCGCGCCAGCCGTAAAAAAATTGATCCCGCTGGGTATTTGCGCGGCGCCGGCTATGTCGAACCCTCGGTTACCCATATTGCGCTGAGCGCCTATCGGAATCCGTCTCCGCTTGAAGCAGAAAAAATACTGGATGAAGAAAGATGGTGTTTTTTGGACGGCCTTACTATAGGGCATTACTTTGACCTGGATTTTTTGATAGTGTATGGTTATAAAATATTGATATTAGAGCGCTGGCAGAAGGTGCGCCTTGCAGATAAGGCTTTAATATTGGAGAAAGTTTTAACGCAGTAAAACTAAACGAGGTTTGTATGGCCACAAAGAGAATAGGCCGCATTATAAAAATTAACGGCAACATGGTTACTGCGGGGATAGACAGTTTTGTCATCCAGAATGAAGTGGCTTATATTCTCCATGGCCAAGAGCGCCTGAAGGCCGAGGTCATCCGCGTGAGAGGAGATTCAGCCGAGATGCAGGTGTATGAGTATACCTCAGGGGTAAAAGTAGGAGAAGAGGTAGAATTTAGTGAGGAATTATTGTCTGTGGAGCTAGGGCCTGGCCTTTTGGGCCAGATATTCGACGGCTTACAGAATCCGCTTCCTAAGCTTGCCGAACAATGCGGATTCTTCCTTAAGCGCGGCGTTTATCTTAGCGCCCTATCCAATGAAGAACAATGGGAATTTAATCCTGCCTGTAAAAACGGCGATTTCCTGCGGCCAGGCGGAAGAATAGGTTTTGTTCCGGAGAAGATATTCCAACACTATATTATGGCGCCCTTTTATCTTAAGGGGGCACTTGAAGTTTTAACCATTGCCGGCGCAGGCAGATATAATTTAAAACAACCGGTTGCCCGGTTAAAAGACCAGGATGGCAAGGTTTATGAGGTGTGCTTAAAACAGAAATGGCCGGTGAAGATTCCTATCCGGGCCTATGCGGAAAAATTAAAACCCGCCGGGTCTTTAGTTACCAAGATGCGCATCATAGATTCTTTTTTTCCTGTTGCCCGCGGCGGAACTTATTGTATCCCCGGGCCGTTCGGCGCCGGTAAGACAGTGTTGCAGCAATTAACCAGCAGGCATGCAGAGGTGGATATTGTGATTATTGCCGCCTGCGGAGAGCGCGCCGGCGAAGTTGTCGAGACCCTGAAGACATTTCCTAAAGTAACCGACCCCCGGACCGGCAAGCCTTTAAGCGACCGTACTGTAATTATCTGTAATACCAGTTCCATGCCGGTTGCCGCCAGGGAGTCGAGTGTTTATACTGCCGTTACCATCGCTGAATATTACCGCCAGATGGGATTAAATGTATTACTACTTGCCGATTCTACCTCCAGATGGGCGCAGGCAATGCGGGAGATGTCCGGCAGGCTCGAAGAAATTCCGGGCGAGGAAGCCTTTCCGGCATACCTGGAGTCGCGCATTGCTTCTTTTTATGAGCGGGCAGGTATTGTTAAACTGTATGATGGCGGTATTGGTTCGGTCACTATCGGAGGGACAATTAGCCCCGCAGGAGGTAATTTTGAGGAGCCGGTTACCCAGGCCACATTAAAAGTAGTGGGGGCCTTTCAGGGCCTTTCCCGGGAACGTTCGGATGCCCGTCGGTATCCGGCCATTGACCCCTTAATCAGCTGGAGTAAATATGAAAGTTTTATCGATGCTCAGCAAAAACAGAGGGGCCATGAAATTTTGCGCAAAAGCCATGATGTGGCCCAGATGATGAAAGTGGTCGGTGAAGAAGGGACATCTCTTGGAGATTACATAGATTATCTAAAAGGAGAGTTTTTGGATTTTGCCTACCTGCAGCAGAATGCCTTTGATGAGGTTGATGAAGCCACCCCTAAAGAAAGACAGGCCTATGTCTTCGATTTTATTTATCGCCGGGTATTGCAGGCAGGATTTGTATTAGAGGACAAAGAGAAGGCGCTGCAGTTCTTTCAGAAATTAAGACAGTTATTCCGTGCCTGGAATTCAGCGGGCTGGAAGACGCCGGAATTTGAAAAGGTCGAAAGCGAGATATCCCTGGATATAGATACAAAGATTAAATCTAAGGAAAGATTAAATGTATAAAGTCTACACCAATATTATTCAGATTGCCGGAGACGTAATTACAGTGGAAGCGGAAAATGTAGGATATATGGATATTGCTGAGGTGGCTGCCCAATACGGTAAATCCCTGGCCCAGGTTATTCGTCTGGACGGTAAGAGAGTTTCGCTGCAGGTTTTTGCCGGCAGCCGCGGGGTTTCTACAGGCGATAAAGTGCGTTTCTTAGGGCATCCCATGCGTATTGCCAGCGGCGAGAATCTCCTGGGCAGAATTTTTAACGGAAGCGGTATGCCGCTGGATAAAGGGCCCGATTTTTTAGAGAATCTTATTGATATAGGCGGGCCGCCGGTAAATCCGGTAAAGAGAATTATCCCCAATAAGATGATCCGCACCGGCATCCCTATGATCGATCTTTTTAATTCTTTGGTTGAGTCTCAGAAGCTGCCCATATTTTCTATTGCCGGAGAGCCTTACAATGATGTATTAGCCCGCATTGCCATTCAGGCAGAGGTAGATATTATTATTTTAGGGGGCATGGGTTTAAAATACGATGATTATCTTTTCTTCCGGGATACGCTTCAGGCCCACGGTTCGCTTTCGCGTTGCGTATTTTTCATCCATACCGCAGCCGACCCGACGGTAGAATGTTTGCTTGTCCCGGATATTAGCCTGGCGGTTGCCGAGCAATTTGCTCTTTCCGGAAAACGCGTGCTTACCCTGCTTACGGATATGACTAATTTTTGTGATGCCTTAAAAGAGATATCCATTACCATGGAACAGGTTCCTTCTAACCGCGGATATCCCGGAGACCTTTATAGCCAGCTGGCCGCTCGTTACGAAAAGGCAGTGGATTTCGAAGGCGCGGGTTCCCTGACTATACTGGCAGCTACTACTATGCCCGGCGACGACGTGACCCACCCCATCCCGGATAATACGGGCTATATTACCGAAGGCCAGTTTTATCTTAAGGGCAGGGTTATAGAACCATTTGGTTCATTAAGCCGGCTTAAACAACAGGTAAATGGCAAAACCCGCTCTGACCACCGGACAATTATGGACACAATGATTCAGCTCTTTGCCAGCTATCGCGAAACTATGGAAAAACAGGCAATGGGTTTTCAGATGAGTAACTGGGACAGAAAGCTCCTGAAATACGGCAGAATATTTGAGCGCGAGATGATGTCATTAGAGGTAAATATTTCCCTGGAAAGGGCACTGGATAGGGGTTGGGAGATTCTGGCGGAATGTTTTACTCCCGAAGAAACGGGGATAAAGAAGAGTACGATAGAGCAATATTGGCCGCGGCGCTGATATTCAATATGGCAAAAATAAAATTCAGTAAAGGCGAATTAAAAAAACAAAGGGATGCCTTGGGGCAGTATCAGCGGTATCTGCCTATGCTGCAATTGAAAAAGCAGCAGTTGCAGATAGAGATTATTCATCAGTTAAATTTCCTGGAAGATAAAAGGGGCCTGGAGTCAGCTAAAAGAAAAAGCGCGGAGGGCTGGGCAGGGTTATTCGCCACAAAAGAAACGGATTTGGGAGTTTGGATAAAACCGCGAAAAGTTTTAACCAGCACAAAAAATATTGCCGGAGTGGATTTACCGGTTTTTGAAAATGTGGAATTCCAAGCTGCCGAATACGATTTGTTCAGCACCCCTCTATGGGTAGATTATGCGATTGAGGCCCTAAGGAACATTGTTTTGCTTCGCGAAGATATGCGTGTCATCGCGGAAGGGATAAGGATTTTACGCAATGAATTGCGTATTACTACTCAGCGTGTAAATATTTTTGAGAAAGTTAAGATTCCCGAGGCAGAGGAGGCGATCCGGCGGATTAAGATTTATATCGGCGACCAGATGGCCAATGCCGTCGGCCGCAGCAAGATAGCCAAGAGGAAAATTGAGGCGCTGGAGTTGCAAGAGGTGGCAGTATGATTGTGCCGATGAAAAAAATCAGCGTGCTGGTTCAGGAGAAGGATGCGGATTCCGCGCTGGTCAAAATGCGTTCGCTGGGAGTATTGCATGTCGAGTACCAACGCGCTCCTTCCGGCAGGGGTATCAATAAGCTTCAGGATGATCTTGCGCCCCTGGAGCAGGCCATCGGGGTTTTGTCTGAGGCAGAATTCTCCTACCGGCAGGCCGCAGCCGGCCAAGAGCCCGGGGACTGGAAAATTAGCTGCCGGCATATTGTGGATATGCGCAAAAGATACGCGCAGCTTAAGGAGTATTCCCTGGCCCTAAAAAGTGGCATCAGCCAATGGCAGGACTGGGGAGATTTTGACCCCCAGGCAATAACGGACTTGCATGCAAAAAATATCCACGTGCGGCTTTATCAAATTCCGGTTAAAGAAATAAAAAGCATTCCCGCCGGTATAATCATCAGGCAGGTTTCGGTAAGAAGAGGGACTGCCAACTGCCTGATTATTGCCAGGGAGAAAGTGGAAATTCCCTTTAAGGAAATGAGTTTACCTAAGATGGGCCTTCTGGAAATGCAGGAAAGGCTGGCAGAAGATATCCGGGTAATAGAAACAATCAAGAATGAAATTAAAAAACAGGCCGTCTATTTAGAGAGTTTTTTCCGGGCCAAAAAATTATTGGAGAAAGAATTGGAATTTCAGCGGACAAGGGAAGGGATGGGCGAGGCCGGCAGGATTATGTATTTAACCGGATACGCGCCCTTTGATACGATAGGCGTGCTTTTAGAGGCTGCCAAAACAGAAAAATGGGGGATACTGGTGAGCGAACCGTCCCAGGAGGACGGGGTTCCTACCTTTATCCGTAATCCGCGCTGGGCCTCCATTATCCGGCCGGTTTTTCAATTAATGGAACTTATCCCCGGTTACCGCGAGCTGGATATCAGCCCGCTTTTTCTTTGCTTCCTGGCTCTTTTCTTCGGGATGATTATCGGTGATGCCGGATACGGCGCAGCGTATTTTTTATTTACTTTCTGGATGCAGAAAAAATTCAGCCGGAAATTTTCCGATGCGCGGGTATTTTTTCTTTTTTATTTATTCAGCTCCTGCGCAATATTCTGGGGACTTTTGACCGGAACGGTTTTCGGCCAGGAGTGGTATCTTAAGTCCGGATTGAAACCATTTATTCCGATTTTAAACGACACAAAATTTCTGCAGGCATTTTGTTTCTTTTTAGGCGCATTTCACTTGACCCTGGCACATTGCTGGCAGGCACTGCGTAAAATGCCTTCCTGGACGGCGCTGTCGGATATTGGCTGGGCGGGCGTGCTTTGGGCCGCATTCTTTTTGGCAAAAACATTGATTTTGAATGATCCCTTTCCTTTTTTTGGAAAATGGCTCATTATCGCAGGATTATCTTTGGTAGTTTTTTTCACCAGCCCCCAGAGAAATATTCTCAAGATGCTCGGGCAAGGTTTAGGCGCGGTGGCTTTAAGCCTGGTAAATAACTTTACCGATGTTGTTTCTTACGTGCGTCTTTTTGCCGTAGGATTAGCTGGTGTGGCCATTGCAGATACGGTTAATAGCCTGGCCGCCGGTTTTGGCACCGGCAATCTTTTGGTAAAAACACTGATTGTTTTTGCGGGGCATACCATCAATATTGTACTCGGGCCGCTGTCAGTTTTGGTGCATGGTATCAGGTTGAATGTTCTCGAATTCTCAAGTCATGCGGGCCTATCTTGGAGCGGAGTAGCCTATAGGCCGCTTAAAGAATAGGTAGACGTGAACACCCCAGCCTGCACCCGAACTTATTGGATAGTTCGGTATACCGCCTCCTGCGGTATCGGATGGCTGGGTGTTTCGCTTTCTGCGAAACACCTTGCCCTACACCCACCCCGACATATAGGAGTGTCGGGTGCGCCGCAATTGCGGCGGGAGGGGCAAGTGTTCACTTACTGCTACACCCCAGCCTATTGGTTGGCTGGGTGTTTCGCTTTCTGCGAAAGGAGTTTATATGGAGCAAAATCTTTTGTTGCAGTTTAAAGATTTAGGGGCGATTCTTGTGCTTGGGCTTTCAGCTCTTGGCTCTGGCGCAGGCGCAGGTATAGCTGGTATGAGCGCGCTCGGAGCATGGAAGAAGAATTTCTCTCAGAATAAAAGCGCGTCTTTTTTGTTAGTGGCGCTGGTAGCCGCGCCTTTAACCCAAACCATCTATGGTTTCATCGTGATGAATCGCATGCTTTCCCTTACTTTAAGCGGCCAGTATTTATGGGGCGTAGGTGCTTTTTCCGGAGCCGCAATAGGCTTTTCTGCCTATTGGCAAGGTAAATGCGCAGCCGTTGCCTGTGATGCCATGGGTGAAACCGGCAAGGGATTCGGCAACTATCTGGTTGTCTTAGGTATGACTGAGACCGTGGCGCTTTTGGTAATGGTTTTTACCATTGTGTTTTTGGGCCGTTTGGCCGGGGGATAAAGAGATTTCTTGCTTTCTTAGTTTGACGTGCTCTTTGAATTGTTTTATAATACTACAAATTTGGGCGGTTAGTTCAGTTGGTTAGAACGTGTGACTTACATTCACAAGGTCGGGGGTTCAAGTCCTCTACCGCCCATTTAATTTAATTCATTGCTCATAGCTGATAGCTCAGAGTAAAAAACATTTGCAATTAAGAAAAATTTAAGTAAACTATACTCTTGCCTAAGAATTAAGAAATCATGACTATGGGTTAACATTGGGGTCGTGGTGTAGCCTGGTCCAACACGTCGCCCTGTCACGGCGAAGACCGCGAGTTCAAATCTCGTCGACCCCGCCAGTCTTCGCCAAGCAGCTTTCGCGCTTGGCTTCGCCTGGCTTAGAACATCCACTTTAATGTTAGAAGGCGAAGCAGAACGGCTGCTATAAAGCCCGGCGAAGCCATTTCTTATTTACCAAAGGGCGAAGACGGACTCGTCGACCCCGCCACTCGAAACGCCCTACGGTTTTTGCGACTAAATCGTAGGGCTTTTTATATACAACTGAAAGGGTTACATCTTTTAGCGCAAAGTTCGAGCCGCGAATTCCCCTTTTCGGCTTGTCTTTTGCCTTCAGATGTGTTATCATGCCTTAAATTTCTTTTGATTCTGAACCCCTTCCGATAAGAAATTAAATCAAAGTAGATTCACTACAGGAGGTAATAAAATGGCCAGCATCGAAGACTTCAAAAAAATAGAACTAAAAATAGCTGAAATAAAAGAGGTTAGCGACCATCCCAATGCGGATAGGCTCTATGTGATTACCTTGGATTTGGGCGATAGAACTAAACAAGTTGTCGCCGGCATAAAGACTTCGTATCAAAAAGAAGACCTTATTGGCAAACAGGTCGTAGTAGTGGATAATCTGGAGCCGGCGGTTTTGCGCGGGGTAGAAAGTCAAGGTATGCTTCTGGCTGCTTCTGATGAGAAGGGAATAGTCATTGTTAGCCCGGAAAGAAAAATGAAATTAGGGAGCACGGTGAAGTGATAAAACAATTTGTGCCGCAGGAAGTATGTTTAAAATGCCAGGGCTGTTGCCGATATAACCAGATAGATTCGGTTTGGGCGCCTTGTCTTTTGGATAAAGAGATACAGGACTTGTTAGATAGAAAAATACCTCCGGCATCAATTTCTATCGACAGAAGAATCGTACCCATTCCTAATCCCGGAAAAGATAATTTTATCTGTGCGTTTTTAGATCCACAGGATAACCAATGTAAGATTTATGATTTTCGGCCTTTTGAATGCCAGTTGTATCCCTTTTTGATTAATTTGCGCAATAAAAAAGTTATTCTGACTGTGGACCTTAACTGCCAGTTTATAAAAGAAAATTTAAAAAGCCCAAAAATGAAAGATTATATAGAGTATCTGACCTCCTTTCTTAATTCCCCCAAACAAATAAAAATGTTTAGAGACAACCCGCGCATCCTTCAGGCATACGAGGAAGTTTTAGATATCGTGGAACTAAAAATACCGGATGAGGCTGAATAAGTTATCCATTAGGGATAAAGAAATATTTGAAAAATATCTTAGTTTAGATAAGCGCGAATTATCCGTATACGCTTTTCTTAATATCTATATCTGGAAAGGGCTGTTTGAGATAAGGTGGGCGGTTATCGAGGATAATCTGTGTATCTTCGTTAAGGATAAAATCGGCTGTTTCCTGTATCTTCCGCCTTTAGGTAAGATAAAAACCCCCGAGGTTATCCGGCTAGTTTTTGAAACTATGGATAAGACGAACCGTAATAAAGAGGTTTCCCGTATAGAGAACGTAGAAGAGAAAGACGTTGTCTTTTATCGCAACTTGGGTTATGGGTGTCAGGATAAATACCCCGACTATCTTTGCAAAAGAACAGAGCAAATAGAGTTAAAGGGCAATCAATTCAAATCCAAGCGCGCCAGCTTTAATTATTTTATTAAACATTATAAATCTGAATGCCTGCCTTTTTCTTCGAGATATAAAAATGATTGCCTTAAGCTTTATTATCGCTGGATGAAGAATCGTAAAGCCCAGAATCGAAATCCCGTCTACCAAGGTATGCTTAAGGATAGCCTCACTTGCCTTCAGGTATTATTGGATGAATATCGGAATCTGGGTGCGACAGGAAGAATAGTAAAAGTAAACGGGGGAATAAAGGCCTTTACTTTTGGGTTTAAGTTAAACTCAGATATATTTTGTGTGTTATATGAGGTAACCGATTTATCCATTAAAGGGCTTGCGCAGTTTATCTTCCGCGAATTCTGCCGCGAATTAGCCGGTTATGAATATATAAATATTATGGATGATTCAGGATTAGAAAATCTGAAGCGGGTAAAACTTTCTTATCATCCGATTAAACTTGTACCAGCATATATTGTAAAAAGAAGCAGTTCTTTCTAAATGGACCTGGCGGGTTTCGAGCGGATGGTCGATTTTAGCAAAAGCAGCTTGAGTGAGCGAGGGAATCCCCGTGGAGCGAAGCGACAAAACGGGGACGGCGAAGCTGTTTGAGTGCCGTCTCCGCTAGAGCGGGACGGCCGAGTTCTGCAGCCGCCGAGCTGCGAAAGACCTTTTGCGTTAAAAAATCGACTAAAGCAGAGAAAACCGACAGATTTATTAAAAAATAAGAGGATCCGCTAAAAAGCGTAATTATGAATAAAAACATAGACGAAGTTGAATTTACTATTTTTGATACCGAGACCACCGGTTTAGAGCCGGAATCAGGTGACCGGATTGTAGAAATTGCGGCGATAAGATTTAAGGGACAGGAAAGAATTGCTACCTTTCAAACCCTGGTTAATCCCGGCCGGACTATTTCTGAAGCTGCCTTTGCGGTAAACCAGATTACTCCCCAGATACTTAAAGATGCGCCGGATATAAATACAGTGCTGCCGGATTTTTTAAAATTTATTCAAGGAAGTTGCCTCTGCTCCTATAACGCGGGTTTTGACTGGGGATTTTTAAACCATGAATTAAAGCTTGTGGGTGCGCCTGCTTTAGAAGGTATGGCGGTGGTAGATATATTAAAGATGGCAAGAAGGCTCCTGCCGGGATTAGAACGTTATGCGCTTTGGTTTGTAGCGGATAAGTTGGGGGTAAGGATTGCGCAAAAACATCGCGCGCTTTCCGATGCGGAGCTTACCTTAGCGGTATTTCATAAACTAAAAGAAATATTAATCCGTAAAAATATCTTTGATTTTACCAATTTTACCAGCCTCTTTGGGATTAATGCGCAATTTTTAGCCGATATCCATAATCAAAAAATTGCCAAAATCCAAGAGGCAATTGACTTGGGACTGAAGCTGAAGATAAAATACCTCTCCAGTTCCAATGCCGAAGTTACCGAGCGAGAGGTTATACCCAAAGAGATAAAACAAGAAAATAATCGAATTTATCTGGTAGGACATTGTTGTTTAAGGAACCAAGAGCGCTCATTTAGAATAGATGGCATACTATATCTTGAAATCATATAAATTAAGGTTTGAGCCTGCTCAGATTTTTGCCGCTTTTAAAAATTATCGAAATTGTTTTTTCTTAGATAGCAGCCTAAATTTTAATTCTTTGGGAAGATATTCTTTTTTAGGCATAGAGCCGTTTTATACTTTAAAGACAAAGAATCAGGATCCTTTCCCGAGGTTAAGAGAAATTATTGAACAATACAAAATTTCTCTTCCCAAGAATAATCTTCCCTTTTTAGGCGGCGCAGTAGGATATCTTTCCTATGATTTGGGTTTAATCTTGGAAAAGAAAATAAAAAGTAAACCCAAAGCGGATATAGGAATACCCGATTGTTTCTTTGGGTTTTATAACACTTTAATTATAATTGACCATCTAAAACAGCTGCTTTATGTGTCCGCGATAGGATTTCCCGAGAGAAAGTATCGTTTAGCAAAATCACTGTGCGAATGCAATTTTAGAAAGACGCATAAATTACTTTCTAAAATCACTGACGTTCAAAAACCAATTTTGAACGCAGATATTCGCAAATCTTCCGCCATAGGCGGATCCGCCTTCGGCGGAAACGCAGATTTACGCAGATTATACTCTCGAAATAATCTGCGGCCATCCGCGTGTCCCGAAATATCGGGATCCCGAAGAGGCGCAGAAACAAAAAACTACATTCGGGACAATCTGCGAGAATCTGCGTTAAAAGATATACAAATAGAATCTAATTTTAAAAAAGAAGATTATCTTTCGGCCATCAAGAGAGCCAAGGAATATATAAGAAAAGGCGATATTTATCAGGTTAATCTTTCCCAGCAATTTATGGCAAAAAGCCCTTTATCGGATTTCCAGATTTACGAGCGCCTGCGTAGAATTAGCCCCTCTTATTTCAGCGCGTATTTTAATGCCGGAGGTTTTCAAATTTTAAGTTCTTCGCCAGAAAGGTTCTTAAGGTTAGAAAATAATATAGTAATTACTCGTCCGATGAAGGGCACCCGGCCGCGGGGCAGGAATAGAATTCGAGACACTGCTTTAAAGAAAAAACTTTTAAAAAGCGCGAAAGACAAGGCAGAATTGGTAATGATTGTCGATTTAGAAAGAAATGATTTAGGCAGGGTCTGTAGCTATGATTCGGTAAGGGTAGCCACGCTAAGAGAGCTAGAGGAATATAGTACGGTATTTCAGACCACGGCTACGGTTGAAGGCCGGTTACACAAAGATAAAGATAGAATTGATTTATTGCGCGCTTGTTTTCCCGGCGGCTCAATTACGGGCTGTCCGAAAATCCGCGCCATGGAAATCATTGAAGAATTAGAGCCTAGCCGGCGCGCCATTTATACCGGAGCTTTAGGTTATTTGAGCTTTTCCGGTAGTATGGATTTTAATATTCTTATCCGCACAATTTTAAAAAAAGAAGATTGGCTTTATTTTAGCGTGGGCGGTGGTATTGTGACGGATTCGAAACCCGAAGATGAATATCAGGAAACGCTGGTTAAGGCCAGAGCAATGATGCAGGCAATAGCTTAGGGATACCCTTGGAGCTGCCGCCAGAGGCGGATCCCTGCCCGTCCGTCAGGCGGGCGCCTTCGGCGGAAAAGCTAAGGGTGTCCTTGAAATATATGGAAGAGATTATTTTCTTAAACGGGGAATTTATTTCTCAGAAAGAAGCCAAGCTTTCTGTGTTAAGCCCGGCTTTTTTATGCGGTTGGGGATTATTTGAGACCATGCGCGCATATCATAATAAAATAGTTTATTTTGATGCGCATCTGGCGCGGATTAAACACTCCTCTCGATTAATCGGCCTGCGCCTACCTTATCCCCAAGAAAAATTAAAGGGGATTATTAGAAAGGCAGTCAAAAAAAGTGGTTTCCAGGATGCCTATATAAGATTGACTTTATGGAAAGAGGACTTAGGCATGGGTATTTCGGTTATCGTCAGAAAGCATAAGCCATATCCCCCTCAAAAATATAAAAGCGGGATTAATCTTACGTTTTCCCCTTTCCGGCAAAGTGAAAATTCCTTTTTCGCCCGGATAAAAACCAGCAATCGCCTTTTATATAAACTAAGTTACTTAGAGGCAAAGAAAAAAGGTTTTAGCGGCAGTATTATTTTGAATAACCGGGGTTATATTACGGAGGAAAGCAGGAGCAATATATTTTTTGTTAAGGATAATGCACTCTTTACTCCTTTTTTATCCTGTGGTTGTCTGGCCGGGATTACCCGAAAAGTTATATGTGACTTGGCCAAAATTTACAATATTAAAGTATATGAAGGCAATTTTACTCCCCAGGATTTATACGCCGCAGAAGAAGTTTTTTTAACTAATTCTTTGATAGGTGTGATGCCGGCGGCATCTATAGGCCACCAGACCATAGGTAAAGGTAAATGCGGCAGATTAACAAAGTTTTTTATCGAAAAATACCACTCCCTATTAAAGTAAAAAAGCCTGTTTTGGCAGTGGGCAGCCAGGCTAAGAATACGCTGTGTTTTGCCAAAGGCAATTTTGCTTATTTAAGTCCCGTACATCCGGATTTAAGCAACCCCCAGGATTTTTTAAACTTTAAAAAAGAGCTCAAACATTTTCTTAAAAAAAACCCCAAAATTATTGCCTACGATTTACATCCGGAGTATCAATCTACGAAACATGCCCGGCAGCTATCAGCTATCAGCTATCAGCTATCAGCTATACAACATCATCATGCCCACATTGTTTCCTGTATGGTTGAGAATGGTCTTAAAAATCAGAAAGTAATCGGCGTGGCTTTCGATGGCACGGGCTTGGGCAGTGATAACCGGATTTGGGGCGCAGAGTTTTTAGTTTGTGATTATAAAAGTTTTAGCCGCTCTGCGCACTTAAGAGAGATTCCCCTTTTAGGCCAAGATATGGCAATATTAGAACCCTGGAGATTGACCGTAATTTGGCTTTATCTTGTATACAAAGAGAAGTTTTTAAACTTAGGGATTAATTTTATCAAAGGTATAAATAAAAAACAGTGGCGGGTTCTAAAAAGTATGTATTTATCGGGGTTTAATTCTCCTCTGGCCAGTAGTATGGGCCGGCTCTTTGATGCGGCGGCCAGCCTTGTTTTAGTAAAATACAAGGTTAAATTTGAAGCAGAGTTGGCAATTGAGTTAGAAAAGATAGCTACAGGCTGCAGGTTACAGGCTGCAGGCTATGGATTCCAGATTATTAAAGTCAAAGATAAATACATTTTAGACCCTTCTCTGATATTTAAAGAGATAACCCAAGATTTAAAAGCAAAGGAGGCAAAAGAAAAAATTGCTTACCGGTTTCATTTAACCGTGGCGCAAATGATAGCAAAAATATGCTTAATCTTAAGAAAAGAAAATAAAATTAATGCCGTGGTTCTTTCAGGCGGGGTTTTTCAAAATAATCTTTTACTTCGCTTGAGTTTAGATTTATTATATAAACAGGGTTTTAAGGTATTTACCCATAAGGAGTTATCCTGTAGCGACTCGAGTATTTCCTTGGGGCAGGCAATAATTTCAGGGGTAAGGAGCAATTAATGTGTTTAGGTATCCCGATGCGGGTAAAAAAGATTAAAGGCGAATTTGCCGAAGTGGAAATAGGTACGCTTATTCGCACTGTCAATATCCAGATGCTCCCCCAGGTTAAAATAGGCGATTACGTAATTGTCCATGCGGGATTTGCGATACAAAGAGTAAATCCTGAAAGAGCAGAGGAGACCCTGAGGTTGATAGATGAAATACATCGACGAATTTCGGAATAAAAATTTGATTCAGAAGATCGCCCAAGAGATAAAGGCGATAATGCCTGATGAGAATATAAATATTATGGAGGTCTGCGGTACGCATACCCAAAGTTTTTTTAGATTTGGCCTGGATAAGCTTTTGCCCGGGAATCTCAGGCTCATTGCTGGCCCGGGTTGTCCGGTATGCGTGAGTTCATCGGGATATATTGACTGCGCCATTCAATTCGCGCAAGACAAAGACACCATCATGGTAACCTTTGGCGATATGTTGCGTATCCCCGGCAGCACCTCTAGCCTAGAAGACGCAAGAGCACGCTCCGGTAACGTAAGGATGGTTTATTCCGCCTTGGATAGTTTACATATTGCTAAACTGCACCCGGATAAGAAGGTGATATTTTTGGCAGTAGGCTTTGAGGCCACCGCGCCTACTGTTGCCGCCAGTATCCTTACGGCAAAAAAAGAAAATTTAAAAAATCTATTTTTCTTCTCTTCACTAAAACTTATCCCTCCCGCGATGGATTCTCTGGTTAAAGATAAAAGATTAAACATTCAGGGTTTCTTGTGTCCGGGGCATGTTTCTGCTATAATCGGAACCAGGCCTTATGAATTTATTCCGCGAAAATACAGAACAGGCTGTTGTATTGCCGGATTTGAACCCTTAGATATTTTGGAAGGGTTGTATATCCTGCTCAAACAAATAAGAAATAAAAAGCCACAGGTAGAGAATCAGTATATACGCGTAGTAGCGCGAAACGGAAATCCTAAAGCCAAAAAGATAAATGCTCAGGTTTTTAAAGTATCCCCTGCTTCTTGGCGCGGTTTGGGAGAAATTCCCCGAAGCGGGCTTAAGATAAGAGATGAATATTCTCTATTCGATGCGGAAAAAATGTTTTGTATTAGGCACAAGGCACAAGGCGCAAGGCACAAGGTAAAATGTAAATGCGGGGATGTCTTGAAGGGCTTAATTTCTCCCATCGATTGCCCTTTATTTTCTAAAGTTTGTCGGCCGGATAATCCGGTCGGCCCTTGTATGGTCTCAAACGAAGGAACCTGCAATGCGTATTATAAATATAAATAATTCAGGAATTGGCACAAGGCATAAGGCGCAAGGCCAAAGGCCAAAGTTTAAAGTTAAAAATTTTAAATTTTATATTGTTATTTTGATATCCGCATTTTGCATTTTGAATTTGATCGGCTGTGTTCAGAAGAATGAATTAGAACTTGCCCGAGAGTGCGTGGGTAAATCTGGAGTTTATTATCAGCATGCGCTAGAGCGGTATAAAAAATTAATTGCTAAAGGAAATGATTTAGAGGGATTGCGCTTTGAGCTGGGAAGGCTTTATTATGAACACGGAGACTTTGAACAGGCGCAGGAAGAACTTAAGAAAACCAATCTTATTTCTGCCAGGAAACTTTTGGCAATATCATATTATAGATTAGGTAATTTTACCGACGCCTTAGAAATTTTTAATCAGCAAGAAATACCCGATGGCGAATATTTATATTACCATGGTTTAACCTGCGAAAAGTTAAACCTTTTTGATCCGGCATTAGGAATTTATAAAAAGATAAAGGATACAGAATTTAGATTAAAAGCCCAAAAACGTATTGAGACGATTGAGAAACAAGTTAACTTAAATCATATTAAAGACATAGACCCCGAAGTGCATCGGATTTTATTAAACGCGCCTTCCCCGGAATTATATCCGCAGGCAGGCGCGCTTATTTTGTCTTGTGATGAAAAAATCGAAGTAACGCCCCATGGTACACAGGTAGACTACTTACATTATATCATTAAGATTTTGAATGAGCGGGGCAAAGAAGACTTTTCCGAAACCCATATTGAATACGACTCTACTTATGAAAAGGTAGAATTAGATTATGCCCGCACCATAAAGCCTGACGGAACCGTGGTAGAAATAGGCAGCCGGCATATCCGCGATGTATCTAAATATTTAAATTTTCCCCTTTATAGCAATGTGCGCGTTTGCATTATCTCTTTCCCGGAAATTACCGAAGGCGCAACTATAGAATATAAACTTAAGGTATATAACAATCAATTGATTAATAAAAAAGATTTTATCATGGGTTATTCTGTACAGGATGATGAGCCGATTATTGCGGCAAATTTTAATCTTAGTTTACCTAAGGATAAACCATTACACATAAAAATTCTGAATGAGAAGTATAATAATTTTGGAGCCAGCTTAAATCCTGATATAAAAGAAAAAGACGGCTATTTAATTTACAGCTGGCAGTTTAAGGATATTCCCCAGATTATCCCTGAGTCAAGCATGCCCCCTCATGTCCAGATAAACCCTGCAATATTGATATCTACCTTTGATAATTGGCAGGATATCTATAATTGGTGGTGGAATTTAGCTAAAGATAAGATAAGCGCGGATAGCGCGATAAAGGATAAGGTTATACAGCTAACTAAAGGGCTCAATTCTTTAGAGGCTAAGGCCAGGGCAATTTATAATTTTTGTGCTCAAGATATCCGTTATGTCGCCGTAGAATATGGCCAGGCAGGCTATGAACCGCATTCTGCCGCGGATATATTTAAGAACAAATATGGCGACTGCAAAGACCAGGCAATATTGTTAGTGACCATGTTAAAAGAGGCAGGGTTGCCTGCCTGGCCAGTGCTGATTGCCACCAAAGAACGCTATAATCTAAATACGGATTTTCCTGCGGTGCTTTTTAACCATTGCATTGCCGCAGTATCTCTAGAAGATAGGGTAGTTTTTCTTGACCCTACGGCGCAAACCTGTTCTTTTGGTGACTTGCCTACCGGTGGCCAGGGCCGCAAAGTTTTAGTTTTTACAGAAGAAGGATATAAAATACAAGACACTCCCCTATACCCGGCTGAACATAACTTAGTAAGGCAAAACCTTAAGATAAAACTGAATTACGACGAAACAATTAATGGCGAAAGAGACATTTTTACCTACGGCATATATGACCAAGGGCAGCGGTTTTGGTTGCTATATACACCGCCAGAATTAATCGGGGATGCGCTGAAAGAAAAGATACAGGAAATATCGATAGGTTCAACCTTAGATAAATACAGTATAAAAAATTTAGATAACCTCAATGAGCCGGTGGTATTAAGCTATACCTTTAAAGGCCCAGAATATACGACGAGCGCGGGTAATTTAAGGATAATGCCTCAGTTGGCCGTAACGAATACATCAGTGGCTGCCAAGGATAAGCGTAAATACCCTATTGATTTCGATATTTTAGAAAGCAAAGAAATAATATTTGAGATTGAAATTCCCCATAATTTTGTTATAAAATATATGCCGGATAATGTAAACCAGGATAGTCAATGGTTAAAATTTATAGTTGAATATAGCTGCAAGAATAATAAAATATATTTTAGGCAAAAAACAGAATTAAAGAAAACCGCGGTTTCAGAAGAAGAGTACCCGGGGTTTAAAAAATTTCTTGAGAGCCTGGCCAAGCAAATTAAGCAAAGGATAGTGCTGGAAAAGAATTCGCACCTATAATTTACTCACACTTCATGTTCGTAAATTATGTGCTCATTTAAAATGTTTAGAAAAAAGTATTCAGGAGGAGAGCGTAGAAAATATATTCGTCTAGATTCAGTATTTCCCGTGCAGTTTCGCCTATTGAGCCTTGACGAAAAACGCTTTTTATCAAGCTGGCTGCAAGGTTTTACTAATAATGTAAGTAAAGAAGGATTGTGTCTTTGCGTAAATAATTTTAACCCCGAATTAGCCAGGGTACTGAAAGACCAGCAGGCAAAACTCTCTTTGGACATTGAGCTGCCCATAACGAGAAGGCCGATATCAGCACTGGCAAAGGTTTCCTGGATGAGAGATGCAGCCGGAGAACCGAATAGGTATCTTATTGGTTTATCTTACGAAGATATAGATAGAAAACAAGGCAAAGAAATTATGCATTATGCCTGGACAAAGAAGTTATTTATTCCAGTGGCCTTATCGATGATTCTTATACTAGGCCTGGGTTTTGCCATTAATAGTTTTATCAGCGCAAAGTTAATCCAGGGCAACAAGGCATTGGTGGGAGAACTTGTAAAAATCCTACAAGAATCAAGTATCGCCAAACAGAAGGTAAAAGAGATAAGCAGGGATAGGGAGGATTTACAATTAAAAATTCAGGCCTTGCAATCGCGTATTCAGACCGTGGAAGAAGAGCGGGGAAAATTAGAAACAGCTAAGACTGACGAGGTAAAGCAGCTTAATTCTCTGATTGAGAAATTAGCCCAGGAAAGGGGCTCTTTACAGGAACAATTAATTTCTTTGCAGCGTAAGGAGAGCACTATTACTGAGGAGCTCTTGCGTTTAGATAAAAAGAAAGCGCATTTGGAGAAAGTAAATCTAGATAAGATGTATCAATGGTTAAGGATACACCAAAATCCAACCACCGGACTGGTAATGAGCTTTGAGGGAGATAGTGATATTGCCAATTGGGCATTTACTTATGACCAGGCCTTGGTTGCGCAGGCCTATACCAATTTTTCTGATCTTGAGCGGGTAAGAAAAATATTGAATTTTTTTAAGGCGAAAGCCAAAAGAATAGACGGTTTATTTTTAAATTCCTATTATGTTAATGACGGCAGTCCTGCCGAGTATGTTGTGCATAGCGGCCCTAATATATGGTTAGGTATAGCTATACTTCAATACACTAAAAAAACCCAAGATTATCAATATCTAGACTTAGCCGAGGAACTCGGCCAGGCGATAATAAATTTACAGAATAAAGATAAGGATGGCGGTATCTGTGGTGGGCCAAATTTAAAATGGTTTGCTACTGAGCATAACCTTGATGCCTATGCCTTTTTTGATATGTTACATAAGATTACGGCTAAGCCACAGTATCTGCAAGCCCGGGATAAAGCATTGAATTGGTTGGCCGCTCACACTTATGATAAATTAGATATTCCCATAAAACGCGGGAAAGGAGATTCGACCATTGCCACGGATACTTATGCCTGGTCAATTGCCGCTGTTGGTCCAGAAAAATTAAGCCAGTTAGGTATGAACCCCGATAGAATAGTAGAGTTTGCGGAACAGAACTGCAGCGTTACAGTTGACTATACCCGCCCAGAAGGAAAGACCATAAAAGTCAAAGGTTTTGATTTTGCGCCCCAAAGACATTTAGCCCGGGGCGGAGTGGTTTCTTCAGAATGGACCGCGCAGATGGTCATCGCCTTTAAGATTATGGCAGATTTTTATTATAAAAAAGGTATGGTAGCTAAAGCCCGTGCCTATGAAGGTAAAGCGGATACGTATTTGGCAGAATTGGGTAATATGATCGTAACCAGTCCTTCGCCTTCCGGGCAAGGAGAGAGTTGTCTTCCTTACGCAACGCAGGATTTCGTAGATACCGGCCATGGTTGGATGACGCCCAAAGGTAAAACCACGGGTTCCGTAGCCGGGACCACTTATACGCTCTTTGCCTATTATAAATATAATCCATTAGAACTTAAGGAATGACATCGCCGCTGAATGCACTCTATCGGAAACTCTACGCCCATTTCGGCCCGCAGCATTGGTGGCCGGCAGATTCTAGTTTTGAAGTAATGGTGGGCGCAATTCTTACCCAGAATACCAACTGGGCGAATGTGGAAAAGGCAATAGGTAATCTCAAGCAGAAAAAGGTATTAGAGCCGCGAAAGCTTTACCGTTTATCTAAAAAAAAATTAGCTAAACTTATCAGGCCCGCAGGTTATTATAATATTAAGGCGAAAAGATTAAGGAGTTTTTTGATTTTTTTGCTTAAATATTATAAAGGCAATCTAAAAAAAATGTCTTTGGTGGATATGGAGATTTTGCGCCGGCAGTTACTTTCTGTCCATGGCATTGGCCCAGAGACCGCAGATTCTATATTACTCTATGCCTTGGATAAGCCAGTATTTGTCGTGGATGCCTATACGAAAAGGATATTTTCCAGGCACCGCCTGGTGAAAAAACATGCCACTTACGAGCAAATACAAAATTTGTTTATGAAGAATCTAAAAAATAAGGTAGAATTGTTCAATGAATACCATGCCCTCTTGGTAAGATTAGGCAAAGAATTTTGCCTGAAGAATAAGCCCAAATGCCAAATATGTCCCTTAATGACAAAATTCAAAATTCAAAATAAATCCAAATGTCAAAGGTCAAATAACAAAACTTCTGTTTTGTCATTTGGTATTTGTGCTTTGACATTATTTTGGATTTTGTGCTTTGGTATTTGTCATTTTGTTTATGCCGCGCCTTGTTATGGGACAAGGATGCCTAAAGAAAAGAAATTTTTTGCCGGAGCACAAACCCATACGATTTTTAAACGCTATCTGGAAGACGAATATGGAAAATTAAGAAGCACGCAACACTTTTTTCTTTTGTCCTACGGCGTCTGCGACGGATTGTCCATAGATCTAAAAGTAGGCGCGGGTAATATAAAGCAACATCCGGTAGGAAGCGATGAAGTGGATTACAACTCTAATTTTGCCGGAGGATACGGTTTGCGGGTGAAATTTTTGGAGCGAGCTAAGATTAAAGCAGTTTTAGGTTTTCAACATATTAGCGTTCATCCCAAGAGCGCGCGCTTGGGAGAGACTAGGCATAAGGCAATTCTTGATGACTGGCAGTGGTCGCTATTGGCTTCGTATGATTCCAAGAAAATAACCCCCTATTTAGGGGCTAAATGGTCGCGAGTCGATTATATCCATAAAGTCGAAGATAATCGAAAACGTCGAATGTCAGATTTAACCAAAGACATAGGCCTTATTTTGGGCTGTGACCTTGCGCTTACCGAAAGAGCCTGGTTTAATTTAGAAGGTCAATTTATTGACGGCGAGGCTTTGGCGGTTAGCGTCAATTATAGCTTCTGATAATTTATAATGGTAAATAAAAAGCGACTGATAAAACTTACACAGAAATTAATCCGGATAGATTCGCAGAATCCGCCGGGAGATGAGTCCCGTATTGCTAAATTTGTGAAGAACTATCTCGATAATCTGGGATTAAAGGCGAAAATTTATGAGTTTAAAAAGAGGCGCTCTAATGTCGTGGCTGTATTAGGAGGAAGAGATAAAAAACACGCGCTACTCGTCACTCCGCATTTAGATACTGTGCCTGCGGGAAAGAATTGGCGCTTTAGTCCATTTAAAAGTAAGATATATAGAGGCAAGATTTACGGATTAGGCGCTACCGACTGTAAAGGAAACCTGGCCTGCGCTTTGGAGGCAATAAATAGTTTAGTTGAAGCAAGAATTGTCCTGAATTATAATTTAGTTTTTGCTGCCACCAGCGATGAAGAGAGTGGTTCGAATTTAGGCTTAGTCCCTTTATTAGACAAAGGCATATTAAAGCCTGATGCGGCAGTAGTGTTAGATTCTGATGATTTTGAAATCATTGTTACCCAAAAAGGGCTCGTTCATCTTAAGGTAAAAATACAAGGGGTCCGGGCACATGGCGCTTATCCCTGGCAGGGGATAAATGCCATTGACATCGCAATAGATATACTTAAGGAACTTAAAACCCATAAATTCTTTTATACAAAAAATAAACCCCGCCCCTCCTTCAATACTATTAGTAATTTTAAGGAAGGGAGAGGTAAATATCTTAGGCCGCCTACGCTAAATATCGGAACGATAAAAGGCGGTGACAAGGTTAATGTGGTCGCAGACTGGTGTGAATTTGAGCTGGATTTTCGCTTTTTGCCAGGCATGTCCGAAAGGGAAATCTTAAAGGAATTAAAAAATATTATCCAAAGACATACCCAGAAATTTTCCCGCCATAGCGGGATCCCGCTAAAAGCGGGAAAGATAGAGATAGAGGGAATCCAGAAGCCATATAGAATAGATGAAGGCCATCCGTTAGCAATGTCGCTCGCTCAAACAATAAGAAATGCAGGATTAAGGCCCGTTATAAAAGGTTCAGAAGGCGCAACTACTATAACCTTTTTTCAAAATAAAAATATACCCGCAATTGCTACGGGTTTTGGCAGTCAGGGCTGTGCCCATAGCGCCGATGAATATGTAAAGATAAATAATTTATATAAAGGAGCCATGGTATTAGAGGAATTTTTAAAGAACTATAGGAGTGATAAATATGGAAGGAATTAAAATTTCTAAAAGGCCGAGACTTAAAAATCCTTACTTGATTGTTGCCTGGCCAGGGATGGGCGAAGTGGCCTACAAGAGCGCCACTTATCTGGTGGATAAACTGCGGGCAGAGGAATTTGCCCATATTCTACCGGAAGATTTTTTTTATCTCACCGGAAGCATTATCCGAGAAGGTGTTTTAGATTTGCCCGAACTGCCCGCGGGTAAATTCTACTACTGGAAAAACAAAACCGGTAAGCACGATTTAATGATATTTATTAGCAATGCCCAGCCAGACTTAGCCAAGGCGGATGTTTATTGTAAAATAATTATTTATCTGGCTAAGATGTTCAATGTAAAAATGATTGTCAGCTTTGCCGCTATGCCACAGCCTATTGACCATACTCACGCATCTAATATATGGTTTACTAGTACCTCTCAAGAAATTAATAATGAGTTTAAAAAATATAATTTTAACCTGTTATCCGAAGGCCAGATTAGCGGCATGAACGGCTTATTCTTAAGCATGGCTAAGAAAGAAGGCTTTGCGGGTTTTTGTCTGCTGGGCGAGATACCGCTTTATACCATCCAGATTGAAAATCCCAAGGCTGCCTATGCGGTTTTAGATGCATTCAATAGAATTTTAAACATCCAGATAGATTTTGCCAATATAATCGAGCAGGCACAAATTATGGAGGCAGAGATTAATAAACTCTTAGATTATCTTAAATTAGGCCCTCAAGGCCCGGATCCCATCGGCGAAGAAGAGATAGAAAAGATAAAGAAATCCTTAAGCCAGCTTACCAAGCTGCCGGTTTCGGTAAAAGAAAGGATTGAAAAACTCTTTGAGCAAACTAAGCGCGATATTTCCAAGGCCAATGAACTCAAAGCGGAGCTGGATAAATGGAGCGCTTATAAAGAATACGAAGATAGATTCTTAGATTTGTTTAAGAAGACAAAAGATAAAAGGAATTGATGAATGAGCATAACGTAAAAGCCATAATTTTTGATTTGGGCAATGTTTTAATTGATTTTGACCACACTATCGCAGCCAAAAAAATATCCCAATTTACCGACAAAAGCCCAGAGGAAATATTTAATCTATTTTTTGATTCTGAACTCACCGGGCTCTTTGAAGAAGGGAAAATTTCACCACAAGATTTTTTCTTAAAGATAAAAGAGATGCTCAATTTAAAATTGGATTACGCGGCGTTTGTCCCTATCTACAACGAGATATTCTTTTTAAGTGAAAAAAATCGCGAGGTTTATAATTTAGCCCGGGCCTTAAGCAACCGTTATAGGTTGGCGCTTTTATCCAATATAAATATTTTACACTTTGATTATGTAAAAAAATTTTTTCCCGTCTTTCGTGCCTTCCATCATATAGTTACTTCTTATGAGGTAGGTTCAAGAAAACCCCACCCTTTAATCTATCAGAAGACGCTTGCGGTATTGGAGGTTTTGCCTCAAGAGGCCTTTTATACCGACGATAGGCCTGAACTTACTCAGAGTGCTAGAAACTTGGGTATCCGCAGTTTTGTCTTTCAGAATATCGAGCAGCTCAAAAGAGACCTTTTAGGCGCCAACGTAGAATTTAATTAATTATTTTTGTTAATCTAAAATGTAATGATGTCACGGAAGATATTATTAGGCCATGGAAGCGGCGGTAGATTAACGCACAACCTGATAAGGGAATTACTGCTTAAAAAACTAAACAACCCTATCTTAGAAGAACTTTCCGATAGCGCCTTAATAAATTATCAAGACCGCCTTGCTTTTACCACTGACTCTTTTGTAGTCAGTCCTTTGTTTTTTCCCGGCGGCGATATCGGTAAACTTGCGGTCTGCGGGACAGTTAATGATTTAGTGATGCTGGGGGCGGTGCCAGAATATCTTTCTTTAGCGCTTATTATTGAAGAGGGGTTCGATCGCGATGTATTAGAAAAAATCGTTGATTCTATTTCTCTAAATGCTAAGAATAATAGTGTATATTTTGTTACTGGCGATATCAAGGTAGTTGAGAAAGGCGCCTGCGATAGGATATTTATCAATACCTCGGGTATCGGTAGAATCATAAAGGGCAAAAAAATATCCCTAAAAAATATCGTACCAGGCGATAAGGTTATCGTTACGGGAAATATCGGCCAGCACGGAATAGCGGTGCTGGCCAAAAGAAAAGAGTTAGATTTGGGATTTAATATCAAAAGTGACTGCGCAGCTTTAAATAATTTACTTATCCCCATACTTAAAAAAACCAATGCGATAAAATTTATGCGCGATCCGACCCGGGGTGGAGTGGCTACAACCCTAAATGAAGTCGCCGAAGGCTCGAGGCTGGGTATTATTATCGACGAGAAAAATATCCCGATATCTACCAAAGTAAGAGCGGCTTGCGAATTATTAGGAATAGACCCTTTGTATGTGGCTAATGAGGGCGCGGCCATAATTGTAGCTAAGAATAATAGCGCCAAGAAAATTTTAAATTTATTAAAGAAACATCCTTTAGGCAAAAATGCGCAAATTATCGCGACAGTGGTAAAAGAGCCTAAAGGTAAAGTAATATTAAACACCATTCTCGGCACCCAGCGCATTGTAGATATGCTCACCAGCGAACCTTTGCCGAGGATATGCTAAATCGATTGTTAACATGGAAACTGCTAAATATCAAAGGCGATTCTACCGGGATTGGGTGAGGCAAAAGGATTTGTACCTTACGCATATTATGGATAAGGAGACGGATTTACAGATCCTTACAAATAAGTCTCTGGACAGGGATTTTGTCAAAGAAAAGATGCGCTCTTACCGCTGGGATATTGAAAATTACATCATTAAAGATAGAAGATTTTTAACTGCCCTAAAACCCATTGAAGTAGAACTTAATGCGCCGGCCATTGTCAAGGAAATGAGCAAGGCCGCAAACTTAGCCAATGTTGGGCCAATGGCGGCAGTAGCCGGTGCCATAGCAGAATTTTTAGGCCGGGATTTATTAAAGCAGGGCTATAAAGATGTAATCATTGAAAACGGTGGAGATATATTTTTGGTCACGCGTAAAACCCGGATTATTGGAATTTATGCCGGTAAATCAAAATTATGGCAGGGTTTGAGTTTAAAAATAAAACCCAAAGATACACCCCTTGGCATCTGTGCCTCCTCAGGCACTCTCGGGCATTCTTTAAGTTTTGGCTGTGCCGATAGCGTGGTGATTTTATCTAAGAATACCTCTTTGGCCGATGCCGTGGCCACCGCCACTTGTAACCGGGTAAATTCTAAAAATGATTTGTCATTTGCCTTAAATTTTAGCCGTTCCATAAAAGGAATTTGCGGTGTGGTGATTATATTTAAGAATAATCTTACCAGTTGGGGTAAGTTCGAGTTTATAAAATGAGATTCCCCGTCGAGAAATGAAAAATTTAAAAAATCTTAAAATTCAAAAAACGCTTGACAATAGCGACATTTTGTGATAAAAAATATTATATATACGAGATTTTGTATAGATTTTTAGGATTTTTAAGGGGGTTAAATAATTTAAATTGAAAAAAAATCCGGTCGGTTTTTTAGGGCTCCAAAGAAACGAGGAGCCTTTTTTTGTGTGAGGGCATAAGTTACGCGCTCATTTATGAAAACAGTTGGCTTGACTTACGATTTAAAAACAGATTACGAGTTCAAAGTTGGTGACCCGCCTGATGCTAATGCTGAATTCGACCATCCTTCTACCATAGACGTCATTGCCTCGGCCATAGAATCCCAGGGTTTTAAGGTAAAAAAGATTGGCAATGCCCCTCGCCTTTTAGAAAAAATAGATAACCTTGGTGTAGATATCGTTTTTAATATCTCCGAAGGGATTTCTGGAAGAAATAGAGAATCTCAGGTCCCGATAATATTGGAGATGGCAGATATCCCTTTTGTGGGCGCGGATGCCCTTACCTTGGGCTTAACCTTAGATAAGGTTATGGCCAAGAAGATTTTTATCGCGGAAGATATTCCTACCCCAAAATTCTTCGAAATAAAGAGCGTTGATAATTTATTAAATACTGACCATCTGAAGTTCCCCCTGATTGTAAAACCGCGTTTTGAAGGTTCATCCAAAGGCCTTACTGAAAGCTCGCGTGTAGAAAACATGGAAGAACTTAAAAAACAGGTAGAGTACGTTATGAATACCTATAAACAACCGGCATTAATAGAAGAGTTTATTTCGGGACAGGAGTTTACGGTCGCAGTAGTCGGTAATGACCCGCCTGAGGTTTTACCGATTGTGCAGATAAAAATAGATGGCCGGCTTAAGCTCAATGATAAATTCTATACCTTTGCCCGGATTGCTTCGGATAGATTGGAATATATCTGTCCGGCGCGCATAAGCCAGGAATTGAAGAAAGAAATTCTTGAGTTAGCCTTAAAGACATATAATGCAGTAGAATGCCGGGATTTTGGCCGGGTTGATTTTAGGGTTGACAATGATGGTAAGCCTTATGTATTAGAGATAAATCCTTTACCGAGCTTATCTACCGAAGATGTATTTATGATAGTAGCAAAACAGGTCGGCCTTTCTTATGAAGAGATGATTGGCAAGATATTAAATAGCGCACTTAAGAGGCATAATCTGTGAAAATTGCCCTCACCTATAATCTAAAGAAAAAAGACGAAACCAAACCCGCGGATTATTTCTCCGAGTTTGATTCCGAAGACACCATAAATGCCATTATCTCTGCGCTAAAAGTAAAGGGCCATACGGTTGAGGCAATCGATGTGGAATATCCGAATCTTTTTTCTTATTTTAGAAAAAATCGCGTAGATATAGTTTTTAATATTGCTGAGGGCAAGTACGGCAAATTCCGCGAGTCAGAGGTCCCCGCCATATTAGATTATTTAAACATCCCTTATACCGGCTCAAATACATTCTCCTTAGCCCTGGCCTTGAATAAGGCGCTTACCAAAAAGATATTACACGCAGATAATATTCCTACCCCGCGCTTCCAAGTTTTTGTCAAAGGCAATGAAGAGCTTAATCCGGATTTAAAATTTCCCCTGATTGTAAAGCCTAATCGCGAAGGCTCGGCCAAGGGAATAAACACATCCAATGTAGTGGAGACCAAAGAAGCCCTCTTTGATAAAGCCAAAGAGATTATCGGTACATACAAACAGGAGGCTTTGGTAGAGGAATTTATTGTCGGCAAAGAGTTGACGGTAGGAATCTTAGAGAACGGTAAGACTATAGTATTGCCTATTTTAGAGATAGATTTCTCAACTTGTGAGAATAGCGGTGAATATTTTTATTCCTGGAGGATGAAGGAATATCAAGGTAATACCGAGCTAGGGTTGGTGCCCACTTTTCACTGCCCAGCCAGATTAGATAAAGACATCGAGGAATTAGTAAAAGAGACCGCGCTGAAGACGCATCGGGCATTGGGTTGCCTGGATATTTCCCGCACCGATATACGCTTAAGCAAAGATAATGTCCCTTATGTCTTAGAAATAAATCCCTTGCCCGGGCTTAACCCTAATGAGTCAAATTTTCCGATTATGGCTTATGCCGCGGGTATGAAATATGAAGATTTGATTGAGGCAATATTACTAAACGCCTCGGAAAGGAAAGGATTAAATTGAATAATGCCGTAGCCATTGAGAACCAAAAATTACAAACCGAGACATTTCCCCAAATTCGTCCGGTTAAGCGGTCCTTGGATTATCAGCAGATTAGCCTCTACAAAGAGGTAAATCCCTTGGATTGGGAAGACTGGCACTGGCAGCTTAAAAATAGAATCCGCAGCAAAGAAGAACTCAGCCAGGTGATCAAGTTAACCGCGGACGAGGAAGAAGGGACAAAAAAGGCAAGCGGAAGATTATCTATGGCGATAACACCCTATTGGGCGGCATTAATTGACCCTGAAGACTCCAATTGCCCTTTAAGGCGTCAAGCTGTACCGGTGGTTTCGGAGTCGGTTATTTCACCTCATGAGATGGTTGACCCCTGCGCGGAAGACAGGGATTCACCCGCGCCGCATCTGGTGCATCGTTACCCAGACCGGGTTTTATTGTTAGCTACGGAGCAGTGCGCAATGTACTGTCGGCACTGCACCCGGCGCAGATTAGTGGGCGATTCCCAAGAAACCAATTCCGTATCGCGGTTTGATGCTGCAGTGGAATATATAAAATCCAATCGCAAGGTAAGAGATGTGCTTATCTCAGGCGGCGACCCTTTTGTGTTAGAGGATGAAGAAATCGAAAATCTTATCCAAAAGATACGCTCTGTCTCGCATGTAGAATTTTTAAGAATAGGCACGCGTGTCCCGGTAACCTTACCCCAGCGCATTACCGAGAAATTGGTAAACATGCTTAAGAAATACGCCCCCTTATGGATAAGCATACATTTTAATCACCCTAAAGAGATTACTAAGCGCTGTCGAAGTGCCTGCGATATGCTCTCGGATTCCGGAATTCCTTTAGGCAGCCAGACCGTGCTTTTAAAAGGCATAAACGATAGGCCTTATATTATGAAAAGGCTTATGCATGAACTTCTACAGATAAGAGTAAGGCCTTATTATATCTATCAGTGTGATCCGGTAAGAGGCACGCAACACTTCAGGACTCCCGTAGCCGTAGGGATAAATATCGTGGAAAAACTGCGTGGCCATACTTCCGGTTATGCTGTACCTACCTATGTGATTGATGGTCCGGGCGGTGGCGGTAAAATACCCGTTGGACCCAACTATGTCCTCTCCCAGGCCAAAGGCAAATACGTCCTGCGTAATTACAAGGGAAAGATCTATACCTACCTAGAATAAAAGAGAGGCAAAATAAGGGGAAGGATGAAAATTAGGTTTTTTTGCAGCCTATTTTTACTTTTGCCGATACTCATATACGCTCAACCGGCTCCAAGCTTAAAGGATAATGAGGTAGATATAAGTTTAGATGTTACAGAGGCAGAACTAGAGACCGCACCTGCCACAGATGAAGATATATTTGTAGAAGCGCAGGAAGAAGACCAAGATCGATATGCGCAAAATATAAATTTAGCAGATACAGATGAAGATACGGATATAGAAGATATACCCGATACGCAAGCCGAAGATATAGAGACAGAAGATGCGCCAGATACCCAAGATGTATCTCAAGAGGAGGTAGAGATAGAAGATACGCCAGATAAAAATACTACAAATGCGCAGGCAGAGATCATGGAGCGTGCCCTCAGTGCTCTGGAGAGTCTCCAAAAAGAAAAGGATTTTAAGGAAAAAATGAGAGAATGGGCGTGGTTCGCCTTTGGCGAAAAGACGTATTTAGCCATGGGGTTACAACAAGGCCGGATTAAAGGTGAGACGACCTATCATATTGCTTTTGACAATGACTATGCCGATGGAGGGCACGGAGAAAGTGAGTTAAGATGGCCATTAGATAATAATTTAATAGGCATTTTTACTTCTGTTCATTACAAAAGAAATAAAGATGAACAGATTATTCATGATAGAGCACGCCTTGATCTGGAATGGTGGTTTGCCAGGGTCAATAAAGACGCAGGCAAAATGCGGGATTATGATTGGATTGAGAATGATGTAGGATATTTAGGCGGCGGATGGTATCACGAAGGAGTTGATATATATTCCGAGACGGTCGCAGAATTAGATAGGAGCGATATATTTGATGCAGCCTATACTTATAATTTTTGGCCAATGGAAAATTGGGCAATTGGCCCTCAGTTCGGCTATCGTTATCAAAGGTTTAAGTTTTCTGCATATAGCGTAGATCAAGTTGGCTATGGGCCTTATGGCCCCGGTCCTTTTGACCAGAGTTATAAAGATGCGGCGGGACTAAAATGGATAGAATATAAAGTACGTTCTCACATACCTTATGTAGGTTTAAGCAGCGAATTAACCTGGAAGAATAAATTTTCCTTGTTTTTTAAGCTTGGTTATTCTAATCTGGTGCGTATTAAAGATCAAGATACGCACCTGTATCCTGACGAAGACCAAGCCCATGGCTATAACACAGATATGGTAAGTAAAGGAAGTTGTGATGGAACAGCATATCTAGCCGATTTTGGAGGCGACTGGAAGTTCTGGCCCAATTGGTTACTCAGCGTAGGCGCAACCCATTTAGATATAGAGGCAAAAGGCAAGATGAATCAAAGTTTTCGCGTTGCTCAATATATTGTCCCCGGGGGTGACGTTGGCGAAAAGATAACCTCTAAATATTGGTTGATAAAGGGAGCAATACAATACAGCTTTTGATTTTTAACACTTCTTGCGCGTAATTACCAGGGTAAAATATATACCGAGAATGAAAAATAAAGAAGCGATATTTTTATTCTGTCTCTACTTTTTCCTTCCGCAAATATTGCATGCCAATGAGGTTTTTCCGCGGGAGCAGGTAATAGAAGCATCCTTACTTGCTATGGAACAAGAAAAATTACAAGAGCCAACTCCGGATTCTCAGTCCCAG
>Ga0315286_10000035_pt1 | contig 83138 bp, 89 predicted proteins | sample YL17G10_0_MG_FD_205038 | JGI IMG/M metagenome (GOLD analysis project Ga0315286, IMG submission 205038) | Sediment microbial communities from Yellowstone Lake, YNP, Wyoming, USA - YL17G10_0 | ecosystem: Environmental > Aquatic > Freshwater > Lake > Sediment | place: USA: Wyoming | collected...
TTGCCATTAGTAAGCGGAATTTTTAACCTATTAGCCAGCATATATTCTTTATCTTCCGGCAGAATAGAAATTAATCCTAATATGCTTACTCCCAAGCTTTTGGCAAAGTGCCCTGCTTTTACAATTATTTCCAAGATAAAATCCCTTTTTGATTCCGGCACCCCTAATAATGGGCAGATAATAAAATAACCCTGGATTTCTTTTCCTCGAACTGAATGTATGTTTTTGATACGGGATACCTTAAAAAGCCGGTTCTTATGCAAGACTAGCCTAGCAATAAAGTCAGGCAGAATTCTCATTGCTGTCCATAGCCCCTTTAGGTCGCTAATAGTCTTAGGACAAACTATAAAGGCGAAACTTTTCATATTTGCCTACTTATATCGTCTAAATTTTGTCTAAAACTAATTTTCTTTCTTTGCCTTGGAGGTTATAGGTTAACTTTTCCTTAATCCATCGCTGTATATATTTCTTGTGGAATCTCCAGTCCGTGCCAATCTTGAAGGCGGGAATCTTACCTTCGCGGGCATATCTGTGGACTGTAAGCGGATGAAGATTAAGGTATTCCGCCACCTCTTTAGCAGTCATAATTTCTTTGCTTTTAGGCATAATTATCACCCCATTTTAGCATACTTACGATAGTTATATATATACTAATAAAATTATATGTTGTCAAGCGATGTTTAGCATAGCAAGATATAAAAAGGCACGTTAAAAAAAACGCGCCTTTTTATAAGTTTTTCTTTATCTATATAACTAAATTATTCTTCTTCTATTATAGCTAAAACCTCACCCACGCCAACTGTATCGCCTTCGCGTAGTAAAACCTCAGAGAGTATTCCTGTGCAAGGGCTGGGTAGATTAAAGGTGGCTTTATCAGTAGTAAGTTCTACGAGGTCATCTTTCTCATTTATTTTATCGCCGGCTTTAAAATACCAATATGAAACGGTGGCCTTCTCTATCCCCTCTCCTAACCCTGGTAAGATTACCTTAGTCATACTACCGCCTCCTTAAATTTATGGATAAGCCCATCTTTTAGGCAATTAATCTTGATATCTCTATTTAATACCGTCTCCAACGAAGTCATCTCTATATCCATACCGCAAGGCCGGATGAAACGAAAATTATCCAAATCGTCTTTTTTAATATTTATACTCAAACCATAAAAGGTTATCCAGTTTCTGATTGCAATACCTATAGAGGCAATTTTTTCTTTTCCTACCCAAACACCAGTTAATCCTTGATATCTTGAGGCTTTAATTTCAAAGTCAGATAATAAGGTTATTGTTATGCCTTCCAATTGTCTTAAGAATAAATGTATGTCTTTTTTAAGGTAATTTAGATTAAATATGGGATAAGCCATGAGCTGGCCCGGACCGTGGTAAGTTACATCTCCCCCCCGTTCTATTTTGGATATTGTTATTCCTCTCATTTTCAATTCCTGCTCAGAGACCAGAATATTTTTTTTGTTGGCTGTCCTTCCTAAGGTAATCACAGGATAATGCTGACAGAGAATTAACCCTGATTCCAGAAGGCCATTTTTAACGTCTTGGAAGATTGTTCTTTGGAACTCCCAAGCCTTTTTAAAATCAACCAAACCTAAATCAAATACCTTAAACTCCATTAAATAAGATTACACAGATTTTTTTAGATTACACAGATTAAAACATAAACCGTTTTACCTGACAACTCTTATTGCCAAAATTAACCAAGAGACCAATATGCAAATTAGATACCTTTAAGTAAGAAAGTAACTGGTATTTAAATACGTCTGGGACACTGGTAGCTAAACCCTTAACTTCAACTATAACCTTACCTTCTACAATTAAATCTAACTTAAGAGTACCTATCTTTTTATCTTGGAATGACACTATAAACTCTTTTTCTGTCTGGTATTCCAAGTTCGATTCTTTTAAGGCAATTTTTAGTGCATTATGGTATATCTTTTCGTTAAAACCCGGTCCTAATTCAGAATGAACCTTAAAACAACAGGCAATTATCTTTTCTGTTAAAGGATCTCTGTCTTTTATCTCCAAAATTGTCTCCTTAAATCTGTGTAATCTGTTTTTATAATCTGTGTAATCATAATAAATTTATTTTAATGCATCGCTTATTGATTCAGATAATGTCGGATGGGCAAAAATGGTCTCTTGGATTTGAGAAATTGTAAGACGGGATGATACGGCCAAGGTTAAAATACCGATTAATTCCGTGGCGCGGGGACCGATTATAAAAGCGCCTAATATAACATTGGTTTTTGTATCGGAAATTATCTTCATAAATCCCTCGGTTTCCTCTAAGATACGCGCCATACCTGAACCGAGGAAGTCAAACTTATTTATTTTTATCGCTATGCTTTTCTCTACTGCGTTTTCTTCGCTAAAGCCCACGCTGGCTATTTCCGGGTCAGTAAAAATACAATTTGGGATATTTTGGTTATCGGCTTTCCGGGGGTTATCGGGATTAGTAATATTTTCCGCGGCAATACGGCCTTGATAAGCGGCAAAATGGGCGAGCATAGTTTTTGTTGCGCAATCGCCCGCAGCATAAATATTAGGGGCATCGGTCCTAAGGTATTCATCAACAATAATCCTTCCTTTTTCTAATTTCACGCCGATTTTATCCAAATCTAAATTACCTATATCAGGGGTTCTACCAATACAAACCAAAACCAAGTCATAATTATTTAAATCTACGCTTTTGGCATCGGTATTAGTGTTTACCTTAATTGCTTTCTTTTTAAAAATGGCCTCCAGTTTTTTGGCTACTTCTTTGTCTGTGCCGGGTAGAAGCTGCGGCATTAGCTCTACTATTGACACCTGGGTTCCTAAAATAGAAAATAAACTGGCGAATTCGCAACCGATTACTCCCCCGCCGATAATTAAAAGCGATTTGGGTATTTCTTTCAAATTTAAGATATCGTCGCTAGAAATAATCTTTTGGCCGTCAAATTTTAGGCCGGCAATTTCCATTGGTTTTGAACCCGTAGCAATAAGGATAAATTTTGTCTTAATGATTTGCTCCGCGACTTTTAGTTCTTCGGGAGAAAGTATCTGGGCCTCTCCATTTAAAAAATCAATTCCTTTAAGCATAAATTGCATGCCAAGGCGCAGCTGCTGGATAATTTTTTCTTTTCTCTCCTGAATTTTTATAAAATTTATTTGGGGATTTGGGGCGTCGACACCAAAAAGATTGGATTTCTTAGTGAGACTGTATACTTTGGTGGATTGGATTAAGGCTTTGGTAGGAATACATCCGCGGTTTAGGCAGGTGCCGCCAATAGGCCCTTTTTCAATCAGGCAAACCTTCAGGCCTAATTCCTTTGCTCTTATTGCTGCATTAAATCCAGCCCAACCCGCGCCAATTACTGCTAAATCGTAATTCATTATGGTTATATTATGATATGGCTATATTGTTCTTTAAGATTAGCGGCAGATTTAAGAAGTGCCCCCTCCTCTTCTTTATTTAAATCTAATTCAATAATCTTTTCTATACCCTGCTTTCCTAAGCGGCAGGGAACGCCGATACAAATATCTTTAAGGCCATATTCACCGTTTAAACAGGCGCAGGCTCCGAGGTTGCGTTTTTCATCTTTAACGATGGCTTTTACAATTACTGCAATCGCTGCTGAAGGCGCAAAATAGGCACTACCGTTACCTAACAAAGACACAATTTCAGCTCCCCGGCCTACGGTCTTCTTGACTAGGTCTTGTATCTTTTTATCGTCGATAAATTCGTCCAAGGTTACACCTTTTATTTGAGTAAAACGCGCCAGCGGCAGCATCCCCTCACCGTGACTGCCAATTACGCAGGCATCAATATCGGTAACGGGAATCTTTAGCTCTTTGCTAATAAGATTGGCAAACCTCGCTGCATCTAAACTAATGCCCATACCTAATACTTTTACGGGATTAAACCCGGTTATTTTTAAAACCAGATAGGTCATTAAATCTAAAGGGTTGGTAACCACTACGAGAATAGAATTGGGGGATAGTTTTTTTATATTTAGAGAAATTTCTTTTAAAATACTAGCGTTTTTACTTAATAATTCTTCACGGCTCATTCCCGGTTTGCGCGCCAGGCCGGCGGTAACCACAATGATATCCGAATCTTTTATTTCGTTAATATCATCGCTTCCATTAATATTATAGTTGAGTTTTAAAATATGCCGGCTATCTTCTAAGTCAAAGGATTTAGCTTTAGCTAGGCCCTTAACTATATCCAATAAGACAACTTCGCCCAGGCCTTCTTGCGCCAGGCGCATAGCCGTAAGGCTGCCCACATTACCTGCTCCGATAATCGTTATTTTCATATAAAAAATTATGTTTGCGTTAGCCCGTTAACCAGTTATCCCGTTAAAATAACGGGCAACGGGCAAATGGTTCGGCAAGCTCACCATCCCTCGAACTATCCTTTAAGCGAAGTCGAGGGACAGGCAACGGGCTAACAAAGCTCTATTTTATCCTTTTAATAATAGCGTCTGCCATTTCTTGAGTTCCTACTGCTGCGGGGTCATCGCGATGGGGTTTCAAATCATAGGTTACAAACTTACCTTCTGCCAGGACTTCTTTTACTGCTTTTTCTAACTTTTCTGCGGCACTATCTTCCTTAATATACTTAAGCATAAGCACGCCAGATAAAATCATTGCCGTGGGATTAACCTTGTTTAATCCTTTATATTTTGGCGCGGCACCATGCACTGCTTCGAATACCGCCATATCGTCGCCGATATTCGCGCCTGGCGCGACTCCTAAACCACCTACTAATCCGGCGCAGAGGTCTGAGATAATATCTCCGTAAAGATTAGGCAGGACCAGGATATCGTAATTATGAGGCTTCTGCACCAGTTGCATCGCCATATTATCCACAATTGCTTCCTCAAGGATAATTTTATCCGCGTAAGGCCTGGCGGCTTCGCGGGCAGTCTTTAAGAATAACCCGTCGGTAAATTTCATAATATTTGCCTTGTGTACCACAGTTACCTTTTTACGTTTAAATTTTAAGGCATATTCAAAGGCAAACTTTACTATTCTTTGTGAGGCAAATTTAGAGATGGGTTTTATCGATATGCCTGAATCCTGACGGATTTTCTTTTTTGAAAATTCGCTAATTTGAGTAATGAGTTTTTTGGTTTGCGGCAAACCTTCCTCAAACTCAATTCCGGCATATAAATCTTCGCTATTTTCCCTAATTACCACTAGGTCTATATCTTTATAGGGGCTTTTTACTCCTGTATAAGACTTTGCCGGCCGCAGGCAAGCGTATAAATCTAAGGCCTGCCTTATAGCCACATTTACCGAACGAAAACCTTCGCCTATCGGAGTGATAATCGGGCCCTTAAGCGCAACCCGGTTCTTTTTTACAGATGCTAAAACATCTCCAGGTAAGACGTCACCGTATTTCTCCTGCGCCAACTGTCCAGCAATAACCTCTTCCCATTCTATCTTCACCCCAGTTGCTTCAATACATCTTTTTGCTGCCAGGGTTACTTCCGGGCCAATCCCATCACCAGGAATTAAAGTTATTTTGTGTGCCATTTAAACTTTTAGTTCTCCGTATTTTTTATAATAATTAACTATACCCTCCTCGCTTAAGAGGTCTTGCATAAACTTAGGTAAGGAGCTGGTTTTAAGTTCCATATTTTGAGTTAAATTCTTCACTACCCCTTGAGCCAAATCTATATCTAGGGTATCATTTTCATTTATTTTATCTGTATCAACTTCGACGAGAGGTAAACCAATATTAAAACTATTGCGATAAAATATTCGGGCAAAGCTCTTAGCTAAAATAGCAATAATGCCAGATTCTTTTATTACCAGGGGCGCCTGTTCTCGCGATGAGCCCATGCCAAAATTTTTACCCGCGACAATTATAGAACTATTTGGCACTATCTTAGAAGAGAAATTTGGATCGATATCCTCCATTATATGCTTAGATAATTCTTTAATATCTGTAATGGAGAATTTATAGCGCCCAGAGATAATAAAATCTGTGTTTATACTATCGCCTAATTTTATTGCTTGGCCTTTTATTCTCACTGCGCACCTTCTCTTTTATACATTCGCCCTGCCTTCTAATTTTTAAAACCAATTAAGGTATTAGAAGGCGTGGAGCTCATAATTGTTTAAATTCATCTGGGCTCTTTACCTTAGACATAGCTACATCTAAACTAATAAACCCTTGCTGGTAGAGTTCCTTTAAGGATTTATCCATAGTTTTCATCCCATATTGGCTACCGGTTTGCATCAGCGTAGGGATCTGCTCAATTTCTTGTTCTCGGATAAGGTTCCTTATTCCCGGTGTACCAATCATTACCTCTGTGGCCAGCACGCGGCCATAACCCGATGCTTTAGGAAGTAGTAACTGCGAAATGACTCCCTGTAAACAATCTGCCAGTTGCAGTTTTACCTGTTGCTGCTGATAAGATGGGAATACATCTATAATTCTTTCCACTGTCTGAGGTGCGTCAGGAGTATGGAGCGTGGCTAAAACTAAATGTCCGGTTTCCGCAGCCGTAAGGGTTGTGGATATAGTCTCTAAGTCGCGCATCTCGCCTACTACAATAACATTAGGGTCTTGCCTTAAGGTATGCCTTAAGGATTCGGCAAAGGAGCGCGTATCCGAATAAACCTCCCGTTGTTTAATGATACTTTTTTTATTGGAGAAAATAAACTCAATGGGGTCCTCAATACAAACAATCAGAGCTTCGCGTTCATTATTAATCAGGTCAATCATTGCTGCTAAGGTCGTTGTCTTTCCAACTCCAGTTGGGCCGGTGACCAATACCAAGCCATTGGGTTTACGCGCCATTTCTGTAACAATGGGGGGTAATCCTAAATCAACCATAGTGGGTATCGTCAGGGGCACGCGCCTAAACGCTGCTTCTACCGAGCCTCTTTGTATATGTAAATTAACCCGGAATCTATCCATATCAGGAAGGGCAAGAGAAAAATCCAATTCTAAATTCCGCTCAAATGTCTCTTTTTGAGGATTAGTTAAAATACCGTAGATCATCTTTTTTAAAGCCTCTTTGTCTAAAACCGGCAAACTTGTCCGGTTTAATTTACCGTCGATACGCAATATTGGCGGCTCATTATCCGTGATATGTAAATCTGAAGCCTTTTTCTGTACACACAATAAAAGTAAATCGCGTATTTCCATAGTGGCCTCCTCGGTTATAAATATTTTCTGGGGTCCGTAATCTTACCCTCTATGGCTGAGGCAGCAACGGTTGCCGCAGAAGCAAGATAAATAAAGGCATTGGGGTTGCCCATCCTGCCTTTAAAATTTCTATTAGCTGTGGATATAACCACTTCGTTATCAGCGGGTATACCACAGTGCGTTCCTACGCAAGGGCCGCAACCCACCGTGATAATTACTGCCCCCGCTTTAATAAACACATCGATAATACCTAATTTTAAGGCCTCTAAAAATATGTTTCGCGAGGCCGGTGCAATAATAAATTTTATTCCTGAAGCAACCTTTCTGAATTTTAATATTGAGGCGGCTATTTTTAAATCCGAAAGCCTCCCGTTAGTGCAGGTGCCTAAAAAGGCTTCATTTATCTTAATATTTTTTAAGTTATCTACAGATACAGCATTATCCACATTATGCGGTTGGGAAACCTGCGGCTTAAGTTTTGAGATGTCATATTCCTTTATCAGTATATATTTAGCCTCTTTATCTGCCACTATGGATTTTATTTTTTTATTTTTGGCAACCCTTAACTTAAGCCAATCTAAAGTTTTTTTATCAACTGGCATAAAACCGCACTTCGCCCCCATCTCGACAACCATGTTGCAAATCGTAAAACGGCTATCCATACCTAATTTATCTATTACCTGGCCAGAAAATTCAATTGCTTTGTAGGTTGCGCCATCACTTTTTAAATTATCGATAATATACAGGATAATGTCTTTAGCAAATACGCCTTTGGGTATTTTGCCACTGAGCACTATTTTAATCGTTTCTGGCACTTTAAACCAGTTTCCTCCTGTAGCTAAAGCAATGGCTAAGTCTGTTGAGCCCACACCGGTTGCGAATGTACCCAATGCTCCATAAGTGCAGGTATGCGAATCAGCGCCTAAGACGAGGTTTCCTGGAAGAATTTGTCCGGATTCTGGAATAACTTGATGGCATACGCCGCATCCGATGTCGTAAAGTTGTGTTTTATAAACCTTAGTAAAATCACGCATCTTTTTATGCACTCTGGATGTCCCTTCATTGGATGATGGTGCATTGTGGTCAATCACCATACAGAATTTTGTCTTAATTTGCTTTACCCCGAGCTCCTTTATTCTATCAATAATAATAGAGGACGTTCCATCTTGGCCAAAGGCAAAATCAATCTTACATACGGCAAAATCTCCCGCTTTTAAATCTTTTCCCGCGTGATTACTTAATATTTTTTCAGCGATTGTTTTACCCATAACTCATAATTTACTAAGCCATTCTTCAATTCTATCCATGCCCTTTTTTATTTGTTCCATACTGGTGGCAAAGCTTACGCGTACATAATCATCCCTACCGAAACTTTCCCCGGGTATAATTGCTACTGCTTTTTCATCAAGCAGTCGATTGGCAAAAGTCAAGGCCTCCATAGAAGTTTTAGAAATATCGCAGAAGATATAGAATGCTCCCTGCGGCTTAACAAAAGCTATCCCCTGCATCCCGCTTAATCTCTCAACTATATAATCTCTTCTCTTCTGAAACTCATCTGCCATGTTCTTGGCGAAATCATCCGGCGCATTTAATGCTGCCTGAGCCGCCTTTTGGCTGATTGAAGCAGGGTTTGAGGTAGAGTGATCTTGCAGCCTAGATATGGCTTCCGCTATATCTGGAGGCCCAGCCAAATACCCAATGCGCCAGCCAGTCATGGAAAAGCTCTTAGATAAGCCATTAACCGTAATGGTTAAGTTATAGATATCTTTATTTAGCGCGGCAATGGATAGGTGTTTTAGCTCATCGTAGATGAGCTTCTCATAGATTTCATCACTAATGACAAGAATATTTTTGGCTACGCAAACCTTGGCAATCTCTTTTAATTCATCTAAGCCATATACGCAACCCGTAGGATTAGAAGGGCTATTTAACAGAAGCAGTTTAGTTTTAGCAGTGATATTTTTTTTTAAATCCGCGCTGGTTATCTTAAAATTATTCCGAGGTAAAGTTTCGATAAAAACTGGTTTTCCTTCACAAAGATTTACCATTTCAGGATAGCTTACCCAATAAGGAGAAGGCACGAGGACTTCATCATCACGGTTTACTAGGACAAATAACGCGTTAAATATACTATGCTTTGCTCCACAAGAAACTACGATTTGGCTGGGGTTATATTCCAAGGAGTTATCTTTTTTAAATTTATCACAGATAAGCTTTTTTAATTCTGGGGTTCCGGTGGTGGGTGTGTACTTGGTAAAGCCTGACCTGATTGCTTCATAAGCCGCATCCTTAATGAAATCTGGAGTATCAAAATCAGGTTCGCCCGCAGCAAAATTTACGATATCTTTACCTTCGGATTTTAATTTTTTAGCTTTTGTGGTTATGGCGAGGGTTGAGGACGGATTAATTTTTTTAAGACGTTCGGCTAGCCTTGTGTCTATGCGCATGTCCGTTATTAATATGAGGTTCGCTTACAAGGAATCTCTCTCTTTCTTAAATATCTTTCTTAACCCCCCCAAAAAATTCTTAGAAGGCATTTTCTTAATAGGTGGAGGTACCGGTGGTTTTTCTTTAATTACCTCGGGTTTCTTTTCTTCTTCGGGTTGTACCTCTTTTTTTTCTTTATGTTTTTTGGGTTCCTTCTTCTTGATTTCCGTAAGCTCTAAAATTACCTGTTGCGCATTATCGCCTCGTCTTGCCCCCAAATTAAGAATTCTGGTATATCCGCCAATCCTAACATTAAAACGCGGGCCGATATCATTAAAAAGTAAACTTATCAGCTTGTGGTCGCCTAATATTTTAAAGGCCCGCCTTTTGGCGGCAAGGCTGTTCAGTTTAGCCAACGAGATTAGCTTTTCTATCAACGGCCTAACTGCCTTGGCTTTTGTCCTGGTGGTTTTTATGCTTTGGTGTATGAGCAAATTTTTTGCCATGCTTTTTAAAGTTGCGGCTCGCCAGCTGCTAAAGCGATTTAATTGATATTTAAATTTTGCGTGTCTCATTTTTTTAGTTTCTTAGAGTCTACCTGTATACCCAAAGTTAAATTCATATCTGAAAGAAGTTCTTTTATTTCACTTAATGATTTTTTGCCAAAGTTTTTAAAACCGAGCATCTCTTCCTCAGTCTTCTTTACTAAATCGGCAATAGACTTAATACCGGCCTCCCTTAGGCAATTTGAGCTTCTTACCGATAGTTCCAGCTCTGATACAGGCAGTCTAAATTTTTCATAGAGGGCAGTTTCTTCTCTGGTCATTTCTGGTTCTTCTTCTACTTCTTCCGGTAATTGGCCGAAATTAACAAATACATCTAAATGCCTCTGGAGGATATTGGAAGCATAAAGCAGGGCGTCTTTAGGGGTGATGGCTCCGTTTGTCCAGATTTCCAAGTTTAATTTATCATAATCTGTTCTTTGGCCTACGCGTGTATTCTCAACGGAAAAATTTACTTTTTTAACTGGAGTAAATATGGAGTCTATGGGAATCGTGCCTATGGCAGAATCTTCCTTTTTGTTTAATTCAGAAGGGACGTACCCCCTGCCCTTGGCTACCTCCATCTCGATATGAAACTTGGTATCCTTAGTCAGCGTAGCAATGTGTAAATCTGGATTAATTATTTCTATAGTCTCGTCTGTTTCGATATCCTTTGCCTTCACTTCACCCTTGGTATCACGTTTTATGTATATAGTTTTAGGAATCTTGGAATGCGAGTTTAAGACCAGGTTTTTTATATTTAAGATTATTTCTGGCACATCCTCAAGCACTCCCGCTATAGTAGAAAATTCGTGCTGTACACCGGCAATTTTCACCGTAGTTACCGCGCTACCTTCTATAGAAGAAAGCAAAACCCGCCTCAGGGAATTTCCCAATGTCACACCGTATCCTCTTTCAAAAGGAGCGGCAAAAAATTTACCATAGCTATTAGCATAGCTAGATTCATCACATTCAAGGCGTTTTGGTAATTGAAAATCTCTCCATTTTATACCCATTCTGGCCTCCTCGCCAATATATTACTTTGAATATAACTCTACGATTAACTGCTCTTGAATCGGTTGTTGAATATCTTCTTTTTCCGGCAATCTTACCACCCTGGCCTTTAATTCCTGGGCATTCAACTCTAACCAAGAAGGAACGTCCCTATCCTTAGTAAGTTCCATAATTCCCCTAATTTTATTCTGCGTCCTTTCTTTTGTTTTGACCTGAATAATATCGTCTTTATTAATTAAATATGACGGGATATTGACGCGTTTAGAATTTATATAGATGAAATTGTGGCGCGCAATTTGTCTGGCCTGGGAACGAGACACCCCAAAACCTAATCTAAATATCACGTTATCCAATCTTCTCTCTAATAACTGCAATAATACTTTTCCCGTTACGCCCTTTGACTTTGAGGCGGTCTTAAAATATCTACGGAATTGTCTTTCTAAAACGCCGTACATCCGTTTTACTTTCTGTTTCTCTCTTAATTGTAAACCATAATTAGAAAGTTTTGTTCTAGATAAACCGTGTTGGCCAGGAGCGGAGTTTCTTTTGGTAATAGCGCACTTTTCAGTAGAACACCTTGTACCCTTCAAGAATAATTTTTCTCCTTCCCGCCGGCATAATCTACAAACCGCATTAATGTAACGAGCCATTTATTCTATACTCTCCTTTTCTTCTTCGCGCGACAACCATTATGTGGAATCGGCGTTACATCTTTTATAGAAGTTACGGTGATGCCCGATGCCTGTAATGCCCTAATCGCTGATTCCCTGCCAAAACCCGGGCCTTTTACATATACGTCCACTTCCTTAATTCCGATTTCCTTCGCCTTTCTGGCGGCATCCGTTGCCGCTATCTGAGCAGCAAAAGGCGTAGATTTCTTTGAGCCGCTATAGCCTACTACGCCCGGTGCAGACCAAGCTAAGACATTACCTTGCTTATCAGTTATAGTAATGATTGTATTATTGAAACTTGCCTGGATATGAGCAATGCCTGAAGTTACCCCTTTAGCAATCTTCTTCTTTTTTGCTTTATCTTTCGTTGCCATTTTCCCCTCGCTTCGTTATTAGATTACTCTGTTAACTAAATATTATTCAGATTACACAGATAAATTTTGGCTCCATAATCTGTGTAATCTTATTTTAAAAATCTGTGTAATCAATAAAAGCATTGTTTTATAATCTTTTATTTATTTTGCAGGTTTCACTGCTGCTGCCGGTGCCTTCTTTGGCCCTTCTTTTTTGGTCATAACCGCCATACCGCCTTTACGTGGGCCCTTACGGGTTCTGGCGTTTGTGCGCGTGCGTTGACCTCTTACCGGAAGGCCTTTTTTATGACGCATGCCCCTCCAAGAACCAATATCCATTAATCTTTTGATATTTTGGGATATCTCCCGACGCAAATCACCTTCTACTCTGTAACCGCCTCTTTGGATAATGCCGGTTATATGTGAAACTTCTTCTTCGGTTAAATCCTTAGCGTGTTTATCCGGATTAACCCCTGCTTCTTTCAAGATCTTATTAGAAAGAGCGCGCCCTACCCCATATAGATAGGTTAAAGCAATCTCAATTCTTTTTTCTTTAGGTATGTCTACTCCTAAAATTCTCGGCATATTAATACCTCATTCTAAATCCCAATGTCCAATGACCAATTGGAGATTGGGATTTGGTACTTATTGGAATTTGGGATTTTGCGTTCATTTTTAATTAGCAATCTGAATTATCCTTGTCTTTGTTTATGTTTCGGGTTAGAGCATATTATCCGAACAATTCCTTTTCTTTTAATAATTTTACAGCGGTCACAAATTTTTCTAACTGATGATTTTACTTTCATTAAATGAGCAGACAATTTACGGAAGTCCGCCGCAGGCGGACGACGTAAATTGTAGCTGCCTCGTTCACTAAATCTCCAGCGTCTGCGAATTTACCCCCGCCGTTTTGTTTCGTTTTGTCTCGCTTTGCGAGACAAAACGAAACAGCGGGGGGGGAAGTTCGGGCATAACTTATTTGACCCTAAATGTGATTCTTCCTCGGCTTAAATCATAGGGAGATAATTCCAATTTTACTTTATCGCCCGGTAGTATTCTTATAAAATTCATGCGCATCTTTCCAGAAACATGCGCCAATACCATATGTCCATTTTCAAGTTCAACCTTAAACATAGCATTCGGTAATGTCTCAATTACCCTTCCCTCTGTTTCGATTAATTCTTCTTTAGCCATATTAATGGGTTAAAATTTCCGGGCCATTTTCTGTAACTGCTACGGTGTGTTCAAAATGCGCGGAAGGCATATTATCCTTAGTAACTGCCGTCCAGCCATTATCCAGAATTTCGGACTCCCACGTCCCCATATTTACCATTGGCTCAATTGCCAAAACCATACCTTTCTTTAATAGCGGGCCTTGATGCGGACGGCCAAAATTAGGAACTTCAGGTTCTTCGTGTAAATTCTTACCTATACCATGGCCTACAAATTGCCTGACCACAGAAAAACCGTATTTTTCTACATAATTTTGAATAGCGTAAGATATATCGGATACATGGTTATCTATCTGTGTATGCTTTATGCCTTCAGATAATGCTTTTTGGGTGACTTCGATCAATTTTTTTATTCGAGAATTTACTCGCCCCACTGCCAAGGTAACCGCTATATCAGAAAAATAACCCTTATAATTTATACCCAAGTCTAGGCTGATAATGTCGCCTTCCTTAAGAATTCTTTCATTGGGTATACCATGTACAATTTCTTCATTAACTGAGGTACATATGGTTGCGGGAAAACCTTTATACCCCTTAAAGGCGGGTATGACATTTTGTTGATGGACTAACTCCTCTGCTAATTGATTAATTTGACGGGTTGAGATGCCAGCGTTTATAAATTTTTGTAAATTTTGCATTATTCTGGCTAAAATCTTGCCTGCCTTTCCCATCATTTCTAAATCTTCTTTAGACTTTAAGGGAATCATTACGTTCTTCTGCCAGGTGGACTATTTTATTTAAAACTATACCTGCTTCTTCATCTGCGCTGATGCGATGAAGTTTGCGGCTTGCTTCATAATATTGAATTAAGGAAAAAACCTCTTTTTTATAAACTTCTAAGCGCGTTTTAATGGTCTCTTCTTTATCGTCCGTCCTTTGATAGAGATTCCCGCAGCATGTATCACAGAGCATATCGTTTTTGGGCGGCATATTTTTGCGATGAAAAATGGCGCCGCAGTTTCTGCAGACTAACCTGCCGCTTAAGCGCTGTATAATCACCGACTCAGAAGTATCCAGATAAATGACTAAGTCTATGTTTGTATTTCTTTTCTCCAACATTTCATCCAAGGCCTTGACCTGACTTATATTTCGCGGATAGCCATCCAAGATGAAGCCTCCCTTAGCATCCGGCTCGCTGATTCGTCTTTTCAGCATCTGGGTAACTAAATCATCCGGCACTAGGCCGCCGCTATCCATATAACTTTTTGCCTGTTTCCCCAGGTCTGTGCCAGATGAGACATTCTGCCTTAAGATATCTCCGGTAGATATATGCGTTAAGTTCAATCTTTTAGCCAAATTAGTTGCCTGTGTGCCTTTTCCTGCGCCAGGCGGACCTAATAATATGATTCTCATCTATCTCCTGCCTCTAATCCGGCCGGTTTTCATAAAACCTTCATAGTGATGCATTAAAAGATGCGATTCAATCTGTTTTATGGTATCTAACATTACCCCTACTATAATCAATATCCCGGTACCACCAAAAAAAGAAGCAACGAGATACGGAATTTTTAACCACGCCATAATGAAATCGGGAAATATGGCAATAAAGGCAATAAATAGCGCGCCGGCTAAAGTAATTCTGGTCATCACATAATCTAAGAATTCCGCCGTGGATGTTCCTGGACGAATGCCTGGAATAAAACCGCCATATTTTTTCATATTCTCCGCCAAATCATTCGGATTAAAAACAATAGCAGTATAAAAATAGCAAAAGAATATTATTAATAATGCGTATACAACCGTGTAAAGTAAATGCCCCCTGACTAATCCCTGTGCCCAGGATTGGAATGTCGGGTTAGGGATAAAAGAGGCTAAGGTTGCCGGGAAAAGAATTATTGACTGGGCAAAGATAATGGCAATAACTCCAGCAGTATCTACTTTTAAGGGTATATAGGTACTCTGGCCGCCGAAAATTTTTCTTCCCACAATGCGCCGCGCATACTGTACGGGAATTTTTCTCTGCCCCTGTGTTATCATGATTACAGAAAAAACCACGCCGACGAGGAATGCCGCCATAATCAATAAGACAAATGGCTGGATTTGCCGACGGGTCGGTGAAAAAGGTGAAAGTAAGACAAATAACTGGTGCATTGCCGCAGGGATCCTGGAGATAATCCCGGCTGTGATTACCAAGGATATGCCGTTACCAATACCCCTTTCCTGTATCTGTTCACCCAGCCACATAATAAATATTGTGCCGGTACTCAAAGTAAGTACGGTAAGAATCCTGAAGCCCCATCCAGGATACATTACTATTTTTAATCCTTCAAAACGGGCAGGATTCTCCAGCCACAAGGCAATAAAAAAAGATTGAATCACAGCCAGAATAACTGTCATATAACGGGTGTATTGATTAATCTTTTCGTAACCTGCCCGGCCTTCTTTAGCCAGCTTTTCTAAGGCGGGTATAACAGCGGTCAGAAGCTGCAGGATAATCGAGCTGGATATGTAAGGCATAATCCCCAAGGCAAAAATCGTAAGTCTTTCCATTGCCCCACCGGAAAACATATTGATTATCCCAAAAATTGTGCCGCCTTGGGTTTTGGCAATGCGGTTGAAAAATTCAGTGAGAGCCGCGCCATCAATGCCTGGAGTGGGCACGTAACAACCAATGCGATATATAGCAATAAGCACCCCGGTTATAATAAGCCGCCTTTTTAAATCCGGGATTTTAAATGAATTAGCCAGCGCACTAAGCATTTATCCTGCACCTTTTTGTTCGCCCGCACCAAGATTTCTGTAAAAAGGTGTGGGATTCACTAGCTCAACCTTACCGCCTAAATTTTTAATTTTATCGGCAGCTTTTTTAGAAATAGCGTGAGTCTGAATGATAATGGGATTCTTAATTTCTCCATCACCTAAAATTTTGACCAATTTATCCTTATCCTTAATCAAGCCCGTCTTTTCTAATAATTCCAGAGTTATATTCGGTTCTTTTATTCTATTTAAATCGCTTAAATTTACAATCTGGTACTCTTGCTTGAATGCGTTGACAAAGCCGCGCTTGGGGATTCTACGTATCAAGGGTGTCTGTCCGCCTTCAAATCCCGGGTAGAAATCTCTTCCTGAACGCGAGGTCTGGCCCTTGCTGCCGCGCGTTGAGGTTTTACCATGGCCCGACCCCGGACCCCTGCCCAATAGCTTTCTTTTTTTATGGCTGCCTTTAGGGGCCCTTAGATTATGCATGCCGACTTGGATAACTTCCTTCGTTTCTATTTTGGGAGTTATCTTTGTTTTTCTCGGCGCAGGTTTTTTAAGCGTCGGTTTTTTCTGGTTTTGAAATATTTTGCGTCTCATTTTTTAGATTACTTAATCCTTGCATAGTTGCCCTGATTACATTTATGGGGTTATTAGATTTAAGGCACTTGGTTAAGATATCTTTTATGCCGCAAGCCTCACATATTGCCCTTACCGGACCGGCAGCAATGACGCCGGTTCCTTCGGACGCCGGCTTTAAAAGAACCTTGGCAGCCCCAAATTTACCGATAATCTCATGAGGTATGGTAGAGCCTTCCATAGGCACGGTAATGAGTTGCTTTTTTGCTTTGGTCAGGGACTTACGAATAGCATCTGCTACTTCATTTGCCTTACCTAAGGCAAAACCCACTTTACCTCTCTTATTTCCCACTACTACCAATGCGCTAAAAGAAAGCTTCTTGCCGCCCTTAGTTACTTTGGCAACGCGGTTAATGGTAATAATCTTCTCTATTAATTCGTGCTGGCTTTCGATATTTAATTCTCGCATTTTAAAACTCTACCCCCCCTTTTCTTAAGGCCTCGGCAAATGCCTTTATTCTACCATGGTATAGATATCCCGCACGGTCAAAGACAACTTTGGTAATCCCCTTTTCCTTTGCCTTAGCCGCAAAAATCTCACCAAAGGATTGCGTCGCCTTTATATTACCGGCATAAGTAATTTTTGTTTTTACCTCTTTATCCAATGTGGATAAAGAAAAAAGCGTCCTGTTTGTTGTATCATCTATGATCTGGGCAAGGAGATTCCTTAAGCTGCGGTGTACAACCAGGCGCGGCCGGGTGCTGTTTCCAGACATACATAAACGTATACGGCGATGTCTTTTTATTCTTAAGGGTTGTTTTTTATTTTTCATTTTAAATCAGCAAACAATTATTTTGTAGCCGCCTGAGCCTTACCAACTTTCTTCTTTAAATATTCACCCGCATAACGAATGCCTTTCCCTTTATACGGCTCAGGTGGATATATTGCGCGTATTTCCGAGGCCATCTTACCAACCTTTTCTTTGTCTATGCCTCTTATCACAATCTGGGTTTGTTTAGGCGTTTCTATTTTTATGCCTTCGGGAATAGTCAGATTTACCGGATGAGAAAAACCCAATAATATGTTTAAATTATTACCCTGAACCTGTGCCTTAAACCCTACCCCGATTATCTCCAGCTCTTTAACATAACCCTCAGTTACGCCCTTAACCATATTTGAGATTAAGGCACGGTAAAGGCCATGCAAAGATTTATCCGTTTTTATATCCGATATTCGTTTTACCGTGAGCTGATTATCCTTTATTTCCAAATTTATCCGATCGGATAAATTAAGCGTGGTTTTACCTTTCGGCCCTTCTACAAAAATCTGGCCGTTCTTAATTTCAACTTTTACATCCTGGGGTATAATTACGGGTTTTTTACCGATTCTAGACATATGTTATTACTCCTATCCCGACTCGTAAGATACACTAAAATTTTCAAAGAAAATTTTAGTGCACTCGTCGGGATAAGTTCGCACAGATAAGTTATGTCGTCCCGAAACTTTGGGACTCCATAACTTATGTGCTCACTTACCAGATATAACCGATAATCTCTCCGCCTAACCCTTGCGCCTTTGCCTCTTTGTCTGTGATAATACCTTTTGAGGTAGAAATAATAGCCAGGCCCCGGCCTCTTAAAACAGAAGGAATTTTATGGCGGTTTACATATACGCGCAATCCGGATTTGGATATGCGTTTTATATTTCGTATCGCCGGTTTAAAATTTATATATTTCAGGTAAATTCTTAATATGCCCTGCTTCTTATCTTCTATCGGTTTGAAATTATCAATGTAATTTTCTCTTTTTAAAATTTCAAAAATGGACTTTAACATCTTTGAGGCAGGCACATCCACATTTTCCTTTTTAGCCATAATAGCATTGCGTATTATCGTAAATGCATCCGCAATTAAGTCTGTCCTTGACATTACGCCACCCCGTTTGAGCTATAGTGCGTTTACCGTTTACCCGCTCGACTTCGTCTCGCTGTTTACCGTTGACCGACGGTAAACGGTTCACGGTGAACGGTAAACGTTCCGTTATGTTTAAGTTATGTGGTCACCAGCTGGCCTTTTTAATCCCCGGGATTAAACCTTGCCAGGCCAATTCCCTGAAACAAATACGACAGAGTTGAAATCTACGCAGATAACCGCCTGATCTGCCACAAATAGGACAACGGTTATATTTGCGGCTAGAAAATTTAGGAACCCTTTTCCACCTTGCTATTTGTGAGTTTTTTGCCATTGCTTTTACCTAATTAATTATTAAAATTACGTTGTGTTTACCGTGTACCGGTTAACGGTGAGCGGTTAACGGTAAACGCAACTATTACTGACTTATAGACGAAAATGGCATACCGAATAATCTTAACAATTCTTTTGCCTGTTCGTAAGATTTAGCGTTTTTAATTACAAAGGTTATATCCATACCCTGAACACGCGTTATTCTATCATAATCTATTTCAGCAAATATGGTTTGGTCGGTAATACCTAAAGTATAATTTCCGGCCTTGTCAAAAGAGTTGGGAGAAACACCTCTAAAGTCACGGATACGAGGGATGGCAATGTTGATTACCCTGTCCATAAATTCATACATCATCGCTCGCCTTAAGGTAACCTTGCAGCCAATGGGATTTCCTTGTCTAATCTTGAAATTTGCAATTGCCTTCTTCGCCCTTCTTAAAATAGGCTTTTGTCCGGTAATCGCCGCTAATTCTTCCATAGACTTTTCCAAAATCTTGATATCGGTTAAGGCTTCGCCCACACCCATATTTACCACTATCTTTTCTAAACGCGGCACGGCAAGCTTATTCTTTAAGGAAAAGGTTTGCATCATCTGGGGCGCAATCTCGTTCCTGTATTTTTCTAATAATCGAGGGGCCATTTCATATTCCTCTTTACAAAATAAGAATGGTATCTTTTAACAATGGCTGCGTTTACCGTTTACCCGCTCCGAGCTCTCGCTCGTCGCTGTTTACCGTTTACCGTAAATTCGGTAAACGGTAGGCGGTAAACGTAACGTTATTTAATTGACAAGGCACTATATTACCTCTTTACAAGCCTTGCAGAACCTTGACTTTGTTCCATCAGTTAAAACCTTAAATCCCACCCTAGCCGGGCGGTTACAGTGTTTACATAAAAGCATAAGGTTTGACATGTTGATCGGCATTTCAATTGACACTATGCCGCCGGATTGGTCTTGACGGGTTTGACGCTTATGTTTCTTAGCTAAATTTATACCTTCCACTATCGCCTTGGTTTTCGCGGTCAATACTTCTAAAACCTTACCCTTTTTGCCGATGTCTTTACCTTTACTTACCTGTACTATGTCGCCCCGCCTAATCTTAAACATTAACGAGCACGCGACTTACGTCTCCGCCTTCGGCGGAGACGTAAGTCGCTCTCCATAGGGTCGCTTCTTTGTTTGTGCGAGTTAACCCCGCCAAAGGCGGGGCTCATTTATATTACCTCGGGTGCCAAAGATATGATTTTGGTAAAATTCTTATCTCTTAATTCCCTAGCTACCGGGCCAAAAACACGGGTACCCCTGGGATTTAATTGCGCATCTATAAATACAATTGCATTACGGTCAAATCTTAAGATAGAGCCATCGGGCCGCCTGATGGCCGCTTTGGTCCTTACTACTACTGCCTTGCCGACCTCGCCTTTTTTAACGATTGCATCCGGGGCAGATTCTTTTACATTCACGTTGATAATGTCTCCCAATTCGGCAATCATGCAATTTTTTTTACCCAGGACGCCAATGCATGAGGCTTTCTTGGCACCGGTGTTATCCGCTACATCTAATATTGTGCGTAATTGAATCATCTTATTATTCCTTAATCTCGGCCAGCGGTGCCTCGGACTTTTTAATAATCTCTACTATTCTAAAGCGTTTTTCTTTAGAGAGTGGCCGGGTCTCCTGTATTCGCACTACATCACCTATCTTAGTGCTATTTTTCTCATCATGGGCCTTAAATTTATTGTGTTTTTTAATGGTGCGGCTGTATTTAGGGTGTTTGGCCAGACGCATGGTTTTAACAATGCGCGTTTTCTGCATCTTATCGCTTATAACCGTACCGATAAATTCCTTCCTTTTACCCATATTATTTCTCTTTCTTTGCGTTTAAAATCGTTTGTATACGCGCAATATCCCTCTTAATTAACGAAAACATATGCGGCTTCTCTACTCTTCCGCTATAGCGCTGTTGGTTAAGTTTATACAATTCTTCTTTCAGCGATTTTTCTTTCTGTAGCAATTCTTCTTTTGATAGGTTGCGCAGTTCCTGTATTTTCACCTCGCTCTTCCTTCCTACTTTATACCCTACCCTTTAGGAAAGGCGGGGTTTGTATCATTTATGTGCTCGGCTGATAAATTTTGTCCTAAATGGTAACTTATACGCGCAGAGCCTGAAACATCGCCGCGCATACTCTTCAGGCACTCCGCCTAACTCAAACAAAACTCGGCCTCTTTTTACCACTGCTACCCAGTGATCAAGTTCGCCCTTACCTTTACCCATCCGCACTTCAGCCGGCTTCTTAGTTATTGACTTATCAGGAAAGACCCTAATCCAGAGCTTTCCACCTTTATGCAGCTGACGCGCAAGAATTACGCGCGCCGCTTCTATCTGGGTATTTTTAAGCCAACCGTTTGCTAATACCTTTAGGCCGAACTCTCCGAAAGCCAGATTAAAGCCGGTAGTTGCTACTCCCCTACGGGTTCCTTTTTGCAATTTCCGATACTTTACTCTTTTAGGCATCATTACCATAAGTATAACCTTTGAGTTTTATTATCCCGCTTCTTGTGTTTTTTCTTCAGGTCGAGTTTGTCCAGTTGGTTTATCCAATATATCGCCCTTATAAATCCAGACCTTAATCCCAATCAAGCCATATGTAGTCAGGGCCTCGGTAAAACCATAGTCTATATCCGCACGTAAAGTAGACAGAGGAATCTTGCCTTGCTTATAAGTCTCGGTGCGTGACATCTCTGCGCCACCCAGCCTGCCGGCACAAATTATCTTTATGCCCTTTGCTCCTGTGGCCATGGACTGCTCTATCGCCCGTTTTACTGCCCTACGAAAAGCTACCCTTTTCTCCAATTGCAAGGCCACATTCTCTCCTACGAGTTGTGCATCCAAAGCCGGCTTTTTTATCTCCTCTATATCGATAGATACTTCCTTTTTAATTATACTGTTTAAATCTCCCCGTAACTGTTCTATATCAGCACCGTGGCGGCCGATGATTATGCCGGGACGAGCAGTAAATATTCTTATCTTAATCTGTTCAGTTAGCCTCTCAATTATAATCTTAGAAATAGCGGCTTGTTTAAATTTTTTCTTAATAAATTTTCTAATCTTATAATCTTCGGCAATAAAGCGTGGATAATCCTTCGGTTTGGCAAACCAGCGGCTATGCCAGGTTTTAATAAAGCCAATTCTCTGTATAAACGGATTTACTTTTTGTCCCATCTTTTCGTTTTCCCGTTCGCCCGTTAACCCGTTAGCCCCTGCCTGCCCCAGCCTACCGGCTGGCAGGGGCAGGCAGGCGTTTAACAGGATAACAGGCTAATGATTTTTTATATCTAGTTCTATTCTAATATGTGATGTTCGCTTCTTTATAGGTGATGCCCGGCCAAAACCAGCTGCCTTGAACCTTTTCCAAGTCGGCCCGATATTACAGATGGCCTTGGATATATATAACTGTTCCGGATTAAAACCTTTTACTTTAGCATTGGCCACCGCTTGTTTTAAGATTTTTACAAGAAATTCCTTAGGCCTTTTATTTAAATTAGCTAGTATTGCCTGGGCCTGTAAAACATCCTTATGGCGGATTAAATCGATTACCTGCCTTACTTTTGGAGCCGAAATTCTTAAGAATTTAGCTTGTGCTTTTACTATCATTTAAATGAGCGCATAACTTATGCCTGCCTGCCGGCAGGGAGCAGCTATTTTTAATTTGCTCCGACATAAGTTATTTGTGCGAATTTATGTTTTTTCAACCGCTTTCTTCGCTTTTACTCCACCGTGTTTCCTGAATATGCGCGTAGGAGCGAATTCCCCTAGTTTATGGCCAACCATATTCTCCGTAATAAAAACTGGTATGTGTTTTCTACCGTCGTAAACCGCAAAGGTTAACCCCACAAAATCAGGCGTAATAGTTGATCTTCTGGACCAGGTTTTTATCGCCTGTCGCATACCGGAACGCTGAGCTCTTTCTACTTTCTTTAATAATTTTTCATCCACAAAAGGACCCTTTTTTAATGAGCGTGGCATTTTTTATTTCCTTCGTTTAATAATGAACTTATTCGAATACCTGACCTTTTTCCTTGTTTTATACCCTTTGGTGGGCTTACCCCAGGGTGTTACGGGATGAGGATTACCCTGTCCGGATTTTCCTTCACCACCACCGTGAGGATGATCCACGGGATTCATCGCTAAACCCCTCACTGTTGGCCTTATCCCCAGCCATCTGGTTCTTCCTGCTTTACCTATAGTAATTGCTTCGTGCTCTATGTTTCCTACCTGGCCGATGGTAGCGTGACAATCCAAATTTATCAGTCTTACTTCTCCGGAAGGCAGCTTTACATGCGCAAGCTCACCTTCTTTGGCCATAATTTGCGCGGAACTACCCGCGCTTCTTACAATCTGGCCGCCCTTACCTTTAAATAATTCTATATTATGAATTAATGTACCCTGAGGTATATACTTTAATAAAAGGCAATTGCCGGGTTTTATATCTATATCTTTCTGGTTGGAAGAAATCACCTCTGTTCCGACACTTAAACCCAAAGGCGCTAAAATATATCTTTTTTCTTTACTAGGATATTCTACCAGGGCAATCCTGGCTGAGCGATTCGGGTCATATTCAATCGCCATTACCTTTGCCGGTGCCTCAAATAAATCGCGTTTAAAATCAATAAGGCGAAGCATCTGCTTATGACCGCCGCCGATGTGCCGGATAGTAATGCGGCCATGGACATTTCTGCCTCCGGTTTTCTTAAGAGGGATAAGCAAAGATTTTTCCGGCTCGTCTTTAGTAATCTCGGAAAAATCGGGGCCGGTCATCCAGCGCCTTGAAGCAGTTGTAGGTTTGTATTTTTTTATGCCCATTTTCGGTTAGCGGTTGTCGGTTAACGGTTGTCGGTTAGCGAAAACCGAACACCGAACACCGAAAACCGCACAACAATTTTAAGTGGTTTCTATTTTCTGTCCTGTTTTTAAGGTAACTACCGCCTTTTTTACATCCGGTGTCCTGCCCAGTTGGTATCTGACTCTTTTTAATTTCCCGCCAGATATAAATGTGTTTACATCCCTGACCTTTACTTTATATATCTCTTCTACGGCGCGTTTTATTTGAATCTTGCCCGCAGACTTATCCACCAGAAATAAGTATTTTCCTTCTGGTTCATATTTTGTTGATTTTTCTGTCTTTATTAAAGCCTTAATTATGTCGTAGGAGGTAATCATTTATTTTTAAACCGCTCGGTTAATTCACGCAAGCCCTCTTTGGTAATAATCAGCTTTTGGTGTGTTAAAACCTCGTAGGTATGGGTGTCTCCTGCCTTATTGATACTCAGGAAATCTATATTGCGTATTGCCTGTCTTAAATTACCGTCCACCTTGCCCAATAACAAGATTACTTTATAATGTTTTTTGTTTTCTTTAGGATTTATCTTTAAATTAGAAAATATTTTCACTGCTTCTTTGGTTTTGGGTTTTTCTAGCGCGAAGTTATCTAATACCATGAAGTTATTCTCTTTTACCTTGGCATTAAGGCTTGACTTTAATGCGAGTATCTTTATTTTTTGGGGTAATCTATAAGAAAAATCACGCGGATGCGGCCCGAATACTACGCCTCCGTGACGCCACAATGGTGAACGTATAGAACCCACTCTGGCACGGCCAGTCCCCTTTTGCCTCCAGGGTTTGCGGCCACCACCGGAAACCTCTCCCATGGTTTTAGTTGAGGCTAATCCTTTTCTCTGGTTAGCCCTATAGGCATTAACCGCTTGGTGCATGGCAGCATTATTTATTGTGCCATCAAATATCTTGGCATCCAACTCTATCGTATCTATCTCTGCGCCTTCGGTATTATATATAGGTAAGGTGAATTTATCCATGTTTTTGTTCATTATTCATGGTTCATGGTTCATGGTTTTCCACTATGAACTATCAACTATGAACAAAACTATTTTTTTTTAGCTTTCCTAATCATCAAATAACTATTCTTATGTCCTGGGACCGCGCCTTTTACTAGCAAAAGATTCTTTTGCGCATCTACTTTTACTATCCGTAAATTCTGTAAGGTAACCTGGGCAGCCCCCATATGGCCAGGCATATGGTGGCCTTTAAAAACTCTACCGGGAGTTGTGGATGAACCTATCGAGCCAACGCGACGGTGTGACGTTGAACCATGACTTGCAGGCCCACCCTTCCAATGCCAACGCTTCATTCCACCTTGGAAGCCTTTACCTATAGATGTGCCGGTAATATCCACAAAATCTCCTGCCTTAAACAAATCTGCCTTTACTTCCTCGCCAATTTTATATTCTTTACCAGCTTCCCTTAAAACCTCTCTAATAATTCTAAGCGGCGCAATATTTATTTTTTTAAAAAATCCTAAAATGGGGTTTTTCACCCGATTTTCCTTTATAGGGTCGAATCCTATCTGGATGCTTTTTGGCTTTATAGCTAATACTGGACAGGGGCCTACTTCAATAGCGGTAACGCTAACCAGTTTACCATCGCCGGTAAAAACCTGTGTCATCCCTAATTTTTTACCTAATATCCCTACCATGTTTTGTTTGCCTGTTTGCCCGTTGCCTGTTTGCCCGTTTTAACTGGATAACAGACTAACGGGCTAACGGGCTAACGACTTATTTTATCTCCACATCCACACCTGCCGGTAAATTCAACTTCTTTAAGGCATCAATAGTCTTAGATGTCGGCTCAAAAATATCAATCAGCCGTTTATGCGTGGATAATTCAAATTGTTCGCGCGACTTCTTATCAATAACCGGAGAACGCAATACAGTATAGATCTCTCTCTTCGTAGGAAGCGGCACCGGCCCTGAGATTTTTGCGCCCGTACGCTTTACGGTTTCTACTATTTCTGACACCGCCTGGTCTAATAGGCGATGGTCATAGGCTTTTAATTTTATGCGTATCTTCTGCATTCGTCGCTTGCGCTCCTCATACGCTAATATCCGCTAATTTTTAAACTAATTTCCGCCAATAAATATTAGCGGTAATTAGCGTTTAAACAATAATTTCCGTCACGACACCAGCACCTACTGTACGTCCACCTTCACGAATAGCAAATCGCGATTCCTTTTCCATAGCAATAGGCGTAATCAATTCTACTTCCAGGTTAATATTATCACCCGGCATAACCATTTCTACGCCCTGGGGAAGTTTTACCGATCCGGTAACATCTGTAGTCCGGAAATAAAATTGCGGCCTATACCCGGCAAAGAAAGGGGTATGCCTTCCGCCTTCTTCTTTGGCCAGGATATAAACCTGGGTCTTAAATTTGGTATGCGGAGTAATAGATTTAGGCGCGGCAATAACCATACCACGCTCTACCTCGTCTTTTTCCACACCTCTTAAAAGTAAACCCACGTTGTCACCGGCCTGGCCTTCTTCGAGCAGCTTTCTGAACATTTCAATACCCGTAACTACGGTCTTTTTTACTTCCGGCCTTAAACCCACGAGCTCTACTTCATCATTAAGTTTTACCTTTCCGCGTTCAATCCTTCCTGTACCTACAGTCCCTCTACCTTCTATACTAAAAACGTCTTCCACTGCCATCAATAGAGGCTTATCCATATCTCTTACCGGTATAGGTATAAATTCATCCACGGCTTTCATTAAGTCTAGAATGGGTTTACAATCAGGACTATTAGGATCTCCTGCCGCTTCTATTGCCTTTAAGGCACTCCCTTTGATAACCGGGACCTTATCGCCTGGAAAGCCATATTTAGTAAGTAACTCTCTTACTTCCATCTCTACCAGGTCAATAAGTTCATTATCCTGAACTACGTCTACCTTGTTAATAAATACCACCATTGCCGGAACATTTACTTGTCTGGCCAAAAGAATATGCTCTCGGGTCTGAGGCATCGGGCCATCGGTAGCAGAAACTACTAATATTGCACCGTCCATCTGCGCCGCGCCGGTAATCATATTCTTGATATAGTCAGCGTGTCCGGGGCAGTCAATGTGGGCGTAATGACGATTATCAGTTTCATACTCAACGTGGGCTACGGAAATAGTCAATATCTTGGAAGCATCTCTTACTGCTCCGCCCTTAGCTATATCTGCATATGTCCTAGCCTGAGCCTTTCCTAACTTTGCTAATACATACGTAATTGCTGAAGTCAAGAGCGTCTTGCCATGGTCTATGTGGCCAATGGTTCCAATGTTCACGTGCGGTTTTGACCTTACAAATTTCTCTTTCGCCATTTTAACACACCTCCTGTTTTTTATATTGATTACACAGATTTTTTAAAGATTACACAGATTTTTTGCGACGAGTAATTAATCTGCGTAATCTGATTTTTAATCTGTGTAATCATATTTAAAATCTCGCTGATGTAAAACCTAAACCTGTCATGATCTTCTCTGCTATATGTGAAGGCACCTCAACATAAAATGAGGGCTCCATTGTATAGGATGCGCGGCCCTGGGTTAAAGAACGTAACGCCGTAGCATAATTGAATACCTCTGCCAAGGGTACGTATGCCCTAATCGCCTTTACAATGCCTCGTGGAGTAAGCGATATTATCTTGGCCCGCCGAGCATTTAAATCACCAATTACCTGACCCATGTATTCCTCTGGTACAATCACTTCTATATCCATAATCGGCTCTAATAAAATAGGGTTTGCTTTTTTCAACCCATCATTAAAGGCAAGCGCTGCCGCCATCTGAAAGGCCATTTCCGAAGAGTCTACCTCGTGATACGACCCATCAACAAGGGTAACCTTGATATCGGTAACCGGATATCCGGCTAAACAGCCGCTTTTTGCCGCGCTCATTACGCCTTGTTTTACAGAGCGTATAAATTCACGCGGGATAGCGCCGCTTTTTATTTTATCCGCAAAAGTAATGCCACTACCCGGTATCTCTTGAGGTTCCATCTCAAGTACCGTATGGCCATATTGACCGTGGCCGCCAGTTTGTTGAATAAATTTTCCCGTGGAAATAACCTTCTTGGTAATTGTCTCCCGGTAAGCAACCTGAGGCGAACCTGTTTGCGCCTCAACATTAAATTCACGCAGCATCCTATCAATCATTATCTCCAGATGCAGTTGGCCCATTCCAGAAATAATAGTCTGGCCGGTCTCATGATTATAGGTCACCCGAAATGAGGGGTCTTCCTCTTCCAATTTGTTTAAGGCTAGGCCTAATTTCTCTTGGTCCTGCTTTGTCTTGGGCTCGATTGCCTGCTGAATTACCGGCTCAGGAAAACGCATCGCTTCAATTAAAATAGGACTTGCTTCATCGCAGAGCGTATCTCCGGTTTTAGTTTCTTTTAAACCGACAGCTGTCGCGATTTCACCGGTCGATATCTCCTCAATAATCTCCTGGTGGTTAGCGTGCATCTGGACTAACTTGGTAACGCGCTCTTCTGTTCTTCGGGATGAGTTATAGATACGCGCACCGGATTTTAAATTACCGGAATAAACCCGGATATAATTAATTTTTCCCACGTAAGGATCAGTAGCAACCTTAAAACAGAGGGCGCAGAACGGCGCCCCATCCGAAGCGATTATCTCTTCGTATTCTCCGTTCTCGGGATTTGTGCCTTTTATCGGCGGCAAATCCGCGGGAGAAGGTAAATAATCGCAAATCGCGTCCAATAAAGACTGTATGCCTTTATTGCGTAAGGCTGCACCGCAAAGAACAGCCACAAATTTGTTATTTAGGGTTGTTTTTCTGATCGCCTCTTTTATTTCTGCCGTACTAATCTCTTTACCATGCACAAACTTATCCATTATGCCTTCATCTGCCTCGGCAAGCCTTTCCAGTAATACAGTACGATATTTATTAACTTTATCCGTAAGATCTGGGGATACCTCTTGAATCTCCAGCTCCTTGCCTGAATCATCTTTATATATAATTATTTTTTTCTCGATAAGGTCAATAACGCCTTTAAAATTTTCTTCCAGGCCAAAAGGCATTTGAATCGCCGCAGCATTCGCTCCTAATTTCTTATGCATCTGGTTCACTACCTCAAAAAAATTGCTGCCTACCCTATCTAATTTATTCACTAAAGCGACCCGGGGTACCTGATAGCGGTCTGCCTGGCGCCAAACAGTCTCTGATTGCGGTTCTACTGCGCCCACGCCGCAAAAAACAACCACTGCGCCATCCAAAACCTTTAATGCCCGCTCGACTTCTACGGTGAAATCTACGTGTCCGGGTGTATCAATGATATTAATGCGGAAATCGCGCCAGAAACAGGTAGTACAGGCAGCGGTGATCGTAATACCCCGTTCTTGTTCCTGAACCATCCAGTCCATTGTAGCCGTGCCTTCATCTACTTCGCCGATTTTATAGGTTTTACCGGTAAAGTAGAGTATGCGTTCAGTAGTAGTGGTCTTACCCGCATCGATGTGCGCGATAATGCCGATATTTCTTATTTTATCTAAGGATATTTTTCTCATTCACTAAATCGTTTGCCTGTTTGCCCGTTGCCCGTTCAACAGGATAACGGACTAACGAAATTACCACCTGAAATGCGCGAAGGCCTTATTCGCCTCAGCCATCTTATGTGTATCGTCTCTTTTCTTTATCGCCGAACCTTCGCCTTTATAAGCAGCCATAATTTCTTCGGCCAGTTTCTCTTCCATTGATTTACCTTTTTTGCCCTTAGCAAAATCTCTGAGCCAGCGCAGCGCAATAGATGTACCGCGTTCTTGCCTGACTTCAATCGGTATCTGATAAGTAGCTCCCCCTATGCGCCGCGGCTTTACTTCCAATTTCGGCCTGGCATTATCTATTGCCTTATGAAAAATCTTCAGCACATCTGGTTCATTCAGCTGTTTTTTTATTGTTTCAAACGCGCTATAAACAATCTTCTCGGCAATGGCTTTTTTACCTTTAAGCATGAGCATATTAATAAATTTTCCTACGATCTTACTATGAAACTTAGGGTCGGCTAAAACTTCTCTTTCTTGTGCTTTTCTTCTTCTCATGCGTCGCTTGCGCTCCTCATACGCTAATACCCGCTAATTTTTTAACTAATTCCCGCTAATAAATATTAGCGAAAATTAGCGTCTTTAAATTAGCGGTAATTAGCGTTTTATTTCGGTCTTTTTGCTCCATATTTAGAGCGTGACCTTCTACGCTGATTAACTCCTACAGCATCAAGTGTCCCTCTTACAATATGGTATCTTACGCCTGGTAAATCTTTCACGCGGCCGCCTCTTACTAAAACTATAGAATGCTCTTGAAGATTATGGCCTTCACCGGGTATATACGCAGTAACTTCTATGCCTGTAGTTAACCTGACCCTGGCAATTTTTCTTAAAGCAGAGTTAGGCTTTTTGGGAGTCATCGTGCGTACCTGCGTACACACGCCCCTTCTTTGTGGGCAGGCCTTTAAAGCCGGTGACTTGGTCTTTTTCTTTTTCAATATCCTACCGAATCTGATTAATTGTGCTATAGTTGGCATATTTTAGCTCATAGCTCATAGCTCAAAGCTCAAAGCTCATAGATTTATTCTACGAACCATGAATTATCAACTATGAACCAACCTTTTCTTTTTCCTCTCGTTTACTTTCTGCAACTTTCACTACTTCTATATCGCGATGGGTGCGAAAGCCGGTTCCTGCGGGGATTAAATGCCCCACAATCACATTTTCTTTTAAGCCGCACAATTCATCTTTTTTACCCGAAGCCGCGGCATCGGTAAGCACGCGCGTAGTCTCCTGAAAACTGGCCGCGGAAATAAAACTCTCGGTAGTTAAAGAGGCCTTGGTAATACCTAAGAGCAAAGGTGTGGCTTGGGCTGGCTTTCCGCCCTTTTTAATTACCCGCGTATTTTCTTTTTGGAATCTCCATTTATCTACTTGCTGCATGGTTAAAAAGTCGGTATCACCGGAATCCTCAATTTTTACCTTCTTGAGCATTTGCCGAATAATTACTTCAATATGTTTATCATTAATCCGTACACCTTGCAGTCGATAAACCTCCTGAACTTCGTTCACTAAATATTCTTGTAGGGCTTTATCTCCACAAACTCTTAATATATCCTGCAATACTACCGGCCCATCTGTTAGCTGTTGACCCGCAATAACTCTATCGCCCTTATAAACATTGGGGTGTTTTCCATGAGGAATTACGTATTCCCTCTGCATGCCAGTGGGAGAGCGCACAATAATTACGCGCTGGCCTTTCTTGGTTTCACCAAATTCTACAAAACCATCAATCTCGCTTATAATTGCCGGGTCTTTGGGTCGCCTGGCCTCAAATAACTCTGCTACCCGCGGTAAACCTCCGGTAATATCTCTAGTCTTTACTACCAGGCGGGGTATTTTAGCTAAAAGATCACCCGCGTCTATTTTTTGGCCGTCCTTCACCAATATGTGCGCTCCGATGGGAATAGGATAAATACCTAAAACTTCATTCTTCTCATCTAAAATGATGATTTGCGGATGATACTCCTGTTTATGCTCAACCACTACCCGCTCAGTTAATTTAGTAACCGGATTCAGTTCTTCTCTAATAGTGACGTTTTCCCGCAGGTCTTCAAATTTTACCCGGCCATTGACTTCGGTAAGAATAGGCAAGGTGTAAGGATCCCAGCGGACAAACGGCACCGCCTTAGGCGCTTCTTCTCCATCGGCAATACTGATTAAAGCGCCTTGTGGCAAAGGATAACGTTCCAACTCCCTTCCCCGTTTATCGTTTATACTGATTGAGCCATTTCTATTTAAAACAATAAATTCTTTGTTTTTCTCGGCAACCCTTAAACTATGGTATTTAAGTATTCCTTTATTCTTTGATTTGATAAATGATTGCGCCACGACCCGGGAAGCTGTTCCGCCAATATGAAATGTCCTCATGGTTAACTGCGTGCCAGGCTCACCAATACTCTGGGCAGCAATTACCCCCACTGCCTCACCTAACTCCACCAATCTTCCGCTAGCCAAATTCCTACCGTAACATTTGGTACAGGCTCCTATCACCGCTTCACAGGTGAGTACACTACGTATGCGTATCTTCTCTATGCCTAATTTCTCAATCATATCCGCCTTTTCTTCGGCGATTTCTGTACCTTGCTCTACAATAACCTCATCAGTAATAATATCCACAATATTATCTAGCGTCACCCTTCCTACAATACGATCTTTTAGGCTCACCATTACCTCATCGCCTTCAATAATTGCCGAGACAGTAATACCATTAAGCGTACCACAGTCATCCTCAGTAACAATTACCTCTTGAGCCACATCCACTAATCTGCGGGTAAGATATCCGGCATCTGCGGTTTTAAGGGCAGTATCAGCCAGGCCTTTGCGTGCGCCATGGGTAGAAATAAAGTATTCCAAAACGGTTAATCCTTCGCGGAAATTCGCCGTGATTGGGCTTTCGATGATTTCACCTGAAGGTTTAGCCATAAGACCGCGCATACCGGCCAATTGTCTTATCTGAAGCCTGGAACCCCTAGCTCCAGAATCAGCCATCATAAATATAGGATTAAAGGGTTCCATTTCTCTAAACAAAAGGTCAGAAATCCTATCTGTGGTATGTGTCCAGATATCAATCACCTTACTTTTTCTCTCTGAATCGGTAATAATACCCTTGTGATATTGTTCTTCTACCCGCGCCACTTCAGTCCTTGCTTCTTTCAAAACCTCTGGTTTAGCTTTGGGGATCTGCAAGTCGTCTATGCCAATAGAAATACCGCCTAGAGTGGCAAATTCAAACCCCAATCTTTTGATGTCATCGAGTAATTTAACGGTGCGTTCATGACCGAATCGCTTGTAACATTCCGTCACCACCTCGCTCACATTACCTTTATTTAATTCTTTATTTACATAACCGAATCCTTCAGGCAATAACTGATTAAAAAATACCCTGCCTACAGTAGTAGCGATAATCTGTTTTTCAGTGATTACCTTTTTCTCTTCTAAATCAAATAAATTATTAATCTCTAATTTTATCTTGGCATGCAAATCTATAGCCTTATCTTCATAGGCCACAGTAATTTCATCGGGATTGATAAATAATTTGCCTTCTCCTTTTGCTTGAGGTTTTTCTTTGGAAAGATAATATAGGCCTAAAACAATATCCTGCGTGGGGGTAACGATGGGCCTGCCATCGGCAGGAGAAAATATATTATTCTTTGCCAGCATCAGGATTTTGGCTTCTAATTGCGATTCTAAGGACAGAGGCACATGCACGGCCATCTGATCGCCATCAAAATCAGCGTTAAAGGCAGCGCAGACTAAAGGATGGATTTTAATGGATTTACCTTCGATTAAAAGCGGCTGAAAGGCTTGAATACCTAAGCGGTGTAGAGTGGGTGCGCGGTTTAAAAGCACCGGATGGTCTTTGATTACTTCGTCTAAGATATCCCAGACCTCGATTTTTCCGCGCTCTACCATCCGACGCGCACCTTTTATGGTATGCACGAATCCTTTTTCTCTCAGTTTTTTTATAATAAAGGGCTCAAATAATTCCAGGGCCATCTGTTTAGGCAATCCACATTCGTGAAGGTTTAATTCCGGGCCTACGACGATAACGGAACGGCCGGAATAATCCACGCGTTTACCCAGAAGATTCTGTCTGAACCTGCCCTGTTTACCTTTAAGCATATCAGAAAGCGATTTTAGGGGCCTATTGTTTGCGCCCATTACCGCGCGGCCGTGCCGGCCATTATCCAAGAGCGCATCTACTGCTTCCTGAAGCATGCGCTTCTCATTACGGATAATTATCTCGGGAGCATTTAATTCCATGAGTTTCTTTAAGCGATTGTTACGGTTTATCACCCGGCGATACAAATCATTAAGGTCAGAAGTGGCAAACCTACCACCGTCTAAGGGGACTAACGGCCTTAAATCCGGCGGGATAACCGGCAGCACCTCTAATATCATCCACTCTGGCCTGTTACCCGACCGCTTAAAATCCTCGACGATTTTTAAGGTCTTTATGGTCTTGCGACTACCCAGTGTCTCTTTTGATTTTTCTAAATCGCGGCGCAATTTCCGGCAGTAGGACTCAAGGTCCAGTTCCTTTAATAAATCCCGCGCTGCCTCCGCGCCAATCTTGGCCTTAAAGTTTGTACCATACTTATTCAGTGCCTCTTGATATTGGTCTTCGGTTAAGAGTTCCTTTTTCTTTAAAGGAGTATTACCCGGGTCAATTACTACATATTCCTCATAATAGATTATCTTTTCTAGATCCCTCAAGGAAATATCTAATAACGCGGACATACGGCTAGGCACAGCCTTAAAGAACCAGATATGCGTGACCGCAGCTGCTAATTCAATATGGCCCATACGCTCACGCCTTACGCTGGAACGATCTACGGTAACCCCGCAGCGGTCACAGGTAATCCCCTTAAACTTTATACCTTTATACTTACCGCAATTACATTCCCAGTCACGCACTGGGCCAAAGATTCTTTCGCAAAATAAACCGTCTTTTTCTGGCTTAAGGGTGCGGTAGTTTATAGTCTCTGCTTTTCTTACCTCGCCTTTAGACCAGGACTTAATTACCTGCGGGGAAGCAATCTTTATGGAAATAGTATCAAATAAAATATGCTCTTCCACTTGTCGTTCTCGCTCCTCGTTTATTTAGATTTTTCAGTGCGTATATCTAAGCCTAAACCTTGTAATTCTTTGATTAAAACATTAAATGACTCTGGAGTTCCGTGGGTTAAGCGTTGTTCACCTTTCACAATCGCCTCGTAAATCTTAGTTCTGCCTGAGACATCATCGCTTTTTACCGTGAGCATCTCTTGCAGGGTAAATGCTGCCCCATATGCCTCTAAGGCCCAAACTTCCATCTCGCCTAATCTCTGGCCGCCAAACTGCGCTTTACCACCTAAGGGTTGTTGTGTAACTAAAGAATATGGGCCAATAGAGCGGGCGTGTATCTTCTCGCCAACAAGGTGAATTAACTTCATTATATAAATATAACCTATGGTTATTCTCTGTCCAAAAGTTTCACCGGTATAACCATCGTGAAGAATAATCTTACCATCTTCAGGTAAGCCTGCTTTTTTGAGCATCTCCTTAATTTCTTCTTCAGTTGCGCCATCAAAAACCGGACAACTCACCTGTATGCCCAAAACTTTTGCCGCCCAACCCAAATGGGTCTCTAAAATCTGACCGACATTCATACGCGAGGGAACCCCTAATGGGTTTAACACCACCTCCACCGGCGTACCATCAGGCAAATAAGGCATATCCTCTTCGGGTAATATCCGGGCCACCACTCCTTTATTTCCATGCCTACCGGCTAATTTATCGCCTTCTGCGAGCCTGCGTTTTATAGCAATATAAACTACCACTCTTTTTAAGACCCCGGCAGGGAGTTCATCGCCGCGCCTTACTTTACCAATCTCCTGTTCCTGCTCATTTAATAATTCTTGGATTTGTTCCTCAAAGGAATCCACGAGAATCTTTGCCTCTTCATTATCGCTAAAATCTACTTTTTCTACCTTTGCCTTATCTACGCCTAAGAGTTGACTCAAGCGCGTTATTTTCTCGGTCTGTATAAATTCTATCTCTTGTTTATAGTAAGCTTTTAGTTCTTTAATTTTCGCTATTTCTCTACTCTTTTCCTCTTTAGATTTTCTGCCGCGCTCTTTACGTTGGAATACATGTACATCTACCACTATGCCTTCCACGCCCGGCGGTACAATTAAGGAAGTATCCCGCACATCAGAGGCCTTTTCTCCAAATATCGCGCGCAGCAGTCTTTCTTCAGGAGAAAGTTCGGATTCAGTTTTAGGCGTAACTTTACCAACGAGAATGTCTCCCGGCCCAACCTCAGCCCCCATACGAATTATACCTGTCTCATCCAAATTGTTTAAAGCCCCTTCGCTTACATTGGGTATATCCCGCGTGATTTCCTCATTCCCCAGGCGTGTTTCCGTGGCCTCAATTTCAAATTCTTCTACATGTATAGAGGTAAAGGTATCTTCTTTAGCCAACTTTTCGCTGATTAATATAGCATCTTCAAAATTATATCCTCGCCAAGACATAAAAGCGCACAAGAGGTCCCTGCCCAAAGCCAGTTCGCCTTCCTTGGTTGCCATCCCATCAGCAATAACTTGGCCTTCTTGAACATGATCCCCTAATTTTACCAATGGCCGCTGATTTAAACAGGTATCGGCATTGGTACGTAGAAATTTCTTTAGATGATAAGTTTTTTTGCTGATGGTTATTGACGATGAATCTACGCTAATTACCTTTCCGGATTCTTCTGCCACCACTACGGTGCCAGAGTCCCTAGCTACTTTAGCTTCCATGCCCGTTCCTAGCAAGGGGGGTTCTGTAATCATCAAGGGTACGGCCTGTCTTTGCATATTTGAACCCATGAGTGCCCGGTTAGCATCGTCATGCTCTAGGAAAGGAATTAATGAAGCGGCTACAGAAACAAGCTGCTTCGGCGAAACATCCATATATTCAACTTGCTTAGGAGAGACTTTAGGGAAATCACCCTTATGGCGGCAAGAAACTTCTTTTTCCATAAAGCTACCATCGCTATCCAAAGATACGTTGGCCTGGGCAATAACTTTATCCTCTTCAATATCAGCAGTTAAATATTCAATCTTGCGCGTGACCCGTCCATCTTCTGCTTTTCTATAGGGTGTTTCCAAGAGCCCCAAAGGATTTACCCGGGCATAACTACTTAAAGATGAAATTAAGCCAATATTAGGACCTTCAGGTGTTTCAATGGGGCAAATCCTGCCATAGTGCGAAGGATGTATATCTCTGACCTCAAAGCCTGCGCGTTCACGAGATAATCCTCCCGGGCCTAAAGCGCTTAATCTGCGCTTGTGGGTCATCTCTGCTAGCGGATTTACCTGATCCATAAACTGCGATAGCTGACTGCGGGAGAAGAAATCGCGGATTTGGTTGGATAATAACTTTGAATTTATCAAATAATGGACATTCAGATTTCCAAAATCGCCTAATATGCTCAGCCTCTCCCTTATTGAGCGCTCTACCCTGGAGAGGCCGATTCTTACCTGATTCTGCACTAACTCTCCTACCGTTTTTATCCGGCGATTTCCCAAGTGGTCGATATCATCAATTTTACCTTCATTGGCTTTTAATTTAACCAGGTATTCAATTACCTTAATTACCGTAACGGAATCAAGAATCCTTTTGTCTAAAGAGACATCCATTCCCAACTTTCTATTAAGAATAAACCTACCCACTCTTTCTAAATCGTATCTTGCCGGGTCGAAGAATAATCTATAAAATAACGCTTCTGCTACTTCTTTGGTTACCGGTTCATTCGGCCTCATTTTGCGGTAAAAATCTAAATAGGCCTCTTCTTTATTCTTGGTATAATCTTTCTTCAGGGTATTGGTTATTTCAGGATGCTCTTTGCCGAATGCGGCAATAATTTCTTGGTCAGTGCTAAACCCGAGTATCCTTAAGAGTTGTGTGGCCGGAAAATTCCTGCGTCTATCTACATAGGCAAGTATGCTCTCGGATAAATCGTACTTAAACTCAAGCCAGGCGCCACGGTAAGGTATAATCCGTCCATAAAATATCTTCTTACCTGTGGGGTGCGTCTCTTCTTCAAAAGAAACACCGGGTGAGCGCTGAAGCTGGCTGACGACTACGCGCTCATCCCCATTAATAATAAAAGTTCCGGTTTCCGTCATTAAAGGCATCTCTCCAAAATAAGCATCCTGCTCTTTAGTCTCCTGGGGTGTAGTTAACCTAAATTTTACTTTAAGCGGCGCACCATAGGTCAAGGCCCTTCTTTTAGATTCGGAAATATCATATCTGGGCTTGCCCAGCGAATAACTAATAAACTCCAATTTTACTGAGCGGTTAGCGTTCTCTATAGGGAATATCTCCTCAAATACTTCTTGCAGCCCTTGAGATTTTCTCTCTTGAAGAGAAACGCCTAACTGGAGAAATCCATGATAAGCCTCCAGTTGCACTTCTAAAAGGTGCGGTAGTTCATAAACTTCTTTAAGTTTACCGAAATTTTTACGTTTAATCATTCGTCGCTATCGCTCCTCATTGCGCTAATGTCCGCTAATTTTTAAACTAATTTCCGCCAATAAATATTAGCGGTAATTAGCGTTTTTACATTAGCGGTAATTGGCGTTTACAATCCCTGCTGACAATGCTATTTCAGTTCAACAGTGGCGCCGGCTGCCTCAAGCTTTTTTTTCATCTCTTCAGCTTCTTCCTTAGGCATGCCTTCCTTTATGGGCTTAGGCGCTGCATCGACTAAATCCTTGGCTTCTTTTAAACCAAGGCTCGTCATTCCTCTTACTTCTTTGATGACCGCGATTTTATTCGCACCAGCACTAATTAAAACTACGTTAAAAGCAGTCTTCTCCTCTGCTGCGGGAACCCCGGCTCCACCAGCTGCTGCCCCTCCTGCTACCGCGGCTGTCATCATGGACATAGCATCAGAGACGCCCCAATCTTCCTTTTTCAGCTTCACTAAATCAGCTAGTTCTAATACGGTCAACGTATCTAATTCCTCGCGTATCTTCTGTAATTTTTCGCTATTCATGCCTTCTCCTCCTTGTTATTATTTATTTTAGTTATTTTTTTTCTGTTTTTGTTCCAGGCAATAAACCAGCATATTTAAATTTTGTTTGCATACCGTCACTAATCTAAATAAAGGTGAATTTAAAGTTGATACTAGCTCCGCTCTCAATACCTCCCTGGAGGGCAACTTTGCCACAGCCTCAATATCCTTTGATTCCAGGATCCTATCTTTCATCACGCCGCATCCGAGTTTTAATTGCGCGTGATCTTTGGTAAAATTAAACAATATGCGTGAAGCCTCTACCGGTTCTTCTCTAGTAAATACCAGGCCGCACGGGCCTTCTACGGTTTTAACCAGGGAGTCTAATCCTGAGTCTTTTAGGGCGCGTTTAACCACGCTGTTTTTGACCATAAAAAGGGTGGCATTCGCTTTTTTTAAAGACAGGCGCAGGCCGGTTAAGTCCGGACTGGATACCTTAGAATAACTTATCACAAAAAAACTCATCGAATCTTTGAGGTTTTTCTTGATTCGATTTTCCGATATTTCTTTAAATAATAGGCCAAACTTTTTCATTCGTCAAATAGTTAACTTTAAACCGGGGTTCATAGTAGCAGAAATAAATAAACTTTTTACGAATTTCCCTTTTACTGATGCAGGCCTTGCTTCATTTACAGCATCGATAACCCGCATGGCATTTTCATATAATTTATCTTCGGCAAAGGAAAGTTTACCCACGGAAAGATGAATACCGCTCTGTTTATCTACGCGAAACTCTACTTTACCCTTTTTTACGTCCTCGATTGCCCCGGCTATATCCGTGGTTACGGTACCAGTTTTTGGACTGGGCATAAGGCCGCGCGGACCCAAAATCTTACCCAATTTACTTAAATCTTTCATCATATCCGGCGTAGCAATTACACAATCAAAATCTAAAAAACCAGCCGTCACTTTATCGATTAGTTCATTAGCGCCGATATAATCAGCCTGGGCATCTCTGGCAATCCTCTCGTGTTCTCCTTTACAAAAAACCGCAACCCGAATCTTTTTACCCGTACCGTGAGGAAGAACAACCGTGCCCCTGACCATCTGGTCTGATTTCTTAGGGTCAATGCTTAAATAAAAATGTAAATCCACGGACCCGTCAAATTTAGGGCCGGACATCTTCTTTAAAAAAGGAATAGCTTCTTTTAACTGATAAGCCTTAGTTTTATCAGTTCCTTTCTGAGATTCTTTATATCTTTTACTGCGCACTTTCATTTTAAGCTTAACCCTCAATAGCAATACCCATGCTTCTAGCTGTGCCTTCTATAATTTTGATTGCGCAATTTAAATCCGCACTATTCAGGTCTTTCATTTTAAGTTTAGCGATTTCTTCTACTTGTTTTTTTGTAACTTTACCGATTATTTCCTTACCACTTATACCTGAGGCCTTAGCTAAATTAGCTGCCCGCTTAAGCAGGATTGAAGAAGGCGGGCTCTTGATAATAAAGGTAAAGGTCCTATCTTCATATACCGTAATTACCGCAGGTAAAATCAACCCTTCCCTTCCTTTGGTTTGCTCGTTAAATTGCTTACAAAATTGCATGATATTTACACCGCGTTGGCCTAAGGCCGGGCCAACCGGTGGAGCAGGATTTGCCTGGCCCGCGGGAACATGTAATTTTATTTGCGCGGTTATTTTCTTTGCCATTTTTTTTGCACTGTTCTGCGTGGTTCCGCGATAACTATATCTTCTCCACCTGCCAATACTCTAATTCTACAGGGGTTGATCGGCCAAATATCGAAACGCTGACCTTTAATTTGCCTTTTTCCGGACGAACTTCGTCAATTGTGCCATTAAAGTTCACAAATGGCCCATCTTTTACTCTCACCTGTTCACCTTTTTCAAAAACGATCTTAGGGCTAGGTTTAACTTGAGTGTCTTGCGTCCTTTTTAAAATATTTTCCACTTCTGTCTTCGGCAAAGGCATAGGTCTTTTACCTAGGCCGATAAAACCAGTTACCCCGGGAATAGTTTTAATAAAAAGGTATGTTTTTTCATCTAACTCCATCTCTACGAGAATGTATCCAGGAAAGAACTTTCTCTGAGATATTTTCTTTTTTCCGGAGCGCACTTCGGAAATTTGTTCAGTGGGGATAATCACTTTGATAATCTTTTCCTGCAGCCCCTCTATCACAAGCTTGCTCTCTAAATATGACTTTACCTTTTCTTCTGAACCTGTCTGCGCGTGCACTACGTACCAATTTTTCATTTGAATACAAAACTTAATATCTGGGAAAGACAAATATCAATTACACCAATAAATGCCGCCATAATTGCGGTAATTACGATCACCACCACCGTTGAACTCATTAATTCTTGACGCGTAGACCAGGATACCTTAGTTAGCTCTGTCCTTACTTCTAATATAAAGGCCTTTATTTTTATATAGTTTTTTATACCCAGCGCGAGTAATACAATGGCGCTTATTGCTAAAATTATTTTACCAAGATTATGTACTATGAATTCCACAATCACCCTTTTTGGGTTCAAGCCTATCTACAGGGGCGGAGGGACTTGAACCCCCAGGACAGGATTTGGAGTCCCGCCGTTTAGCCAATTAACGGACGCCCCTATACATCTCACTTTATTTCCTTATGTGGCGTATGCTTACGGCAGAATTTACAAAACTTACTTAACTCTAATTTATCCTGATGTAGTTTTTTATTTTTCTTTGTCGTATAATTTCTATTTTTACAAACCGTACACTCTAAAGTAATTGTTTCGCGCATATACTTTTCAACCCCTGGAACTCCCCTTTGGGGTTCAATTCTTTTACCTTCAGCTGGAGACGGGAATCGAACCCGTGGCCCCGTCCTTACCAAGGACGTGCTCTACCGGCTGAGCTACTCCAGCGGTAGCCACAGGAAAAAAAAACACCTTCAAGAATTTTGCCTGTTGCTGACAGGAAAAATTCTTTCTAACCTTCTATATAGCCTATATTAATTGAAAAGTTCCCGAAAGGCTATTTTAGGACTTCTATAAACAAATAAGTATACATGCAGAAATTAAATTTGTCAATCTTTTTTTTGAGGTCTCTGAAAAACTCTTAAAAACTATATCAGAGCCCTCTGATTACACAGATTTAAAAAGATTACACAGATTTTATCGTCTAAGTTTTTTCGCCACAATACTTGGCGAATCCGCCATGCTTTGTGGCGGAAATCTGTGTAATCTGCCTTTATAATCTGTGTAATCATAAAAACAGACTTTTTCAGAGCTCTCTTTTTAAATTTTTATATGCTTGCTAAGCCGGCAAAATCTTTCAAGGTAAGCTCTTCAGGACGGATATTGGGATTAATGTTGTATCTGGTAAAAAATCTATCTAAATTTTGTGGTGAAATAACGCTGTCCAGGCTATTTCTTAAGGTTTTTCTCCTTTGATTAAAAGCGGCGCGGATAATTTTAAAAAACATCCTTTCGTTTTTCAGTTTTATCATGGGTTTCTTTCTTATATTTAATCTCAAAAAACAAGAATCTACTTTAGGCACCGGAAAAAATGAGGTTTTTTTTATCGTGAAAATAATTTTGGGTTCAGTATAATATTGGATGAAACAACTAAAAGAACCGTAATCTTTCCCGCCGGGCCGGGCGGTCATTCTTTTGGCAAATTCTTTTTGTACGGTAATAAATATCGTCTCGATCTTATCCCGATATTTAATAAGATGTTCAATAATAGGCGTAGTAATGTAGTAAGGGATATTTCCTATTGCCTTTATAGCAGTATTTTTATCTTTAACAAAACATCTGCTTAAGTTAAATCCTAGTATATCTTGGTTAATGATCTTTACATGCGCGTTATCGCGAAACTTATCTTTTAACAATTGGCATAAATAAGAATCTATTTCTATGGCATAAACCTTGGCTGCATTATCGGCAATACATTTGGTTAGCTCTCCCCTGCCCGCCCCTATCTCTATTACAATGTCTGATGCCTTAAGCTCGCAGGCGGCAATTATTTTCCTTTGAATATTTTTATCGGAGAGGAAATTCTGGCCTAATTTTTTCTTTGGAAACCTAAATTTTAACGCAGATACACGCGGATTACACACAGATGGCCGCGGATAAAAACCATCTGCGTTAATCTGCGTTAGGTCTGCGTAAATCTGCGTCCTAATAGGTTTAGTGTACATTTTACGGCAAGTTTTATCGCTTCTATTAATGAAGAAGGATCAGGCAAGCCCGTTCCGGCAATATCAAAGGCAGTTCCGTGCAGAGGAGATGTCCTGATAAAAGGAAGGCCCAGGGTTAAGTTTACTCCGGTATTATTGCCTAATAATTTTAAGGGAATTAACGCTTGGTCATGATACATGGCAATTACACAATCATATTCTTTTTGTCTTGCCTTAAAAACTGCCACATCTGCGGAAATTGGCCCGTCAATATATCTTATTTTGTTTCTTACCCTGCTTAGTACAGGCTGAACAACCCGATTTTCTTCGTTGCCGAGAATTCCATTATCTGAGGCATGGGGATTTAGTCCGCAAACGACTATGTGCGGGTTCCCGATGAAAAAGATGTCTTTCAAGGCCCTATAGGTAATATAGATAGTTTGGTATAATTTATCTCTATTTAGTGCCCGAGAAACATCTTTTAAGGGAATGTGCCTGGTGACCAGGCTAAATTTCAATTCTTTATTCAACAGCATCATTACTGTCTGCTTGGTTTTAGTATGCCTTTCCAGGTATTCGGTATGCCCCCGGAATCTACAACCCCCTAAATTTACCGCCTCTTTGGAAATCGGACAAGTTACCAGACAATCAATTTCCTTTTTTTTAATTAACTCCATTGCCTTGTCCAAATATTCAATCGCTGCCCTTCCATATTCAGCCTTTACCTTACCAAATTTAAAATTTTTACGACAGACATTATTCAGGTCTATAAATTTCAGCCTTGTACCTTGTACCTTGTACCTTGTACCTTTATTAAACACCCATTTATCCCCAATTACTACAAACTCTGCTAAGCCTTTAACCTTTGGCATGGCCTTAGCAATAATAGTCGAACCTATCCCCGACGGATCCCCCATAGTGATGCCCACCCTAATCTTAGCTGGTAATTTATTCACAGTGCTATGTTAAATTTTGGTTATTTTTTGAGATTAAATTACTATAACTTATTAAATGCCAATATATTAAGAATATTTTATCCCTTGATGTTGATTACACACCTGCCTGCCCCAGCCTACCGGCTGGCAGGGGCAGGCAGGTACATTTTTCCGCCGTAGGCGGATCCGCCTTTGGTGGAAATCTGTGTAATCTTGTTTTAACAAACTACTGTTGGGAATTGGAGATTGGCTATTAAGTTAAACTAATCCTGCATTATTTTAATGTAGGCCTGCCCTTTGAGTTCATCTAACCACTTAGTCAACGCTTCTTGCATCTTCGTATTAAATAAAAACGCATAAATTTGTTCCTGGACCTCAGATAGATTTTGCTGCCGGGACACAACTATATCATCTAGTCTAAAGATATAAAAACTATTATCGATTTTTATGGGTGGGGATATCTCTCCCATATTTAATTTAAATACTACATCCTCAATTTCTTTTTTTAATTCTTTATTTTGCTTAAAACTAAGTTTATTTACTTTTAAAGAATATTCGCCGGCTATAGACTCCGGGTCTTGTGATTCTTTTAGTTTATTGTATATATCATTAGCCAGATTTTCATCATCTATAGTTATCAAGGTAACCCGGCGTTCTTGGGGGGTTTTAAACTCTGTGCTGTTTTTTTGATAAAAATCCGTAACCTCCGCCGGATTGACTATAATTTTACTTTTTACCTTCATCTCAACGATATTATACGTAAGTAATTGGTCTCTCACCTTTAATTCTATATCTGCCTGCGTCAGGCCTTGCCGGCTTATGGCATTTTGAAATTCTGTATCTGAACCATAATTTTTCTTTATCTCGGCAAGCCTCGCCTTAACTCTAAATTCATCTATCTTAATATTATTTTTTTTAGCCTCTTGTAAAATAAGTTTATCTTCAATAAGCCGATCCAGCAAATCCAACTTCATAGATTGAATTTTACTTTCCAACTCTTCTCCTGCGTATTCCTGCGATAATTGCACGCTCATAAAATTAATAAAATCATCTAAGTCTTTTTGAGTAATTGCCTCGTTGTTAACAATGGCGACGATTTTATCATGGGCAAAAACTAAATGACAAATACCAAAGCACAAAATCCAAAATAATGTCAAAGCACAAATACTCCCGCAAAGCGGGATCCCGCTGGATTTTTTTAATTTTGGTGCGGGACAAATGACAAAACTTTTAGTTTTGATATTTGTCATTTGACATTTGCCCACCACAATACCTTGGCGGGCATCCGCCAAAGCTTTGTGGCGGATGGATTTATTTTGAATTTTAGATTTTGTCATTTGTCATTAGCTCGATCTTCTTAAAATTGCTAATCGCTTCTCTTAAGAGCCGGCAGTATAGGTCAAAACCTACACAGGCAATAAATCCGTGCTGCTCTATTCCCAAAAGATTACCTGCTCCCCTAATTTCTAAATCTTCCATGGCAATCTTAAATCCCGCTCCCAGATGGGAATATTTCTGAATTGCCTCTATTCTTTTTTTAGCCTCACTATCTAATATTTTGCCTCTAGGAACTAGAAAGTAAGCAAAGGCAGGCCGGTTGAATCTACCTACCCGGCCACGCAACTGATGTAAGTCAGCTAACCCGAAGGCATAGGCGTTATTTACGATAATGGTGTTTACATTAGGGATATCAATGCCAGACTCCACAATCTGCGTACAAAAAAGCACGTCTATATTTGCCTTTAAAAAATCCAGCATTACCTTCTCCAGGAATTTATCCGGCATCTGTCCATGAGCTATGGCACACCTTACATTAGAAGGTAATATTTTGACTATGCGTTGTTTTATCTTTTCTATATCTTGGACGCGATTATGGACAAAATAAACTTGTCCAGATCTTGCTAATTCGCGTAAGATAGCTTGACGGATTAAATCTTCATCATATTCTACCACAATAGTCTTAATAGGCAATCTATTTTGCGGGGGCGTATTAATAGCGGATAAATCCTTAGCACCCATCATGCTCATATATAAAGTACGCGGTATGGGTGTGGCAGTTAAAGTAAGGATATCGCAGGTTAATCTTAAGGCCTTTAGCTTCTCCTTTGCCTTTACCCCAAAACGCTGTTCCTCATCAATAATCACCAGGCCTAAATCTTTAAATTTTATGTCATCGGATAATAAACGGTGCGTGCCAACTACTATATCTACTCCTCTTTTAAGGAGTCCTTCGATAATTTCCTTCTGCTGCCCTTCAGTTTTAAAACGCGAGAGCATCGCAATATTTATGGGAAAGTCCTTAAGGCGAAGGCTAAAATTCTGATAATGCTGCTCGGCCAAAATTGTCGTCGGTACTAAGAACGCTACTTGCTTATTATCCATCATAGCTTTAAATGCCGCGCGCAGTGCCACTTCGGTTTTACCATATCCCACATCGCCACAAAGGAGCCTATCCATCGGCTTGGGTGATTCCATATCTGCCTTAACCTCGGCAGTAGCCTTTATCTGATCGGGTGTCTCTTGATAGGGAAAGGATGCCTCGAAATTTTTTTGCCATTCGCTGTCCAAAGAGTACTTAAATCCGGACACGCTCAGGCGCATTGCCTGAAGCGATAAAAGTCCCCAGGCTAATCTCTGAATACCCTTTTTTACATTCTCTTTAGTCCTAAGCCATTCCTTAGTTCCTAATCTATAAAGCCTTGGTTTTCTTACTTGAAAGGCAATGTACTTCTGCACCAGATGCATCTGTTTAATTGGTACATATAATTTCTCTTGGCGGTCGTATTCAATGACCAAATGTTCCTTGTATCTATCCCCGGTTTTTATCTTATCTAACCCTAAGAATCTTCCTATGCCATGCTGGTTATGCACTACATAGTCGCCGATATTTATATCTAAAAAATTTTCTAAAGGGAATTCTTCGCTGAAGGATATGGTTTTTAAATGTTGCGTCTTCTTTGCAGGTAAGATAATCACCATCTGGTGCTCCCAGAGGGGGCTACCCGTAGAGGGGTTAAAGGTCTTTATGGAAGCAGCCTTATCTACGTCCAAATCAATCCTTATCGGCAATTCAAAGGTATGGGGAAATATATCGATAACGCCGCCCCGTCGAGAAAATTCCCCTTCTTCGGAAACTGCCTCTTGTCTTTTGTATCCAAAATCAACGAGGGTAGTTAAAATGTGTTCTAAATCAACAGAACCACCCACATATAGTTTTAGCGATTTAAACATTGTAATCGCTGAACTACGCAGAACTTTACGCGGAACTACGCACTACCTATTATGCGTGGTTCTGCGTACGCTTCTGCGTGGTTCCGCGCTTTCTTTGTTATTTACGTTTCTGCCAGGCAAGGACTAAAGGCGAGGCAATATAGACCGTAGAATAGACTCCCGCGATAAAACCGACTAATAAAGTAAAAGCAAAATTACCTAAGACCTCTCCGCCATAAAATAAAATGGCAACTACGACTAATAGCGTAACGCCAGAGGTAAGCAGGGTTCGGCCTAAAGTCTGGTTTACGCTCAAGTTTATCAACTCGTAAAGACTCAGCTTCTTGTAAATTCGGCTATTTTCTCTGACCCGGTCATAAATCACAATTGTATCGTTAATGGAATAACCGGCTATGGTCAAAAAGGCGGTAACGCTTAATAGGTCTATCTGTCTGCCTGTAATGGCTAAAAATCCCAAGGCGACCAAGACATCATGAAAAAGGGCAAGCACGCCTGCTGCGGCAAAATTAAAATGTTTAAAGCGAAAAGCCACATAAATTAAAATTCCGGCTAATGACCAGATAAGGGCATATATTGCCTTTGTCTTAAGTTGTTTTCCGGCTATAGGGCCTACCTTTTCTATTTTTAAGACTTGTATATCCTGATCCGAAAATTTCTCTTTTAATTTATTCGTAATAATACTACTCTCTTCCTTTGTTGTGCGGATAAATACCACTCGTGGATTTTCTTTGAATTGTTGAATGGAGGCATCCGCAAGGCCCAATTCCTTTAATGTCTGCCTTAAGACATCAACGGATATGGGCGACTTAAAACTATACTCTTGGACCTGCCCACCGGCAAAATCAATACCATATGCCTCTTTACCTTTTTTAAAGAAAGCTGCCAGCCCCACGACGATAACTAATAATGAAATGGCATAAAAAATCCTCCTCTTACCAATAAAATCAAATTTTGTTTCTTTGATTAATTTTAACATGGGCAGGGATTTCAATAGGCCTGAGCTTAAAAGAATCTCAAATATCGTACGGGTAACCACAATCGCGGTAAACATACTGGCAATAAGACCAATAGTTAGAGTTACGGCAAAGCCCCGGATAGGCCCGGTGCCAAATTGAAACAATAAGAAAGCGGCAATTAAAGTAGTAAGATTGGAATCAAAGATAGCGCTGAAAGCCTTACTATAACCATTGGTAATAGCAGTGCGCAGCGACTTCCCGCTGGTTAATTCCTCCCTGATACGTTCATTAATCAAGACATTAGCATCTACCGCCATACCTAAAGATAGAACAATACCCGCGATACCGGGCAAGGTTAAAGTCGCTGATACGCCAGGGAATAGTAAAGGCAACATCCCCAAGCTACCCAAAATAATCAATAAATTAAGGAAGAGGGCAATATTAGCCACAATTCCCGCTAACAGATAGTAACCAGCCATAAATATAAATACCAGCGCACCACCGATAATACTGGCTTTAACCCCTTTATTTATGGAATCCTGGCCTAATAAAGGCCCAATGGTCCTTTCTTCTTCGATATACATTGGCGCGGGCAGGGCACCTACTCTTAAAACCAGCGCTAAATCCTGCGCTTGTTCAATGCTAAAACGGCCGGTAATCACTGCTTCCCCGGAAGGAATTGCTTCTTTTATGCGGGGAGCAGACTGGACTTTGCCGTCTAATAAAATGGCTAATCTTTTACCGACATTAGCAGAGGTAATCTCGGCGAATTTCTTGGCGCCTTCAGAATTAAATTGCAAGGTAACTACCGGTTCATTAAACTGGCTTTGGTCAAAACGCACCGCGGCATTAGTTAAGGTATCGCCGGTTAAAGCCGCCTGTTTCTCCAAAAGTAACGGCTCATCATCTTCCTGGCTGCGTTTTAATTCAAACCCCTCGGGAATATTACCCTCTAAAGCTTGTTTTAATTTATCCGCTTCAGTAGAAACAAGTTTAAATTCCAAGAGCCCGGTCTCTATCCGTAACCCCCGGCAGCTGCACGACAATTTCATCTTCTCCCTGCTTTTGTATAGAGGGCTCTCTTACGCCAAACTCATCAATCCGGTTTCTGATAACCTCAAGCGCCCTATCTACCGCGTCTTCCTTGGCCGCAGTAGAAAGTTGGCTGGTATCAACGCGCAACACCAGATGCATCCCGCCCTTTAAATCTAAACCTAAATTTATGCGTTTATTTAAAGGAAAGGTAAAATATAGGCAAAGGCCTATAATCGCCAGAATAAAAATTATCTTGTAAATAAGGCGTCTTTCCATATCCTAACTCCCCGAATTCGCTGCTTGGGTTTTCTTTACATAAGTAATGCAGTTTCTTTCCATCTCTATCTTCACATTATCATCTATTCTTAAAATCACTGTTTTATCCTTAATATTTACTATAGTACCATGAATACCGCTAGAAGTTACCACCTCGTCATTTTTATTGAGGCTGTTAAGCATTTTTTGGCGCTCTTTCTCCTGTTTCTTCTGCGGCCGGAAAACTATGAAATAAAAAACAGCAAATAAAATTACAAATAAAAAAATGGGATTAGGCGCTTGTGCTTGCGGCATTTTTAGCCTCCTTATTTATTTTATTCATCAGGCTCTTAACCGTATCTGAAGCCTGCGCTCCGTTTTTGACCCAATAATCAAAACGCTCTTTTTTTATCTTTACTAAACCGCTTACCGGATTATAAAATCCTATCTCTTCGATGAATCTGCCATCCCGGCCCCGGCGCTCATCAAAGACCGTAACCCGAAAATGCGGTCTTTTTTTGGGATTTTTACCAATTCTTCTTAATCTTATATGTACTGCCATGTTTGTCGACCTCCTTTTAGTTTTGTTTGCTCATTGCTGTTAGCTCACAGATTTATGAACTATGAACCATGAACTATGAACTACTTCACAATCGCCTCAATTAACGCCCTTGCCTTATGCACTGATTCAAAATATTCTTTTTCCGGGACTGAATCTGCTACAATACCTGCACCAGCTTGAATATAAGCAATATTGTCTTTAATGATTATGGTTCTAATCGTGATACAGGTGTCCATATTATGGGAAAAGCTGAAATAACCGACGCAGCCGGCATATGAACCGCGCCTTAAATTCTCTAATTCATCGATAATCTCCATTGCCCGAATCTTAGGGCTGCCGGTTACGGTCCCCGCGGGAAAACAGGCCTTTAAAACATCATAAACATCATATTGTTTATTCAGAATTCCTCTTACCTCGCTTACCAGGTGCATTACATGAGAATATTTCTCCACTTTCATAAATTCATTAACCTCTACGGTTCCGGATCTACACACCCTACCCAAGTCATTTCTTCCCAAATCTACCAACATTAAGTGCTCTGCCTTTTCTTTAGTATCATTAATAAGCTCTTTCTCTAAAATCTTATCTTGCTCTTCAGTTTTGCCACGCGGCCTGGTTCCGGCAATGGGCCTGGCCTGAACAATACCTTCCTCGCAACGCACTAGCATTTCCGGAGAAGACCCGATTAATATAATATCCTCTAACTTGAGAAAGAACATGTAGGGTGAAGGATTAAGGCTTCTTAAAGCGCGATAAATATCAAAGGGCTCCGTATCTATTTTTAATTTAAACCTCTGCGATAAAACTACCTGGATAATATCCCCTTCTTTTATATATTTCTTAGCCTCCCAGACCATATCCCGGAATTCAGGTTTTTTCACATTGGAAGTTACCTTAATTTTAGGAATACCCTTTTTATCTCTTTGTTTTTTTTCAATAACGGATTTGTTAAAATCCTTTTGTATAGAATCTATTTTTTTAATCGCTTGGTAATAAAGCCCGGCCTTTTTAGCCTGAGAGGCTTTTTGGCTATCTTTGGGCAAAATCACATTGCTGACAATCTTTATGGTGTGATTGACATGGTCAAAGATTAAGATGGTGTCGGTCAGGATAAAAATAGCGTCGCACAATTTTAAATCATCGGGATTCTTATCTGGTATCTCTTCAAAGAATCTCGCCATATCATAACCAATATAGCCTACCAAACCGCCATAAAAACGCGGCAGTCCTTTTATCGCTTGCGCCCTAAAATCTTTCATAATTTTTTTAATCTCATCTAACGGTGCGCGCGGGCTCACAAAATGACTTACCCTATTTCCTGGATAAATTATCTGGATATTCTTACCTTTACTCTTAATGATTAGAGATGGATTGCTTCCCAAGAAAGAATATCGGGCAATCTTTTCCTGGCCTTCCACTGACTCCAATAAAAAGGCATAAGGGCCCTTTTTGATTTTTAAAAAAGCTGATACCGGCGTATCCAAGTCGGCGCTAATTTCCCTATATACAGGTATAATGTTGCTTTTTCCAGATAGTTTTGAGAATTCTTTTAGTGATGGATAGTACATACTAATGACAAATACCAAAGCACAAATGACAAAATAATGACAAAGCACAAATACCAAATAACAAGACTTCTGTTTTGATATTTGTCATTTGACATTTGGATTTATTTTGGATTTCGGATTTTGTCATTTGTCATTAAATTATTTTATCTTCCTATAAAAACATGACCTATTACCCGTATGGCAAGCCACTTTCACCTGCCGAACCTTGATTAAAAGCGCATCCATATCGCAGTCATAGGCAATAGATTTTATATATTGATAATTGCCGCTAGTCTCGCCTTTAATCCAGTATTCTTTTCTTGAGCGTGACCAGAAGCAGGCCTTACCAAATTTTAAAGTCCGGCGCAGCGACTTTTTATTCATATAAGCCAGCATCAGAACTTCGCCGGTTTTATAATCCTGTATAATTGCCGGAATTAAACCTTTTTTGTCAAATTTTAAAGTTTTAAGATTAAATTTCATAATCGAACTAAAACTCCTTTTTCCTTTAAATATTCCTTTACCTGTCTTACGGAAAATTCCTGATAGTGAAAAATTGAAGCGGCTAGTGCCGCGTCAGCGCCTCCTTTAGCAAAAACCTCATAGAAATGCTCTAATTTTCCCGCGCCTCCAGAGGCAACCACCGGAATATTCACCGCTTCCACAATTGCCCGGGTTAAAGCTAAGTCATAACCGTTTTTTGTGCCATCGTAATCCATACTCGTAAGCAGAATCTCTCCTGCTCCTAATCGAGCTGACTTTTTTGCCCAATCTACCGCATCTAAATCTGTAGGTGTCCGTCCACCATTTATATAAACCTCCCACTGTATCGTTTTATCGTTTGCCCGTTGCCCGTTGCCCGTTGCCCGTTTAACGGGATAACGGGATAACGGGATAACGGGATAACGCCTTTTGGCATCAACGGCTACCACAATACACTGACTACCAAACTTCTTTGAGGCATCGCTAATTAAATCCGGACACTTTACTGCTGCGGTATTGATAGATACCTTATCTGCCCCTGCATTCAAAAGGCCTCTTATATCATCAATATCTCCGATTCCTCCTCCAACGGTAAAAGGCATAAATATATTTTTGGCAATTTCTTCCACCAGCCCAATTATGGTCTTTCTCTTTTCAAAACTGGCATTAATATCCAAAAATACCAGTTCATCAGCCCGCTGTTGGTCATAAATCTTGGCGACCTCTACGGGATCTCCGGCATCGCGTAAGCCTACGAATTTTACACCTTTTACTACCCGGCCTTCTTTGATATCTAAACAGGGGATAATACGCTTAGTTAACATATCATTGCTTCTAACCTATTACCAATATAGGCACAAGGCTCACGGCTCAAGGCACAGGGTTAAAAATTTCTTTTTTCACCTTGAACCTTGCGCCATGAACCATGCGCCAAGAAATAGTGCGCTGATTACTTTATTTTCTTATAAAGGTATTCCTTCAACAAAGCCCAAGTCTGTTTACCGACTTTTCCATCCACTGCTAAATTATTCGTTCTCTGAAAAGCCCTTATAGCATCTCTAGTTTGTCTTCCCATCCGGCCATCAAGGGTTCCCGGATTATAACCCGCATTAGCTAAAGCAATTTGAATCTGTTTTGCATTAGGACGAGACTTCGCTTCTCCGATAACTCTTTTCTTGCTTAATGGTTTAACTTTTACCGCTTTTTCTTCCATTGCTTTATTTAAGTCTTCTTTTAAGTTATAAATCTCTTCATCTTTAGAGCGGAGCTGTGTTTCCAAAACTGAAATCTGATTTCTCAACCCCTGAATTTCTAAATCGCCTTGCTTACGCGTAGTCGCACAACCAGTAAGAGAAAAAGCAAAAATGACTAGGATAGATAAAATAACCCACTTTTTCAGCATCTTACTTCCCCTTTCTTAAATGAGCCCCGCCTCTTGCATTCTTGCGAAAGCAAGAAGGGGGATGGCCTCACTAATTTTAAGGCCTGTATTAACGTAAACCTACCTTCATATAAAGCCTTACCTATAATTATACCGGAAATCCCCTTTTTTTCCAGTAGCTTAAGTTTATATACATCCCGCAAAGAAGAAATGCCGCCTGAGGCAATTATCCTCATCCCCGTCTCTCTTAATAAGTCCTTCATCCCTTTTATGTTTGGGCCGGATAAGGTTCCGTCTTTTAAAGTATCCGTATAAATTAATTCCTTAAAACCCATTTTTTTCAAGGCCAAGGCAAAAGCCAAGGCATTACTACATCGAGAACTTTTCTGCCAACCCTTAATTAATACCTGATTGGCCTTGGTATCTATGCTGATTATAATTTTCTGCTTAAATTTTTTAAAGGCCTTTTTCAAGAAATTTTTATCTTCTACTGCCTTAGTCCCCAGCACTACACGATAGATACCATAATCTAATAACGCTCTTATAGTCGCTATATCTCTTACTCCTCCGCCGAATTGTATCGGCACCTGGACATTTTTCACAATTTCTTTTACTATATTTAAATTCTTAGGCATACCGCTGGCTGCTCCATCTAAATCTACTATATGTATTAACTGCGCTCCCTGTTTTTGCCAATGTCTGGCTGTCTTTACCGGGTCGCGTGAATACACTTTCTTATTTAACTTTCCTTGCACAAACCTTACCACACAACCATCTTTTATGTCTATCGCCGGTATAATTAACATATTTATCCCCTTTTACACCTACGCGGTGCATAAGGGGTTCATAAATTTACAAAATTTTCTAATATCTTAAGCCCAACTTCCTGGCTTTTTTCGGGATGAAACTGCGCCCCATAAATATTATCCTGCCAAATAACTGCAGCAAAATCTATCCCATAATCGCAAGTTGCGGCAACAATATCTTTATCTTTTGGTTCGGCATAATAAGAATGGCAAAAGTAGACATATGAACCATCGGCTATATCTTTGAGCAAAGGACATACCTTCAAACCTTGCCCGCCATAAAGATTGGCGAGTCCGCCGCGTCTTGTGGCGGAAGCCCTGAGCCCTGAGCCTATTTTCAACTGGTTCCATCCTATATGCGGCACCTTAATCGCATTTTTATCGCTAAAGCGCGCTACCCTGCCCTTTAATATCCCTAAGCCTTTCTCTTTAATTGCCTCCTGGCTGGTTTCAAATAAAAGTTGCATCCCTAAACATATCCCTAAAAATATTTTTTTATTTTTGACATGCTCCTTTAATACCGCAATCAAATCCTGCTTTTCTAGCTCTATCATCGCATCATCAAAAGCACCCACGCCCGGCAGAACTACCTTAGCGCATTTTTTAATCTCGTTTGGCTGATTAGTCACGATAACCTTGGCCCCTAAAGACTCAAGTGCCTTTTGCACACTATGAATATTGCCCATGTCGTAGTCAATAATCGCAATCATATATTTATAAAACTTTTTTTAACATATTCCACTTTAATCAATCACGCCTTTCGTTGAAGGTACACCTTTTCTGCGGGGGTCAATTTGGCTGGCTTGGTCCAAGGCTATGCCTAAGGCCTTAAAGACAGGCTCCAGGTTGGTATGTAAATCAACATTCGTACCCACAAGCTCAATGCTTAAATTCATGCCTAGCTTTTTCGCTAATGCTTCAAAAAAATGATTTGCGTAGGTTAAAGAGTATTCCTCATTTCCTGCTACACCTCTTCCTAATTCTTTAAAGAAACCCCTGCCGCTGATATCCACAACGACATCGGCTAGTATATCTTCCATCGGCACCGAAGCAGAACCAAATCTTCTAATCCCTTTTTTATCACCCAATGCCTTTTTAAAGGACTCACCCAGCACGATGCCGATATCCTCATTAGTATGGTGTATGTCCACTTTTAAGTCGCCTTTTGCGGTAATTTCCAAATCAAACAATCCGTGAAAGGCAAATAATTCTAACATATGGTCTAAGATACCGATACCCGTATTTATTTTTGCTTTTCCTGTGCCGTCAATATTTAATTTTACGGTAATATCAGTCTCTTTGGTCTTTCTCTTAATTGCCGCTATTCTTTTTTTCATTCGCTCTCCTTAACCTAAAACCTAACACCTATAACCTATGGCCTATATCTACAAAAACCTCACCTTCACCGAATCCAAATGCTTACTCATTCCTTCAATACAGGCAATCTTCTCCAAAGGGTCTTTAATTTTCTCTAAGGCCTTTTTAGAATAACTGATTATATGGCTGCTTTTCACAAAATCCAGCACCGATAACCCCGAGAAGAATCTGGCAGTGCCACCCGTGGGTAAAACATGGCTTGGCCCCGCTACATAATCGCCCACTGCGGTGGGGCTATAAGGGCCTAAAAATATCGCCCCGGCATTCTTTATCCCCCTCATAATCTTGCGGGGATTTTTTACTAAGATTTCTAAATGCTCCGGAGCAATTTTATTGGCAACCTCAATTGCCTGTTTTAAATCTTTAGTTAAAATAATAAAACCATTGATATTTTCGCCTTGAGATTTTACTTCTTTAGCTAAACTTTTAGAATTGGTAATAAGTATGGCCAGGCCTCCCGCGTGTTCTGTCTGGGCGCGTAAGTCGGCGATAATAAATTTGGGGTCGCTGTAGCGATTGGCAATAATCACCAACTCCGTCGGGCCGGCAATCATATCAATATCTACCAAACCAAAAACCTGCCTCTTTGCTTCGCTCACATAAATATTACCGGGTCCAACAATTTTATCTACCCGCGGTATGGTTTTGGTTCCGTAAGCCAAGGCTGCAATGCCCTGCGCGCCGCCTACCCGATAAATCTCATCTACTTTTAAAAGGTCAGCCACCACTAGGATATGCGGATCTATATAGCCCTGCTTATTCGGCGGGCTAATTAAAACTATTTTTTTTACACCGGCTATCTTTGCCGGAAGCACAGTCATATAAACGCAAGAGACCAAAGGAGCGGTTCCTGCCGGGATATAAACACCGACTTTCTCTAGAGGAGTATAATTCTCGCACAAAATAGCCCCGTCAGCATCTTTAATTTTCCAAGATTTCCTGATACCCTTACGATAAAACTTATTGATGTTTTCGATAATAAGCTTAAGGCTGGAGACAAAATTCGGGCTGATATTTTGGTAGGCGCCGCTAATCTCTATTTCCGAAACCTTTAATTGTTTAAGAGATAATTTTACGCCATCAAATTTCTTGGTATATTTGAGCAGCGCCTCATCGCCAAGGACCCGCACGTCTTCAATAATCCGCCTTACCTTCTCTTCAACGCGCCTTGACTTGAGCAGGCCGCGATTATAAATTTTTTCTAACTTTTTACTGGTAAAACGTATAATTTTCATTTTTTAATTGATTACACAGATTGTCGTATGAATTTTTAATCTGAGTAATCTGCTTTTATAATCTGTGTAATCATACTTATAATTTTTTAACTATTTTTTTTAATTCCTGGAAGGCAATATCAAAATTTTCAGGTTTATCGCCTCCGGCCTGAGCAAAATCTTTTCTTCCGCCGCCCGAGCCACCTAAAATTCCCGCCACATCTTTAATTAACCTTGTGGCATCTAAGCCTTTCTGGGCTAAATCCGGGGTGATACCCATCACCAACAGAGCCTTGCCATGGTTGGTTGAGCCCAAAGCAATAATGGTATTATCCACCTTCTCTTTAATTAAGTCCACACCCTTCCTTAATAAATCCATACCTATATTTTCTATCTTACTGGTAATAACCTTAATCTCATTTATCTTTTCCGCATCTTGAATAATGGCATCTAATGAATTCTTGATGATATCTACCCCTTGTAAATTAAGTTGTTTTTCTAATTCTTTAATGCGGGCTAAACGTTTTTCTAATTCCGGGGTTATTTTCTCTGCCGGCACATCTAAAAGAAAAGCAATACCGGCAATTACGCCTTCTTCTTCTTTAATTTTCTTATAGGCTAAACTTCCGGTTACTGCCTCTATTCTCCTTACACCTTTCGCCACCGAGCCTTCTTGAACTATCTTAAAACTACCAATCTGGCCCGTAGATTCAAGATGAGTCCCAGCGCACAATTCTTTGGAAACATCGCTAATAGAAACTACGCGCACTTTATCGTCATATTTTTCGCCGAAAAACGCCAGGGCGCCAGATTTCTTGGCTTTTAGCAAAGTCATTTCTTTTTTTTCAAGAATATAATTATTTAATACATAACCATTAACTACTTCCTCTATGCGGCCTAATTGTTCTTTATCAATATCTTCAAAATGGGTAAAGTCAAAACGTAGCCTATCCGAAGCAACTAAAGACCCCTTCTGCTGGACATGCACACCTAAAACCTTTCTTAAGGCTGCCTGCAAAAGATGGGTAGTAGTATGGTTTCTGGCAATGGAGAGGCGGCGCTCTATATCTATTTTTGCAGAAACTAAATCATTCTTTTTAAAAGAACCTGCCTTAATCTTACCGATATGCACAATAACTTTACCAATCCTGCGGGCATCAGTTACTTCAAATACGCTTTTTCCTTTGCTGATTACACCCATATCGCCTACCTGCCCACCAGCCTCAGCATAAAAAGGAGTCTTGTCCAAAATTATCTTTACCTCTTGGTTATCCTGAATAATTCTGATTACCTTTGCCTTGACCACATCTTCTTGATAACCCAAAAATTTGGTTTCTTTGATATCTGAGTGTAAATCTTTAATCCCAAAAACATCGCCTTTCATCCCGCTCTGGAATTTGGAACGGTCTTTCTGCTGCTTTAATTCTTGCTCAAACGCTTCTTGAGAAATCTTAATACCCTGCTTATCCAGCCAATCCCGCGTTAGTTCTAAAGGTATCCCATAGGTATCATAAAGCTGGAAGGCAATTTTACCTGCCTTTTCCGGATCCGGTTTCCTGAAGAGATTGGCGAATTTCTCTTCAAATAAAGAACTACTTGAGTCTAAGGTAGAAATAAAGCCTTTTTCTTCCGCCAAAATAATTTCGGCAATATTTTCTTTACGCGACTTTAGTTCTGGATAAGGCCTTTGCATTACCTCGGATACTACGGGTACTAATTTATATAAAAATGTTTGCTTTATTCCCAGTGTCCTTAAATGCAGAGCACCTCTGCGGATTAACTTTCTTACTACATAACCCCTTTCCTCATTTGAAGGCAACACGCCGTCATATATCGCAAATACGATTGCACGGAGGTGATCAACAACCGCATAAATCAATTCCTTTTGCCCTAAGCCATGCCCGCCATAAAGATTGGCGGGTCCGCCACGTCTTATGGCGGAAGCCATGAGCCCTGAACCCATTTCTTGTATTATCGGTTGAAACAAATCCGTCTCAAAATTGCTCTGCACCCCCTGCATTACGGCGGCTAATCTCTCCAGGCCCATACCGGTATCAATATTTTTCTTTGGCAGCGGCTCTAATATCCCGCCTTCTTTACGGTTAAACTGGGTAAATACTAGATTCCAGATTTCCACAAATCTACCACAATCGCAAGCAGGGTTACAATCTGGTTTTTTGCAACCAACATTTCTTCCCTGATCAAAAAATATTTCTGAGCAGGGCCCGCAAGGCCCGTTCGGGCCTTTTGTTTTTGCCTGGGAAGGCCAGAAATTTTCTTTATCACCTAATTTGATTATCTTCTGAGCGGGAACCCCTATTAAATCCTTCCAAACTTTATCTGCCTCGGCGTCATCTTTATATACTGATACCCAGAGTTTCTCTTTGTTAATCTTAAGCTCTTGCGTTAAAAACTCCCAGGCCCAAGTAATTGCTTCCTTCTTAAAATAATCACCAAAGGAAAAATTTCCCAGCATTTCAAAAAAGGTGTGATGTCCGGGGGTTTTGCCTACTTTGTCTAAATCATCGGTGCGCAGGCAACGCTGGCTAGTGGCGGCGCGGGTAAAACCAGAATTTACCCCTAAAAATTCTTTCTTGAATTGATTCATCCCTGCCGGCGTAAACAAAACCGTGGGGTCATCTTTGGGCACCAAAGAATCGCTTTCGATGATTTTGTGCTTCTTGGCCTTAAAGAAATCTAAAAAACTCTGTCTTATAAGGTCTGTTTTCATATCTTAACCTTACACACCTACGCGGTGTGGGATTGGTTTAATACATTAATGACTATTTCTGGAGAGAAACCGCGGCGTAAAAGGTATGCATACAGACGCCTTTTTGCCAATTCTCGCTCAATATTCTTTAAGCGGTTAAATCTTTCCCGGGCAATTTCTGTAACTATATCTTCTTCAGAATAACTCTTTTTTATTTCTCCTATTTGGCTATCTATAATTTCTTTGTCTATACCTTTTACTTTTAATTCTTCTTTAATTCTTCTTAAACCCAAAGGCCTCTTCAGGCGGGATTCCACCCAGGCTTTCGCAAAGTAATTATCGTTAATAAAATCCTTGTCTTTTAAAAAGGCAACGGTCTCCTCTATTATCTCCTGGTCAAACTTTTTCTTTTTTAGACGTACGCGAATTTCTTTTTCGCTGCGCGGCCTAAACTTAAGCAGCAAAAAGGCGTAATTCTTCGCTTTACTGAGCAAATCTATAAATTTAACCTTCACTCTTTTACCAAAAAATAACCGCGCGCGGCCATCACTAAGGCGTCGCCTTTTAAACCTTTGGTTATTTTTTCATAATCAGTGATATTCTTTATCGGCTGTTTATTTATCTCTAAAACCACGTCTCCTGGGATTAAACCCGCTGCATCCGCCGGGCTATTCGGTTCGATATCGACTATTACTACTCCTTTTTGCTCCCCAATTCTAAAGCGTTGGGTATTTTGCGGGGTTAACTCCTCAACAACTAAACCACGCCAAGCTCCAGACGTAACCCCACCGCCGCCAGCGGTGCTCATTTCCTCTAAATTTTGGGGCCTCTCGCCAATTTCCATCTCTAAGGTTAAAGGTTTCTTTTCGCGCATTAACGTTACTTTTACTTTACGCCCAACCTCAGCCTTGCCTACTATACTTAATAACTCCCGCACATTGTTCACGGGTTGATTATCAAACTGCTTGATGATATCACTTTCTTTTATGCCCGCCTTAGCTGCGGGGCTATTTTCTAAGACTCTGGCTACTAACGCGCCATTTTTGGCCGGTAAACCAAAATATTTGGCTAAGTCATCATTTAAGTCCTGGACAGTCACACCCAGCCAACCGTAAAGTATTTTCTTACCCTCAATAAGTTTGGAGATAATCCTCTTGGCATTATTCACCGGGATCGCAAATCCTACGCCCTGATAACCGCCGCTGGTGGAGAATATCGCCACATTTATCCCCACTATTTCACCTCTAAGATTCACCAAGGGCCCACCGGAATTACCCGGATTTATGGCCGCGTCAGTCTGAATAAGATCATTAAAATCCTTATCCCGGGAAACAGGCCTACCCAAAGAACGGTGTAAAGCACTAATTACACCAGCCGTAACAGTGGGTTCAGGATTTTGCATGGCAAAGCCAAAGGGATTACCTATCGCTATTACCCATTGCCCAATTTTTAAATTATCCGAATCACCGAAACTCGCTGCAGGTAGATTATGCGCATCTATCTTGATAACTGCCAGGTCTGAGCGCGCATCGCGGCCCTTAATTTCTCCTTTAAATTCCCTTCCATCCGGTAAGGTAACGCTAATTTTATCCGCATCATTAATTACATGTTCATTAGTTAAAATGTAACCCTCAGGGTCAATAATTACACCCGAACCCAAACCCATTTGTTTATATTCTCTATCCGGCATCTCGCCAAAAAAATCATCAAAGAATCTACGGAAGGATTCATCTTGTCCAAAAGGTGATTCTTCGCCGCCAAAAGGAGAGCTAAACTGATATCTCTTTCCACCTCTAATCCGGGCCATATGCTCAGTGCTTACCGATACCACGGCTTTACCCGTAGTGTTAGCGACCTTGATTACTGCATCCTCCATACTTAATCCTTCAAGAGAAGAAGCAGCCTCTGATTTTGCGCTTTGACTTTCAAGTGGCGCAAATATATCTAATCTTACCGCGATCAAAAGGCCAATCACCAAACCGATTAATAGCGTTGTACTAAAAAATATTACTTTACTCTTCATCTCACCCTCACCTCCACTACGCTAAACTAATCTTTTTTCTAACTTCTTTTTCAATTCCTTCTTGTAATTTTGGCTTTTCCTTCAATGTTTTTATCGCCGCATCCCTTCCCTGGCCAATTTTTTCATTTTGGAAGGAAAGCCAAGTCCCGGATTTCTCAATGACCCCTAAATTAACCGCCGCATCTAAAATGCTGCCGGTCTTGGCAATGCCTTCATCATGCAAGATTTCAAATTCTGCCTCCTTAAAAGGTGGGGCTATTTTATTCTTCACTACCCTTGCCCTTACTCTGTTGCCGATAACCCCATCCCCTGATTTTAAAGTTTGAATCCTTCTTAAATCTAACCTTACCGAAGCATAAAATTTCAACGCCCTCCCCCCAGGAGTAGTTTCCGGAGAACCAAACATCACGCCGATTTTTTCTCTTAATTGGTTGATAAAAATAACGGTGGTGCGGGATTTGCTGATGGCCGCGGTTAATTTACGCAGCGCCTGTGACATCAGCCGTGCTTGTAAACCCATATGCGCATCGCCCATTTCACCTTCTATTTCTGCGCGCGGGGTAAGTGCAGCTACCGAGTCAATTACAATCAAATCCACGGCATTTGAACGCACCAGGGTCTCAGTAATCTCTAATGCCTGCTCTCCAGTGTCTGGCTGAGAAATCAACAGGTCATCTAAATTAACCCCTATTATCTTGGCATATGTAGAATCAAAGGCATGCTCGGCATCAATAAAAGCCGCCACGCCGCCCTTTTTCTGAATCTCTTTTATCGCGCTTAAGGTCAAGGTAGTTTTACCGGAGGCCTCAGGACCAAACACTTCAATCACCCGGCCACGCGGCAAGCCACCTATACCTAAAGCCACATCCAACGTAAGCGCGCCCGTAGGAATAGATTCCACATCTGCCTTTACTTGTCCTCCTAACTTCATAATCGAACCTTTGCCAAACTGTTTTTCTATCTGGGCAAGCGCCAACTCCAGGGCCTTTTGCCGGTCAGAGATATCACGTGCTTCTTCTTTTGCCGCATTTTGCGGCATCCCGCCTTTTGGCGGTGACTTTTTTTCTATAACCATAGTAACCTCCTAGTTAATTTTGAGATAATAATTATAACTTACTAATATTTATCTGTCAAACAATTATTGGTAATCTTTTTCTCACCTCCTTAAATGAGCCCCGCTGCTTCGCTTATGCGTTGCAAAGCGGCGGGGCGAATTTAACCCCCACCACTTTTTGAAAATGCACTTGAGATAAAGTAAAAAAGTAAATTGTGTTATCAAGCCAAAATTTTAAAATCCACGCCGTCCACAAAAAGTGGTGAGGGCTAAGTTCGGACATACCCCGCTTCTTGTCCCGCAAAATGCGGGACAGCGGGGTGCCCTCACTTACAATAGACGTAGAAGGTGGCGAAATCTAACAGGAATATTTTAATGAGCAGACAACTTACGGAGCATACTATTACGTTTAGCGACGGAAGTTGTAGTCCGCCATGATTTGTGGCGGACGTCTGCGAATTAATCCCGAAGCCTGCGCAGTCAATTTCGCAAGAAATTGACAAGCGTTTAGGCGAGAGATAGGGTATCAATGACAACTTATGGAACGCCAGCCGAAGGCTGACAGTAAACATAAGTTGTAGGCCGCAGGTCTCAAGTCACAGGTTAAAATTATGGGGGATTAGGTTATTGTGAGTTCTATCAGAAGCAATTAGCTGATAAGAGGTTATCTAGAAACGGTCTGGGGATTTAGTGCTTATGGTAGCTATGGCGCCTTTGTTTCCTAAAGTAATTTTTTGTTTGTTGCTTATCTAGAGAGTGGCGCGTAGGCGGGATAAATTCGGCTGAAGAAACGTGCGGATGCTTGGAAATAGGCAAGGAAATCCGGATGAGATTCTCGATATCCCGGACGTCGCTGCTTTGCTCAGGCGTGGCAAAAGAAATCGCATGCCCTTTACGCCCTGCCCGCGCCGTGCGGCCGATGCGGTGTACGTAATTCTGGGCATCTTCGGGAAGGTCGTAATTTATGACTAACTCGATTCCCACAACATCAATCCCCCTTGAGGCGATATCCGTGGCCACGAGCACCTTATATCTACCGGATTTAAAACCTTCAAGCGCGTCACGGCGCTGGCTAAGAGTTCGATTAGAATGCATTTCGGCTGCGTTATAGCCCAGTTCACGAATTGAGCGCGTAAGCTTTCTGGCATTATGCTTGGTGCGGGAAAACAAAAGAATTGCCCCCTGATACTGCGCGAGTATTTTACCCAGAAGCTTAAGTTTAGCCTCTTTCTTCACAATGAATAATTCCTGAGTGACGTCTTCGACAGTTGTACCCGAACGAGCAATTTCGACACAAACAGGCAGCCGCATATATTTACTGGCAATATCTATAATCTCTTTGGGTATAGTGGCAGAAAAAAGCATGGTTTGCCTATCTTTGGGCAGGAAACGTAAAATCCGTTCTATCTGCGGGGCAAATCCCATATCCAACATGCGGTCAGCTTCATCAAGCACCAGCATAGCTACCTCATTAGGCAATAGATTCCACTTGCCCATATGGTCAAGCAGCCTGCCCGGAGTGGCAATCACCACGCGAGGTCCTTTACGCAGCGCCTGCACCTGAGGATCCATCGGAGCGCCGCCAATAAGACAGGCAGTGCGCATTCCAAATTGACCTACCAGCCCTAAAAAGGCCTCGTTAATCTGAATCGCCAATTCCCGAGTCGGCGCAAGGACTAGGCCCATGCCCTTTTTTTGCGCCAGGCACTGCACCATCGGAATCGCAAAGGCATGCGTTTTTCCGGTTCCGGTCTGAGCAATACCGATAATATCCTTACCCTCAATCGCCAAAGGGATAACCTTCAGTTGAATCGGTGTGGGAACCTTAAATTTAATCCGCTCCAGAGTACTAAGAATTCCCGGCGCGATTCCTAATCCGTAAAAACTCATCAAGGATTGATTAGCCCCTTGCGTTAAACTTGCGGTATAAACTGTCCTATGCGGCATAGTAATTAAAAACTCTCCCTGCGACTTACGACTCAAGCGACTAAAGCCGTTTGAGTTATTCTACTCTTTTTATTTTCTCTGTCAACACATTCGTATGACATCCCAACTCGGGGGTAAGGTTGACACTAAGGATAAAATATGCTAAACTTAAGCATTATGGAAGAGTTAAATAAAGTTAAACAAGAGCTTGAGCGTACTAAGCTGGAACTAAGCATCCTCCATGAAATCTCCAATGCCATGCGCACCACCCTTAAGCTGGATGAGATTTTATATATTATTCTTACCGGTGTAACCGCGCATATCGGCCTGGGTTTTAACCGGGCCATCCTCTTTCTGGTAAACGAAAAAGACGGCTTAATCGAGGGCAAGATGGGCATTGGCCCGGAAAGCGGCGAAGAAGCCAATCGCATCTGGACCCAGATTGAACAAGAAAAAGTGGATATGGATGACTTAATCGGTGTCTATAGAGTATCCAATAATATACTGGTGTCAGGTTTAAATAAACAGGTGCGTAATTTAAAGTTTTCCTTAAATGAAAAAAGCGGCGGCTTGCTTGCTTTAGCGGCATTAAAGGGCATGCCTTTGCATTTAACTAAAGAGACGATGCAGGACTATATCTCTGACCCGATAATTCAATTCTTAAAAGTTGAGGAATTAGCTATGACCCCCTTAAAGGCCAAGAATAAAGTCAACGGAATAATCTTAGCGGATAATTTTATCACCCAAGAGCCCATTGCCAAGGATGACATGCGCATGCTGATTATGTTGGCGAACCAGGCAGGCCTGGCAATAGAGAATTCCCAACTTTATGAAAAGACCCTGATCCGGGCACATTCAGACCCCTTAACCGATCTCTGGAATCACGGTTACTTCCACTACCTGCTTCAGACCGAATTAGAAAAGGCAAAAGCCACCCAAACCCCCTTAAGCCTAATTATGATAGACATCGATGACTTTAAAATCTATAATGACAACTTAGGCCATCAGGCAGGAGACAATACCTTAAAAGAATTGGCATTATTACTTAAGAAACAATCGCGGAAAATGGATTATGTCTGCCGCTATGGCGGTGAGGAGTTTACCATAATTTTACCTCAGACCGATAAAAGAGAGGCCTTTCTCATTGCCGAACGCTTAAGGGAGAATATTAAAAATCACCCTTTCACCCATGAAGAGGTCCTTCCTAATAAGCATCTCACCGTAAGTTTGGGGTTGGCAACTTTTCCTGAGGATGGTTTTTCGCTTTCGGAATTAATTACTTCTTCTGATATGGCATTGTACGAGGCAAAAAATAAAGGTAAGAATAATACTTCTTGTGCCTAGGCCGGTTTAAGCCATGGCCATATCCGGTTCTTTATCCTCTAGTGGCTTATTTTTGGCAAATCTCACCGACACAATCTTAGATACGCCTGATTCTTCCATAGTAATCCCATACATCACATCGGCATTGGCAATCGTCTTTTTGTTGTGCGTAATCACAATAAACTGGGACTGCTGCGCAAATTCCTGCAGGAGACGGCTAAATCTATCGACATTAGCCTCATCTAAGGCCGCGTCTATTTCGTCTAATACACAAAATGGCGAAGGTTTAACCTTAAAAATGGCAAATATCAGGGCGATGGCAGAGAGTGCCTTCTCTCCACCGGAAAGCAAAAGCACATTCTGAAGTTTCTTCCCCGGAGGCCTGCAGATAATTTCAATACCTGACTCTAAGGGGTCTCCTTCATCAATTAAAAAGACCTGGGCATCTCCTCCATTAAAGAGTAATCTAAAGTAATTGCGAAATTCCTGCCGCACCAGCTCAAAGGTCTCTAAAAACATCTTTTTAGTGGTGCGATTAATCTTCAGTATTGCCTCATGGAGTGATTCTTTGGCGGTTACCAGATCAGTTTGCTGCTGGGTTAAAAAATCATAACGTTGTTTTAATTCATCGTATTCTTCAATTGCCACCAGGTTCACGCTGCCATAGGAATCTATCTTTTTCTTCAGCTCTTCTATTTCTGGTAAAAATACCTGCTCATCAATTTCTTCGGGGATGCCCTCGGCAGTCTCTAAAACTACTTTATAATTCTGTAAAATCCTCTCTTTGATACTGGCATATTTATAATCTATATCTTTATTCTGCATCTGTAACTGGTATAATTTATTCTTGAGCGCATCGAGTGCTTTGCGGTCAGAATCTATCTCTGTAGCGACATCACTGGCAGTCGCGGTGATTTGGGAATATTGGCCTTCTTTCTCCCTTAACAAAGACTTTTTGCTTTGGATAAGTTCTATTGCCCCATTAATTTTATTTTCAAAATCCTTGGTTTCTAAAATTAAGGCTTCCCTCTTACCCTCTGCCTCATGGATCTGCTTCTCAATATTAGAAAGGCTATCCTTATCCTGTTGGTAGGTATCCTCTAATATCTTTAAGGTTACCTTATCGGAGTCAATGCGCTTCATTAAAGCGGTCAGCTCGGTTTTGGTCTGGGCAACCTCCACCAAAACTTTTTCTTTTGCATGGTTAGAGGAGTTAATATTATTCTCTTCGCAGGCGATGGCTTCTTCTGTCTGTTTATGCCTTTGGTCTAACCCAGACTGAGAAGTTTTATGCTCATTCAATTTGACTTCTAATACAGACAGCTCCCGCTCTACATCTTTTAACTCTAATTCGATAATTTCTTCTTCCTCCTTTATTTTATTAAATTGTTCCAAGGCCGTGGCATAAACACTCTTCTTATTAGCTAAATTAATCTCTTGATTATGTAACTCCTGCTGTAATTGAGCAATAAGTTTATTCAGTTCCCCTAGGCGGGCTTCTTTAGTTATCCGCGTATTTTTTAAAGTATCAAGGCCAAGTTGCATCTGGGCTATTTTTTGGCTGATTTTTTGCGTATCTAAGTCAATAGGCTTGGCCTCGCCTGATAATTTAAAGGCCGCGGGCTCAAGATAGGCCTTATCTTCGTCGCTTAAATTAACGTGCTCTTTTATCTTGATTACTAAACCGTCTACCTTCTCCGCGGGGAGTTTATCCAGATAAACTACGGCATTCATCGATTCGCCTATGTCTTGGAGCCTGGTCTTTAATTTTTCGATAAAATCCCGGTGCGATTCCAGGGTCAACCTTTGCCTTTCCAATTGCTCAATATCGGAATTTATGTTACTTAAAGACGCGGCCTCTTTTTCCGATTCATTTTTTAAATCGGATACCCTCAGGGTTGAATCCGCAAAAATTTTGCTCAGGTTTTCTAATTCTTGGGTGATGTTCCTTAGATCATCCTGGCTTATGCTTTTTTCCTGTAAAACCTTGGCCTTCTCAATGTGCAGCCTCTTCTGGCGCGCTAAATAAATCTGCTGCTTGCCGGTGGAATCAGAAATTTCATTTTTAATATTGGTGACCTGCGTCACTAAAGCCAAAATTTCTTTTTTGGCCTGGGCAATATTCTCTAATGAGGCCTTAATCGAGGCGGTTAGATTATTAAGCTCCTTTTCTTTTTCATTTAACATTGCGGATTTCTCATCAATATTTTTCTGTAGGCCGGCGTGCTCTTCTCTGTGCTGGTTCAATTTTTCCTCATTAATAAGCAGTTTATTTTTGACCTGCCCAATCTGCACCTCTAAATACTGCTTACTTGCTTCTAATTCCTTTATCCTTTCCTGATTCAGGGTGATGGATTGTTGGTTTCTGAACACCTGATTATCTAAATTTAAGATCTCATTCTTAAACCCCATGACATTGTCTTGTAGTGTCCTTAATTCTGTCTGCCGATGGTAAATCCTAGCCTCTTGCTCTTGGATTGCTTCCATTAGTTTTATTTCTTTGCTTTCCAATCCGCTGAGCTCTTTGATCAGCTCGTCCTTTTCTTTTAGAAGTTTTAGTTTCTGTAAAATAGCTAAGGCAATCTCCTTTGACTTTAATTCCTCGAATACCTCTTTGTATTTGCGCGCCTTGTTTGCCTGACGCTCTAAGTGTCCGATTTGGCGTTTTACTTCGGCCACAATATCATTAATCCTTAGAAGATTGGCTTCAGTTTCTTCTAACTTTCTGACTGCCTCTCTTTTCTGGGTTTTATACTTGGTAATACCCGAGGCTTCGTCAAAGACTAAGCGCCTATCCTCCGGCCTTGAACTTAAAACCAGGTCAATTTGTCCCTGGGCGACCAAGGAATAGCTTTCCGCGCCAATGCCGGTGCCCATCAGTAAATCTAATATATCCTTAAGCCGCACCTGGTTCTTATTCAGTAAATATTCGCTCTCACCGGAACGAAAAATACGGCGGGTAATCATCATTTCGGGATGGTCAATATTAAAGAACCGATTAGTATTATCAAAAGTTAAACTCACCTCAGCCATGCCTAAAGGTTCCTTGGAGTCAGTGCCATTAAAAATCACATCCTGCATATCCGAGCCCCTCAGCGACTTTATCGACTGCTCACCTAAGACCCAGCGCATACTATCAAAGATATTAGATTTCCCACAGCCGTTTGGCCCGACGACGGCCGTAATCCCCGGCTCAAAGTTTAAGACAGTCTTATTAAAAAAAGATTTAAAGCCCACGAGCTCTAATTTTTTAAGATACATAATGCTCTCCTTTGATTATAGTCTTAGATTTATTTTCCAGCCAGGCATCAATTTTTTCTTTTTGAAAACGCCACTGGCCGATGAGTTTTACCGCGGGGATTTTATTAGTCTTCAGCCATTCATAAATGGTCCGGCGGGTTACCTTTAAGTAACCGGATAAATCCTCAATAGTCATCAATGCGCCATTTCCCATATTTTTCTCCTACTAATTGACTCTTATTATAAAGAAAAAATGAATTTTGTCAAGGAAAATCTTTACATTCTTTAACATATATATGTAGATAAGGTATTTTTGATGCTAAAATTTATAAATATATGCAAACTATACAGTGACAACAATCTGGACGACTTGATAGTTTATAGTTCATTGTTCATGGTTCAAAGTTATGGTTTATTTGCTTTACTATGAACTATGAACCTTGAACTATGAACTAAATTATTTATTGAGGATTTCTTTGAATTTTTTGGTGAGGACAGGGATGATGGTGAAAAGATCTCCGACAATGCCATAGGTAGCTACTTTGAAGATAGGGGCATCAGGGTCTTTGTTGATGGCGATGATAATCTTTGAGGATTGCATCCCTACCAGATGCTGAATTTGGCCGGAAATCCCGCAGGCAATATAGATTTTTGGGGCCACGGTTCTGCCGGTTTGGCCTACTTGATGCGAATAAGGCATCCAATTAGAATCTACCGCGGCGCGAGAGGCACCTATTGCCGCGCCTAATACACGGGCAAGTTCTTCTAAGAGCTTAAAATTATCCGCGCCACCCAAACCACGTCCACCCGAAACAATAATATCTGCTTCCGCTAAATTGACTGTAGATTCAATTTCTTCAATAATATCCAATATCCTGGTGCGGCTATTTAATAAGGCATGGTCAAAATTCTCGCGCACAATTTTTCCTTTGCGCTTCATATCCGATGAGGCTTCTCTAAAGACCTTATGTCTAACCGTGGCCATTTGTGGCCGATAATCCGGGGAAATAATTGTGGCCATAATGTTTCCTCCGAAGGCAGGCCGGGTTTGCAGCAAAATTTTTCTTTCGGCGTCTATGTCTAACCCGGTGCAATCCGCAGTTAAACCTGCTTTAATTTTCACGGCCACGCGGGAAATCAGTGAACGGCCAATAGAGGTTGCTCCACATAAAACAATCTCTGGCTTGTATTTGTTAATAAGCTCCACTAAAACATTGGTATAGGGCTCATCCTGAAAATTAGCCAGCTCTCGTTTCTCTACTACATAAACCTTATCTGCGCCCCGCCAGATTAATTCCTGAATTTCTTCTTCTAAGCGGTCACCTAAAAGTACCGCACAAACTTCCGTATTTAAGGAGGCGGCCAAATCTCTTGCCTTTCCCAGTAATTCATACACTACTGGCTGAACCTTACCTTTTTTCTGCTCGGCAAAAATCCATATCCCTTTATAATCTTTTAGCTGGGGCTTGGCTAATTTGGCTTCTGGTTTCTCTAACAGGATGGCCTTAAATTTACAGGCCGGCACGCAGGCACCGCAGAGATTACATTTATCTAAATCAATCACTGCCTGCCTGCCGGCAGGCAGGCCTTTTTTGTGGCTTTGGCTACAGGAAGCCAAACCACTGCCCTCTGGCTTGTGGCTTTGGCTATGGCTTTGGCCATTGGAGGCCAAACCATTGCCTTGTGGCTTAAGGGAAGCCAAACCACTGTCTTCTGACTTGTGGCTTTGGCTACAGGATGCCAAACCACTGCCCTCTGGCTTGTCCATCATACGGATAGCATCAAAAGGACAGGCCTTAATGCATAACGCGCAACCAGTACATTTTTCAATAATGACCTGAATAGGCATTTTGTTTGCCTGTTTGCCTGTCCCTCGACTTCGCTTAAGGATGGTTCGAGGGATGGTGAGCCTGCCGAACCATTTACCCGTTTGCCTGTTCAACAGGATAACGGACTAACTTATTCTATGTTACTTCGCTTCTCAGTAATTCAACTAGTTTCTCAACTACATCCTGGGTTTCGCCTCTGAGTATCTGGCCGCCAAGACGCGGTGGCGGAGTGAAGATTTTCACTACCCGCGTGGGTGAACCATCCAGGCCGATATAAGCTGTATCCGCGGCAATATCCTTGGCTGTCCAGTGGGTAATCTTAGCCTGTTTTGCCCGCAACATTCCTTTTAAAGAAGGAAGCCTCGGTTCATTTATTTCTTTTACTACCGTTAATAGGGCGGGCAAGGGGGTTTCAATAACCTCAAAACCTTCTTCAGTCATCCTTTCGGCACGACAAAGATTATCTTTTACCTCTTCTATTTTCTTTACATAGGTAATCTGGGGTATATCTAAATGCGCGGAAATCCCCGGCCCTATCTGGGCAGTGTCACCGTCAGAGGCCTGCTTACCGCAAATAATCAAATCAAATTGGCCGATTTTTTTAATAGCGCGGGATAAGGCATAGCTGGTCGCCCAGGTATCGCTCCCGGCAAAGGCACGGTCAGAAATTAATATCGCCTCATCTATCCCCATAGATATGGCTTCTCTTAAGGCAGACTCTGCCTGGGGAGGGCCCATGGTAATCACTGTAGTTTTCCCGTCGAGCTTCTCCTTAAGGCGAATGCCCTCCTCTATGGCATACATATCAAAGGGGTTAATAATAGATTTCACGCCCTCGCGGATTAAGGTATTAGTTTCCGGATTGATTTTTACTTCCGTGGTCTCCGGAACCTGCTTTATACAAATAATTATATTCATCATTAACGCATCTAAAGAAATTAACGTTTCATTTAGAGATGGCTAAACACGTATTTATTAATCTTCTCCAGATCGTTCTTATCGATTTCTAAAAATTCTATGCCTACATCATATCTTTTGCCTTTAGGTATATCTCCGATAATAAATTCTTTAACCCAAGTTACCCTGCCCTTGGCTTGAATTGCCGTCTTATCTTTAGGAAGATATATCTCTAAATCCAAAGTATCTTGTTCCTTTAACTCCTCGTAAACAATCAGGCAGATGCCACCAGTACTGATATTCTTGGCCAGTGATAATTTTTCTACAGGAGGAACTTTGTGGTAAACAACATCGACTAAAAAATTCAAGCGTACAAATTGCCTTCTTTCTTCCCGTTTTTCCATAATCCCCTCCTTAAATGAGCCCCGCCGTCCCGCATCTTGCCGGACAAGAGGCGGGACGAATTTACACCCGCCGTTTTGTTTCGTTTTGCTTCGCAAAAGCGAAACAAAACGAAACAGCGGGGGCTCGCTTACTTAATGCTTTCCTTGATTAATTGCAGCCCAATAATATTCCTTTGAATTTGATTCGTGCCTTCGTATATCTGGGTAATCTTGGCATCGCGCATATATTTTTCAGCCGGGTAATCCTTCATGTATCCATAACCACCGAATATCTGCACGGCATCGGTAGCAACCTTCATCGCCACATCAGAGGCAAAAAGTTTCGCCATGGCAGAATCCTTGCCTACATCCTTTTCTCCCGCATCAATCATCCGTGCCACTGAATAAACTAAAGCCCGGCTCGCCTCCACAAGTGTCGCCATATCAGCTAACATCCATTGTATCCCCTGAAAACTGGAAATAGACTTACCAAACTGCTCTCTTTCCTGGGCATATTTTACCGCCGCATCCAGCGCCCCTTGAGCAATTCCTACTGCCTGCGCAGCTACCCCTGGCCGGGACATATTAAGTGTCTTCATGGTCACAATAAAACCCTTGCCTTCCATGGAAAGAAGATTTTCGCAAGGAACCTTACAGTCGGTAAATACCAACTCTCTGGTTGAGGAGGCACGTATACCCAACTTATCCTCTTTCTTGCCAAAGGTAAATCCCGGCGTGCCTTTTTCTACAATGAACGCCGATGCCCCTCTTGCGCCTTTAGTCTTATCCGTCATGGCAATTACCGTATAAATTTCTGCATCCCCACCGTTGGTGATAAAATGCTTTGTGCCATTTAAGATATAGTAATTGCCCTCTTTTTGGGCCGTGGTTTTAATTGCAGAGGCATCTGAGCCTGCCTCTGCTTCAGTCAGGCCAAAGGCAGCGATTTTTTTCCCACTGGCTAAATCCGGAAGATACTTTTTCCTCTGCTCTTCATTACCAAAAAGTATTATCGGAAAGGTCCCTAACGCAGAAGCAGCGAAACACACGGCAATTCCACCGCAGGCACGCGACAGCTCTTCGGTAACAATACACAAATCTAATACACCTCCACCTGTTCCGCCAAATTCCTGCGGCACAAATATGGAAAATAAATCTGATTGCGCTAAAATCTTCATGACTTCCCAGGGGAATTCTTCTGACTGGTCATACTTGGCAGCAACCGGCCTGACCTTTTCTTGGGCAATCTTACGCGCCAATTCCTGAACCATCTTTTGCTCATCAGTCAATAAATAGTTCATTTGTCCTCCTCTATATAATTTTACCTCTAATTTAAAACCGAGCCTTGTAACAAATTGGCATTAAATAGGCTAGAAGGCCCGGCCTTAAATTCACAAGTTTTTTATGAGCGCAATTTCCTGGCAATCGGGGAACTTCGGGCACCTGATGCACTCTATCCAGATTTTATGCGGCAGGGCTGAATGTTTTATTTTCTTAAAACCGGCCTTTTTGAAAAATGCTGGCTTATAGGTGAGCACAAATACCTTCCTTGCTCCCAGTTCTTTTGCTTCTCTAAGGCAGGTCTGAACCAGGGCCTTTCCGATTCCCTTGCCCTGTTTTCCTTTGGCAACTGCCACGGATTTAATCTCTGCCAAGTCCTCCCAGGAAATATGCAGGGCACAACAACCTATAATCTTCTTATTTTCTTCAACGGCCCAGAAATCCCTGAGGTTCTCATATAATTCATTTAAGGACCGCGGCAACATCAAATCCTGCTTGGCAAAACTATTAATCAGATTTTGTATTTGCTTTATGTCCTCAATTCGTGCTTTTCTAATCATCTCCGCCTCACAACTATGAACTATGAACTACTTTATCTCCGTCCCCTTGGCCACCACCACAATACCGGATTCGGTAAGATGAAATCTTTTCTTGTCTGCCTCTAAATCATAACCGATAACTATACCTTGCGGAATATGCACATCTTTATCAATGATGGCCTTTTTTATTTTGGCGTACCGCTCGACATTAACCCCTTCCATGATAATGGAATCACAAACCTCAGCGTAGCTATTAATTCTCACATTAGGAGATAATATCGAACGCTGCACCTTGCCGCCGCTGATTACACAACCTCCGCAAATCAAAGAATCAAGCGCCAGCCCCACCTGACCGGCAATCTCTTCTCCTGAAAAAACTGTTTTAGCCGGAGGAAATTGCTCCTGATAAGTCCTAATCGGCCAATCCTTATCATAAAGATTAAATACGGGTTCGGGTTGCACTAAATCCATGTTTGCTTCATAATAGGCATCAATAGTTCCGATATCCCGCCAGTACTGTGCCTCTTTTTTATTCTCATCAACAATTCCCGCTTTGCTATTTATTATCTGGCGGGATCCCGCCTCCCCTGAAGCAGCCTGGCGGGAAAAGTTATACGCGACTATCTTCAGCCCCTTTTTTAACATCTGGGGGATAATATTCTTGCCAAAATCGTGATTAGAACTGTGGTTATTGGCATCATCATGCAATTCTTGCTCAATAACCGGATGTTTAAAAACATATATACCCATAGAGGCGTATACTTTATCAGGCCGAGACGGTATGGTCTTAGGCTGAGCAGGTTTTTCTTGAAAACCGATGACCCTGCCCAGGGTATCTACCTCCACTATTCCTAAATAACCAGCCTTATCTTTATCTAACTCTACTACCCCCACAGTTAAATCCGCTTCGCACTGGCGATGAAAATCTATGAGTGCATAATAGTTCATTTTATAAATATGGTCTCCGGCGAGGATCAAGACTTCATCGGGCTGATCAATTTCTAAGGTGTAAAGATTTTGATAAATCGCATCTGCGGTTCCCAGATACCAAGACTCACCTATCCTCTTTTGCGCCGGTAATATTTCGATAAATTGACTCAATTCTGAAGGCAGGATATTCCAGCCCAAGCGGATATGCCTCTGTAAGGAAGCGGATTTATATTGGGTCAGCACATAAATCTTGCGTAATCCGGAATTAATACAGTTACTTAAAGTAAAATCGATAATCCTATATATCCCGCCAAAGGGCACTGCCGGTTTGGTCCTATCCCGGGTTAAAGGGTATAAACGCTCTCCTTTACCCCCGGCCATAATAAAAGTTAAAACCTTATTCATCATCTTAAGATAACTCCACCCATGCCGCGCCTGACCATCATCACCGCGATGGCCGCCAATACTATATACATAATTTTAGAGAAGGCGCGCGTACCACCGGTACCGATAAGTTTTATAATTACATCCGCTCTGACTAGGGTAATCCACACAATGAGCATATTTATCACCAAAGAGACAAAAGTGGGCGTAATCCCAAAACTATCTAACATCATAAGAGTAGTGGTTAGTACTGCCGGCCCGGTGATTAAAGGCGTGCCTAAAGGAAAAACCCCTACGTCTTTATCGTGGCCATTAGAGAGAAAAATTTTTTGTGCCCCGGGAAGCAGCAGGCGCACCGAGATAATAAATAAAAGCGTGCCACCGGCAATCTGGAAATCGGAAATAGTTATCCCTAAGAACCTTAAGATTAACTTACCGATAAGCATAAACAAAAGCGCTACCACCGTAGCCGTGGTCACCGAGTCTCTAATAATCTTATCTAACTGTTTTTTAGTTGTCCCTTCTACCAGCGAGATAAATAAAGGAATATTCCCGATGGCATCCACCGCCACAAATATCGGGATGAAAGTTAAGATAAAAGGTTCGCAAATCTTTAGCATAGTTTTATAATTATACTACTAACTTTTTGCTGCTTCAAGCAATAGTTTAGTATACGAATTTATCGGGTTATTGAAGATGTCCTCTTTTTTACCTTGCTCGACGATCCTGCCGTTCTGCATCACTATAATTTTATCCGCCAGATGCCTGATTACGGCGAGATTGTGGCTGATAAATATATAGGTGAGCTTAAACTTTTCTTTTAATTTTGAAAATAAATCCAACATCTGCGCCTGAACAGTTAAATCTAAGGATGAAATCGGCTCATCCAGGACAATAAATTTTGGCTCACTGGCCAAGGCGCGGGCAATACAGATTCTTTGCCGCTGGCCTCCGGAAAACTCTATGGGGTATCGGTTTAACGCGCTTTCATCCAATCCCACCATATCCAATAATTCGAGCACCCTATCTTTAAAAAATTTACCAGAAACAATCCGGTGAATAGAGAACGGCTCGGTGAGCATATCCACGATACGCATCTTCGGGTCCAGGCTATTGTAAGGATTTTGAAAGATTATTTGCACATCTTTCCTAAAATTGGCGATTTTTTCTAGATTAAATCTCACCTCTCCTTGTGTAGCCGAAATTAACCTTAAGATTATCTTGGCTAAGGTGGTCTTTCCCGAGCCTGACTCACCTACTATTCCTAAGGTGCTAAATTCATCCACGCAAAAGCTTACCCCATCGAGCGCGCAGACCTGGCCTGCCTCTTGCTTAAAAAATCCCCGTTCCAGCGAAAAATATTTGCTCAGATTTCTTACCTCTAAAATCATTCTTAACCTCTATACACCTACGCGGTGCAATTATGGGTGCTATATTCTGCCGATTTTCTCATAGGCTTGGATTAGCTCCTTAGTATGAAAATGCTGCGGATGATTAAAGATCATATCCTTGCTGCCTTCTTCGACAATCTTGCCTTTATACATTATGCAGATTCTATCCGCAATTCTTTTAGCTATGGATAAATTATGGGTGATAAAAAGCAAAGAAAAGCCGATTTTTTCTTTTAAATCTAAAAGTAGGCGCAAGATTCCCGCTTCAATAGTTACATCTAATGAAGTGGTGGGCTCATCGGCAATCAAAAGTTTAGGTTGACAGGCTAAAGCCATGGCCAAAAATACCCGCTGGTTCATGCCCCCGGAGAGCTGATGCGGATAATCTAACAAAACTCTTTCGGGCTCTTTAATTTTGACTGAATACAATAATTCTATGGCCAATTCCTGCGCTTGCTTTCTGGTTTTATGCTGACGCAGCATAATTGCTTCCATAATCTGGTTACCTACGGTATAAACTGGATTTAAGAAACTGGTAGGTTCCTGGAAGATATAGGCAACTTTGGCGCCCCGAATCATTCTTAGGCTATCCTCGTCTAACTTTAATAAATCCTGGCCTAAAAATATCACCTCTCCTGAGATTATTTTTGCCGTCGGCGGTAAAATTTTAGTCACTGCCAAGGCGGTAATGGTTTTTCCCGAACCCGACTCCCCGCCTAAAACCACCACTTCATTTTGTCCAATACCCAGATTAACCGACTCTATGGCATTAATTACTCTATTATTTATCTCGAAATTTACCTTTAAGTCACGTATGCGCAATAAGTAATCCATGGTTAACCTAATATTTTTCTCAGGCCTTCGGCAATAAAATTGAATCCTAAAATGGCTGTTAATATAGCCAGGCCGGGAAACACCGTTATCCACCAGGCCACGCCTAAAGTAGATTTAGATTCAATAAGGATATTACCCCAACTAGGGGTAGGTGGTTGAACCCCCAACCCTAAGAAACTTAAAGCCGACTCCAATAAGATTGCGCCGGCAATACCTAAAGTGGCGCTGACTAAAACCGGACCCATCGCGTTAGGGATTAAATGACCGGTAATGATTCTGAAGCTTGAAGCGCCGATTGCTCTTTCTGCCTGAATAAATTCTCTTTCCTTAAGGCTTAAAATCTCCGCGCGCACCAGCCTGGTTATACCCATCCAGCTGGTCAGGCCGATAATAACCATAATATTAAATATGGATGGTTCTAAAATTGCCACCACAGCCAAAATGAGAAAGAAAGTGGGAAAACAAAGCATAATATCGACAAAACGCATAATCAAAGTGTCAATCCAGCCACCGTAAAAACCCGCGAGAGACCCTAAAATTAAACCTATTATTGTAGCAATTCCTACGGCAATAAGCCCAATACTTAAGGATATTCTGGCGCCATAAATCATGCGGCTTAAGATATCTCTACCCAAGCTATCAGTCCCTAATAGGTGCTTGCTTGAAGGCGGCATCAAGAGATTATTTTGGTCAATCACCGATGGGTCATAAGGACTGATTAACGGCGCTAAAATAGCAATCAAGGTAAATATGCCAATAATTAAAACACCGGATAATAGTGGTTTATTCATAAGGATTTGGTTAACGCGTTATCGCGTTGACGAGTTATCGGGTTAAAAACTCGCAAACTCGCTAACCCGCAAACTCGCTAACTAAAAAATTATGACTTTACGCTTGCTTTCTATACCTAATCCTCGGGTCCACATAGGCATAACTTATATCGGCAATTAAATTGCCTAACATTGTTAAAACCGCGCCTAATACCACCTCTGCCATAATCAGGGGATAATCGCGCATCATTACTGCCTCATAAAACAATCTTCCTATCCCTGGTAGCGCAAATATAGATTCAAAGATAACGCTGCCGCCTAAAAGTCCGGGTATGGAAAGCCCCAATATGGTTACTATTGGTAAAATTGCATTGCGTAAGGCGTGTTTATAGATAATCGTATTTTCGGTTAAGCCTTTTGCCCGGGCAGTGTAAATATAAGGCTGCCCTAAGGCCTCAATCATGCTCGAGCGCATATAACGCGAGATACCGGCCAGGCCCCCCAGGCTTGAGACAAATATAGGCAAAATAAGATGGCGTAAATAATCCATAATTTTCTGGCCGAGACTAAAATATTCAAAATCTAAAGATTTAATCCCGGATATAGGAAGCCATCCTAATTTTATACCGAAGAGGTTCATCAACAATAAAGCCAGCCAGAAAGTAGGCACGGCAAAGCCTATAAAGACAAAAATAGTCACAAATTTATCAAAGGCATGGTTTGGCTTAACGGCACTCTTTACACCAAGAGGAATGGCCACGATGATGATAAATAACAAAGACAATATATTTACGGTTAAGGTAACCGGAATTCTCTCCAGTATCTTATCTACCACTGGTCGATCATCGCCAAAAGAACGGCCAAAATCGAATTTGACTAATTTATGCAGCCAGTTTATATACTGGATGCGCAGGGGCTTATCTAAACCATATAGTTTCTCTAAACGTAATCTTACTTCTTGGGATACCTTAGGATTGAGTGCCTGCTGGAGACTTGTAGGCTTACCAGGTGCTAAGTGAATAATAATGAAGCTAATTACAGTAATACCTAAAAGTAATGGAATGATACCCAATAATCTCCGTAATATATATATAATCATCCTCTTTGCTATTTACTAATTAAACTGGCTAACTGGTTAACCGGCAAACTGGCTAACGAATTTTATATCTTTGTTGTGACTTAGGTACCCACCAATCTATAAAATTATATCCAATGCCAATAGGCGCTGGCTTTATACCCTGGAATCGGTTATGTAAAACTGATAAGCCATCAGGAACATAAAGAAACATATAGGGCTGATCTCCATAAAGTATCTCCTGAATTCTCTGATAATAAGCCGACCTTTTTCCCTGATCGAATGTGCAACGCGCCTCAATCAATAGTTTATCCACTTCTTCATTTTTATAACCGATAAAATTAAATTCGCCTTCCTTGGTCTTAGAAGAATGCCAGATATCATAATTATCCGGTTCGCGGCCTAAGGCCCAGCCCAAAAGCACGGCCTGGAAATTTCTCTTATCAATAAATTCGGTTAAAAACACGCTCCATTCTATAATCTTAATTTTTACCTTTATACCGATATCTTTCAAGCGTCTTTGCATAATCTGCGCGACTTTAGCGCGCTCTTCGTTACCCTGATTAGTGATAATGGTAAATTCAAAAATCTCTCCATCTTTATCTAGCCAACCATCGCCATTGGTATCCTGCCAGCCTGCCTGCCCGAGTAACTCTTTTGCCCTTATGGGATCAAAAGGTGCGGGCACAACATTTTTATTGTAGGCCCAGGATTCCGGAATAAATGGGCCGCTGGCCACCCTTCCCATGCCCAAAAGCGCCATCTTAATAATTTCTTCTTTATCGACCGCATAATTTAAAGCCTGTCTTACCCGCCTATCTTTAAACTTAGGGTTATTTAAATTATAACCCAAATAGGTATAACCAAAACTAGGTAATCGGAATTTTCGATAATTTTTCTTGAAAAACGCGGTGCCTGTCTGCCGGGTATACTGCAAAGGCGATAGGCCGGCAGAATCTACCCCTTGAGTCTGTAGCTCTAAAAATATGGTAGATTCATCGGGTATTACCCGATAGATATAGCGGTCAATATAGGGCCGATGTTGGAAATAATTGGGGTTTGCGACTAACTCAATTTTTTCCTGTGTCTTCCAGGATTTAAATTTATAGGGGCCTGTCCCTATAGGATGGCGTGAAAATGAAGTTGTGTTTAAATCCTCTTTCTCTAATATATGCTTGGGCATTATGGACATGCCCCAGCTCGCTAACCCGGGCGCAAAGGGTTCTTTATAGGTAACCCTAATCGTGTAATCATCGATAACCTCTAATGATTTTATTCTTTCAAAATCTCCGCTGTAAGGAGTCTTTACATTAGGGTCAATAAGTTTTTTGTAGGTAAATTCTACATCGCGGGCACCAAAAGGATGGCCGTCCTGCCAAAATACATTTCTTCTTAAATGAAAGATGATTACCAGGCCTTCCTCCTTTATCTCCCAGTTATCGGCTAAGTCTCCCACTAGATTTATATCCTTATCGTATTTGACTAAACCATTAAAAATCATCCCGCAAACTTCCGCGGATGCCGAATCCGAAGCTAAAATTGGTACCAGGGTGCGCGCATCACCAATAGAGCCCACCGCTATTGCGTCGCCATAATCCTGGGCTAAACTAAAACTTAAGCCTATAAATAAAAAAACTACCATTAAACTCGGTAGTTTTAACCTGATACCTGACACCTGCCTGCCCCGAACGAAGTCGAGGGGATACCTGATACCTGAATTATTCAGTCTTAGGAACCTCCTCGGTTTTCTTCGGTTCTACAGCGCTCGGCGCAGCCTCTGCTTTAGGTATTTGTGCCTGTACTGCCGGCGTTTTTTCTTCTGGCTTAGGCGTCTCAGTGGTAATTTGTTTCGCCGGTTCGGTTTTGACATCCCGCAATAAAGACCTGCTCTGTTTTACGGATAAAAGGGCCAAACCCACACAGGTAATAAAGAACAGGATAGACAAAGTCGTGGTAGTACGCGTAAGAAATGCGTTCGTCTTTGTCCCAAACATTGATTCTACGCTGGATAAATTTTCCACTAAACCTCCGCCACGGCCGGCCTGAACCAGAATTATACCGATTAATAAAACACAGATACTCACATGTAGAGCAATAATTAAACCTATCATTTTTTCACTCCCTTTGCCCGCCTGCAAATTTCAGTAAAAGATTCTATCTTAAGGCTTGCCCCTCCCACCAAAGCACCATCAACATCCGGCTGATTAATCAGCTCACTGATATTTTCCGGTTTCACGCTCCCGCCATACTGAATTCTGACCTCACTAGCTGTATCTTTATTATACATCTTAATTAATAAATCGCGAATGTATTTTTGTGCCTCCTGTGCCTGTTGGGAAGTAGCGGTCTTTCCCGTACCAATTGCCCAGACCGGCTCATAGGCAATCACTATTTTCAATATATCCTCTTGGTCTATATCCTTAAGTCCATAATGCAGGTGGTCATCTAATACCTGAAAAGTCTTACCGTCTTCTCTTTCTTTTAGGGTTTCACCAACACAAACAATGGGGATGAGTCCGGATTTTAAGACGGCCTTGGTTTTTCTGTTTACCGATTCATTAGTCTCGCCAAAATATTGCCGGCGTTCAGAGTGTCCGATAATCACAAATTTAGCCCCTACATCCTTAAGCATCAGGGGTGAAACTTCTCCGGTAAAAGCGCCCTCATCCTGCCAGAAGGTATCCTGAGCCCCTAATTGAATATTTGAATCCGCGATTACCTCAGCAATTTCGCTTAAAGCGGTGAAAGGCGGACAAAGCACAATATCTATATCTTGACTATCTAAATCAAAAAGCTCTCTTTTTAACCCATTGGCCAAGTCTATGGCTTGGCTCATAGTTTTATACATCTTCCAGTTTCCGGCAATAATGGTCTTTCTCATGTTCGTTCTCGCGTTGTCGTGTTACCGCGTTACCGCGTTCTCGCAAACGCGCAAACTCGCCAACACGCAAACTATTTGTCAGAAAGTGCAGCTATTCCCGGCAATATCTTCCCCTCTAAGAACTCTAAACTTGCACCGCCGCCGGTAGAAATATGGGTCATCTTATCTTCTAATTGGAATTTAGCTATGGCTGCGGCAGTATCGCCTCCGCCAATAATCGTGGTAGCAGCCAGCGTACTAATAAACTTCGCGATTTCTTGAGTTCCTTTACTAAAGGCATCCATCTCAAATATTCCTAAAGGCCCATTCCAAACAATGGTTTTTGCAGATTTTAATTTTCCTTCAAATAACGCGATGGTCTTAGGCCCAATATCCACCGCAATCTTTTCTTCCGGGATATTCTCTCCGACAATTTCTGTTTTAGCATCAGCGGCGATATTATCTACTACCACGTGGTCTGTGGGTAATAAAATTTCTTTCTTTAAGGTTTCAGCTTTCGCAAGAATAGATTTGGCTAAATCTAATTTGTCTTTCTCTAATTTGGAATTGCCGATAGGCTTGCCTTCTGCCTTTAAAAATGTATAAGCCATCCCGCCGCCAATTAAAATTGCATCGCATTTAGGAAGCAAATTCTCAATCACCCCGATTTTATCGGAAACCTTTGCTCCTCCTAAAATTACCATAAACGGCCTCTGTGGGTTTTGTACCGTATTACCTAAATATTGAATCTCTTTATCCAAAAGAAATCCAGCTGCAGATTTAAGATAGTGGGTCACCCCTTCTGTGGATGCATGGGCGCGGTGGGCTGTACCAAAGGCATCATTAACAAATATATCCGCTAAACTGGCCAACTCTTTAGCAAAATTAGCATCATTAGCCTCTTCTTCGGCATGGAATCTTAAATTTTCTAATAATACAACCCTCTCTTTGGCTATTTCAATCTCTTTTTTGACATTATCACCGATACAATCATCGAGAAACCTTACCTCTTCTTTTAGCAGCTCTTTTAATCTTAAAGCCACGGGCTTAAGGCTGTATTTATCGAGCCTTTTACCATCAGGCCGGCCCAAATGGCTCATTAATATAAGTTTTTTAGCCCCGTTTTGTAATATATATTTTATGGTCGGCAGCGTTGCCCTGATGCGCGTATCATCAGTAATGTTTAAATTAGCATCCTGCGGCACATTAAAATCTGCCCGCACCAGCACCTTTTTATTTTTTAGCTCAATATCCTTTATCGTCATTTTACCCATAATTTATACCCCCCCCTACCTTTATCCCCCTATACACCTACGCGGTGTAATGCTGGTCACGGTGTAATACTGGTCAATTTGCCTTAATATATATTAA
>Ga0315286_10000037_pt1 | contig 82161 bp, 77 predicted proteins | sample YL17G10_0_MG_FD_205038 | JGI IMG/M metagenome (GOLD analysis project Ga0315286, IMG submission 205038) | Sediment microbial communities from Yellowstone Lake, YNP, Wyoming, USA - YL17G10_0 | ecosystem: Environmental > Aquatic > Freshwater > Lake > Sediment | place: USA: Wyoming | collected...
GCGTTTACATCGATAATATTGAGATACATTACAGAAGCATCATGGGCGTTCTCTTTATTCCCTGGAGTCAATATAACAGCATAGGGCAAGAAGACAATTGGAAAAGCATAGAGGATTCACCTGAATTTAAGGAGATTTATTGGAACAAACTAGCAGAGCTTTATGATATTGCTTACAAAAAGAGCAATCTCAAAAACAAGCCTTATGCCGATGAGATTGAAAGATTCCTGAACCAGAACAAAGTGGGAAAAGAAGCCAGCATCCTCAGTATCGGTGCAGGAACCGGGCTTATGGAGGAGGAACTGGCTAAAAGAGGGTTTAATAACATAATCTTAGTCGATCAATCAGAAAAAATGCTGGGTGTTGCTAGGAAAAAAGAGTTGCTGAAAGACTGCAGGTTCATTTGTGAAAGGGCAGAAGATTACTGTCCTGCTGAAAAATTCGATATTATCTTAGCTTTTAAGACTTTCTGCTGGGTAGAAACCAAAGACATCTTACGATTGTGCCTCAATAATATGAAAGAAAAAGGTTATTTCATCACCGAGGATGAGATTGATTATTATTTCAAGAGAAACCAGCATATGAAACCATTGTCTCGAATATTATCTCAAGAAACAAGTTCAGAATTTTTCAAAGAAACAGGGAAAGAACTGTACATATATCAACTATCGGGGATTTTATAATGAATATATTTGAAGAAAAGGACGGAATTGTGAAGATAAAAGGAACCGAGGACAAGGAACTGGGAAGACTGTTGGAATATGTTTATCTGCAACTTAAATTTGGAATAAAAGACCAAGACTGGCAGTTAGAGTCACAATTATTATTTAAAAAAGAGAATGAATGGTTTGACAAGCTTGAGATAATGCTGAGAGATCGAAAAACAGAAAACGTGACCTTCAACATTTCAGATTTCTTCCCAAGTAGAAATAAAGAGAAAACAGGCAATCCTCCCCAAGAATCAGCCACACCGGAAGGTTGAAGGGGTATAAGAACGAATTGCTCCTATAGTTCATCACCTTTTTCTCATTCTGCGCATATTTCGCATACTTTTGGGAAAGACAGCCTAAAAGTGAACAAAACCCCGTTTTTAAGGGTTTTGCTCAACTATTCAGCAACACCTGAATATGAAAAGCTGATGGGGACGGAGGGATTTGAACCCCCATCCGAGGCTCTGGAGGCCACTATTCTAGCCAGGTTATACTACGTCCCCGACACTGTTCTAGAGGAGGAGATGCTTATTTAAAGCTTACTGTTGATAGCTCACACTAGAAATGTTTATAAATTTTAGGGCTATTCCCATTTCATAGAGAAAAAACAAGGCGAGGTGCCAGAATGGATGGAGGCTTGGAAAAGATAGGACGACCTGGTTTAGAGTCATTCTTATATGTCATTGATCCTCAGCCAACTTATAGGAGCGCTACAAAAATAGCTCAGATGAGGGAATACTTACCAGAGCTATTGGAGTTTGCAGGCAAGCAAAAGATAAAGCCTCGCTTGATATCCCTTCTTCCTGACCACGACAGGATTGTCATGGAGCTTGAGGACGCTACAGCAGCCAAGAAGCTTCTTGGGGCATTCTCAACATCTGGAGACTATCAGATAAAAGATAATCGTTTCATACCAGGAGATAAGGAAATCTATGCAACTAAAGGACCGTATAAGAATATAGAAGTGAAGCTTGCAGTTGAGCGCAAGGTCAGGGTGTGCTAAATTATAGGCTGTTTATTCTATCGAAAACTATTTAAATCCATCATACCAGCTTTGGATATATGCAAATAGTTGAGATTCCACCGGAAAAGTACTTTTATGTGTCTGACGGCACAGTCATCAAGAACCTGGGAGAATTGCCAGATGCCCTTAGGAACATGAATCCAGACACCTTTGCCTTCCATGTGAACGAAGAGAAGAACGATTTCTATAATTGGATAACCGGCGTGTTCGAGCATTCAAGCCTTGCAAGGAAAGTCAAGAGCGTGAAGCGCAAGGAGACCATGGCAAAGAAGGTCTTCACAGAGATATTCTCTTAATTCGGCATGTAATAATAACTGAAAAATCATGCCTAAAGAAAGATTTGAAAATAAAAAAAATATTCTTATCCTTTCTTACCCATGTTCTTCCTTGGGTTATAGTAGTTGTAGCCTTTTTCTTCCACTATGTCCAATATCAGCAGCACCAATAAGATTAGCGCTATGAAGAGCACTATGTTGATGTGCTTGCAGTACACGTTCCAGTAGCCCATCACTCCGGCTGGCTGCCTCTTGAGCACCTTCAATGTCATGACTGGGCTGTCAGCCACTCCGCCTTTCTCATCATTGGCTGTGAAAACTATCTGCTCTTCTCCTGCCCAGTTGTGCTCTGGCCTGAGGATTGCCATGTTGCCTTCAATCTTGACATCGATGTGGTATGGCTGGCTTGAGGTGTAGCTAAGCACGTCCATGTCAGGGTCTTTGAAATACTGCTCCAGGTATATCTGGTAGGCTGTGTTCTCTTTCCATTCATGCCTTAACCCTGTCTTGTCAAGTGTTGGCTGCTCATAGAACTTGTCTGTGTTAGGGTTGCCTATGAGTATCAAGACCAGTATGCTCAGGATTAATAATAGTATCAGGGTTATGTTCAGGATCCTGATTTTCTTCATGCAGCTGGCTTTTATCCTCTTCATCTTTAGCTCAGGCTTGAACCTCATATAGGCCACTATTATCAGCAGTATTCCTGACAGGCCTATCAGTATTAGGCTCACTAATCCGCACCAGCCTATCCTTGAATAGTTGAAGCTCCTGATGTAGTCGATTGCTTTTGAGATGAAGTTCTTGTCCTTCAGAACCACCCAGAACTGCCTCTGGTAGTCAATGCTGGTCTCTCCATCATCAGCTAGCAGGCTGAGGGTGAGGGTTATCTTGTTCAGGTAAGTGCCTTCTTTGTAAGCTTGGTAATTCTTTGGATAAACGTGGAGCACCTTGGTCTCTCCTGGCTCAAAGCTCATGGTGTCCTGGTCTAGCTCAACAAACCTTGATTCAAGCTCTCCAAGCTTCAGCTTGTAAGTCCCTCCTCTTAGGCCTGTGCTTTGCAAGAGCATGGGTATGCTTTGCGTCTCATAGTTGATCCTGTACTTATCTTGGAGAAGGTTCACATCGTAACAGGTCCTGTGGGTGAGGCTTTCTAGGTCAAGCCTTATCTCACTTGTCATGTAAGGTGCTCTTAATTGCTTCACCACTATGAATGAGGTCTGTTTTGCATCAACGCAAGGAAATTTCAAGGTGACTGGCAGGTTGATGTTCTGGCTTGGCTTGAGCCTTATAAACCTCTGCTCTTCATTCACATTCACCCAGCCAGGGCTGTCAGTTATTATCTCATAGGCTTCTTCGTATAATCCGTCGTTCCTTATGTTCAAGGTAAGGATTTTTTCTCCGCAGCAAGCCTTGTCAGTTATCAGCTTATCCTCGCCTTCAAGGATGGCCTTGGATGAGAAGCAATCATTAACTTTAAGCTTGAAGCTTTTTTCCTTGTATGAATTTCCATACTCAGTCCTTACTTTAAGGATCAGGTCGTACTCGCCGATCTCTTTTTCTGTTGGCTTTATGATGAGGTTGACTGCCTGTATCTCTCCTGGCTCAAGCTCTACAACATCCCTGCTTAGCTGCACAAAGCTAGGACCTATTAGCTGCAGATAGTATTTGTTTGAGGTCTTGGCAAGGTTGGTAAGAGTTATTGCGCTCTCTTGGGTTAGGTCTTCGCATGCCCCAAGCTCTGAGGCTTCTGTTTGCAGGCCGAAATCATAGTTCTTCTCTATAAAGAAGCTTTCTGATCCGCTTGCAGTATTGGCTGCCTTGTCAGATGTTATGACAAACGGATAGCTTATCTTGCCGTACTGGGATAGTGGCATCTTGACATAGAAATAGACTGTTTTTTCTTCATCAGGTGCAAGGCTTACTTGTTCTGCACTTAAGACTGTGAAGTCATTGTATGATTCAGGTCTTATCCTGAAGGTATCTGTGAAGTCAGCCACGTTCTGCAAGTCAAGCTTGATAGTGACCACATCTCCAGGGTTGATTTCCCCATTCATCACTTGGCTGGTGAACTTGATGTTCTGGCACTTGCTTGAGACAATTTCCTTGTATATTTCCTTGCTCCTTCCGTAGTTGGTCTTCACGCTGGCCACATAGAAGCTGTTCAGAGGGGTGTCGCATGGTACCTGGATGTAGACATACACCTTGTTGCTCTCTCCTGGCTTCAGGTCAAAGGTGTCATCGCTTATTGTTATCAAGTCTTGGATAGGGGAGTATATCTCTACTTTGAACAGCGCTTCAAAATCACCTATGTTCTTCACTTCCAGTATGTCTTGCCTGTTGCTGCACTGGCATGCCTTCACGTTAGTGACTGGGTAAGGGCTTTCCAGCGAGAACTCATCTGTAACTTTGTTAATGATCAATTCTGCCTGGGTTGTGCCCACAAGCAGCAGAAGCATTGCTATTAATGCTAGATAGTTTTTTAAACCTTTCATCTTGTCTCCCCCATAAATTATATTTTAATTACGATTCTACCTTTTTTAATAATAAGTTTCCACGTTCTCTTCGACTTCAGGGTTGAACTCTTTTTCAAGCTCTTCCTCTTCTTTCTTCCTCATCTTAATGATGGAAAGCACTATTGCTATGAGAATGATTATGATTAAGGCGATAATGACTGCTATCTTGAAGGCTGCTGCGAATGGAGAGCTGACACTTTCCTTTGGCTGCAGTGGCCCGATGCTTCTTGCAACCAGGTTTATGGTTGTGCTTGAGAAGCCCGTTTTTATCTCTACAGGTATGACAGCCCTGCTGGTGATTTGCTTTTCAACAGAAAGATAGAGGTATATTGTCTCTTCCTTTCCAGCGCCAATGGCTACCTTGTCAGAAGGGTCTATGCTATAGCTTCCAATCTCGCGTATCGCTTCTGCTTCGGGCTTTATATCATATTCTTTTTCATGCGTGCCGGCATTGGTTATCTTTATCTGGTAGACTGCGCCTTTTCCTACTTCAATCTCCCTGTAGGCCAGGAAGTCGATGTTGGTGTCAGCCAATGTTGTGCTCTCTGCTGTTGCGATGTTGCTGAGCATGACAATCATGCTTATTAAGAATATCCCGATTAGTATGTGCTTATTCATTTTAACCCTCCTCTCAAGAAAGTAAGATTTTATATATAAAGTTTTCGTTTGATAACCACTCTAGAATGGTTAAAGAGAAAATAAGCCTTCCGGCGTTGACCATGAAGTGGTCACAGCAAAAATAAAATTTTTGCGTGCCAAGAACCAACCGGTTCTTGTCAACTCAAAAACACGCAGTGTTTTTGTCGCTTGAGGACCGAATAATTTTTTCCGTTTTACTACCCCGGATATCAGCTCAATAATACTGCACATCGCCCTCTTGCTTCACGCCAGCAGTATATTTTATCAGCCCGATTAGAATGACTATGATTATCAAGGCAACCAATGCGCCGATGATTATGTTCTTGATTGAGAACCACCACAAGAAACTATTGTCGGGTGCCCCAGACTCCTTGACATTGGCTATTAGCAGGAACCTCTGCACTTCCTCTCCGCTCTGCACGCTCACAACAAAAACCCTTTCTCCAGGAGCCACGTCCATGGTGTTGTAAGCTCCCACATACAGATCCACGACCCTCTCAGTCTGGTCAGGCACGATTATAAGGCTGCCCGGCTCAAACCTTGAATATCCCCAACCAGAATCAATGCCAGTTATAGTGAAAATGTATTCCTTGTCATTGAACTCCCTGTTGGATAATTTTATTGGGAAGACTGCTTCTGCTCCCTTGTGCACGTCCTGTATCTCCATCACATCAATGATGGTGTTGCCTATGGTCTGGTTGTTTTCCATCACCATCTGGCAGTACTTATCAGGCATCATCCTGATGCTTGTGATTCCAGGGATGACTTCAGTCTCTCCGAACACATTCATGAAGCTGATCTCAACAATCATCCTCTGCTCAAAAGCAGGAGAGCACATTGGCGCCCTGAGGAAGAACTCTATGGTCTCTGAGCTGCAAACCTCGAGGTTGTCAACATACTGCACTGACTCAATGCCTAGCTCAGGAGCAATCACTCTCACTTTCATGTTGCGGATGTTATAGTCCCTGTTGTTATAGACAGTCACAATAGTCTCGAATGCCCTTCCATTATAGACAAAATCAGAAGGGCTGGTTGAGATGCTTTCTATGTAAAGGTCGCAGGCGTCTCCTAGCCCATTTCTCTCAGCATCCCTTTGCATAGGATTGGTTATGTAAGGGCAGTTGTCTTCCATGTCTATTATGCCGTCGCAGTCAGTGTCTGGAAGCAGCCTATGGGCGATTCCTGTGCTTATCATGCATGTCTGGGCAGAAGCTAGAACTGGAATTATGGCCAGTAGTGCCAATACCATTATCCCCCAAACAAAAATCTTATTCATCTTTAACCCCTTCGTATTATGAAACTTAATTATTTCACCACTAGCGAATAGTTAAGTGTTTATATGTTTTATTCTTTTTCACCATTTGAAATCCATTATCACAATAGGGCCGTAAAGCTCATGCTCAAATAATTCCAAGCCCACTTCACTTGCCTCAATGTGATGATAGAATAGCCCGGCATTGATATCCATTTTTCCTTGGCCTAGCTTAGGGACTAGCTTGCTCAGGTTCAATAGTGCGTCTGCATTATACATAGTCCTGTTTCCATCTAATGTCTTGGCTGAATTATCATATCTGCCTTTAATATAGTTTCCCTTGAGGAGGAAAGGGCCTAGCTCAGCTCTTGCGTGAATCTTTAATGATTTCTCAGTGAAGTTTTCAGTGTCAGTGATATACTCGCCATAATACTCAAGGCTAGGATTGATTTTGCTCTCAATGGCCTTGCCCTTGCCATAATAGACCAAGCCCTCAACAAAGGATTTGTTATATTCGCCAAGTATTAATCCTGCCCCCACTTTGAAGCCATTGCTTTGATATTTTTCCATGTCAGGGCTCCATGTGCGCGTTGTGTCAGGCCAGTCAGTCTCCCATTTCAAATCATAATTAAAGAATTCTCCTCCTAGCGCAATAATCCCAAGCACCTTGGCTTCTATACCCACATCGAATTGGCTTGTGACATGCCTAAGATTGCCTCCAAAGACAGGAAGCCTGCAATCGTCAGTGTAGCGCAGATGGTTTACCCAGACTTGATAGTTAGGCTTGGCAAAAAGGCCCTCGAATACCCAGCCCTTGCCAGTCTTATCTGCTGTCTCAGTATCATCCTCAATCAAGGATAAGGTGTTCCCTTGGACATACACTACTTTGAAAGAAAATAGTGATTCACCAGATTGGCCTTGCCCATGATGCCTTCTGGGCTTTTCAGGCACCATTTTCCCAGCTTCTTTATCAAGCATCCTCCTAGCAATCTCAGTTTCCTTAGTTGGCGTTTCCCTTACGTATGGAGGAGCAAGAGTTACTACGGGAGATGGAGATTCAACTACCCTAAAGGGCACTCTCATGCTTCCTTTGGGGGGTATGTAATCTCCCTTTTCCAATTGGAAAGATAGTGTTCCGATATAGCCTGGCTGGGGGAATTCGTCTTCCAAATCCACTGCTTCCGCAGCTTGAGTTAGAAGCTTTTTCCCTTGGCTGTCATAGAACATCATGTCAGTCACAAAATCATCTATTACAGGCATGCCATTCAACTTGATTGAACCGCCCTGAGGAATTTCAATTGTTGTCTGGTTTTTTTGGCCAAGTGATTGGTCAAATTTTATGTTTGAGTATTGGTGATAAAGATTTCCTTGATTGTCAAATACATCCACGTTTACTGGAGAAAGAACATATTTCTTGTCTGTGACATGGCTCTCGGTTTTTGCCTGAGAGCTTTTCTTTTTTTCTTCTTCTTTTCTTTTCAGTTTCTTGAACTCAAACTGCTCTTGGCTGCCATATTCAGCGCTGTTTTGCATTGTGGTTGCGGGACTAGCATTAAGCTCCTGAGGTTTTATTGGCAAAGGACTTATATCGTTGAAAAGAAACATGCTTGCCATTATCCCGGCAGGGATAAAGCCTTTAATTCTTCTTTCTAGGTTTTGTTTCATTTTTTCATGTACTCCGTAATAGCATCTGCATGGCTTCTTAGTATCTTTTTGCCTTCAGAATCCTTTATCCGTAGATATGCCTTGTCTACGATGTTCTGCGGGTCATCATAAGCATGAGTGTTGAAAAGAGGCGCTTTCTTGTTTACATACTTAACAAGCCTTAAATCTCGGTCATCAAGGTCAAATAATGACCTGAGGGGTGGCCCTCTGAAAAAAAACTCCTCTGTTCGCAATAGAGAATCTACCTTGTCAATCTTGATTACAGAAGCATTGGGATTAGAATAAATGGCAACACCGCCGTGGTTGTAGATTAGCTTCAAGCCATCAGTTATTTTGGGCTCGCTGCCGCAGGCAAACATGGCTGCTACTGCTGCTGCCAGTGCAAGGTTTCTTGTTTTGCCAAGCCTTTTTTTCGGCGTCACCTCTTCAGTTGACATTCTACCATCAAGAGATTGGTTAAAATAGTCTTCTAGCTTCATCGTGCAGTCGAGAAAGAGGAAATTCTTTATAAATATTTCGTTATTTAACTACTGAAAAATGATTACAAATCTAATTTATGCATTTAAGCCACAGATTCAGGCACAAACTCTTCCCTTTTCAGGTCCTCAATTATATAATGGGTCTGCTTTTCCTCAATGCCAAAGCTCTTGTCAAGCTCATCAAGGAAATCCTCAAGGTCCTTTACGTGGCAGAATATACCCTCGGCAAGGAAGTCGTAGCCATTGTTGATCTTGAACAGGTTATTGATGGCAGAATGCACCTTGAGATAGCTGCCAAGCTTATCCCTTTGCTCTTTTTTGCTCTTCAATAGTATATTGGCCCTGCAGTTAAAGCCCAGCTTGGTAAAGTCAATAAGGCTGGTGTGCTTGAGGATTATTGAGCCCTCATGGGCCCTTAGCTTATCATATAATGTGCTTATAGGTATCCTTGTTTTCTTGCTTATCTCTGTCAAGGTCTGCCTAGAATTCTTTCTAAGATATGCTATGAATTTCAAATCTACTTGCTTCATTTTATACACCTCACCGAATATTTTGTCTTGCTCGAAAACCTTTCCGGACCATTAGGAGCTCCTTTGTCTTTGCCGGAATTCTTACAAGTAGCATTCTCAAGGATGGATATATACTTTCTCCTTATACTATATATAGTGATTTATAATTATATAATTTAGAAAGATTTAAAAAAAGAAGCATACTACTCAAATGCATGAAAAGGAAAGTAATCCAGTTAGCAGGCAAGACCCTCGTCGTAAGCCTACCCCACAAATGGGCAAAGAAGTACGGAGTGAAGAAAGGGGATGACATCCATATTGAAGAGGAGGAGCATAGGTTAGTTGTGAAAATAGATGACGGTGGAGCCGGGGCGATAAATAAACAAGTGTTGGATGTGAAGGGTGTTCATATCATGCTTAACAGGGTGATAACGGCTCTATACAAGGCAGGATATGATGAAATAGAGCTAACTTATGAATCTCCAGAACAATATTCTATTATTAGAGATGTTCTTAACAAGACATGCATGGGATATGAGATAATCAAACATAGTCAAAGGACGCTCATTATAAAAAACATTTCTCTATTGCATTCAGATGAGTTAGATAATATCATCAGAAGATATTTTTTAACCTTGCTTTCTTCAGCCGATGATTCTCTAGAATATCTCAAGCAAGGAAACTTTGAAAGCATGAAAGAAATAGAATTAAGAGATCAACTGATAAACAAATACAGCGATATATGCAGAAGGATTTTGAATTTAAAAGGGTTGGATACTACAAGGAAGACTACAACCTATTACTTTATATCCGAAGAATTAGAGAAAATAGGTGATGGTTATCGTGATTTGATACGATTCATAATTAAAAACAAAATAAGCAGAGCTAATGATGTATCTCTTGACATAATGAAAGAAATAAATCAATTATTAAGATTATTCTATGAAGCTTTTTATGATTTTGATTTAATAAAAATAGAAGAATTCGGTAAAAAAAGCGAGAAATTAAAAAAAGAATTTTCTTCTCTTTCAGAAACAAAATCTTCAAATGATTTGAAAATAAACAATTATCTCTATAGAATTTTTTCAATGGTATTTGATATGAATGGCTCATTACTCACAGCGAATATATAACTAATATGAGCTTTTGAGTAATTTTTTCGCATTGCTTTTATTGAGGTAAGCCAGTAGTTCATTTTGAAAACCTTTATCTTTAGAAAATTTAACGAGTTCACTGAGGATGGCTTCTGTCTCATGGGGTTTTCCGTGAGCAAGCCTTGAACCAGCAAGGCCGATTGCATTATGGAAATAAAAATAATCAAAAGCATTTTTAATCTCAAGTTCCTTGCCCTTACCGTGCTCTGATTTTAGAATTTCTTCTAAAATTTTTTCTTTCCTTGAATCAAAACTGATTTCTAGGAAAACAGGATCAATTGCGAAATATGTTAAATCAAATAGAGGATGAGTCATTGTCGGTCTCGGGTCTATTATACACAGGTTACTGGTGAAATTTGGTGCAAGTGGGTCTCCGTGATTAAATATTATCATATCTGAAAATAATTTATGCTGCTTAAAATCATAAATTTTTACGATTAGGTTTGGAAGAAAAGAATTTTCTCCCAGCCTAAGTTCTCCTGTTTTACTCCCGTAGAAAGCCTTTTGCTTCATGTGTTGTTCTAGATTGAGAATTGGAATAGTTATCCTCCGTTTTTCCCCTCTGAATTCCGTGTTCATAAAGAACCCTGAATCGTTTTCTTCTATATGTGAGGAAACTGTTTGTTGGTATTCTAATAGTAAGGGGATGACTTTTTCAAAGACTTCTCTCCTTTCAGTTAAACTTTTGTCCGTTAGATACTCTCTCAGGTTCTTTTCACCGTCTCTTATGAAAACCTGCTTATGTATGCTCCCTTCATCATAGTATAACAATGGGTTTTCAACTTTAATCTCAGAACCTTTCAGGATGTTGAGTATTTCTCTTTCAATAAAGAATTTGTCGCTTTTGTCCTCTCTGTATTCTTTGAAAATGAAGTTTTTATTGGTGAAGTCGTCAAAAAAGCTGGATGTTCTGCCTTCGCTGCCTTTTATGAGCTGCATCTTGCCTTCTTTTTCAAGCCAGCTTATTAATTCCTGCCAATCCTCTTTTTTATCTGCTTCATGGATGTTTAAGAAATAATTCCTGGTGCTTAGAATCCCAGCTCGATTTTGGCCTGATTTTGCTTCGCTCAGCTTATTGAGTAGCCTTACAGCTCTGTCTGGATTTGAAGGGTAGATTGCCATGGCAATGGTTATCATTGTTCCTACGCTATTACCTTTCATCCGGCTGTAATGATATCCTAGGCGGCTATTCTTAATGAAGCTTACTTCTTCACTATAGTATATACTGCCTTCTTTCGCATTCTGCTCTTTAATCCTTTCTATGACTTTTTTTTCATGCTCTAATTTTTCATCGATATTTTCTTTCATTAATGCCAAGGTGCTGTCTGCGTATATATTCCCTTTTTTGCTTTCATTTTCTAAATAAGAAACCCCTTTGTTCTTAGATAATTTATATAGAAACTCCCCTTTTATCCCTCTCATGCTTTTATTTTCAAATATAGGCTTCTTTCCGCCTATCAGCGAAAATGCAAGGTAAGTTCCGGCTAAAAAACAAAGTCCCAAAGGAGCAAACCCCCACATAAACTTATCGATGTTCTGATTAAAAGCCTCTCTTATTTCCGGAGGGGACTGTTGAAGTTTTTCCTGGAATAAATTGGCATAATACGTCACAGCTAAACTGGTGCTAATCAAGGCCAGTCCCAATCGATTCCTGTATAGGAAGCTTTCTTTTTTCTTTTTTATGTTGTTTAAGCCTTTTTTTATGCCTATAATCTTCTTGCCAATATACTTTCGCGCTCTTTCTTCTGAGTATAGATACGAAAAATAACCCAGGCTAAAGCCTATCAGCGCACTATATTCTGTTATAGCTGAATCAGTGAGTGAATTTCCAGGATTTAATATTTTAGAAAATTCATACAGGCCTTCTATTGTTTTATGAGAAAAATAATATCCAAGCCCTCCGATTGCTGTGCTTATGGGGATGATTATTTTATTCTTATGGTGAACTATTGTTTTCTCAAGTCTCTGCTTTGCTCTCTTGAATAAGTTTTTTTCTGGTGGAAATATTTCATTATCGATTATTGATTCTAGATTTAAATCTTTATTTGCTGGTTCTACTTCTTCATCCCCCATTCCCCTTCGGTATTTCAACAAAATATTTAAACCTTGTTATTTTATCTACCGACTGATGATAACTATTATTGGTGCTGGCCCTGTTGGATGCTATGCTGCAAGCCTCTTGGCTGATGATTTTGAAGTGGCAGTCTTTGAAGAGCATGGCAAGATTGGGCTTCCTATACAGTGTACAGGCATCCTTACTCAGGAGATTTATGGCTATGCGCCTAAAAGGAATAGCTTTGTACTTAACCAGACCGAGGATGTCAGGATTTTTTCTCCAGATAAGAATCATCTCAAGCTTCAGCTGGAAAAACCCGATATAATAGTTGATAGGCAGAAGTTTGACACTTACTTCTATAACCAGGCAAGAAAAAAAGGAGTAAAATTCTATTTCAGCCACAGGTTCATGGGAATAAATGACAGCGAAATCCTTGTCAAGGACTTGAAATCAGGGAAAACCAAGAGCATAAAGTTTGATTATCTCATAGGAGCTGACGGTCCTCTTAGCCCTGTGGCTAAAGCAGCTGGCATGTTCAAGAAAAGAAAGTTCTTCATAGGAATTCAGGCAGTTGTCAAGAAAAAAAACAGCAACACAGTTGATTTCTACCCTTACAAGCATGGGTTTGGTTGGGCAGTTCCTGAGAACAAAAGTACCTTAAGGGTTGGGGTTGCCACTATTTCCAATCCAAAAGAGCATTTCAATAGCCTTTTGAAGAAATACAATGGAAAAATAATTGCTAAGCAAGGAGGGCTTATTCCTGTTTTCAGCCCAGATGTCATCACTCGTAAAGATAATATCTTCCTTATAGGCGATGCTGCAGGCTTTGTCAAGGCAACAACAGGCGGAGGCATAATCCCCGGGCTTAGATCAGCAGAAATCCTTGTTCACAGCCTAAAATATAACTTGAGCTATGAAGCTGGTCTTTACCTCCACCTCTATCCAACTCTATGGATGAACCTAAAGATGCGGAAAGTCATGGATGACCTAAGCGAGCAGGAATGGAACAAGCTAGCCAGGCAGCTGAGCAGCAAAAAATCAAAGCAAGCCTTGCAGGGTGTGAATAGGGATGAGATTTTCAAGCTCATGTTCAGATTAGGGGCAGCTGACCCATCAATCATTAGCTATGGCTTAAGGCATATCAGAAGCTTGTTCTAGCAGGAAAACAATAAATCACTTAGCTCAACCTTCTGACTATCATCTTGAAGAATATTCTTAGGGCTCCCTTGAAAGAGGCCTGTCCTTTTTGCATAGAATAGCCCGTGTACCTTATGACCACAGGCACTTCCTTGTACCTTATCCTTTTTCTCACAATCTCCTCAAGTATCTCAGAAGCATGCTCCATCCTGTCAGAGTCAATCCTTATCCTCTGGGCAGCTTTCCTGCTGAGCACCCTAAAGCCGTTGTGTGCATCGCTAAGCTTCACTCCGTAAAAGAGCCATTGCACGAATATAGAACCCTTCAACAGTATCCTCCTACCTGATGGCACCTTATCTTTAGCTGCCTTGTTAATGAACCTGGAGCCTAAGGTGACATCAGTCTCTCCATTGACCACGGGCTTTAGCATTGCTGGCAAGTCCTCAACCCTGTGCTGTCCATCGCTGTCAAATGTCACTATGAATTCTGCGCCTTGCATGAGAGCGTACTCAATCCCAGTCCTTAGGCTTGCCCCTTGCCCACGATTGATGATGTGCGAAAGAGCATGGACTTTTCTCTTGCTGGCTTCAGCAAAAGTCTTGTCCTGGCTACCATCATCTATGACCACAATATTATCATAGCCTGCTTTTTTCAGCTCATCAACTACCCTGCCTATGCTTTTCTCCTCATTATATGCAGGGATGACAAAGAATATTTTTTTGTTGGCAAAAATATTGTTCTTCATTTTCACAAGTTCACCTTTTCCTTCTCAATGAACATCCTGTGCCAGAGCTCGAATGAGAGCAAGGTCCATAGCTGCCTTGCATAAAACAATTTTCCATCATTATATTTGTCCATTATCTTCCTTACCTGGTTATGGTCAACTATGCCTTGCCGAAAGAGCTTGGTTGTGTTCAAAAGGTCTTGGACTGTAGCTTTTAAATCTTTGTCAAGCCAGTTCTCAACAGGTACATGGAAAGTCTGCTTTTTTCTCTGAAGGATATCTTTTGGCAGATGCTTTCTCAAGGCTCTCCTAAAAACATATTTAGTGCCTGCGCCAGAGAACCCCTTAAGCTTATAGCTGCTAGGCATCCTGAAAGCCATCTCTACAATCCTGTGGTCAAGCAAAGGCACTCTTGCCTCTATGCTTCCGGCCATGGTCATCCTGTCAGTCTTCATCAAAAAGCTCTCAGCAAGCAATCTTTTCACATCAAAATACTGGTACTGCTTCAGGTAATCCTCTCTGGCAGTGCCCTGGTCACTTGCAAAATATTCCTTGTTGATAGCATCATAATCAATCTTTTCAAAGTATCCGGGCTTCAATAGCTCTTTTCTTTCCTCTTCATCAAACATACCATTGAGCTCATAGTAGGCTTTGGCCTTATTATTCTTGACGTCCTTGATGACTTCTTCTCCTCGCTTATAGGCTGCCTTGCCAAGGTTAGAAGAATGCTTATAGAATTTATCCCATACACTAAGAGGTATCATCCTGGTCATTCCAGGACCAAGCTTATTGAAGAGCGGCAGCTTGTGCGCTGAGTTGACAGCTTTTAGGAAGCGGTAATGGTCATAGCCTGCAAATATTTCATCCCCTCCATCTCCTGTGAGTATGACTGTGGAACTTTTCTTGGCTTCCTTGGAGAGCAGGTAGACTGGTATGAGGGCTGGATCTGCCATTGGCTCATCGCAGTGCCAGGCAATCTTTGGAAGCAGCTTGACCACATCAGGCTCTATCATGAACTCTTGGTGCTCTGTGCCAAAAAGCTCACTTACCTTCTTTGCATAAGTGGTCTCATTGACTTTTTCTCCCTTGGCAAAGCCAACAGTGTAAGTCCTTATCGGAGCATTGCTTCCCTCTTCTTTTCTTATCATGTCCATCATCATCACAATCGCGCTGCTGTCAATTCCTCCGCTTAAGTAAGCTCCAAGGGGTACATCGCTTATGAGCTGCTTTTTCACAGAATCCTTGAGCAGGCTGAAAAGCTCTTTCTCATAATAGCCTAGGCTTTTTTTTTCTTCTTTTTCAAGCTCTAAGTCCCAGTACTTGGCTATGCGCAGGGTCTTTTCCTTGAGGCTGAATTTCATATGATGAGCTGGAAGGAGCCTTTTTACTTCCTTAATCAAGGTCTCCTCTAAAGGATTGTAGCGGAGAGCAAAGTATTGGTTAAAAGCAGCAATATTAATCTCTTTTTTGAGGCTGTTGAGCTCTAGAATGCTCTTTATCTCGCTTGCAAACACAAAATTGCCTTTGTGGAAATAGTAATAGAGCGGCTTTATGCCAAGCCTATCCCTGGCAAGAAACAGCTCTTTTTTCCTTGAGTCATAGATGCAGAAGGCAAACATGCCATTGAGGTAGTTGACAATGCCTTCGCCAAACTCCTCATAGCCATGCACAATGACTTCCCCGTCGCTCTTGGTCCTGAAAAAATGCCCTTTTTCTTCGAGCATCACTCTTAGCTTCTGGAAATTATATATCTCCCCGTTGAAAATCAGGAAAAGATTGCCTTCCTCGTTGGTGATTGGATAAAGCCCTCTCTTCAGGTCAATGATGCTAAGCCTTCTCATGGCAAGGCTTAGGCCGCTATCGGTGAAATATGCAACATCATCAGGTCCCCTGTGGATGATTACCTCAGCCATGCGCCTAGCAAGGCTCTTATCCTCCCAGTTGAATCCTAAAATGCCGCACATATTAGAATAAAGAGTAAAAAGAACAATATAAATAAGTTATGAATTTAACCCTCATGAATAAAACTGCTCAAAGCAATGGGTTCTGGCCGCCGTACAATGCCTGGAACTTGTCATGCTTGTACTCAAGCGAGAATATGTCGTTATTGCACGCAGTGGCTCTCATCTTGATGATGCTAATCTCCCTGACCACGTTTCTCCTGAAAGGAGTGAGCCTCAGGAACACTATTCCATCGCACAGGAACTCCTCAATCTCGAATTCGCTGAACATGCCGCTCTGGGGCTGGCATTCAGATATCAGGAACGCGGTGATGCTCATGTCCCTTAGGAATTCGAATAGATAGAATAATTCAATCCTGGGGTTCTCAAACCTTGAGAGCACATAAAGCGCGCTGAGTGAGTCAAGGCAGAAAAGCTCACATCCGACTTCTTCCTTTATCTTCTTGACTACATTCTTGATGACATTAAGCCAGCTCTTGTTGTCGGCGGTCTTCACATCAAGTATCTCTTTTCTTATGCAGCCAATATCCACTATTATCAAGGCTCCGCTTCCGCTGCCCTTGACCTTGCCTAGCGATAACCTTAGCTCTCCTAAGTCCTTGACAATGATAAGGTTCACTTTGCTCATGTCAAAGTTCATGTTGACCATCTGCTTGATTATGGAATTATAAGACTGCTCAAGTGAGTAATAGACGCATATCTTGCCATGCATGGCCTCATTGTAAAGGATGTTAAATGCAATAGAGGACTTCATGGTCCCAGCGCTGCCGCTGAGAAGAGTGATGTGGCCTTCAGGGACTCCTCCTTGCATGTTTTCATCAAGGCCATCAATATACAGGGGTATTCTCTTTATCTCTGATTTGGTAGAAATAATACCTGCCACTTCAAAATTACCTCTTTTTTTAGTATCTATACCCTTCTTGGTATTTATTCATATTTAAAGCTTTCTCCTGGTGGTGTTAGTGAGCTATTCTTTTTTATGTACAAGCCTATTGACCTCTCCTTTCTTGGTGTTCACCACAAGGCTGTTATCGTCAGGTATATAGGCGCAGCCGACAATAACTCCATCCACCTTGAACTGCCATATCTTCTTGCCAGTCACCTTTCCGGGCTCCTTGGTTATTATGTCGCTGTAATGGCCTGCCTGCTGCACCACTCCGCTAAGCCCCGGCATGTAGTCAAGCACATAGCTGCCTTCTGAATCAAGCACATAGACATTATTGTCATAGCTGCCAACCACGACCTCTTTCTTGCCATCCCCATCAATGTCCTCTACGATTGGCTCGCTTACAATCCAGAAATCAGTCTCATAGCTCCAGATCTTGTCACCATAAGGAGTAAGGGCATAGACATTATTGTCGCAGCTGCCAACCACTATCTCAAGCTTCTTGTCATCATTCAAATCCACAATGCAGGCCTTGGCCAGGATGGCTCCTCCTGTCTTGTATTCCCAGAAGAGCTCTCCGTTCTCACTAAGCACATAAAGGTGATGGTCTGTGCTGCCAATCACCACAAACACCCTGTCATCCCCAAACAGCTTGCCAATAGCTGGCTGCGCAAAAATCTTATCCTTGGTATCAAACTTCCATATCAGATTCCCCTTTTTATCAAGGCAGAACACAGTGCCTTTGTTATTCCCAAAGATGATGCTTGGCTTGTCCTTATGGAGGATGCAAGGAGTGCTGTGCACAGGGCTTCCGGTATCAAACCTCCATACCAGCTTTCCATTGCTGTTAAGAACGTACAACTTGCCGTCCCCGCAGCCAAAAATGACTTTGAAATCATCATCCTCGTATAAGTCATAAAGCAAGACCTGGCCCCTGATGGCTCCTCCTGCCTTGTACTTCCAAAGCAGCTTGCCCTTGTCATCAAGGACATAAATCATACCTAGCTCTGTCCCAAAGACCACTTCTTTCCTGTCATCCCCATTGATGTCTTCCACATTCGGAGGCGCTTCAATGCTGCCGACGCTGTCAACGTCAAGGAACATGAGCTCTACTTCGTCCACTGTCTCATTAGAGTCATAGAACCACTTGATGCCTGCATTGTTGTCCAGGACAAACAACTTTCCTTTTTTGGTGCCAAAAAGAATCTCTTTCTTGCCGTCCCCGTCGACATCTGCCACTAGAGGAGAGCTAGAGAGAGGGCTCTTAGCATCAAAATCCCACTGCTTACCCAGGCGTCCAACCCTCTTTTTTGAAAGCGCCTTAAAGCCAAAAGTAACCATTCCCATTTATACAGGCTTATGGGCTCTGATTATATATAGTTTTTGCTTTTCATAATTTCACAGCTGCAAGTTCGAGCCAATAACTTTATAAACAAATAATATCAGAAGAATAATAGCATGAGCGCTGATCTGGATGACAAGATAAGGCAAGCCTTTGCCCAGGGAAGAGTTATTGATGAGATAAGGACAGAGCTAGTAAGCCAAGGCTTCTTGGAAGATGAGGTTTTGGATGCTATCCAGAAAGTAAGGGGTCCGCAGCGCAGCCGAGAGGAGAAGAGCAACATAAAGCTCTTGACAATAAAAGAAATCCTTGACAGGATCGGCTATGGTTTTTCAAGCATCCAGTTCATCAACATCCTCTTTTTCCTTTCAGGGGCAGGATTCTTCCTCATTGGCATAGTAAATGGCTTGAAAACAATTTTCTCGCTCCTCATATCCTCTTTTTTGCAGGAATACTCAAAATCAAGAGGCATAAGCAAAAAATTCATGAGCAAGGCAGGAATATTGTTTGGCATAAGCTTTCTTTTCATAGCCCTTGCAGTAGTGGCTAAGTCCTTGGCATTATTCTCAATCGCTCTTCTTGTGGGAAGCATTGGCGTCGTCACCTATGGAGACCTATACAATCAATTAGTAGAGGAGACTATAAAGAAAGAGAAGATGAGCAAGTTCCTGCTGAGGATATCGCATTATGGGGTTATCATGACAGGAGCATCATTGATCCTCGCAGGCTTCTTGTTTGACCAGTTCCCGATGGTGAATGCCGCCAGGATAGATCTATTAGGCAAGAGCCTGCCGATATACGGTTATCTCATTGCCTTTGAAATAACAGCCATAGCATTCATACTCTCAGGCTATGTTCTGCACTTTGTAAAAGAGAAAAAGATTGAGGCTCAGAAAGCCAAAGGGTTTATAGGCGCTTATTTTAGGAAGATAAGGCTGCAGACAAGCAGCTTTTTGAGGAATAAGTACCTTGTCACGCTGCTTTTAGCAAGCGCCATAACAGGCTTGGCCCAGATACTCGGAAACTCGTTCTATGGGATATACATCTACAACAAGTTCATTTATTCTGCCTTTGGAGGGTTTATGAACATAGCAGTGATATTCACCTTTGCCATCTTAGTATCATTCCTCGGGCCTGCTTTCTCTGCAAGCCTTAACAAGAAAGTAGGATTAGCGCCTACACTGGTCTTCGGGACATTGCTGGTTGCAATGATGCCGCTCGTAGCAGCTTATAATCCTCACTTCATGAGCATAACCTTAGCCAATGCGTTCTCAGTCCTCGGAGCAGCAATCCTGGGAACGAGCCAGGGTTTGTTGATAAGAAAGCTGCTCTCAGAAGAGCAAAGAAAAATCTATTTTGCCGCCCTAAGCACGCTGGTCATAATTCCATTCATAATCCTCATACCAATAGGCTCTTGGGTTGCTCAGGCTTATGGACTAGTGGCGTTGTTCAAAATCCTAGCCTTGATTTTGCTTGCGCTTGGAGCGCCTTTATACTTTGCTTTGGTAGTCATGGCTAATAAGCTTAGGCTTTAGAGATAAAAATCTGAAAACTTTTATAAACCTAGTAAAATACTTAGCTTCTAGTGGGCCCGTAGCCTAGCCTGGATAGGGCGACAAGTGAGAAAAATCACTCGCCAGAGCCTTCTAAGCTGTAGGTCGTGGGTTCGAAGGAACTATGGACAATCCAAGTTCATGAAAGTCCCACCGGGCTCACTTTGTTTTGGTGGCTAAGAAATTCAGCAGGATTTCTGCTGTCACCAGTTCATATTTAATTTAATATCAGAGTTCGAACCTTTCTGTCACTCTATCAGTCCATATCTTGGCTACTCATGTCTAGAACTCGGGATCCATATCCGGATTTACTTCCTAACTTACGCAGAAACCTTGGAAAGCGATTTTCTTTAACAGCCTTTGCAGGCTTCAAAGTTTTGCCATACTTATTTAGTAGCAGTTCAACCTCATTACAATAAGACTCATAAGACTCATTTGGTAAATGCACATGCATTATTTCCGGCCTATGTTCCTGCGGCAGCTGAAGCAAATAATCCAAAACCTCTTTGACATTTGTCAGACCAGTTGCTTCACTGATTTCTTCCTCATAACCCACAATTGTTTCGCAATTATTTAACCGAACTATAAACTTTCCTTTATGCGGTGCATTTGCTATTTTTTCTAATGTGCTGGCAGCGCTTTTAATATCTTGCAGACCTTCATCCAAACCCATATAATGAGTGCCTCTTTCTAATGTCTTTGTGCCTTCTGGGCGAAACAATTGTTTGTAAATTAAGCATATATCAGCCAGCATTTTTTTACTCCTCCTAAATTAGTACGAAAGTTTAGAAACTATTTAAATTTTTCTTATTTTCTCATATAGAAATCTTTCTTCTTCTCATCAAACCTTTCAATAGCATACCTGAGCGCGGTCCTAGGCATTGTCTTGTAATATTTTCTTAAGAATTTCTCCTCTTCATCCTGGCTCACCCGCTTGCCCAGCTCTCTTAGCATCCAGCCAACTGCCTTCTGGATTAGGTCGTGCTTGTCATTGACCAGGATTTCTGCGATTGCAAGAGCATCTTTTGTCTCGCCTTCAGCTATGAACTCAAATGTTGCAAGCATAGCAATTCTTTTCTCCCAGATGCTGCTCGACTTAGCTAGCTTGTAAAGAATATCCCTGGGCTTATCCAGCAGATAAGCACCGATAATATTGGGGGCAGACAAGTCTATCAAGTCCCAGTTGTTGATGTTAGCAGTGTTTTTCAAGTATAACTCAAAGATTTTTTTCTTAGCATTTTCCTCTGCAGTATCAAACTTCTGCATTAAGATAAGCAGAGCAATTAATCTATGCTCATGAATCTTGCTGCTGAGCAGTTGCTGTATATCAGCCAGGCTTAGCTCCTTGTGCTTTTTTGCAACTTGCCGTTGAACAGGCACTTTTAGCCCTAGAAAAACATCACCTTCGCCATACTCTCCAGGCCCTGTCTTGAAGAATCGCTGGAGATTGGTTGTTTGCTTCTTGTCAGCTAGGCTTTCAAGCTCTTTTCTCAACTTAACCAGGCTCATTATCTCACCAGCATAGACATCCTTCGCGCCAGCTTCATCACTTGGAGCAGGTCGCAGGCTTGCTTGTATTCATCCACGCTTTTCCTTTTTTGTGCGTTGGCTATCAATGCGCAGTATTTCTCCTCGAGCCTTCGCTCCTCGCTCCAGGCTTGCAAGGCTTTCTCAAAGTCGCTGCTGATAAAGGACAGGAATGCTTTTTTGTAGAAATCAACAGTTTCATCTATCATCTTTCTTATGCTGCTGCCAGCTAAACTATCAATTGACAAGATGATGTCTGCGATATCATCTATCTTCATCCCTGCCATCCTGCAGTCCATGGCCCGCACAAGGCTTATCTGGTTTTGCTCAGCGAATTTCCCTTCCCCGATGAATCGTCTTATCTGCATGACTAGCAGGTAATAGAACCTTTTGACATTCCTCTCAAGCTCCTGGAGCTTCACCTTATCATTGGAAGCCTTTAATTCTTCTAGCATGTTCAAGGTAAGATAGAACATCCTGTTGAGACAGTCTTCAATGGATATCTCTTCTATCTTGAATGACTTGAGCACAATCTTTTGGTCAGTATCCTCTATTATCTGGACGTTCATGAACTTCTTAAGGAAAGCATAAAGCTCTTTTTTCTCATCAGGGCTGGTTTTCTTGCCAAACTTTATGGTTATCTGCTCATAGCCTGTGAAGTATTCCCTAAAGAACCTCCTGAGGATGTGCTCATCATGTTCTATCACGCTTTCCTTTTTCTCTTCGCCTTTGACTAGCTCAGGGTATATGGTTATTGTGCCTTGAGGGTTGATGACAAATCTCAGCACAGATCCTTTCTTGAGGTGCACGCTGCTTGTCCATCCCTTCGGGAGGCTCACAAGGAGTGAGCCGGCAATCCCTTGCACTTTCCTTTCGATTACCTTCATAAGATAAAGAAAGCCGTTGTTTTATTTAAATTTTACTAAAATTTAAAGTTCTTTAAAGATTTATAGAAAATCTTTATATTATAGACGATATATCTGAGATGTATGAGTAAAATAGACATGCACTGCCATACAACCAACAGGAAGATGAAGGATATTGTCCCCAAATCCGCCTTCTTAGATGAGATATTGGAGCAGATGAAAATCCATGATATTGAAAAGACGGTTGTTTTGGCAACCTATTTTCCCCATCGGGAATCAGGCATATCTAACTTCAGGCTCTACAACTGGATTAGAGACCGGCCAGAATTCTATATGTTTGGCAGCTTGGACTTTGAGCATTATTTTTATCAGGGAATAAACGAGCTAGAGGAGCTCGCCGTCATGAATGTCCTGAAAGGCATCAAGATTTACACTTGTTATCAAGAGATTGATGTGAATTCTGAGAAGTTTGGGGAAATAATTAGCTTGGCAAGAAAAAATACCATTCCATTGATGCTGCACTCAGGCTACTCTTACTTAGCCATGAGAAAAAACAATAGAGTTTCATTTGCAGAGCCAATAACCCCTAAAACCCTGGAGCCTGCAATACAAGACAATCCTGATGTAAACTTCATAATAAGCCATCTGGCCGCCCCATTTCTTGACCAGCTGATAGATGTGGCGAAGAAAAACTCCAATCTATACGCTGATATGAGCGGGCTTATTGACTCAAAGTTTGACCGGGGCAAGATCCCTCGGTCTGTGCAAGACATAAAAAGATTTTTAGGAGAATGTGGGCCTGTTCGACTTCTCTTTGGCACAGATTTTCCAGTGCAGATTCATGAGGACGCGGTTTATTTTGTAGAGGAAGCAATGAAGAAATATTCGCTTAAGGACAAGCAGGATGTTTACTATAACAATGCAAGGAGGTTGCTAAAATGAATAAAGAAAATAGCAAGAACCAGGATTTGAAAGTGGAACTAATCGGCGATTACCTAAAAGGCAAGTCAATAGCGCTATGCGTAACTGGAGGGATTGCAGCAATTGAAAGCCCAAAGATAGCAAGACACTTGCGAAGGTACGGCGCAACTGTCAAGGCTTATACAACTCAGGAAGCCTTAAAGTTCGTAGGCAAAGCATCGCTCGAATGGGGAACAGACCAGGGAGTTGTGTCTGAGCTCAGCGGAAGGGCAGAGCATATTTGCCTCGAGGACTTGGTTTTAGTGGCTCCTGCTACGCTTAACACTATCAATAAGATTTGTTCAGGAATAGCAGACAACGCAGTGACTGCATTAGTGGCCAGTGCCCTGGGCATGAAAAAGCCAGTTTATCTTGTCCCTACTATGCATAATTCTCTGTTTGACAACCCGTTCTTTCAGGAGAATTTGGCAAAGGCAGGGAAATACGGTATAAGTGTGCTTGCGCCAAGAGTTGAAGAAGGCAAAAGAAAGATGCCTGGCATAGATGAGATTGCTGTGCAGGTAGCAAGAGGGCTTTCAGAAGACAAGCTTAAAGGCAAGAAGATATTGATTACAGGAGGACCCACCCCCGGTAAGATCGACGATATAAGGAGGATAACTAACATATTCAAAGGGACTCTTGCTGTGAAGATAGGAAAAGAAGCCTATCTTAGGGGCGCAGATGTCAAGCTCTTATTAGGAAAGACAGGAATCAATGTGCCTGCTTATCTTGACGTGACTTACCATGATGATTATCATGAGTACAGGAATAATACCTTCAAGGAGCTGGAAAAAGGGTACGATGTCGGAGTATTCTCAGCAGCAGTGGCTGATTATATCCCTGTAGAAGTTATTCCTGGAAAGATAAAGTCAGAGGGTACTCTGAAAAATATACCTCTGGTGCAAACTAAGAAAGTGATTGCTGAGGTGAGAGAAAAATTCCCAAGTTTGTTCATGGTGACTTTCAAATATGAGGATGACAGCGTGTCTCATGAGCAGCTCATGGACATAGCAAATAAGAGAATAAGGCAAGGATATCAGTTGGTGGTGGCCAACAGGTCGCAAGAGATGAGAAACAGCCAGCACAAGGCATACATACTAGGGGAGAAAGGTGTGCTTTATACGCCTAAAACTAAGGATGAAATAGCAAAATACCTTTTCAATGCAGTTGGTGAGCAGATAGGAGGGGGTGTGAATAAATGAGCCCGGATAGAATGAGCCTTGACAGCCTTGAATGCCTGGCAGATAAGGGAAGAAGCCTTTTTGTGGGTGGAAGATTTAACGATACAGGGGGCAGGCCATCTAAAATAGCTCATCAGGTATTTGAATCCTTAAGAAACTTGAGAACAGCCTATATAAACGGTGGCTACTACAGCCTTCTTGAGAAAATTCTCAGAGATGCAAAAGAATACAAGATTATTTATTGGTTTGCTGATGTGCCCAATGACAAGCCCAAGCTAGTTTCCAGAATAAAAGCCATGAACAAGGAGTGCATACTCGTAACATCAAAGCGGAATGTTGAAAACCAATATGCCTTTGCTGATTTGATACATCGAGCTCTGGAGATCAAGAGCAACCTGGTGGTAGAGCTTTCGCAAAGAAAAGAAACATACTATGGAAGGATTATTGACCCGCTCGGCAATGTATTCCTGGACTATGACGCTGACTTTGGCAAATTAGGTGATGTGCTTAAGAAAAGAGTGGCCCAGCTAGTTTCGTATCAAAGAATCCCTTCCCAGTCAATTGGCAAAGAAATTGACGTGCCTGATGAAAAGGAATTTTTTAGTATCATTAGGAATTATGCGGAAGTTTTTCACCAACTTATCCATCCTCACCCAGATGCAGCCAACCGGTTTTTTGGGAATGCATCATTTAGGTGCGAGTGCGGCTTCCCGTCATTTCGAGCTGAAGAAATAATATATGTTTCAAGAAGAAATGTCGATAAGAGGGTAATTGACAAGGATGCTTTTGTTGCTGTGGAGATGGGGCTTCCTGTAAAATATCATGGATTAAATAAGCCATCCGTAGATACGCCGATACAGCTAGAACTGTATGATTACTATAGCAGCATAAGATACATCATGCACTCGCACACCTATGTTGCTGATGCTCCTTTTACAAAACAGATCCTGCCTTGCGGCGCAATTGAAGAAGCAGATGAGATCAAGTCTTTGTTTACTGACAGGGCTTTGAATAATTTTTCAGTGAATCTCAAAGGCCATGGGTCACTAGTGCTGGTTGACAAGGTGGAAAAGCTTAGAAACATAAACTATATTGCGAGGAATATGCCTGAACTAGTTGTGGGCTATGCAGAATCAAAGAGCAGCTAGTTGGATTCTCTTTTTATCGTAATCTTTATTAAGCCTGGTTTTATCCTTTGTCTTGGACTGCGCACCCGTCGCCAAGCGGCTAAGGCACAAGGCTGCAACCCTTGCATCATGAGTTCGAGTCTCATCGGGTGCTTTTGACTATGAATTCTTAAAAATGGCAAAGAAAATCATCATCAAGAAAGAGAAGACAGCGGTAATTGATGGCAAAGAGAGAGTCATCTCTAGCTTTGAGAAGCATTTTTTGGATAATAGCGCTGACTTCTCCACAAAGCACGGCACCTTTAAGAAGAAAGAACTGGCTAAAAAGGCTGGCTCAAAATTAAAAATGGGCTCTCATGAGTTCATCATTCTCGATCCAGTCTTCCTGGATCATTACAAGCAGATAAAAAGAGGGGCGCAGATAATAACCCTCAAGGATATAGGGGCAATAATCGCTCACACAGGCATTAACAGGGATTCATCCATCCTGGATGCTGGCAGCGGCTCAGGAGCACTAGCTTGCTTCATGGGCAGGATTGCCAAGCAAGTTGTAAGCTATGACATAGACCAGAAAGGCTTAGAGATAGCCAGAGGTAATGTTGAGCTGCTAGGGGCAAAGAACATCTCAATCAAGGAAGGGAACATCTATGAATACAAGAAAATCAATGAGAAAGGCATTGACGTTTTTGTGCTTGATGTGCCAGAGCCATGGAAAGCAATGAAGACAGCGCAGAAAGCCCTTAAGATTGGAGGCTTCCTTGCAGTTTACCTGCCTAACATCAGCCAGATGCAGGAATTTGTCAAAGCCCTGCCTGAGGAGTTTCTCATTGAGAAGACAGTCGAAGTCATTGAGAGGGAATGGGCAGTGGATAAGTTCAGATGCAGGCCAGCTACCAAGGACCATGCTCACACGGGATTTCTTACATTTGCGAGGAAGCTTATATGAATAAAAAGAAAAAATATTTTACGCTTTGTTCTTATCAACTAACTTTCGATATGCCTTCTCAATATCATGGTATATACCGTCAAACGTCGCTCCTATAGCATATCCTCCCCCACAGCCAATAGTATAGGCGATTGGTAGGGCCCACAGGTCAGTAAATCCCAATGGCACGCCAGAGGTGCATCTAAGGGCTGTTATTGTAGCTGCTCCAACTGCACTCCCTGCCTTGGCACAAGTAACCTTCTGGGTCAGGAAATCTCCCAGGCCATATGATTGTTTATCATCTCCTGTGGTTCCAAGCAGCTTTTCAATACTCTTGATATGCGGTATAACCTTGTTGCTTTCTTCCCTTACATAATCGTTAAGATTCTTTCTCAAATTTTGCATGAATTCCATGGTAAACACCTCCTTTTTATAACTACTTAATAGTAGATAGTATATATTAATATTCCTATTCCCCTAAAGGGAAGAAAGATTTATATAGAGGCAGTGCACAATATATATTATGCAGCCTGAAAGCGTGCTAGAAGAGCTTGGCTTGACAAAAAATGAAGCCAAAGTATATTTAGCTCTCCTAGATATAGGCTCCACTACTACTTCTGCTATTATTAAGAGGACAACCATAAACACTTCCAAGGTCTATGAAAGCCTTGAGCGCCTGCTAAAAAAAGGGCTTGTATCCTATGCAATTATAAAGAACAAGAAGCACTGGCAGGCAGAGCATCCATCGAGGCTGAAAGAGTTCCTAGAAGATGAGAAGAAGAAGATAGAGCAAAAGAAAGAAGACGCAGAAAAAATAATACCTGACTTGATTGTAAAGCAGAAACTAGGCGGGGAAGAAAGCGCTTATAAGGTTTATGAGGGCATCAAAGGTGTAAAGACAGCAAGAGAGCATGTGCTGGATGTTCTTGGAAGCGGGGATACATTTTATATAATCCTATCTAATTACCTGAAGGATGAGAAGCTTGAGGCATATTGGATGGACTTCCAGGAAAGAAGGGTGAAAAAAGGGATTAAGTGCCGGTATATACTTAACGATGCTTTGCGAGAAATAGGAATAAAAAGAGGGAAACTATCGCTTTCAGAAATAAGATATGTGCACCCTGATTTCATGTCACCCACGTGGACAGAGATTTACAAGAACCACGTGACCATAGGAGTGCTAGGAAATAACCCTTCGGTGTTTGTGATAAGGAATAAAGACATTGCAGAAAGCTTCATAGGATATTTTGAGGCTTTATGGAAGCTTGGAAGGCCATGAGGTGAACTTATGAACATACTCAGGAACTCATCTTTGCTTTTGCTCATATTTGTAACTATAGCATTCATATTCCCAGGACCAGGAGTAAGCATGAAATCCTTGCTCATACCTGTGCTTATTGTTTCAATGACCCTTGCCTTGCAAGGCACTAAGATAGGCAAGCTGAAGAAAGAAAACAGGAGAACAGTCTTCTGGCTGATGGTATTAAACTTTGTCCTGCTTACAGGAGTCATATTATTATCAACTTTATTGATATCAAATAAGGATTTCAGGCAAGGCATGATTGTGCTTGCAGCAGTACCTCCTGCGATTGCAATCATAACTGCTGCTTTCCTTCTAAAGGCTGACACAGACACAGCTTTGCTTGCAGAAGCAGGTTGCTACATCCTTAGCCTAGCTCTCACTCCACTCATAGTCTGGCTTTTCTTCAAAAGCCAAGTGAATATATGGGAGCTGGTAAAAATTCTTCTCTTACTAATCATTCTTCCCTTCATCTTGGCAAAAGGTTTGGACTGGCTTAAAATGAAGCTGGGGATAAAATATGATTTCAAGGAAGTGGCTAATCTTGCTTTCGGATTTACTTTTTACATGAGCGTGGCCCTGGCAGTAGAAAGGATTCTTGCATCATTGGGCTCAGTGGTTATTGTGCTTGTCATAACTATTGTAACAACCTTTGGGCTGGGAGTTGTGGTGATGTTACTGGCTAAAAAACTTGGTGTTAACAAAAAAGACCTTTCACTCTACCCATTATTTAGCACCTTTAAGAATGGCAACCTAGCCCTGGGCATCTGCATATCGTTATTCAGTGTAGGAAGTTATGTCCCAATAGCAGTCAAGAGCGTGGTTGATGCTGTTTACCTTGTCTTTTTGTTCTGGGTTTTCAAGAAGATTTAAATTACGAACATTTATTTTTTTAATATTTTAGTTTCTAACTCGCTAAAATCTTTAATTTTTTGTCCTTCAGGTATGTAGCTTAAGTCCTGAGTGCTCTCATAGTTGAATGCAATAACAGGAATACCTAGATTGCAGGCTCCTCTAAGTTCATCATCATCATGAGCGATAAATACGACCTCTTCTTTTTTTAAGCCATATTTTTCTAAGATGGTAGCGAAGAACCTTTCATCTGGTTTTATGACTCCGACATCTTTGGAGGAAACCATTTCAGTCACATACTCTTCTATTCCGAGCTTTGCAAGAAATGGCTTAAGCTCACTACCTTTTTTTGTGGCGTCAGTTAGAATTATGAAAGGAACTCCTGCTTCATGAATCTTTTGAAGCGTCTCTTTGACGTTCTTTATGAGTTCCATCTGTCCGCCTTTCTTTTCTGACTTTTCATTTTTTATTATTTCATAAATTTCAGCGTGACCTATTTCAGTCAGATAATCTCTTAAACCATCATCAAGGTTGTAGTTTGGCAGGGTTTGGGCCATTGTTTTGAATTTCCTGAATCCCGCGTAGAATTCTTCGTAGGATAGCTGAGGAATATGTTTGTTGATTTTTTCATACTCTGCTCTTTTAGTTCCTCTGTCTGAGAATAAGATGTTTCCTCCATCAGATAAAATCGCTTTTACCATAGGAATCGACCCCCATATATTTTATTATCACTATATAGTAGTTAATCTGGTATATAAATGTTTCGCTTTTTGATACTATTTCATAAGCTTAATTAAAAGCTTTAAAAATACGAGGAGATTTCATTATACTATGAAAAAAGAACTCCGTGTCATCGGCATTGATGACGCTCCTTTTGACAAGTTTGACCCTTTGCAGAAGTTTGTCCTGGTGGTTGGCACTATCTTTCGCGGTGGGGATTTCATGGACGGAATGCTCTCTTGCAAGGTTGAGAAGGATGGCGAGGATGCAACCTTGCGCATTGTGGATATGATCAATAGCAGCAAGTTCAAGCCCCAGTTGCAAGCGATTTTCCTTGATGGCATTGCAGTCGCTGGCTTCAATGTCATCAACCCTCAATCTGTCCACAAGGAGACAGGCATCCCTGTCATAGTTGTCATAAGAGACTTCCCTGATTACAAAAAGATGTTCTCGGCACTTGAAAAGCTTGGCATGCAAAAAAAGATTGATGTTATAAAAAAAATGCCAAAGCCTGTGAAAATTAGCGAGGTCTATGTCCAAGGTATCGGCATATCAAATGAAATCATCAAGAAACTACTCAAGATTTGCTGCACTCACTCTAACATCCCTGAAGCAATAAGAGTGGCTCATCTAGTGGCGTCTGGCATTTCTGAAGGAGAAAGCAGAGGAAGAGCCTAAGAACAGCAGCATCAAGCTTATTATTATGGCATGAAAAAACATCTTCTTTGCATAGTCATTGAAGAATGCTTCTGGGAATAGCTTTATCAGCAGGTAGTGCGCTGGGAAAGTGTAATTTCCTTGAGGAAATAGCAACTTGTGGAACCCTTCAAAAAATGCAGGGAAGTTAAGGCCGAGAACAAAGAATATCAAGATTATCGCTAATGAGCTTATGCTACTATATATAAGCACCCGCCTGAGGTTGTCCTTGAAGCCCTTAAGTCTGCTCAACCTAAAAATTAGGAGCGCAACAATGAGCACTGAGCCTATTGCCAGGAACTTCACTAAGCTGATGAGCCTATGCACGTCCTCAAGGTGAGACCTTTCCTCTGGCAGGAAGATAGATAATCCTTCTGCCTTCTCAATTTTAGTATTTTCACTAGTCAAGTACTTAATTAAATAGTCAACTGTGTTCCTAACACCCTGGACCCCGAGCTCATCATACTGCTCATATTTCTCAAATTCCTTGTTATAAAAGCTCCTGTCAAAGAACACTAAAAAGAAGCTGGCCGAGAAGATTAGAAACACTAGCAGCAAAATAGAAACTATAACAAGGATTCTTTGCTCAGCAAAATCTTTTTTTTTATTTGGCTTTTTACGCATAGTACAATTTGCCGCTCTTCTTCTGCTCCTGGTCCTTCTGGCTTCCAGGCTTGTTTACCCTTGGGCGCTTGCTCTCATCATCCCTCCTGAAAGTCAAATCAATGTTCTTGAGGAATTTGTTCATGCCCTCTTCCATGAAGAAAGGCCCTTCCGCATTGCCGTGAACTGCGGGCTTTCCTTCAAACACAACTAACCTGTCAGAAATAGTGTCAACGAATAGGATGTCGTGGTCAACAATAAGTGCGCTCCTCCCTGTCAGGTTAAGTATCTCTCTGATAATCTTTCCCAGCCTTAGCCTTTGCTCCACGTCAAGATAGGCTGATGGCTCGTCCATTAGTATGACGTCAGCTTCCTGGCTCAGGCACTTAGCAATCCAAACACGCTGAAGCTCTCCGCCGCTAAGCTCATTCATCTTACGCATAAAGAGCTCCTTCAAGTCAAGAGACCTGATTAGCTGCACCTCATACTTGTTGATGGCTTCCTGAATAAAAGTCATAACTAATTCATCCTTTGATTCAAGGTACTGCGGCTTATAGCTAATCCTTAAGCCAGCCAGCTCATGACCCTTGATATCACCTGCCAGTATCCTGACAAAAGTCGTCTTTCCAATGCCATTCTCCCCAAGTATTCCTATGATGTCATTCCTGTAGATTTTCCCAGTGCCTGCTTCCAGCTCAAAGCTTCCTAGCTTCTGTTTGAAAGCCTGCCATTCAGTCAGCAAGTGCTGCCTCTTGATATCAATCGGAGGCCTGGCTTCGAACTTGATTGCATGGTCCCTGAACCTGACATTCTCCTCCTTTAGGAACCCTGAAAGATAAGTGTTGATGCCTGCCTTGGCAGCCTTGGGCTGGCTCACCACTCCATAAGCAGCAGGCTTTCCATACATCATGTGGATGAGGTCAGCCATATAGTCAAGTATTATCAGGTCGTGCTCCACAACTATCACGCTTGTTTTCTTATCTGCAAGGCTCCTGATGAACTGGCTGATTTTCAGCCTTTGCTTTACATCAAGATAACTGGTCGGCTCGTCAAAGAAATACACATCAGCTTTCTTTAGAACGCAAGCAGCAATTGCCACTCGCTGCAATTCTCCGCCGCTAATCTTGCTGATATCATGGTCAAGGAATTCTTTGAGCTCAAGGACATCTGCAATCTTATTGAGCTCGCCTTTCTCGTCAACTTTTTTCAGCAAGTCCTTTACTGTGCCCTTGTATTGCTTAGGTATGAGATCGACTTGCTGGGGCTTGTAGCTTAGCTTTACTTTGCCTTTTTTCACTTTTTCAAAAAAGGTCTGGGCCTCGCTGCCCTTGAAATATTCTATCAGCTGGTCGTGGCTTGCTTCTTTTCCTGGAATCCCCAGGTTTGGCTTTTCCACTCCTGCAAGGATCTTTAAGGCAGTGCTCTTTCCAATGCCGTTCTTACCTATGATGCCTACGACCTTGCCAAAGATAGGGGCTGGAAGGCTGTAAAGAGCAAAACCATTCTCAGAATACCTGTGAACAGGCTCTTTGGTCAATGCTTCTGGAAGATTGATTATATCAAGCGCTTCAAATGGGCATTTATTAGGGCATATTCCGCAGCCTATGCAAAGCTCCTCGTTGATGCCTACCTTGGTGTCAGGAGTCTTGATTATGCAGTCCTCGCCCTTGCGATTCACAGGGCAGACCCTGATGCATAGGTAGTTCCCACAAGCTAACGGGTTGCATTTCTCCTTTTTGACTACGCATATCCGCTTCATATATACTGGTGCGCAAATGAATTTTATAAATTTATGCCTCTTAAGGCTGAATATGAATAAATACGAATAATTATATAAACTTCTCTTGGTTATTCTTTTTCATGAATGGCTTCATTATCCACCCGACCTATGTAACTAAGGATGGCAAGGCTTTTGTGCACTTATATGGCCGCTTGGAGAATGGAGAGAGCTTCCTGACCATCAATGAGCTTAAGCCTTATTTCTTCATCAGGAAAGACGACCTGGATGAGGCTTTGAAGATTGAGGAGTTTGACTATGAGGCGACTCATTTCAAGAATTTTGATGATCAAGTTGTGGCCAAAGTATTGTTGAGAATCCCTGCAGAGGTTGCAAAGCTAAGGGACAAGCTTTCTGCCAAGAACATCAAGACCTATGAGGCAGACATCAGGTTTGCTTACAGGTTCATGATTGACAAGTCATTGCAAGGGGCTGTCAACATAGAAGGAAAGCATGAGAAAGGAGAGCTCGTCAATAGAATCTACACTGAGCCAGAGCTCAAGCCAGCTGATTACTTCCCTAAAAACCTCAAGGTCCTCTCTATTGACATTGAGACTGATAAAAGGGCGAAGGAGATTTACTGCATCTCATTATATGCCGACGATTTCAAGAAAGTCATCATCAGGAGCAAGGACAAGCTAAAAAATGCTATCTGCGTAGAGTCTGAGAAAGAATTGATGCTCAAGTTCAAAGAATTAGTGTTAGAGCAGGACCCTGATATAATAACAGGCTGGAATTTCATTGACTTTGACTTGAATATAATCGAAAAGAAGTTCAGGGAGCACAAGCTTGAGTTCAAGCTAGGGAGAGCTGATGAGCTTTGTAAGCTAAGGATTTACAGCAGCTTTTTCCAGGACTCAAAAGCAGACTTTCCAGGCAGGATGGTGCTTGATGGAATACAAGTCTTGAAAAACAATTTTGTGAGCCTAGAGGATTACAAGCTCGCTACAGCAGCCAAGACCTTCCTTGATGATTCCAAGCTATTTGAAGGAGAAGATCGCTGGGAATTGATAGAAGAGTCTTTTAAAAAAGACCAGCAGTTACTAGTTGATTATAATCTTAAGGACGCAGAGCTAGTGATAAGAGTGTTAGAAAAGACCACTGCTCTTGAGCTTTCAATCCAGCGCTCCCTGCTCACAGGCATGCCTCTTGACAGGGTGAGGGCAAGCATTGCAAGCCTTGACTCATTATATCTTAAGGAACTTAGAAAAAAAGGTTATGTGGCTTCAACAGTAGGCCATGAAGAGAGAGATGACCAGGGAAAAGGAGGCTATGTGATGGCCTCAAAGCCCGGGATTTATGATTTTATCATTGTTTGCGACTTCAAGAGCCTGTATCCGAGCATCATTAGGACGTTTAATATTGACCCTTGGAGCTTTGTGGCTGACTGCAAAGGCAAGGGCCTTGTGAAAGTGCCTAGTGGAGCTTGCTTCAAGAACCAGGAAGGAATATTGCCAGACATAATCCAGCGTCTATGGGACCAGAGAGACAAAGCAAGAAAGCAAAAGAACGAGCTTGCAAGGTTCGCAATAAAAATCCTGATGAACTCATTCTACGGGGTGCTGGCCAACCCTACCTGCAGGTTTTATAGCAGGGAAATGGGTAATGGGATAACACTAACGGGCCAGCACATAATCAAACTCACTGCAAAAAAAGTAGAGGAAATGGGTTATGAAGTGATTTATGGAGATACTGACTCAATATTTGTGAATACAAAATTAGCTGATTACAAAGAAGCCCATAAGACAGGAGATGAGATTGCTAAGAAGATTAATGATTTCTTTGAAAAGCACATAAAGGAGGAATATCACCGCACAAATTACATGGAACTGCAATTCGACAAGGTCTACAAAAGGTTTATCATGCCAACTGTCAGGGGCTCTGAGGTGGGGAGCAAGAAGAGATATGCAGGCCTGTTGATTGATTCTGAAGGCAAGGAGAAGATGGACTTTGTAGGACTGGAGTTTGTCAGGAGAGATTGGACTGAGCTTGCCAAGACTTTCCAGCTAGAGCTGCTCAACAGGATATTTCGCAAGCAAGAAGTAGCAGAATACATCAAGCAACTGGTCCAAGAAGTCAGGGAAGGCAAGCATGATGACCTGCTAGTTTACAAGAAAGCCATAAGAAAAGAGATAGAAGATTACACTAAGACTACACCTCCGCATGTCAAGGCAGCAAGGCTTCTAGGCAAAGAGTTGCGAAGCAACATAATAGAATACATCATGACCAAGGAAGGGCCAGAGCCCATCCAAAAATTAAAGCACAAGATAGATTATGAGCACTACATTGAAAAACAGGTAAAGCCAATAGCAGATGCAGTGCTAGGATTCTACGACCAGAGCTTTGATGACATAATCAAAGGCAGCAGCCAAAAGACGCTTTTTGGCTTCTGAGCCTTCATAGGAAAAATTTATAAGCTCGCATTTCTATTTTCGGAATATGAAATTCAAGAACATTGGACAGAAAATCCTGATTTTCTTTGCAGGTTTTCCGGGAGTTGGTAAATCTTACCTGTCAAAGAGACTGTATGATAAGATGCCTGACCCTTCGTTCTTTATTTTCAAGGATAATGAATTTACCACTGAGCTGTTTAGGAGCGGCAAGGAAAAGCGGAACCCTGATTTTTTCAAGCCTCCCTTTGACCATGAAGCATTTGAGACAATCAGATGCAACTGGTTTACGAAATATTACCTTCCAGCCCTTGAGAATCTATTTAATGATTTTGAAGTTATCACAATAGATATTAATTTTGACAGGATAGGCATAAGAAAATTATTCCTTAACTGGTGCAATAAGAACCGCATTAAGCCTATAATCATCGAAATACGAGTGCCTGAGAAAGAGATTAAACAGCGGATGACAAGGGACAGCACACATCCTTCGGCTGCAGAAAGGCCTACTGCGTTGGAGCGCATGAAAGAAGGATGGCAGGAGATTATGGAAAAGCATTATGTCGTTAATAACAGCCAATACAGCCTCGCAGACCCGGTTGAAAAGCTTATTGATATACTGAAGAAAGAAAAACTGATTTGGCATTAGCAAAGCAAAACTTTATATTCTTATAATTTTCTATCAGTTAAATTATGTTTTATGGGTGATATTATGCGCAACTATGATGCAATCGGAGTGCAGGTGCCAAGGATTCTTTTGCCAAAGAAAAACATTGACTTGACCAAATGGGCAGTTGTTGCCTGTGACCAATACACTTCTCAGCCTGATTACTGGAAAAAAGTAGACGAGCTGGTTGGAGCCTCTCCTTCTACCTTTAGGATTATTTACCCAGAGATATACCTGGAAGAGGCTGGCAAGGAAGAGCGCATAAAAAAGATACAGAGCACCATGAAGGAATACCTGAAGAACAGCATATTTGAAGAGCATGAAGCAATCATTTATGTTGAGAGAAGGCTTCATAGCAGCAAGGTGAGGCGAGGAATCATCCTGGCCTTGGATCTTGAAAGGTATGACTATACCAAGGGAAGCGAGAGCCTGATAAGGGCGACCGAAGGCACTATCCTTGAGAGGATTCCTCCCAGGATGAAGATACGGGAGAAAGCCTTGCTAGAGTCACCTCACATCATGATACTCATAGATGACCCTAAAAAGACAGTGATAGAGCCGCTTGACAGCTTCAAGCAGGGCATGCGAAAGCTGTATGATTTTGAGCTCATGATGGGCTCAGGCCACCTGGCTGGCTTTGCTGTTGACTATGCTTCTGAAGCTAAGATCATAGCAGCCTTAAGAAGATTAGCAGACCAGATTGTTTTCAGGAAAAAATATGCCCTGAATGAGGATAATCCTGTTTTGCTGTTTGCCATGGGGGACGGCAACCACTCACTCGCAACAGCCAAGGCTATCTGGGAAAAAAAGAAACAAGGAATAAAAGACAAGGAAGAACTAGCGAAAGATCCTGCTCGTTACGCCTTAGCCGAGGTTGTTAACCTACATGATGAAAGCCTGGTGTTTGAGCCTATTCACAGAGTATTATTTAACCTGAGAGCCAACTTGGTTGATGAGATAAGCAAGCACTATGCTGGTAAGGTCAGCTATAAGAAATGCTCAGGATTTGAAGAGATGAAGAGACTGGTCAAGGAAAGCAGCGCAAAGCTTCACCGGATTGGCTATATTAATGGCATAGAAATGGGCTTGATTGAGGTCAAGGAGCCTAGCCATAGCTTGGCTGTCAACACACTCCAGATTTTTCTTGATGTTTTCATGGTGAGCAAGCTTGCAGAAAAGATTGATTATGTGCATGGAGATGATATTGTGCGGGTGTTGGGCTCGCAAAAGGGCAATGTCGGGTTATACCTTCCTGCTATGAGAAAGGACGAGCTCTTCAAGGCAGTCATATTGAACGGAGTGGTCCCCAGGAAGACTTTCAGCATGGGAGAGGCTGATGAGAAAAGGTTTTACATGGAGGCTAGGAAAATAAAATAGAAACTAGTAATATGCTTTTTTTCAAGCCCTCTTTATGAACCCTGGCTCTGGCTCCATTATCATGTGGTCTTCTTTGAGCATTATAAGGACTCTTTCAATTTCTGACTCGCTCATGCCCTCGAGCTGGGCCTCGATAAGGACTGCTTCTTTATGGACTTTCCTGTTCCTGTCAGTCACCATGTTGTTGATGATGCTCATGAGCTTTATCTTGCTGTCTGTTTCGCTCTCATTAGCTACTGCGCGAAGGGCCATTCTCTGTCTTCGCATCAACTCCTCGAATTCTTCTTCGTCCATTTTTTTCCTTTAGGTCGTTTTTTGGTTTGTTAACTAGTTGGAGAATATTACGCTCCACCCCCTATCTATCAGAAGCATTTTTTAGTATAAATAGTTTTCGCTATTAAGATAGTAATATGTATATCTGACTCAAAACATTTAAAAACTCAATCCTGATCACACAAAATAGAGTTTGGGGGAGAATTTGGAATTTTTAACTCTTAGCGAGAATGGTGACTCAAGGATTTATCATTTCATCAGAATAGACGATAAGAATCAGCTCGTAGTTCACAGGCAGCTGGAGAACCGCAACGGCAGGATATTCATGCGAGCTAAGCGTCGTTCTTTGCAAACCTTATCCTGATGGGCGACTTGAATGTTCTTACTTTCTCGCCAACTTTTTGGATGACATTGCTTTCTGATTCAGTTGCTTCAGAATTGTCAAGCATCTGGCTTAGCTTGCCTAGTGCTTCTTCTTCACGGTAATTGTTCATGAGCTTCAGGACATGATCAAGCTCTTTTATTGCGCCATACATCTGGTGCTGCTTTTCCAGCTCAATGATATCCTTCTTGTTCTTCAGAGTGTAAATCAGGTTTTCTTTCCTGTTCTCAAGCTCTTTTTTCAGCTCCCACATTTATTCCACCACTCTTTTATTTTCCTTCTTTATCTTGTTCAAAAAGTACTCGAGGCAGTCCATTGCGCAAAAGCTGGCTTTTTTCCTGAGCCCCTTGGGCCCGAAAACCAAAGTGAAATTCTCTTCCTCAATAGGTGCCTGGCACACAGGGCATACCTTGTTGAAATCCTTCTCCTTCTTTTCTTGGAGTTTCTTGTTTATTAATCTTTCTATGTTGCCAGCTTCAAGATCTTTTTTAATAAGATTTAGATTCTCTTCATCCAGATTTGCTATGAGGTTGGCTAGCCTGTTCATGCTTTTCTTGCCTATATTCTCTCTTTTAATTCCTTAAGGTTATCTTTCTTGTCAACCAGAGCCTTGCTGTTCTTTACCAGATTGACAAAATACTCATCTTTCTGCTCAACCCCTTCTTCCAACTCTTTCTTATTGTGGCTCCAGCTTATAATTTTTTTGGTTTTGCCATCCAGCCCATTCACGTGGAAGTTGCTGTAATTTTCCCTGAAGTCATGCAGCTGCTGCTCTGTTATTATGAAAAGCTCAATTTCCTTTTCATTTGACTGCAGGAAAGCTATGGTGTCAGCTTTCTTAAGGATCTCAGATTCGCATACATACTTCACAATTGGATACGTGTCTTCCTCACGGAGGGTGAAGAAAGCATTAAGCATGAACTTGGAAAATAAATCCGCCTCTTTTAGCTTTATGACGTTCTTTTCTGCCAGGCCTGGCTTGAGAAGCCAAAAGGCAAAGATTTCCTGGTTCAATGCATAAGGGGTTTTGGGTTTACCAGGCCTTTTCTGCTTCTCAGGTTTTTCCTGCTTGAGCTTTTTGACTAGTTCATAAGCTTCTAAGACTACCAGCTGCTGTGTGATGTTAGCTACGCTTTGATTGATCTTCCTGGCTATCTCAACCGCTGACTTGCTGCCTTTGGCTAGCTCTTTGAGTATGCTCCATCTGCTCTTGCTTAGCAGGCTTTCTTGTTCCATAACAGCTTCTTTTGATTCACCTCCTTATAAACTTTTCTAATATTAAATTGATAAATAAGTTAATTATTATTTAAACAATTACTATCATATCAAACTGGCACGTATAGACAACATTTATAAACAGAAACTAACAATCTATTAATCAAGATGGACTTGGGTTGGGTTAGTGAATTTTTTTTATGTATTTTTAATATAAATAAAGCTTTGTCTTGATAAAAAAACAAGGGCCTGATAAAGCTATGCCCGGTCATCAGATTCAAATAAAATGATGTGCCGCAGATTAATGCACAGGGCGTTAATGAAATAGATATGAATTAAATTCAGCATTCAGAATAAATCCGGAATAAATCATTAATATTGTGTTGATGAAACACAAATGATTAAATTAACCATTTGATTAATGGAAATAATTAATTCAGAATAAATTATTTTAATCAATTTTAATCATGATTATTTGAGAGCAAATTAGCCAAAATCCCGAATAAAATACAGTGGAATGGGGGATGAAGAATTAAATTAATAATTAAAAATATGAGCGCTATTTGAATTTAGAAAATGAAAATAAAATTAAATAAATTCAGCCAAAAAATATTAAAATAAAATTAAAGAAATAAATTGTTGTGCTTAAAATAACGGGCCTGGTTAAGATTTATTTTTTTATTCAATATCCCTTGCTGAGGCTTAAAATATTTTGTGAAGATTGAATGAAAGATTAAACATTTAAGAAAAAATAAATGAAATAAAATTATTTTTTATGGCATGGATTCAGCTTATAAAAAAAGCTTATAACACATTATTTTTTTAAGTATTTCCGTGGGAAAAGTGGGTGAGTAAAACAATATGAAAGTATTAATGTTGGGGTGGGAACTGCCGCCTTTTTTTGCGGGCGGAGTAGGAATGGTCTGTTATAACCTGACCAAGGCATTATGTGAGCAAGGCATAGAAGTCACCTATGTCATGCCCTTTGGCCCTAGGATGATACGCAGTGACTACATGAAAATCCTTGTAGCAGACCACCTATTCCCCAGGCTAAGGTTCCAGCTCAAGGAAGTAGACACCTTCCTAGGAGCCTATGGCACTCCAGAAAGCTATAACGAAGAGCTAAAGACCTACCTGGCAGGCCTGACCCCATCAGATAGGGCTAAAGCCCTTTACGGGCCTAATGTGTTCCAGGAAGCCTTCCTATTTGCCCTTAAAGTGAAGAAGATAGCCATGCTAGAGGAGTTTGATGTAATCCATGCTCATGACCACTGGACCTTCCCAGCAGCTGTGGTAGCTAAGAAAGCCACAGGCAAGCCCTTGGTTGTGCATGTCCACATAACAGAGTTTGACAAGTCAGGAGGCTTAAGCGTCAACCAGAAAGTCTATGATATGGAAAGGGAAGGCATGCACGCAGCAGACCTGGTGATAGTGGTCAGCAACTTCATCAAGCAGAGGATTATGAATGATTATGGTGTGCCCGAGTGGAAGATAAGGTTGGTTCACAATGCTGCTGAGCCTGTCCAGGATGTTTACCATGATGCTAGCAAGATTAAGGAGAGTGACAAGATCGTATTGTTCATAGGAAGAATCACCTTGCAGAAAGGGCCTGATTATTTTGTAGAGGCTGCTAGGAAAGTGCTTGAGAAAGACCAGGATGTGAAGTTCATAATGGCAGGAAGCGGGGATATGCTTCCAAGGATGATAGAGAGAACCGCAGAGCTGGGCATGGCTGATAGGTTCATCTTCCCAGGATTTGTGAGCAGGGAAGAGGTTGCCAAGCTCAACAAGATAGCTGATGTGTTTGTCATGCCATCAGTTTCAGAGCCTTTCGGAATAGTGCCCCTTGAAGCCATGGCCCAGGAGACTCCCGCAATCATTTCCAAGCAGTCAGGAGTCTCAGAAGTGCTTGAGCATGTGCTCAAGGTGGACTTCTGGGATATTAATGACATGGCTAGCAAGATATTGGCAGTGCTCCATTACAGCTCTTTGAATAATGAACTAAAGCAGCACGGAGCGATTGAAGTCAGGAATATGACATGGGACAAGCCAGCTGCCCAGTGCATCAATATTTATGGCGAGTTGCTAAGGATAAAAAGAGGAGGCTAAAGATAACAGTATAACATAAGAGGTGAAGAAAGTAACGAGGTAAAAAAACATGGTTAGTGTTTGTTTTTATTTTCAGGTGCACCAGCCTTTCAGGCTGAAGAAGTACAGCGTTTTTGACATAGGCAACAATTCAGACTATTTTGACGAGGCTAAGAATCGCCAGATAATAGAGAAAGTTGCAAAGAAGTGCTACTTGCCGACCAACAAGTTATTGCTTGGCCTGATAAAGAAGCACAATGGCAAGTTCAAGGTCAGCTTCTCAATCTCAGGCGTCGCCCTGGACCAGTTCCAGAAATATGCGCCAGAAGTGCTGCACTCCTTCAAAGAGCTTGCAAAAACAGGATGCGTGGAGTTCCTTAACGAAACATACTACCATTCACTCTCTTACTTGTTTGATAAGGATGAATTTAAGGATCAGGTATTGCGGCACAGGGAAAAGATAAAAGACCTGTTTGGCCAGGAAGCCAAAGCTTTCAGGAACACCGAGCTCATCTTCAATAATGAGCTGGCGAACTATGTCCAAGGGCTAGGCTACGAGACCATACTTGCAGAAGGAGCAGACCACATCCTCGGTTGGAGAAGCCCTAACTTTGTCTACACGCCAAAGACTGCTGAGAAAATGAAGCTCCTGTTGAAAAACTACAAGCTGAGCGATGATGTCGCTTTCAGGTTCAGTAACAAAGGATGGAATGAATATCCCTTGACTGTTGAGAAATACGCTAAATGGATTTCCGCTAACAATGGCAATGGCTATGTCGTGAACCTTTTCATGGACTACGAGACCTTTGGTGAGCACCAGTGGGAAGACACAGGCATATTCAAGTTCATGGAGCACCTGCCAGGAGAAATTTTGAAGCACCCAGATAACAGCTTTGTCACAGTGAGTGAAGCTTCAGAAAAGTATGTTCCTGTTGCTGAGATGGACATACACCATTTCATGTCATGGGCGGACGTTGAGCGAGACTTAAGCGCCTGGCTAGGGAATCAGCTCCAGAACTCTGCTGCTAGTGAGCTCTACAAGGTAGGAAAGCTGGTGAAGCAGACAGGAGATGCAAAACTCATAGACGATTGGAGAAAGCTGACAACCAGCGACCATTTCTACTACATGTGCATAAAATGGTTCTCTGACGGTGATGTGCACAAATACTTCAATCCTTATGACACGCCGTATGAAGGCTTCATCACCTTCATGAATGTGCTTAATGACATTGTTATACGAGTGAAGGAGTTCAACAAGAAGAAGATGGTGAACCTGGCCCAGAAAGGGACAGAACCATATTCACAGCAGGGCGCAGTATTATTTAAGCGGAACTTCATAAGTGAGCACCCAAGCGATAGCATTGCTAGCCTACGCCTTGAATATGAGAATGCTAATCCGAATGTAGAGATTGTCGTAAAGAAAGGATAAAATCAAAAAACGATAAAAAATCATAAAAAATGAGGTGAGAGTACAGAGATGTCCAGAACGAGAAAGATTCAAAAGGCGAAAGGAAAAAGAGGAAGGCCACCTAAGAATAAGGGCGCTGTGAGCGCAGTGACTGGCACTTTAGCTAGTGCTTCAACAAGCCAACTAATGCCGGATGCACAGGCGGGCATACAGCCTGTGTTGCCCAGGCCATGTGCATTAAGAGATGCGCCGCAGGAGAACTATTTCATCCTGTGCAATGGCAAGCCTGTCAAGAACATGAAAGAGCTGGCAGACATCCTAGAGGAGTTAGAAGACCATGTCTTTAATTACCACGTAAGCCCTAATAAAAATGATTTTGCCACGTGGATTAAAGATGTCTTCAAGGACTTGGAGCTGGCAGAGAAGTTGGCAGGAGTGAAAGACAAGCAGCATATGCAGCTAGTGATTTACAAGCACATAACGCATAAGCTGTGGTAAATTTTTTTGGGTTCAGCATTCAGCTGAATAACAAGATAACGATTAAAGCTTAAAAAAAGAGGTGGTTAATTTGGCAATAGAAAATCAGACTGATTTTCAGGATACAAACGATATTCCGCATGAGAAATGGTTCTTTTTTGCGCACGGCAGAAAGGCCAAGGACATAGAGGGGCTAAAAAAAGTCCTTGAAAAGATAGATGATATTGAATTCAATCATCATGTCAATGACCAGCGCAATGACTTTGCCAACTGGGTAGAAGGCGTCTTTCAAGAGCAAGAGCTTGCCAGCAAGCTGAGGAAGGCTTACAACAAGGAAGACATGCATGATGTGGTTGATGAATTCCTCAAGGCAAAGCAGCCTGAAGAGGAGCCAGCCCTGGTCAAGTCATTCACACCAGCTCCTCGCCAGCATAAGGCAAAAGTGAAACAGGAGACTCAAACTCCTTTGGAGCAAGAAAAAGTCCTTCCTGCCTTTGAAGAGCACGACTATCTCACATTTGATGATAAGCTTGCTCCAAAGATTGAAGAAATCACGAAAAAGCAAGAGAAGCTAGATTTTGAGATAAAAGAAGATATCAAAGCAAAAGCAGAGCCAAAGGAAGACTACCCTGAACTGCCAGTCATAAAGCCAATAGATGACTTGGATGAGCCTTTGCCGTTTGAAAAGGCTGAGGGAGAAGGGAAGGAAAAGCTTGTGGCGGATGAGAAAGACTTGACAGAGAAGGATTTGAAAAAAATCGTGCTGAATGCAAAGCATGCACTAGCAGACGAAGAACGGGACAGGCACATTATCATGAAGCACGAGACAGACTGGCATCACAAGTTTGTTGTCAAGGAGTTCATCTATGGGTTTGTCCTGGGATTGATATTCGGGATGATGATGCTAGGAATAATAGTCAGACTGGGAGCATAATGAGGATAGAACCAAGGGGGCAGAATGAATGATAAAACCAGCAGCAGATTATATTTTTGAAGTTTCATGGGAAGTATGCAACAAGGCAGGTGGGATTAACACTGTGCTCAAGACCAAGGCGCCCTATATGGTTGAGTACTACCCGAACTACTTCTTGATAGGGCCTTATTTCAAGGAAAATACGGACATTGAGCTCCGCCAAGAAGTAGTGCCAGATTTCTTGAAACTGATATTCCTTGAGCTGGAAAGCCAAGGCATAATCTGCCATTATGGCAGATGGGAGATAAGAGGAGAGCCAAGGGTGATACTTATAGAATTCCAGAACTTCATGTCGCAAAAAGACTATGTGAAGACTAAGCTATGGAATGGGTTCAAAGTCGACTCACTTTTCAGCGCCTATGATTTTGAAGAGCCAGTTGTGTGGAGCTGGTGCGCTGGTATGCTGCTGGAAAAAATTAGCGCCCTGCTAAGCCAGATGAAAATCATATGTCATTTCCATGAGTGGCTCAGCGGAGCAGCCTTGCTCTACCTCAAGTACAACGATGCGAATGTAAAGACTGTTTTCACCACCCACGCCACCATGCTTGGCAGAACCCTTGCTGGAAACGGCTTTGACCTCTACAACAATCTTGGGAAATTTGACCCTATGCAAAAAGCCAAGGAATTCAACATCCTCCCAAAGCATACCATGGAAGTGGCTTGCGCCCAGAGGACAGACATCTTCACGACAGTGAGCGAGATAACAAGCATCGAGGCAGAAAAGATACTTGGAAGAAGAGCAGAGGTGCTGCTGCTCAACGGTATAGATGTGGAAAAATTCCCTACCATAGAGGAGACATCGATAAAGCACGTCACATGCAAAGGCATTCTCAAGGAATTCCTCACCTATCATTTCTTCCCTTACTACACTTTTGACTTGAAAGAGACCATCATATTCTTCTTTGCGAGCAGGTATGAGTTCTCTAACAAAGGCATGGACATACTCATCAAGGCGCTCCAAATCCTTAATGATAAGCTGAAAAAAGAGGGAAGCAAGAAGACTATCACCGTGTTCTTCTGGGTGCCTATGAAGACCTTTGGAGTCAAGGTCGAGCTGCTTGAGAACAAGAACTATTACAAGCATATAAGAAGCCTTGTGGACACCAAGTCAAACCAGATATTGCAGCAGATAGTCACTGACTTCATCTCCAGGAACCTGAGCGCAGATGAAAGCTTCTTTGAAAAGGATTTCATGAGAGAGCTAAGGACTAACATCATCTCTTTCCAAAGGTCAGGCAATCCCTCAATCCTCACCCACAACATTGAGAATGAGGACTGCAATCCTCTGGTGAAAGGCTTGCTTACTGAGGGACTGGATAACAAGCCTGATGATAGGGTCAAAGTATTAGTCTATCCAGTTTATTTGAACGGTAACGATGGCCTTTTGAACCTTTCATCATATGATGCGATGGCAGGATGCCACCTGGGATTATTCCCATCCTACTATGAACCATGGGGTTACACTCCGCTAGAGGCTGCAGCCATGGGAATAGCTTCCCTCACAAGCGACCTTGCAGGCTTTGGAAGGTTCATAGAGAACAAGCTGCTAAAAGAGCACTCAGGAATCTACATCTTGAAAAGATTCGGCAGGACAAACGAGCAGCAGATAAATGACCTTGCAGACATACTTTACAAGTACTCAATGTTTGACCATGCAGAGAGGGTGCAGAACAAGATAAATGCAAAATACCTCTCTAACCTTGCAGACTGGAAGCACTTTGTCAAGTTCTACATTGTCGCGCACAACAGGGCGCTGGAGAAGTAGAGCCAAATAGGATCGAGATAGCAGGTTACTGGCAAAAGCTATTTGATAGTTATATCTCTTTTAATCATATTGACAATCTCTGGAAACTTCGATATATCAAAATGCCCATTTTTACTTTTATAGATTATGATTTTTGCTTTTTTGAGTTTATGTGCATATTTTTTCGCATGGGCGACCGGGACGATATCATCATCTTTTGAAAACAATAATTTGAGATTCGGTGAATTTTTCTCCATCATTGAAAGATCAGATTTGAGATTAAAACCACCAACTAAGTCTTCATTACGTAAAGAACCGTCAAAAGGTGGGCAAATTAGATATGTTGATAGTATCTTTTTTGGGAATTTATTTTCTGAAAGGTATTTTGCAAGAAAAACTCCTCCTAGTGATGCTCCGATCAGGATTACATTATTGCGGAGGTATGAAAAATATCTTTCAAAATGGATTTTCCATTCATTGTACTTTGCATTTTCAGGAGTTGGCATGCGAGGCTTTATGATTTGAAAGCTCTTGCCTAATCTTCTTTTAAGGTAGTCATCAGCCCAGCTAGACTTCTTTTCAACTGATATTTTCCTGTTTTTAAGGTAATGCAGGTAATCTTTCTTATTCTTAAAAGTCATCCCGCCATGTATTATGAATAATTGTATCTTATTTTTTTGCATGCCCTATGTGAGTTAACTAAGGTTTATTAATTTATCTTTTTAAAAGAATAAAGCATTTCAGAAATAGCCCTTAACCTTATCAAAGACCTTGTAAGGGTCAGTCTCTATCACCTTGCTACCTGAGAACATCTCTACGCCGCCGATGTCTGAGGTCTTGTTGCTAAGCGAGCCCCTGCTCACAATCCTCGCTATCAGAGGGAAGCCTTTCCAGCTCTCTTCCCTTTCGCTCTTCTCCATTGGGGGCATTATCACTCCGAGGTTGAAGCTGTTTACTCCCAGCTCCCTTATCAGGCAGATGGCTGTGTTATAGATAGCCCTTACGCAATTCTTGTCGAGCTTCTCAGATATTATGGTTATCTCCTTATCTTTTTTTGGAGTGATGCTAGCTAACACGAGCAAGCCTTTCCTTTTAAGCCCAAGCCCAATCATCTCATGGGCTTTGTATAAGTCAAGGAAATAATCGCTCTTATATTTATCAGCATACTCTTTCCTTACCTTGTTGTAAAGCTCTGCCTCTGCATAATGCATTCCTTCTCCAAGCACTAGCTGCATGTGGCCGTGGATTATGCTAGCTCCTGCTTTCCAAAGGCAGTTCCATAGCAAGAAAGGATAATTGGCTTTCTTATTAGCCTTATGAGCCTTGTCAAGCCATTTCAAGGCTATCTTGAAGTAATCTTGGAGCTCTTTTTCTGTGAATTGCAAAGGGTTGCTTTTCTTGAATACCACAAGCCCGTGCAATCCATCGTACTTGGCAACATTGCTTGCGCTTATGCAATACTTCCCCTTAATCCTTCCAAAGGTATCTGCTGGCGTACCAGTGAGAGGGTTGGAGAAATGGTCGCTTGTGTTATCATTGATAGTCTTGAGGGCGTCATCGTCAGTCTTGGCCTCAATAGGCCTACTGGCCCTTAGCTCATTGAACAATGCCATCTCAAAAGTAAGCTTGTTGAAGACTCTTATGATTCTCTGGCTTTCCACGCTGCTGGTGCTTCCAAAGGATTTCTCAGCCCAGTCTTTCATCTCTTTTGGCAAGGCTAGCTTGCCAATGCTTTCCTGGACTGTGAAGAAGCGGTAAAAAAGTTCTTTATCATCCTCTTTTAGCCCCGCAACCACGCTGGGTAAATCAATAATTGAAGGCATAAGCTATGCTTTGCTGTCTTATTATAAAAAGTTTGCGAAAACCTAGAGCTCGCAAGCAAAAAAGCAAAAACAAACTCAAAAGCAACTCAAAAGCAAAATAATTATAAAGCATAAAGCTCGATAATCTAAGGAAAAGAGGATGGATGATAAGACGTTTACAAACGGTAAGCCATTGAGCTATTATACCGGAGCATCTGCTGACACAATACTCAAAGAGCTCAACTCATCCAAGGATGGCTTGTCACAGATTGAGGCAGATAACCGCTTAACCCGGCACGGCCTCAATGTTTTGGCTGAGAAGAAGAAACTAGGCATTTTTCTTGAAGTTCTGGCGCATATCAAAAGCCCCCTCATAGTGATTCTTATTATCGCTGCCTTGGTTGCTGCATATTTTGGTGAAGTTGTAGATGCGCTAATCATTGGGATTATGGTCCTGCTCAGCGTTTGTCTTGATTTCTATCTTGAGCACGATGCAGAGAAGGCTGCAGAGAGGCTGAAGGAGCGCGTAAAAACCAAGGCAACTGTCATCAGGAATGGCCAGAGAAAAGAAATAAAGCTAGAGGAGATATGCGTAGGTGACATAATCGAGCTTAGCGCTGGTTGCCTTGTTCCTGCTGATGCCAGGGTTCTTGAGGCAAACAACCTCTTTGTCAACCAGTCATCCCTCACAGGAGAATCTTTTCCAGTGGAAAAAACATCCCAAGCCATCAATGCTTCTAATCTTTCCTTGACAGACATGCACAACATACTCTTTTTTGGCACTAATGTCATCAGCGGCTCTGCAAAAGCAGTGGTGGTCAAGACTGGAGGCAGCACTGAGTTTGGCAAGATTGCCAAGAGCCTGGTCGCTGCTGGGGTTGAGACTGAGTTTGAGAAAGGCATAAGGAGCTTTGGCTATCTCATCATGAAAGCCATCACTTTTCTTGTGCTGTTCATATTCTTCTTCAACTCGCTGATCAAGGGAAATGTGCTCGAGTCATTTATTTTTGCCATTGCAGTCGCAGTAGGCCTGACCCCTGAGCTGCTGCCTATGATAATGTCTGTCACCATGGCAAAAGGCTCGCTCAAGATGGCTGAGAAAGGAGTGATTGTGAAAAAGCTCTCCTCAATCCCTAATTTCGGCAGCATGGACGTGCTTTGCACTGACAAGACAGGGACCTTGACTGAGGACAAGATCAAGCTGGTCAAGTACACAGATGTTTATGGCGATGAGTCCCATTCGGTCCTTGAATTCACCTACATCAACAGCTTCAACCAGACAGGGATTAAGAACCCGCTTGATGCAGCTGTGATGGAGTTCAAGAACAATCATGTGCATGAAAAAATGCCTCTCTACACAAAAGTTGGCGAGATACCGTTTGATTTCGTGAGAAGGAAGATGAGCGTAGTCGTCTCAAAGTCAAAGAGGCTATACATGATAACCAAAGGAGCGCCTGAAGACGTTTTCAAGTCATGCAAATACTATCAATTGCGTGGCAAGCGCAAAGTCCTGGATGCAAAATCGCTTAAAAAGATAAAGAGCCAATACTACCAGTTCAGCAGGCAAGGCTACAGGGTGCTGGCAGTGGCAATCAAGCAGATGAAGCCTGGAAAAGGATCATTTGACAAGGCAGATGAGTACGACCTAGAGCTTATGGGGTTTGTGTCATTCCTAGACCCGCCTAAGAAAGATATCTTAGAAGTAGTCAAGGCCCTTGAGAGCACAGGGATTGAGATAAAGGTGATAACAGGGGATAATGAGCTGGTCACAAAAAAGATATGCGATGAGATAGGGCTCAAGGTCAAGGGCGTGCTGCTTGGCCAGGAAATAAGCCAGATGGATGATGATGCGCTGAAAATAAGAGTGGAGAACACCACCATCTTTGCGAGGTTTTCGCCAGACCAGAAAAACAGGGTCATACGCGCCCTGAGGAAAAACAACCATATAGTTGGCTATCTTGGTGATGGCATCAATGATGCCCCTTCACTCAAAAACTCTGACATCGGCATATCTGTTGATGGCGCTGTTGATGTTGCAAAGGAATCTGCAGATATAATCCTGACCCAAAAGAGCCTTGAAGTGCTTAAACAGGGAGTTTTAGAGGGAAGGAGGACTTTTGGCAACACCATGAAATACATCATGATGGGGCTTAGCTCTAACTTCGGCAATATGTTCTCTATTGCTCCTGCAGTATTGTTCCTGCCATTCCTTCCTATGCTGCCCATCCAGATACTGCTCAACAACTTCATATATGACTTTTCCCAGATAACCATACCTTCAGATAATGTTGACGAGGATTTCATCCAGAAGCCCAAGAGGTGGAACATGAAGTTCATCAAGATGTTCATGATACTGCTTGGACCCATAAGCTCTATTTTTGACATATTGACATTCCTCATGCTCTTCTTGGTATTCAAGGTCCCTGCTGCCATGTTCCAGACAGGGTGGTTTATTGAATCGATAGCTACGCAGACACTAGTCATCCACGTCATAAGGACCAAGAAAAAGCCATTTATTGAGAGCACTGCAAACCCAAAGCTATTGTTCAGCAGTGTTTTTGCAGTTGCTGTGGCGTGGATTATCCCTTTCACTCCTATAGGAACATTTTTCAAGTTCCAGCCATTGCCATGGTACATCATGCTGGCCATAGTTGGCTTGGTTGCTGTTTATTTGCTATTAGTGGAGATGGCAAAGCGCTTGTTCTATAAGAAATACGATTTTTAATGCGCCTTTAATCCTCTTCAGTGCCTGTTTATCATAACTTTTATAAATCTCTTTAGAGTATGGATTTGCATATCATATACTATGAGAAGGTGATTACCATGCAGGTCATTATTCCGCTAGCAGGGGAAGGCACAAGGATGAGGCCTCATACCCATACTAAGCCCAAGCCCCTGATTGAGTTCGCAGGAAAATCCTGCCTGAGCCACATCCTGGATGAGCTCAAGCTTTTCAATGATGAGCAGAAAAAATTGCTTAGTGAGAAGAAAGCTGATAAGAACAAGATTGAGACGATTTCTGAAGTGATATTCATCACAGGCAAGCTAAAGGAGAAGATTGAGGAGTTTGTAAAGAAAAACTATGATTTCAAGTCCAGGTTCATTGAGCAAAAAGTCAAGGATGGAAGTGCTGGAGCTATTAAGCTTGCAGAACCATATGTCCATGAGCCAGTCATAATAGTGTATGTTGACACCTTGTTTGAGGCAGACCTAAGCCTTATCAACCAATTGAAAAATAATGAAGGCGGGATAATCTGGGTGAAAGAAGTCGAGGATTACCAGCGCTTCGGGGTTTGCGTGCTTGACAACAAAGGTTATATCAAGAAGATAATTGAGAAGCCAAAAGAGCCCATTTCAAAGCTTGCGAATATTGGTTTGTATTATATCAAGGATTCCAAGCTCATGTTCAAGGGAATCAAGCATCTATATGACAAGAAAATCACTCTCAAGGGCGAATACTATCTTGTGGATGCCCTAAGCTTCATGATGGATAAAGGCACTAATTTCATCTGCCCATCAATCGAAGGATGGTATGATGCTGGCAAGCCAGAGACCTTGCTCGAATCACACAGAGCCTTGCTCAAGAAGAATAATCGCTTGATAGACACGATTAACAGCGTAATCATCCCTCCAGTCCACCTGGCAGACGGGGTCAAGATAAAAGACTCAGTCGTTGGGCCTTATGTAAGCATCTCCAAAGGGGCAGAGATCACCAACAGCATACTGAGGGATTGCATCATCGGAGAGAATGCAAAAATATCCAATATACTTTTGGAGAACTCAATAATCGGGGCAGAAACAGTTGTTGATGATAATTTCAAGCACCTGAACATAGGAGATCATTGTGAGATAAGCTTTGCAGATAAAAAGAAAGAAGAGCAATAGCATTATAGCCTAAAAAAGCAGATAACTCTGTGAAAAAAGGGGGAGCGTTCTTGCACATAATACATTCTTTCAAGGAGAAGAGGATGGATGAGCATACCCGCAGTGATTGCGCTTTTCTCATGACTAACAAGAAAGGCAACTATCTTTCGCTTGGAGAAAAGAACTTCACCCATATGCAAGGCCTTCTCTTCCTTGACCATGAGGCTTGGGAGCTTTACAAGACCATCGAGGACATTCGGCTTTCTGGCGAGACAGCGGGCGAAATGGTTTCTATCAAGAACAATTTCTTCAATTGCCAAAGGACTTACAAGGGCGGGGCTGAGGAAAGCTTTAACCTGTTTAACAATTCAATGATTTATTCTGTTAAGGACCACACCGGCGAAATAATCCTTGAGCTGGATTTTCGTGGCATGTTTGAGAAGCCTGAATGGGGCAGGATTTATTCCATAACTAGCGAGGGAGAAAGCATAATCATAAGATATGATAAGTATTCTGATGCTTCATGCTCTCGCCTTGAAAAGACTCGCTTCATGGTTATCAGGGGGGCTAAAGAGCACAGATTGATAAATGAGTGGGCGAAAAAAGAGTATGCCTATGACCAGAGAAGAGGTTCATCATCAGAATTCCATATCTATAAGTCGATTGGGATAAGCACTATTCCAGGCCAGAGCCTTAAGCTAGTATTCTCCTATGCAGATTCAAAAGAAAAAGCAGCTGAGCATGCCCAGACAGTTTATGAGAACTCTGAATACATAATCAACTCGCTCAAAAAGTATTGCGAGCACACCTTCATAAGCCAGGATATAGCAATGAACTCAGCCATGAAAGCTCTTGACGAGCTGCTCATAAGCATTGACAGGAATGAAAGAAAAGTAGGCATAATCGCAGGCCTGCCTTGGTTTTACCAGGTCTGGGCCAGGGATGAGCTCATAAGCTTACAGGCCCTTATCCTGCAGGAAAAATATTTCCTAGCTAAAAACATCCTTTTCAAGTACCTGAAATCCATTAATGAAGAATGCTTTATCCCGAGCAGGTTTCCAGGGAACCAGTCAGATGTCAAGAGCATTGACAGTGTTGGTTGGCTATTCTTCAGGTTCAAGGGCTTCATTGATGCTCTTGTTTCAAGGAAGATTGTCAGCGAGCACTTATCTTTGTCTGAGCTTATTACTATCAAGCGAGCCCTAGAGATTGTAATCCATGGGTTTTTACACCACCACCTGCAGAACGGTTTGATTGTGAATAATGAGCAGGAGACCTGGATGGATACCAAGCCTGCGAGCAGGAAGGGGGCGTGCATAGAGATACAGGCATTGTTCTTGTCTATGCTCAGCCTGCACAGCCAGCTAGCAGCCATGACCAGGACCAAGCCCTTGTTCAAGTCTTTTGAAAAAGACTTCAAATCATTGGTGCGCAAAGAATTCTTTATCTACGGAGCATTAAGAGACAGTGTTCATGGAAGCTCCTCTGAGAAAGCCATCATCATCAGGCCGAATATTTTCCTGGCTTATTACATCTGGCCTGAATTATTGCTGAAAAAAGAATGGAAACAGGTCTTTGATAGCACTCTAAAAGAGCTCTGGCTTGACTGGGGAGGGCTCACCACACTCAACCATACCAACCTAAGATTCAAGTCAGAATACACAGGAGAGAATGATGCCAGCTACCACAATGGCGACTCCTGGTATTATGTCAATAATTATGCAGCCATTGCAATGAGCAGGCTTGACAAGGATTATTATGCAAAATACATCAACAGGATTGCTCATGCCAGCAAGGAAGAAATGCTCTTCTCCGGATTCATAGGCTGCTCTGCAGAGCTAAGCAGTGCAAAGCAGATGCGAAGCGAAGGCTGCCTAAGCCAGGCATGGAGCGCTGCAAGTCTTATTGAGCTTTTGTACGAGATGTGACGCTATCTTGGCCAATAGGTAGCTTTATCATGTGCTCTGTGACTGTGCTTAAGAGCAGCTTGGTTTCTGTCCTCTCGACAAAATCATAGGTCTGGACTTTCTTGATAAATGCATCAGCGCTTCTTCTATCCTTGAACTTGGCGATGATAGTAGCGTCAAAAGGGCCTGTGTTGTCATAGACAGCAAACACATTAGGGTGTTTGGCTATCTTGTCCTCAACTTCTGAGAGCCTCCCTTTGGCAATGCGCACATCCATGATGATTTGCATGTCATAGCCTATTAATGAGTATTTCACGCCGATGGTATATTTGACAATCACGCCTGCCTTCTCAAGCTTATTTACCCTGTGCATTACAGTAGCCACTGCCACGCCCACTTTACTTGAGAGTTTCCTGTACGAAAGCCTGGCGTCATCAATCAGATTATTGATTATCTTCTTGTCAACATCATCAATCTCAACTGCAGCTTGCTTCATGCTTCCACCCGAACATTTGTTTTGTCATGATATCATTTAACTGTTTATTATCAAACATTTATTTAAATTTTTCTATTTAATAAAACATTTGTATTAATAAAGTTCAAATAATTATTTATATGTATGACAGGCTTCATACCAGTAAGTATCTATCAAGCGTGTGGGAAGAGGTGGGAGCATGAGTATTTTATCTGATAAGACACATGGGTTTGAAAATGCAGAAGAGTTTCTTGAGCTCTTGAAAATGAAAAAGGACATAAGGTTTGTGAGGTTCATGACCGCAGACATGATCGGTGAGAGGGACTGCAACTTCACCATACCTGTCGAAGCTATCAATATTGATTCGCTAAAAAGAGGCTTTGGCTTTGATGCATCATCGCTTTATCCTGAAAGGATCAATGAGAGCGACAAGCTTGCCAAGTTTGATCCGACAACTGCAAGGATATTCCCTGTGGCCTATGAGACCAAGACGCCTGGTTTTGAGAGAAGTTGGCGAGAGGTAATAATCTTTGGGGATGTGGTTGACCCAAAGAACGGGGATTATGTGTACGATTCTAGGACCAAGCTCAAGAAATCACTGGAAAATGCAAAAAAAGCTTCAGGAGCAGACCAGGTTTTCATCGGGCCAGAGCTAGAGTTCTTCCTGTTCAAGGCTGATGCTGAAGGAAGCCCGGTCATTGAAGATGGCAGGCCTGTGCTGGTTGATGATGGAGGCTATTTCAAGAGAGGCAAGCACGGTGAGGTAAGAAAGGAAATCCAGATGTTGCTAAGCGAGATGGGGTATGAGTTCGAGTACGACCACCACGAGGCTGCTCCAAGCCAGCACGAAGTTGATGTGCACTATATGGATGCTCTGAGCATGGCAGACTTCATGCTGCTCTACAGATATGCAGCCAAGAGAGTTGCAAAAGCCCATGGATTATTCGCAAGCTTCATGCCCAAGCCAATGCTAGACTATAATGGCAGTGGAATGCATGTGCACCAATCCTTGTTCAAGGATGGGAAAAACCTGTTTTTTGATAAGAAAGACAAATATGAGCTTTCAGAGACTGCATACCAGTACATGGCGGGATTGATGAAATATGTTCCGGAGATAACAGTGTTCCTTAACCAGTTCGTGAATTCATATAAGAGGTTGGTGCCTGGATTTGAAGCGCCAGTATATATATGCTGGGACCCTCAGAACAGGTCTAACCTGATAAGAAAGCCAGAGTACGAGCCTGGCAATGAGAAAGCCACAAGGCTTGAGCTGAGAAGCCCTGACCCATCAGCTAATCCTTACCTTGCGCTTGCCATGATGATGAGCGCCGGCAGCCAAGGAATTATTGAGCAGCTTCCAAGGCCAAAGCCAAGCGAGCTAGATGTCTATCATCTAAGCCAAGAAGAACGGGATAGAAGAGGGATTATGAGCTTGCCAGGAAGCTTGGAAGAAGCATTAGGGCTAGCAAAGGGTAGCGAGCTGGTCAAAAAGGTTGTAGGCGAACGATTCCTGGATGACTTTGCAAAGATAAAGCAAAGAGAGATAGATGCATACAAAAGAGGCTTGGCATTGCATGGGGAGCCAAACAAGGACGACCCGAAACTATCAAAGTATGAGCTGGAGAAGCTGCTGCCGATACTTTAATACTATAACTTTTTAAACAATCTTTTTCTCTTATTTTATTTATGGGCAAATCTGCTGATTTGAAAACAACTTTGAAAACAACCTGCTTTGAGCGTGCCATCTTCCTTAGCTGGTACTGCAGCAAGGCTGACTGCACCTTCTGCTACATGTCTACTCAAAAGGAAAGGATAAACGAGCTGAAGAGCCCGCGCATGGCAAGAAGGAGCTTTGCCTCAATATTTGCAGAAGCCATAATATCCAAGGCTTGCGGCTGGCAAATAGAATTTATCTCAGGAGGTTATGATTCTTTTTCCAGAGAAGAGCTCTTGTTCATAATCAAGACAATTCACGAGATTACTGGCAAGAAGCAATGGCTGAACATTGGCTCCTTGGATGAAGATGAATTGGAAATGTTCAAGCCTCACATAGAAGGAGTTATTGGCACTTTGGAGTGCGCTAATCCTGGGCTGAGGAAAAAATTCTGCCCTTCTAAGCCCATGAGCGAGGTCAATGCCATGTTCTCTGCTTGCGATAAGCTTGGATTGAAAAAAGGTGTGACTCTGATAATTGGGCTAGGAGAAACCTTGGATGATTTTGAAGCCTTGAAAAAGTTCATTGCTGACAATATGATAGCAAGAATCACTTTTTACTCATTGAATCCACAGAAAGGCACTCCTTTCAAGTTTTCTCCGCCAATTGATTATTATGAGAAGTGGATTGCATTGACAAGAAAAGAGTTTCCCGGCCTCTGGATCACTGCAGGAGCCTGGCATGATAAGACAGCTTATTATTCCAGACTGCTGAAAGCAGGCGCAAATAACATCACCAAGTTTCCTGTTCTAAAGCTGTTTGGCTCAAAAAAAGCCAGGGAAGTGGAGGAAGAAGCTAGAGTGGCTGACAGAAGCTTTATAGGAACGCTCACCAAGCTCCCAAAGGTTGACTGGGATAAGGAAGCTGATAAGTTAACCCTTGATGAGGATTTAAAAAACAAGATCAAAACCAAGGTTAGTTCCTATATCAATAAGATGAAAAAGCTTAATCTGAACTAATGCTTGTCCTTCACATAATCTTCGTAAAAGAATCCTCCTATTGCTATGAACAAAGCAGCTATTAACGGCCCTATTATGATTCCTAGAAAGCCAAAAAGCTTAAGCCCGCCTAGGACGCCTATGAGCGCAACAACAGGATGTATCTTGGCTTTTCCTGCGATGATTTTTGGCCTGATGAGGTTATCAATGCCTGACACTATGATGAATCCATAGGCTAAGAGGAAGATTCCCCCTAGTATGTTGCCATTGATGAGCTGTATTATCCCTGCAGGGAGCCACACAAAGCCAGTGCCTGTCATAGGAATGAATGCGAGTATGGTCATGATGAATCCCCAAAAAACCGGGTTGCTGATGCCTACTATGAAGAACCCAAGCCCTCCTAGTATTCCTTGCAATAATGCTATGGATATCTGGCCATAAATCACAGCATGGATAACTCCTTTAATCTCGATTGCCATTTTGTCTTTTCTTTCCTTGGTCAAGGGCAGCAAATCCTTAATTTGGGATGACCAGTTTTTTCCCTCAATAAATCCGTAGTAAATGACAAAGAACATGACAAACAATCCGAGGATTGCATCAGCAATAGAGCCGATTATTCCTGCGGCTGATTTAAGGACAAAATCCTGGATGCCGTTGAGAATCTCATTAACCTTGCTCTTAAGATTAAAGTCAGGTCCCAGTACCTGCATGCAATAGATGTTGATCTTATCAAAATACTGGTTGACTTCTTCAAAAGAGCCCTGGCTAAAAGAACTGACAAAACTCGTGGTCTGTATCATCAATGAGCTGATAAGAATAGAGAAAGGGATGACTATCACAAGCAGTATGAGTATCACTGCAACCATGCTGCTGAGCTTCTTGTTCTTGACTTTCTTGGAGAACCAGGAATAAAAAGGATAGACAGCCACGGTTATTGCCAAGGCAGTAACCAAGTATGTGAAGAAGGGCTTTATCATCAGGATAGCTAGGTATAAAAGAAAGGCAAACACCGCCATAAAAGCATATCTTGAAACCCTATCCCCTTCCAATCATTCACCTCTCAACATTTCCAGAGCTTGTATTGATAGATGCTTATTTAAATCTTTTCGCTGGTTTTAGTGTAGCCCTAGCCAAGCAAGGCTAATATAAGCTACCCTTCAAAGAACCAAGATTCCTCGCCTTGGAAATACTCATCAGGGCTCTTGAGGTAATTAAGCGCGTTGCTGATGAGCGCGTAATGGCCATTCTCCTCTTTTGCCAGGAACTCAAACAGCTTCTTGACATTAGGGTGCTCTGCCTTTTCTGCAGACTTCTTGTAAAAATCATATCCCTTCTGCTCCATGACAATCCCGACCTCATAAGATTTTATGTCGCTCTGGCTAGCAACTGCCTTATCCACGGCAGCCTTTACAGTGTCAGAGAAGAACTCCTTGGCAGCATTGATTGCCTCATCCTCTGTGCCCGAATCAATATCAGGCTCATCGCCGTCATGGATGGACTTGTTGAATGCATTTATGGCATCGATGTGCTTGAGCTCCTCATCAGCTAGGAAAAGGAAGGTCTTCTTTGCAATCTCGCTCTTCATCTTGGCTGCATTATTCAGGTAGAATGACCTGACTTTATGCTCATTGCCAATAGCGAGCTTTAAGGCCTTTACTTCTGATTTAAGATAATCATCTTCTGCCATCAACACCACCTCATATTGAATGTAGTTTAATATAACCGAATAAGCCAGCCCTTTTTATTAAGTTTGCTGTTTTCTTTGCCTACTCATACCTCAAGCTATCGACTGGATGCAGCTTGGATGCCCTTATGGCCGGCAAGAGTCCTGCGCCTGCGCCTACAAGTGAGGCAAAGAGTATGCAGCCGATGATGAGTGTTGCCGGGAATATGGGCTTGAGCGCTGAGAAGCCTGCTGCTGCTGCGTAGCCTGCGCCTGTTGTGGCCACGAGATAGCCGAGTGCCACTCCAGCTATTCCTCCTATCATGCCTATGGCGCCCGATTCTAGGAGGAAGATGAACATTATGTCTGAGTTTCTTGCTCCTACTGCTTTCATCACTCCTATCTCCTTGGTCCTTTCCAGGACCGCTGTGTACATGGTGTTCATTATGTTGACAGAGGCCACCACCACTGAGATTAGAGCTATGAGCACTAGCACTCCGTTGATGATGTTTATTATCGTGCTGAATGTTGCTATTGCGTCCTCGAATGTCTGTACGTAGAAGTCTTCCTTGCCCTCTTCCTGTCCTTTGTTCTTCCTCAGCTTCTCACTCACCCTGTCTGCCACTGCCTTGGTCTTAAGCCCTGGCTCGGTGCTTGCCATTATCATGCTGTACTTGTTCTTTTTCTCAGGATAGAGCTGCTCAAACATCTCGCTTGTGATATACACCTGGGAGTCATCAGAAGGGTTGCCTACTGCGCTGTAAAATCCTATCACATCAAACTTGACATCATCAATCAGTATCTTATCCCCTATTTGCAATCCTTTGCTGAATACTTTGTTGTCAAGCATGTAACTGTAGCCGAGCACTGCTTTATAGGTGTCTCCTTTCTTTAGCTCCTGTCCTTTTTCTATGTGGACGCTCATTCCTTGCATTATGAATTCTAATTTGTCAATGTTAAGCCCTATCATATACGTGTAGGAGTTCTTTTCCCTGGAGGCCACCTTGGTTACCTTGTAGTACATCCCTGATATTTCATCGATGCCATTGATCTTCTCTACAAAATCAACATCATCCTGCGTGAGGGCAAAAGTGTCATCTGTCCCAGGCGCCCCTATGCCTTTTGCCGCTATGATGAGCTTGTTGGTCCCTGACTCTTCTGCCAGGGTATCAACATAATTCTTTATCCCCATGCCAAAGCTCACTAGCGCAAACACAGCAGTTATTCCTATGAGTATTGAAAGTATCGAGAGAAAGCTCCTTCTCTTTCTCTGGTTCAGGTTCTGCAAGGAATATTTTATTTCATCGAGATTGATTATTTTCATCTTTTAGTTTTCATCCTCTCCTTTTTCTTATTTTACCCCTCTCAATGCGTCAACAGGATGGAGCTTGGATGCCCTGATGGCAGGCAGCACCCCAAATAATGTGCCTAGTATGAATGAAAAAGCTAATGAGCCAAATATCAGGCCAAGGCTGACGTTGGCTTGTATGAGCTCTGAGCCCAGAGCAAGGCTTCCTATGAATGCCATGCCATAGGCGAGTGAAAGCCCGATTAGTATGCCGATTATGCCTCCAATCATGCCCAGGAGCCCTGATTCGATGGCAAAGAGCGTGAATATGATGGAGTTCTTTGCGCCGATGGATTTCATTATGCCTATCTCCTTGGTCCTTTCCAGCACTGCTGTGTACATGGTGTTCATGATACCTATCCCGCCTACAAGGAGGGAAATGATAGCGATTATGGTTACAAACAGCTGCACTGCAAACAAAGTGGAGCTCAAGGATTCAAGGGCCTTCTGTGGCGTCTGCACAGTGAAATCCTCTTCGCCTTCCTTCACATCTCTCTCTTTCCTAAGGAGCTTCTCAACATCCGATTGAGTCTGGGCAATCTTGCTAGCATCCTTAACCTTTATGCCCAGGATGTCTACTGTGCCGTCATCTTTCCTTATGCCTTCATTAATCATGACATCATCATTCATCCATACTGCATCGTCAAAGATAAAGCTGCCTTTCTTCTCAATTATTCCTACAACATCAAACTGCTTGCCATTGATGAGCACCTTGTCACCTGCATTGATCGGCCTGTCAAAAGTAGCTCCATAGGTAGAGCCCTTGTGGTAGTTATCTCCTAGGAGAAGCCCTTTGGCGTCCCTGTCAGTGAGCATCCTGCCTTGCTGCATCTTGAGGTTAAGCATTCTCTCAAAAGCCCTGCGGTTCTCTCCACTGACAACAGAAATCACGAACTCAATCTTTTGCCGGTCACGGAACTCAATGGTGGCTGAAGCTATGTACCTATTGAATGCCATATCAACGTTGTTGATGCCTTCAATCTGTTTTGCCAGCTCATCGCTCAAGGGATTAGGAGCTCCTGCCCCTGGCGGGCCTGCAAAGCCAACACTGGCTGCCTGTACGCTGAGGATGTCTGTGCCAAGAAAACCGAACTGGGATGTTATGGCAGTCCTAAGCCCCTCGCCAAGCCCGATGAGCGCCACCACGGCAGATATGCCTATGAATATTCCTATCATGGTAAGATAGGTCCTCATCCTCCTTTTCAAGAGGCTTCTGATAGATAGGCTTACATAATCACGGAACATATTCAAAAAGCAAGGGCTAAAAAGGCCGCTTCCTTGCTTTACTCCTTTTTCTTCTTATTCTTCTTGACTTTCCTGTAGATGACTATTCCTGCAATTGCTAGGATGGCTATTATGACCAAAAGCCCGATGGGCGAGCTCTTGCCGTCAGTCCTTTGCTTAAGCTCTGCTCCTGAGAATAGTGGTAGCTCAAGTGGCATCTGCTGGCTGAAAAGATGGCCGTTAGCATCCCTGTAATCTATCTTGAGCGGCAAGGTTATCTTGTCACCAGCGTCCTTGTCTACCATGAGAGTGTATTCTGCAGTCTCATAGTCATCAGAGTCTAGCTTTCCAATATAGACTTCAGGATTGGACAGGAGCTGATAGTTGCCTCCTTCCAGCAGCTTTATGTCAAGGAATTTGATGTCGCTAAAGCCCTTGTTCACAATCTTTATCTCTACTTTCCCTTTTGCCCCTGCTTGGTATATATCTGTCTTGTCGATGTTGATAGTGACTTCAGGCTCTGATTCTACAAGGAATCCTACAATCCCCTCTTTTATGAAATCAGCCCCTGATGAGTCAGAGTAGGTCAGAGTGTAGGGCACCTTATATACCTTGGATTCTGAATCAGCGTCTGTGAAGATGTCAAAGCTTATCTCTGATGATTGGCCCGGCATGAGCAATTTAAGCGTCTTCTCATTCCCAGAGCCCAGGGGAGTGAATGGCAGCTCTCTGAAAGTCACAGCTGTAGCAGTCGATACTTCTGTAAGTATCTCTAGGTTCAGCTTGATGTCCCTGAGGGTGCTGTCTGCAAGGTTCTCAATCACAAATGAAACTTTGGTCTTAGTACCAGGAACTATGTTTTCAGGCTCTGTCTTTATCTGGTTGATGGCAAGCACTGCTTCTCTTGATTGGATAGAAATGTCATAGTCTCCTGCTTTGATCCAATTGCCATTGTTTATCCTGTACCAGAACTCAATAGGGTTGTCTCCTGTCGCTGCATTGGCATCCACAATGAGCTTCCACTTCTCATTCACACCAACATCACCGGTCTGATAGCCAGTGAGCGTGCCTATGTTTTTTATCTCTTCCTCAGAGCCATAGAATGTGAATGGATAATCAGGCACGAGTTTTATGTCCACGCTCTGGGCTGCTTCGCCGCCTTCATTCTCAATCCTGAACCTTACATCTACTGTGTTGCCTGGGGCTACAGGGTCTGGCTCCTGGTTGATAAGGGTCACTTTTATCTGGGGTAGTGTGGTGGGCTGGGCGCTCACAGTGCCTGCTAATGCGAGCACTATCAATGTCAAAATCACTAATCTATTTAAGCGGTTGGCTTTTTCATTCGTAGTTGTTTTTCTCATTTTTTCACCTTTTTGTGTTTTATTTTATCTTGTTATTTTGTTTTGTTATTTCTTTATTTTGAATATTATCTTGAACGGTTCTTCATTGTCTTTATTATCTTGCCGTCTTTAAGGTACTCAATCCTGTCAGCGTTCTTGGCCACATCCTCATCATGAGTGACCATGATTATGGTCTTGCCTTCTTTCTCATGGAGTTTTTTTAGGAAATCCATGACAGTGCTCCCTGTCTTTGAGTCCAGGTTGCCTGTTGGCTCATCTGCAAGTATGACCTCAGGGTCGTTGCTCAAAGACCTGGCTATGGCCACCCTTTGCTGCTGGCCTCCTGAGAGCTCATTAGGCTTGTGGTCCATCCTGTCATCCAGCTCTACCATCTTGAGAAGCTTCTTTGCTCTTTCCAGACGCTCATCCTTCGGGATTCCCTGGAATATCATGGGCAGCATTATGTTCTCAAGAGCAGACAGCGTCGGTATAAGGTTGAATTGCTGGAATATGAAGCCTATCTTTCGCCCTCTTATCTGGGCCAGGTCTGATTCGCGCAGTTTTGAGATGTCCTTGCCATCAAGCAGGATAACCCCTTTTGAGGGTATGTCAAGGCATCCTATCATGTTCATGGCAGTGCTCTTGCCAGAGCCAGAAGGCCCCATGATTGAGACAAACTCGCCTTTTTGCACTGCCAAATTAAGGCCGCTGAGGGCCACTACCTTGACTTCTCCCATCTGGTAGATCTTCCACGCATCTTTTAGCTCAATGATTGGTTTATCAGTTGTTTTTGCCATGTCATTATCACTTCATCACTTGTTTAGCTCATCTATTTTCTTGATTATTGCCTCAGTCAGCATCTCAAGCTTTATTGCTTGCTTGTAAAGGTTTTCCAGTAGCTTCATTTTCTTTTTATCATCTTCGCTTTTGGCCTTGTTCTTGTGCTTTTCTATTATCGCAGGCAGCTTTTCCTTGATGGTCCTGATGAATGGCTCGTGCTGGGAGATGAAATGCCTCTTGGTGCTTTCGAGGAAGTTCTTTTCCATGTAGACAAATATCTTCTTGCTGCCGGGCCTGCGTGTTTTTTTCAGAAGGCCAGTGTGCTCAAGGAACTTTATCTTGTTGCAGACTGTGGCAAGTGAGTAGCCAGTCCTTTTTGCCAGCTCTTCCATTGGCATTTCTTCAGATTCAAGGTAAAGGTTATAGAATATGGCCTTGCTTGTGTCGTCCATCCCTTCCATGTTCAGCCCGTGCATGAATTGCATGGCTTCCTTGTCAAGCTCGCTCATGGTGCACCCTTACTGGCTTTTAAAATTCTAAATTTCATCATTATAGCTTTCACAATTTTTAGTATTTATTAAAAGTTATAAATGCTCTATTTATAAATTTTATGATTTTGCCCTCCTTTTCCATGAATGGGCAAAAAGTATTTATTTACGGTTATACTATGAGCTTGAAAAGAGGTGATTTAGCTTGACTGACCCTAAGAGAGCACTAGCTGATGTTCCCCAGCCGCACATGGCATTCTGGTTCACTAACGGTACCATAGCCAAGAACATATACGAGCTTGTAAGCTCCATTGAGAGCTGCGACCCAGGAGTTTTCACCTATCATGTCAATACAGAGAAGAATGATATCTACAACTGGATCCTTGATGTCCTAGGGGATGATGTGCTGGCAAAGCGCCTGAAGAAAGAGAAAGACCAGAAGAAATATGCTAAGAAGATAAGGAGAAGGATAAGAGAGCTTGAAAAGACGTGAGCTGGCTCCCGGGTTTTGAGCTCTTAATTGCAGTATTCTTCACAATAACTGCAATCGTAATGCTTAAGCACATAGCAGCTGTCTTGTTCTCCCTGCTCATTGATGAACGAACAGCACTGGTTCAATTCATCTGTTCCTATCTCAATAACATCGCTTTTTAGCAATGCTGGCTCCTCTGCCTTGGTTGAGAAGCCTGTAACCCTGAGAGCCTCTGCCATTTCTGACCTTTGATTACTTACCTCTTTAATCAAGAGAGCATTGGCTAGGAGGCTTAACCCTAGCACGACCATCAAAGCCAAAATCAATTTATTCTCCATCTGAATCACCTTACTGTCTCTTCACCTCTCTTTGCCTAAAAAAGCATAAACAATTAATATATTAACCCAACAAGCACGCCGATAACATCATCAAACCTAACCTTGCCTGGATCTGGCGCAGGGTTATTATCCCCCTTTGTAATGGCATACCATCTCTCTTCATCATTCCCTATCTCGATGATGCGGTGGATGATGTTGGTATCAAATGATTCTGACCTAAAGCCAATGATATCCCCAACCTTGAGCTCACCCTGGTTTTCAGGCTTCATCTCCAAGGCATAAACCCCTTCCCTTATGAAAGGGTACATGGACCTGGAATCAGAAAAGCTGGCAGGAAAAGCCTTGTTGACATAGATGACAATCCTGTCCTGGTAAACCAGTATGTCATCCTTTGCAATCCTGCTGAAAGGGCCAGCCACTAATTCTGTGCTCATGTTAAGCCTTTCCATAAGATACCCTATCACCATCTCCCTATCATTAAGCTTACTCTGAAGCTCATCAATGTATTTCCTTTGCTCAAGGTTTTGGTTTATGAGCTCCTGAATGAACTCCCGGTCAGAAAGCGTGCTGTTTACTTGCTTCTTGTAGTCTGCAAGGCTGATCTTCTGTGATGGCACAATGAAGTAATCAAGCGCAATGCCTATGCATATCAGTATGAGTACAGCCAATAAAACTGATACAACAAGAATCCTTTTCCTGTCCCTGTTATAATTGATCATGCTAAAACGATAGTTATTGCTGATTTATGGCTTATTATATCCTACCCTGATTTTTTTTCTTTTTCCTTATTCTCTTCCTTCTTATCCTCTTCAGGTTGCATCTCGCACTCAATCTCATAAATAAGTTTTTTTAATTCATTAATCCTGTCAGCCACTTTTTTCTCAGATAGCTTGCCAGCCTGGCTGTCATTGATTTCCTTCACAGTCTTGACGTCCTCATTGATGCTGGAAACCATCAAGTCATTCTTCCAGTCGAGCTTGTTCACCTTCAGGGCTTTTATCAAGTCCAACAGCTTATCCATGGACAGCCTCAGGCTGTTCAAGAGGAGCTCTAGCCTGAAAACATCCATTTTCTTGTAAGAGTATTTTTCACTTCTGCTAGGCATTATGAGCTTCTTTATATTGCTGAGCGTGATATCAAGCCCAGAAACCAGGATCCATAAGTCGCGTACCTCTCGCTGCCTTATGCTATTGCTCTCAATCTTCTCGATTACCTTGTTGGCATCTGACCTGAAAAGGTACAAGGCGCTCCTCTGCCTGTCAATCATCTCCTCATAGCTGATGTCATATACTTCCTCAAGGATGATCTCCTGCTTCACTCCGACGAGCTTTGAGATGACCAAGGCCCATATTATAAGTCCAATAACCACCTCTGTAGCTGCAAAAAACTTGCTAATCAAGCCTGTTGGAGCAATATCTCCATACCCGAGTGTCGTGGCGGTGATGAATGAGAAATACACGCTGTTCATGAGTCCATTGGCATTGGGCTCAATCACATCATCCCTGTACATCAAAGAGTTTTCAGCAGTGTAAGAAAGCAAGAAATAGATTCCTGCAAAAATCACTATGACGAGGAGCCAAAGAAGAAAAGTCTGAGAAAAACTGATCATATCCAGGAACTTGACGAGGGTGTTTTTTGGCTTGTCAGCTTTTTGTTTTGGTTTGCCTTCGCTCATGCACCCTGATGCACAAATCAAAGATTTAAATGTTTTGCTATTTGCATACAGCAGCCTTAATCTAGCCTTGCAAGAGCTTGACCAAGGCATTGCCGAACTCTTCAGCAGCTTCAGGCCCACTCGCAGTCACTAATTCGCCATCTACCACTACGCTCTGCTCAACATAGATCGCTCCCCCATCTGTTAGAGCAGCTAGTGATTCCTTGGTCTTGAAGACTGTTGCCTTGAATCCGTTAAGAACGCCTGCTTTGGCAAGAACCATCGGCCCTAGGCAGATGGCTGCAATCTTTTTCCTGCTATTGACAGCAGCTCCTAAAAGCTCAATTACCTCCCTGTGGCTTGCCAGTGGAGGAGCACCGCTTCCACCCACCACCACGAATAGGTCAAAGTCCTCTGCTTCCGCTTCCCCGACTGCAAGGTCAGGCTTGACCACTCCTCCAAGCATCCCTCTTGCCAATGCAGTGTCAATCGAAGCCACATAACACTCATGACCAGCTTTCTCAAGAATAGCCTTGGGCTTGGAAAGCTCCTCATCCCTAAAATTAGACTGAGCAATGATGAAAAGCACTTTTGCACTCATATTTCCGCCTCCTGATGCTTGCTCTGATAATCCTTGTTTTGATTCTTGCTCGTTCTCGGCTACTGACTGATGATTGTTATCTCCGATGGCATTATCAGCATTATTATTTATGCAGCTAACCAAACAACCAGCTGACAACATGACAAGTATTGCTGAAAGCAAAACCCACCATCTCATTAATCTAAGTATGAATTCTATGTATATAAATCTTATCAAAAATAAGATAGGAACAATAGAAAAGCCCCCGAGGGGATTTGAACCCCTGACCTGCGGATGTCCAGCTGTGGTTACAAGTCTCGGCTATAAAACCTTTCGGATTTATATCCGCCGCACCACCACTATGCTACGGAGGCACAGCTTTTCAAGAGAAAGTCTTAATTTATAAAATTTTGTTTTTGATACCCATTATGGCCAGCTTTTTTGTATTCTTAGGATTATGAAACCCGATTTCATTTGCCCATTTTATAACCATTTCAATGCCATTCAAGGCTAAACGATAAAGCCTTTGTTCATTTGGCTTCCTAGGAGCGATTTCACAATAGCTAACGCGAAAACCTTCTTTTATTAGAACTTCTCTGACCCCGCAAACTAAATTTTTTGATATGCTTGAGAAATAAATCCTTGGATAAACTTGATTCTTTCTATTAGGCCGATGCCAAATATACAGCGAGCCATCTGTATCAAAAAGCTCCCTTAAAAAAGCTGACATCAATTTTTTATCAAGATAAATAGATTCCGCGACGCTTATGTTTTCTTTCCTTTCTAAGGGGAGCCCCAGTATTTGATTCTTAAATTCCACAATATTTTTTGAACATAGCCTAAATCCATAAGTGCCTTTAGACCAGTTTCTTGGTTTGGGAGTTTTTCCATAAATCCTTTTGATGAGTGGCAATATTACATCATCTACATATTCTTTATCATCTGTTTCATGGCAAGCAACCGTGTAACAGTATCCGTTGTTTTTATAATAATTCATGCTTCCGTCTCCTACATGAATCCTTGTTTCTTCAGCTAAGTCTTCAGTTATGGTATAATTCACAGTAAGAAATTATAAACTACACATTTGTTTATATACCTCACGCACATTTGTCCAGTGCTAGAACCGCAGTGGGTTCTCGCTAGAATTCTATAAAAGAGAATAAACTAAATAGGGCACCAGGACTCCAATCAGGAGCCCCATGAACACCTCTGCTGGTGTGTGGCCCACTCTTTCTTCGAGCTTTGCATAGCCTTTCTTCTTTGCCATCAGCTGGTTGATTGATTTGGACTGCTCTCCTGTGATCCATCTTACCTTCATAGCGTCATTCATCACTATGAGAGCCATGACAACACTCAAGATAAAGGTATATGAGAGCCCGGTCTCCAGGTACAGGCTTGTGGCTGTAGCAACCACAAAAGCAGTATGGAGTGAAGGCATGCCTCCGTCCCTGAAAAAGTCTTTCCATGCGAGTATCTTGTTTTTTTTCAGGTCTATTATGGCCTTGATTATCTTGGCTATTACCCAGCCCAGCGCAATGCTCAGGATTAGTTTCTGCATCATCTTCTTTTTCAGAGCTCCATGTCATATTTAATTTTTGTGCATTGCCAAATTTTTATGATATTCATCATGGTAATTTTCTGAACCTGGTGCTTATCAGCCCCCATTCAAGGAACAAAAGGAACAGGGTGACCAGGATTAGGCCGTGGCTTAGCTTTACTGGTATGAACCCTTTATTGGCTGCTTTTCTTATCTCCGCATAGGCACTTTTCAGGTCGGCTTCATCAACAGCCTTGTAATAAGAGCCTCCTGTGCTGTTGCTTATCTCAATAAGGGTGTTCTCGTCATACACTGCTGAGATGTTATAGTACTCCGGCAGATAGCCAATAGGGCCAGTGTCTGAGCCAATGCCGATAGTGTGCACTACCACGTGATTCCTTTGCGCGTATTCTATGCTGTTCTTTACGCTATTCTCAATGAAGGCTCCCACTGTGTTGCTTCCGTCAGTTATTAGGATGATAGTTTTTCCTTTTTCAGAGCCTAGCAATATGTTGGTGCCGGTGATGATTGCTCCTGCTATGTCTGTCCCTCCAGTCTCACTGATTTCAACATTTTCCAGTGTCTTTTCTATGCTCTCCCGATTGTCAATCAAGGTGCTCTCAATCATAGTCGTGCCTGCGAAGCTTATCAATCCTATGTTTGATTTTGATTTTAGCTCATCAACAAACTCGATGGCTGTCTTTTTTGCAGCTTCCAGCCTGGTGGGCTGGATGTCTTGGGCAGTCATGCTGGCGCTGTTGTCGATTGCAATGACAAAATCATTGTCACTGACCATTCCCTCATACCAGAATATAGCTCCTGTGGCAGCCATGATTATGCATATGAGAGCTGTAACCCTGATAAATAGTACAGTGATGTTCTTGGTTATGAGCTTCTCCCCTGTGACCCTTTTCAATGCCTCAAAATTAGCGAATTGCACGGCCTTGAGCTTGGAATGCCTGAACAGGTAGAAGTGCGTGTATATCAGCAATGGTATGCTCAATAGATACCAGAGGAAAAGTGGGTTCTCAAATGTTAGGTTGATCATTTTGCTTTTTTATGGATTAATTTTTTTTATCATCGCTATTTCTTTTTTATGGCAATTATGTGCTTATCTTAATTCGGCCCTTATCTTATCAGGGTCATCCTCTTTCTTAAATAATTCATTATGGGCTCTTGGAAATCCTCATCTGTCCTTAATTTTACAAATCCTAGCTTGGCTTTTTCAAAGCTCTTCCTTATGATTTCTTCCTGCCTCTTATTATCGCTCTCATAAAGTTTGGCGTATTGGCGGGAGTCTATGTAAAGCTTTTCATGGGTGAAAGGGTCCTCGACATAGAACTGGCCTGCTACCTTAGGCATCTCAAAGTCTCTCGGGTCTCTCACCATGATGCCTATCACGTCATAGATCTGCGAAATTATATTAAGGTATTGGTTCCATCCTTCCTTGAGCCCGATGAAGTCTGAGACTATGACAATAACACTCCTCTCCTTCAAGAAACTCCTTACATACTGGAGCACTTTGGTAAGGTCAAAGCTGCCTCCGTAATTGTCAGGGTTTGTAAGGTCCTTTAATATCCTGTAGTAAGATTCTTTTCCTAGGCTAGGAGGGATCTTGGCCACTAGCTTATCTGTAAACATGCCCATACCTATGGCATCATCGTCTTGCATCATGGCATTGCACAGGCTGAAAACCACCTCTGCTGCGTACTCGGCCTTCAGCTTTCCTGTGGAAGAGAAAAGCATGCTGTTGCTCACATCCAAAAGGAAGAATATGTTAAAGTTATGGTACTCCTCAAGCTCCCTGACCAGCAGTTCATGGGTCCGAAGGCTGGCTGCCCAGTCAATCCTGCTGGCATCATCGCTGAAGGTGTAACCTCTATAGCCTGCGAACTCAAGTCCCTGGCCCTTGAATATGGTGTTCCAATTACCTTCGAGGGCGCGGTTAAGCACCTCTCTTCTTGCCTTTAGCTTTATCCTACGAAGCTGGGGAATCAGTTCTAATTTTAGCTCTTTGACAGACATGAGTAGACCTTCCTGAAGTTTGTTTCATGGGATATATAAACATGTAAATTGCAGGCGCTTAAATAATTGGTACTTTGGACAGTATCTCTTTTATTATGTCCTCTGTTTTTGCTCCTTCTGCTTCTCCTTCGAAATTAAGTAGAATTCTATGCCTTAGGCAATTATAAGCAACGTCTTTCACGTCCTGGGCAATGACGTGGCTCCTTCCCTTAATAAGAGCATGCGCCTTGGAGGCAATGAACAGGGCAATGCTGCTCCTGGGGCTTCCTCCGACGTCAATGAATTTGCCTGACTTTATGTCATATTTGGCAGGCTTTCTTGTAGCCTCGACTATGTTAATGATGTAAATTTCTATCTTCTGGTCCATGTATATTTTCTTCACAAACTCCTGTGCTTCGTTTATCTCGTCAGGAGTGAGCACTCTTTTTAGCTTGAAATCATCAAAGTTATAGATGCTGATGTTAGTGTTGAGGATCTTGATCTCTTCCTCAGGGCTCGGGTAGGTCATCATCAATTTATAGAGGAATCGGTCAATCTGGGCTTCTGGAAGCTTATATGTTCCTAATTGCTCAATTGGGTTCTGGGTTGCCATGACAAAGAAGGGATCAGGCAGCTTGAAAGTCTCCTTTCCAATTGTGGCCTGCCTTTCCTGCATGCTTTCCAGCAGGGCAGACTGCACCTTGGGTGGGCTTCTGTTGATCTCGTCAGCAAGCACGAAATTGGCAAATATTGGGCCTTTTACAGTGAAGAAGCCCTTGCCTTCCTCGTAGGTGGTTATACCGACGATATCTGTCGGCAGCAGGTCTGGCGTGAACTGGATCCTGCTAAAAGCACAGCCTGTGATTTTGGCCATGGTCTTGACTAGCAAGGTTTTTCCAATACCAGGGATTCCTTCGACTATTGCGTGGCCATTGCAGATAAGTGCCTCAATAAGGCCATCAACGACCTCTCTCTGGCCAATGACCATCTTCCCAATCTCTGCCCTTATCTCATCAAATCTAGCCTGATAGAATCTAACCCGGTCTTCAAACTCCGGACTTCCCACCTCTTTATACTCAGCACTTTCCATGCTAATCCTAGTCTATAATCACTTATATAAAAACTTTTCTTATGCAAGGCCCTGCAACAAGTTGTTTACAGGATTTTTTGCGAGTTCTTGCTTATCTCTTAGCGTCATTTTAATAAAATTTATATAGTCACGATGATAGTTTCCTAGCCAGTATGGCAGAAAAAAGAGGTGAAGAAGCCAGTTCTAGTGTTAGTGTTAATGTTAATAAGCTGATACTGAAGAAAGCAGCTCACAGGCGTGCTGAACAGATAAGGAGCAAAGCTTTCATATCGTCGAAGGAAGTATATGACCTGGTGAGGAGCTTCTTTAAGAAGTACCTGGACATTGACTATGAGTTCACCCATGATGAGCTAATGAAAGAGCTTAGAAAGGTGTATCTTTCTCCAGACTTGCACGGCAAGGTCAATGGCCTTTTCAAGAGAGTCTCTGAGATAGAGCACAGCGACAAGACCTTCACTAGGGAGGAGCTTGAGCAGCTTCTGGTGGAATTCAAGGATATCGTGGATGCACTAATAGTTTCTCATTATGAAAAGGATAAATCCTTTCCAAGAAAATTAAGGGATTACCTTCACAAGATGTTTTCCAAGGAGCACCGTAAGATCTTACAGCCTGATGACTCTGTGCTGTCTGAGCATGAAAGGATTATTGTTAAGATGAACATGCTTCTTGACAATGCCAAGCGCATGTTGGACATCAATCTTGATAAATCTAAGAAAGATTACCAAGAGCTGCTTACAATCTATGAGACATTGGATGAGCCCAAGAAGAAAGCGTATTTCAGCCCTATTAATGAGCTCTACCAGATGATCCAGACCAGGGATTCTAAATTCACTGTTCACTAAATAGGTCAATAAGACAAGGAGCTTAGAAAAATAATTGTTGATTATTTGGAGGTATATTAGGGCCAGTAGGGTTTTATCTCTTCTGTGTTAGCTCCTTCCTTCCCTTCCTTCTCTCCTGTTTTTCCTTTCTTTCCCTTTTTTCCCTCGTGTTTTGCTTCTTTTGACTCTGACCTTTGCTTCTTGATGAAAAGCAGCCCCACTGTGACTAGGATGAGCACTCCTGCTAAGATCAGGAGGTTCTTCAAGTTCTTATCTTCCAGTGCCTTGGTTATTATGCTCTGCGGCTTTTGCTCTGTTTTCTTGGCAACGCTCACAAGGTACTTGCATCCGTTAATCACTCCGTCTACCATCTGAGAAGCCTCTTCAGATGAGCCTTCTTCCAGCTTCTTCTTGGTCTCAAACAACAATTCGTTAAGTTCTGCGCACTCGGGGTTGTCGCTGAGCAGGTCCTGGGCAAAAGTGACCTTGGTCTCTATTTGTTCTCCGGTCTCTGCCTGCTCAATGCTGTTGAGCATCACCAGGGCAGAATCCGATGCTGTGGGTTTGGTTACATTGGCAACAATCTTTACCTCGTAATTCTCTCCAAGGCGATAATGCTTGATCATGAGGGTGGTATTTTTCCTCTCTCCTACCTCGAGGCTTTCAAAATAATCTTGGGTGAATTCTAACCTCACTGATGAATCATTGGTGCTGGCGTTAATCCTTATCCCTAAAAGCGTTGAGTTCCAGTTGTTCTGCAGATTCACTGGGATGAGGACTGTTTCGTTCTTATAGATGGTCACCAGATCAGGCACGACAAGCTCTATGGCTTTGGGCCGCTCTTCCTGCTTGGTTATCGGGATTGCAATAGTTTTGCTCGACCCTCCCCCGCCTGAGCTTGAGGTTGGCCTTTCGATTATTTCTGTTGAATTAGGGACAGATGATACATTGATATGGACTATGTTGCTCGTGGCATTGAGCCCTGCGTAGTCCTCTGCAGTGAAGTAAACATTGCAGGAGCCTACTTCATCTGGGACTATGCGTATGGAGTGATTAAGGATGGAGATGGATGCCACGCTGCAATTGGTGACATCATATGTCAGGCCAGAGGTTTCATTAGCCTCAAAATCATTGTTGCTGTTGAGGTCGTCGTCAGGGTCTAGGAAGTGCACCACATTGGTCTTTTTTAGGTAATCTGTGTGGACTGTGGTTGAGTTCACTGTGATGTTGATTAGGCTATTGATTAGGCTCGGGGCGCGGTTGACATCGTTGGTAGTCACGTTCCATGTCCAAGAGCTGTTCTCAAAGGTGTAGTCAGTCACTACCAGGGTCACATTGTATTTCCTGGAAGAGAACAGGCTGTATGTGATATTGATATACTGGGCGGTGCTGTTTACACTACCATTTATATACCAGGTATAATGCAGGTCTTCCTGCGAGGTGGTATCATCAGTGACTGTGACATTGTACACCACGCTCCTGTTCTCAGAGAAATTAATCGATGTAAGGTTAGTTGCATAATGGGATGTGCTGGTGAAGTTGAAATAGGTGGTGTTGCTGTAAGGCCTCCCGTAGGGGGTTATCTGGGTGATGCTTGGGGAATTGGTCTTGGCATCCACTGTGAAGTTCTTCACAACCCAGTCATTTGCCCCGTAATAGTCCCTGACGCTCACGTTCACTGAATAGTTGCCCGCATCGCCTATCCCTGGAGTGAATATTATCTGGCCATAGGTCTTGTTGCTGCTGGAGTTGAAGAGGGTGCTTACATCGAACAAATCCTTTCCAGTCAGGTTGGCATCGCTGAAGTTCAGGTATTCATAGCTAGAGCTGAGGTTATAGTCCTCGTCATCAGCGAATATGTAGAAGTTTATCCCGTGGGTTTCCACAATCGGGATGGTGAAAGTGAAGCTTTCCAGGACTGGATCATCATTGGTGTTATTGACTGTGAAGACTATGGTCTCAGTGTTAGCAGCCCCTCTTATGTCTCTGGCTGTCACAATAACACTATAGACCCCCACATCTTCTTGCAGAGGGGTATAATTAACATGGGCTCTGATGATGGGGCTCTCTGATGCATTGTTGACGAGGCCAAATACTCCTGTATTGTTGCTGGTGAAGTTCAAGTCATCATCGTTTGCATCTGTAGCATTAATGATGAAAAAACAAAGGCTGTCCTCTGCACAGGATAGGTTGCCTATGCTCATGAGCTCCGGCGCTGAGTTGCTTATGATTTCAAGATTCATCTCCTGAGAGTCAGATAATCCTTGGTCATCAGTGGCATTTATGGTGATTATATTCTCGCCTACGCTCGTCTCGTTTGGAGTGAACCTTATCACCCCTGTGCTGCTATTGATGTCAAAGAATGATGAGTTGTCATAATAGGTGAGCACCTCTCCTTCATAGGTGTTCCTGTCTATGTCTGTCGCATTGACTAGATAGATGAACTGGGATTCGGCATAGGCTATCAAGTCTGTTATATTGTCTCCTCCAGTATTATAAAAATTGGAGCTGAGGACCCCAACGTTTGGGGGATCGTTCGTGTTAGAAATGTTCAAGAACACGTCTTGGAAGTCCTCGGCTCCATTGTCATCGATGACCGTGATCCTAACCTCCCTGCAGATAACATGGTCGTTAGTTAGGCTAGTTATGTTGATTAAGGCTGTTGCGTTATGGCTATTGTTGGTTGTTGAGATGTTCCAAGGATTCTCAATGGAACATTCTGTAGGAACAATGGTGAAGTTCAGGGTGTTGTTGATGTCCTCATCATTGGCATAGGCATAGAACAACAAGGGCAGCCCTTGGGTGCTATTCTGGGTCCCTATGCTCTCAAGCACAGGAGCCACATTGACCTGTATGACGGTAAGGTTGAAGCTGCCTGTGACATTGGCGCTTTGATTGTCAGCAATAGTTACTGTGATGGTGTAGTTCCCTGCTTCATAGTAGGAAGCGCTCCTGTTATCCTCGAACATTATGATTGCAGAAGTGTTGGAGGCGATGTTTACAATGATCTCAAGGGCAGGATTGACGCTAATGGTGAAGTTGAGAGGGATATTATTCTCTTCGTCAGTCCCTGTTATGAGATAATTAAAGGCATGGCCCTCACTTACGTTTTTATTGGTTAATGCAGTGCTGAATTGCGGGTGGTCATTCACAGGGGTGATGTTGAATAATACTGTGTGCCCGGTTGATTTTGGATAAGTGGCATCATTGTCACCAGCCCAGAAAGTGATATTTTTCTGGCCTACAGTATTGTTACCTCCGAGGTTTGATGCAGTCGGTGAGCAGACAGTTTCTCCTGTATCTTCATCAATAACCGAGCAGAAAGAAGAAACAGGAATCACCCAGTAGGTTAATGTGTCCCCATCATTGTCAGAGGAGTTGATATTGTAATTATATGTCTGGTCTTCATATATTATTTCCAATGCGCCGATGTCTTGGCCAGAGCTATTGAAAACATTGGGCTCTTCTGGGGCGCTATTAATAATGGTAGCTGTGGCTGTTGATGATATGATATCTGTGCCATTATTTATTGTCACATTGCAAATCCATTCATCATTCTTGGTCGTGCTTGCCGGATTGATGGCGGATTGGTTCTCGGTTGTGGGCTCTTGGCTGAATAATGCTCCATTCATGTACCAGCTTACATTAGTCTCTACTGCATCTGCTGATGGTGTCCACCTGCAGGTCAGGTTATCGTCAGTGTAAGGGGTTACGGGTGTTATGCTGGGTCCTTGGGTGAAGGAGATTGAGCCTGCTATCACAGTTATAAGCAAGGCTAAGGTTATGCTTAGTGCAAAAAAGCCTATTGCCTTGTTCACCCTTTTGCTTGATGGTTTACTCGTTCTCATTATTTTGCATCCTTCACGCTATCCTCTAATGCCTTGACTATCAGCTCTTTTATGGCGATGCCCTGCATGGCTGAGAGAATCCTGATTCTCTTATGAATCTCGTCTGGCACTTCGATGTTGATGTTTACCATCCTGATGTTTCTCCATGATGATGTTTTCTTACTAGCCTATCTTGGTCTTGCACTCCTTTGACTTCTTTTCAAGAACCTTGATAACATAATCTTTTAGAGTAATATCCTGCATTATAGAAGCCAATTTTATCTTCTTGTGCAGCTCTTCTGAGATTTCAATATTAATGTTTACCATCCTTCTCCTCTAGAGGTTGTAAGTAAAGTAAATAAGCTTAATAAGCTTACTTAAATAAGTTAGAATTTATAAATCTTGCGGTAGAAGGCAAAAAAGAATCCGAAAAAAATTTATTGAGCTTAATCAACTCAAAGCAATTATTCACAGCACCACAGGCTTTGCCATCCAAGAATTCACATAGCTGATGTTGCGGTAGAGCCTGGATAAGCTCTCATAAACATCTTCCTGCTCTTTTACCTTGAGCTTCTCATACTCTGAGAGCATGCCCAGGTATTTCTTCTTTGCGACCTCAAGCTCCAAGTATTCCAGCGCTATGTAGGTGTTGGTTATGCGGGTAAAAATCTTATCAGCGCTATTGGCCTTCTCAGGCATAGGCATCTCTTTTAATTCCCTTGCTAAGTCATCATCTTCGACCTTTGAGGTCTGGAGCGCAATGTTCCTTAATTCCTCAAGCAAGAGGGTTATGTTGGCCCGGGTTATCAGGTTCTTATCACTTTCTACCTTCAGGTAGTGCGTGAACATAGAGGAGAAAATATTCCTTAGCACCTCGGTTATCCTGGCTTTGCTCTGCTCTAGGACTTTTTTCAGCTCTTCAGTGTTGAACTCAGGGATTAAGCCTTTGTTGGTCACTTTAACAAGATAGAACCTTATGAGCTTGGCATACTGGTTCATTACTTCGAAAAGCTCTATCCTATCGATTTTGGCCTCAAGCTCCTTGATTTCTCTTAGGAGTTTTCTCTTGTCCTCAACGCTGAGCAGGAGCTGCTTTTTCTTTCTCCCGCTCATGATCCAACCTGCCTTTGCAAGAGCAGCATTGATCTCCTTGTGGAAGTAATGATATAACAGGATGGCTGTGAGAAGCAACAGGATGATGCCAGTGATGATGTAGATGAATACCCCTTTTTCTTCCTCAAACGGATAAGGTGTTTCTATGCTTGTGCAGGGATTAGGGCATGGGCCTCCGCAGTCAATGCCTTCCTCACGGGCCCCGTCATGGAAGCTCTGGATGCTATCATCGCATGTACCTATATATATGCATTCCTGGCTTGCGCTTGGCTTGACTTTATCGGTCCCGCATTTATTCAAGTCATCGCAAATACGGTATTGAGTCCCATTTGGCAGGCAAGGACCCCATTCAGAGCAGTTCCAGCTCTCATTGCAGATGATTTCTTCTGTGTACTTGCAAGGCACTGTCAAGAAGACATCGTTTTCACATCCGTGAGTGTCAACACATTTCTGGACTTTGGTGTTGTTCTCCCTGCATTTGAAATAATCATAGCAAGCATATTCTTGTTTGCAAAGCGAGGATGAGCCTCCTCCGCCTCCTCCTTCTCCCCCTCCTCCGCCTTCTCCTCCACTGCCTCCTTCTGCTTTGCAGGTCAGAGTCACTAGGTTGCTGGATGCGGTCTCCAACGAGGGATCAATGGCACTGAAGATTACATACTCCGCCGCATCACATTGGGTTGCCCTGATAGACACAGAGCTGGTTACAGGGTCTATTTCTATCTCAAATTTCTCGCTGTAGCTCACACTGTAGTTAAGAGGGTCCTCATCAGGATCAGCAAAATAGTTACCCAGGTAGAAAGCAATAACAGTCAGGTCCTCACCGATTGCCTGGTCTGGCAGATTCATGATGAGGTAGGGTGGGTCATTGACATTGGCAACACTGAAATACAGGTATTCAGAACCATTGCTGTTCGCGCAATCCATCCCATCGCTTACCTTGAATAAGATGGTATAGTTCCCGACATCAAAGTTATCAGGGGTGAAGCTGGCAAGCCCGTCATCTGTCACATCAAAAAGCGCCATTGTCGAGTTGCTGAAAGCCCGGCTTATTTCTTCAAAGGATACGGAATAAGTGAAATTTTCATGGTCATTGTCGCTTGCATTCAGCCAACATTCATAATAAATACCCTGAGTGGCGTTCGCTGCACTGCAGTTGGAGATGTTCAGCTCAGGAGGGTTATTGATGCAAAGGGTCAATACGCCTGTAGAAGCTTTCCCAGTGGCAGGAAGAAGCCCTTTTTTCAAGCTATCTACTGACCTATGGACTTGAAGCACGGAGAAAAGCGACTGTGAAATAAGTAGAACTACAAGTAACAAGATTATTGTTTTACTAAAGCTTTTCATTTACATCTCTGATTATTTTTTTAGCTTTATTTAAAGCTTTCTAATAAGTATAGAATTGGGCTAAACTCTTATCTATTTCTTCTTTTTGATATCTTGGGCTGACGCCTTTTCAACCTTTGCAGAAGCAGCAGGAACAGCCTTTTAAGAGCGCTTTTTTTTCGGGATCAGTATGTAGATGAGGAAAGCGATGGCTACTATCATTAGAAGCAACAATCCACCTACCATCAGCTTGGTGGCTAATTTGGCATTGGCAAACATGCTGAATATGTTTGGCTTTTTCTCCTTGGGCTTTGGAGGTTCCTGAACTATTCTAAGCTTGTCCTCATATTTCTTGGTCATGTTCTCAAAATACAATGTGAGCTTCATATCGTACACGCCGATGCTGAGGCTTGATATGTCCAGGAATCCTTTTAGCTCTTCATTCCCCCATGGTTGCAAAGTCCTGGTCACAGTCTCCACTGATGTCAAAGGCTCTGTGCTTTGGGAATAATTATACATCTCAGCAATCACCTTCACTCCCTGCAAGGGCTCGTCCCATATGCTGTCAACTGTGGCATAGAACTCCTTTATGCCGCCAACAATCAGCTCCCTGGTGTAATTAACAAGGTTAACGTCTAGGCCGCCAAGCTTGAACTGGGCAGTGGCATTGACTTTTAAGCCGTCATCATAGGCTATGTCGGCAAAAGCTTCGTAGTTGCCTTCCTTGTAGCCTTCAGAGCTCCATTTTGCACTCAGCTGGCGAGGCTCATCAAGCACAAGTTTCCTTGCAACATTAGTATCTACCACTTCTATCTGGTTATTGTTCTTGTAAATGTAGATCTTGCCCTTTGCTTCATCAATTGCTTCATCTCCTTTGCTCTGGATGTTGACTGTGAAAGGCACTGTGCCTCCTGCTTTGACATTTCCCGCCTCAAAGCTGGTGATTTCAAGGTATTTTCCAGGATAGGGCACCATGACCCAGATCTGATGGTGTATCCTCACCCTCGCTTGGACATTTCCATAGGTTTCATCAGAGACTTCTAATGCTGTGATCACGCCTGTATGCAGCCCTGGCTTGTCAAAGCTCTCAGGCAGTTTTAGCTTGTAATGGACACAGCTATTAATATCAGTTCGTATATCCCCATTCTCATCAGTCCCTGTCATTGTTATGTACGGGGCTAGCTCTCCGACCGCTTCTATTTTTAGCTTATTGATGTTCTGGACAGAGAAGCAGACATCTGTTTCATACTCATAGTTAGGCTCAAAATTCATAGTTATCCTGCTAGGGCTGACTCCTAAGGCAGAGATTTCAGGCATAATGATAAGCAAGAGCAACAACAGTGCCGGTGCGGGCAGAAGAAAGCCTCTTTTTTTTGATAATATCATCTTTATTACCGTATTAGGATATAAAAATATAATCTCATAAAAAACTAAAAAAAGCTTCTTCCCTTGGAATCACTTGACCTTTAGTTTTGTACGCAGTTGATTGTTAGTAGTGCTGTTTTTGTTCCTGCTGTTACGTCTGGTTCTAGTGTGACGTTGAATTCTAGTGATACCATGTCGTTGCTGTTGACTGATGTTAGGTTGGTGCAGATGTTGGTTGTTGGTGTTCCTCCTGTGGTCCTGTTGACATTGCTCCAGCTTGTCACGTTTGCGTTGATGCATCCTGGCCTTTCTGTAGGGTTGGTTCCTGTTCCGTTTCTTGATTTTACTTGGAAGTCTTCTGACCCTAGTCCTGTTTGTGTTATTAGGAATCCTGTTGCGTTTACGTCTGATGAGAAGTTAACAAGCAGGTTTACGTTTCCTGTGTTGTTTATTTCTATTCCTGAGCAGCCTGATGCTCCGCTTGTGCAATCCCCAAATCCCTCTCCTGCATTATTCCTTTCTGTGCTTATGTTTACTGCGCTTGTTGGCTGTCCTCCGGCCCCGAAGCTTACGTTATTGGTCACAACACATCCGGAGCTAGGAGATATGGTCAGGTTCACTTTCCCTAATGCATAGCCAGTGGCTCCTGCTTCATTGAGCCTGTTGAGGATTATCATTGTGCCTCCGAGGCTGATGACTATTGCCGCTACTAGTAATAATGCCAAGCTTTTGTTAGACAAATCCATTTTTGCTTCCCTCCGCGGAATTGTTCTTAAACTTACCCTTTGATTCTTTTATTTTTTGGCAATAGGATGTAGATGAGAAAGCCTATCGCAAGTATCAACAGCAACAGCAGACTGCCTATCATGATTTTAGTGGTTAGCTTGGCAGATGCAAACCTGCTGAATATGCTTGGCTTTTTCTCTATTGGCTTAGGAGGCTCTGGCACAATTCTCAGAGTGTCATTGTATTTCTTGATCATCTCATTGGCACTGCCCATCTCTGCAAAATATAATGTGAGCTTCATATCATATGCCCCGACATTAAGGCTTGAGATGTCCAGGAATCCTTTTAGCTCTTCATTAGCCCATGGCTGCAAGGTCCTGGTCACAGTCTCAACTGTGGCAAGAGGCTGTGCCTGCTTAGAGCTGTTATATACATTAGCAACAACCCTCACTCCTTGCAAAGGCTCGTCCCATATGCTGTCAACCCGGGCATAAAACTCCTTGATTTGGCCTACAACCAGCTCCCTGGTGTAGTTGGCAAGGTTGGTGTCTAGTCCGCCAAGCTTGAACTCAGCAGTGGCGTTGACTTCTTGACCATCATATGTTATGTCGGCAAAAGCTTCGTAGTTGCCTTCCTTGTAGCCTGTAGAATCCCATTTTGCATTCAGTACGCGAGCCTGGTCAAGCTCAAGATTTCTAGCAACATTGGTATCGATTACCCCAATCTGGTTTTTGCTCTTGTAGATATAGATTCTCCCCTCTGCCTCTTCAATAGTCTCATCTCCTTTGCTCTGGATGTTGACTGTGAAAGGCACTGTGCCTCCTGCTTTGACATTTCCCGCCTCAAAGCTGGTGATTTCAAGGTATTTTCCAGGATAGGGCACAAATACCCAGATCTGGTGATGTATTCTTACCCTTACCTGTACATTGCCGTAGCTCTCGTCCGAGATCTCTAGTGCTGAGATGCCGCCCTGCTTCAAGCCCGGCTTGTCAAATCTCTCAGGAAGCTTTAGCTTGTAGCTTATGCAGTTGTTGACAGCAGCATCTATCTCCCCATTCTCATCTGTGCCTTTGATTGTCAAGTACTGTCCTGTCTCTCCGTTTGGCTCTATCTTGAGCCTGGTGATGCCTTGGGGCGAAAAGCAGGCCTCTCCCTCATACTCAAAATTAGGCTCAAAGTTCATGCTTACCCTGCTAGGGCTGACTCCTAAGGCAGAGATTTCAGGCATAATGATAAGCAAGAGCAACAACAGTGCCGGTGCGGGCAGAAGAAAGCCTCTTTTTTTTGATAATATCATCTTTATTACCGTATTAGGATATAAAAATATAATCTCATAAAAAACTAAAAAAAGCTTCTTCCCTTGGAATCACTTGACCTTTAGTTTTGTACGCAGTTGATTGTTAGTAGTGCTGTTTTTGTTCCTGCTGTTACGTCTGGTTCTAGTGTGACGTTGAATTCTAGTGATACCATGTCGTTGCTGTTGACTGATGTTAGGTTGGTGCAGATGTTGGTTGTTGGTGTTCCTCCTGTGGTCCTGTTGACATTGCTCCAGCTTGTCACGTTTGCGTTGATGCATCCTGGCCTTTCTGTAGGGTTGGTTCCTGTTCCGTTTCTTGATTTTACCATGAAGTCTTCTGACCCTAGTCCTGTTTGTGTTATTAGGAATCCTGTTGCGTTTACGTCTGATGAGAAGTTAACAAGCAGGTTTACGCTTCCTGTGTTGTTTATTTCTATTCCTGAGCAGCCTGATGCTCCGCTTGTGCAATCCCCAAATCCCTCTCCTCCATTATTCCTTTCTGTGCTTATGTTTACTGCGCTTGTTGGCTGTCCTGCTGCTCCAAAGCTTACGTTATTGGTCACAACACATCCGGAGCTAGGAGATATATCCAAATTTACTTTTCCACCATATGCTACCATGCCTGTCTGCTTGCCAGGCATAGGAAGCTCTTTTAGCTCCTGTAGCTGATTGACCTTGTTCAAGCTCATGAGAGTGCCTCCCAGGCTTATAACCACTGCCACTATCAACAATAATGCTAGATTCTTGTTAGATACCATGTTTTCATACCCTCCACTTCAATTAAATCGATATGTATTGCCTATTATTTCATTGTTTTTACTAATTACATTAGGTTGATTTACCATGAATGCTGCTTAGTTTTGTACGCAGTTGATTGTTAGTAGTGCTGTTTTTGTTCCTGCTGTTACGTCTGGTTCTAGTGTGACGTTGAATTCTAGTGATACCATGTCGTTGCTGTCGCTTGATGTTAGGTTGGTGCAGATGTTGGTTGTTGGTGTTCCTCCTGTGGTCCTGTTGACATTGCTCCAGCTTGTCACGTTTGCGTTGATGCATCCTGGCCTTTC
>Ga0315286_10000038_pt1 | contig 82149 bp, 53 predicted proteins | sample YL17G10_0_MG_FD_205038 | JGI IMG/M metagenome (GOLD analysis project Ga0315286, IMG submission 205038) | Sediment microbial communities from Yellowstone Lake, YNP, Wyoming, USA - YL17G10_0 | ecosystem: Environmental > Aquatic > Freshwater > Lake > Sediment | place: USA: Wyoming | collected...
CATAGCGATCAAGATGGCAAGGACCGCGACAGGCAATCTGATGGTCATAGGATGGGATGGTGACATTCCTGTCCCTTGGGGCCATCTAGATATATCTTAGAATAGTAAATGTTCGGCAAAGATTATCAGGGCGACATCGGGTCTTTTTTTCAGCGCTTCCAATCCCGCGCCACTTCTTCCGCCACGTCCTCTTCGAAATAATTGAAGTACACGAATGTCGTGATTATCACCACCGCCGTGAAGTCCATGAACAGCTGGAAGAACTCCCACAAGGTCTCTTTCAGGCTCAGCGTCGGCAGGGCCATCCTTATGAAGATGATCAGCGTGCTCAGGGCCAGAACGCTCCTCGTTATGCGCGACCTTAGCCCCTTGTAGAGCCTGAAGTCCTTGACCGGTCCCTTGATCCTCACGTCGAGCCTCTTGAAAATGAACCATGGGATCACAAGGAGCGGCACAAAGAACGAGATGAACGCCGATATGTCGAATATGTTCTGGAACGCAGGCAGCTCCTTCAGGAAAGGGTTCAAGGCTATGAGCATGATGATGAACACGCCGAAGACCATGGTCCATCCGAAGGCCCTGATGAGCTCGTGCCAAGGGAACTGCTTCCGTTTCTTCCCAGGCTTGAGGTACAGCGTCCCAGAGTCCAGGTGGTCCGGTATGTTGAACACGGCACCGAGCACGAGCGCTTTCCAGAAGTGCTCCGATCTCCACGAGGGCCCGTCCCCGGTGTCATGCGCCGTCATGGCCTTGATGTCGCCGAAGCTATCGGGTAAGGACATCCGCTGTGCGAACGACAACAGCCACATCATGCCAAAGCCCACGAACACGTACAGCAGCAGGACCACGAGCGCGAATAGGTAGAAGAAGGCCAGCTCGCCGCCGACGCCGTATGAATCGAAGGGGGCCGGCAGCTTTTCGGAGCCATGGCCCGCGTAGAGGCCGCCCGTGTAGGCCAATGAGAGGATGACAAGCGCGAGCAACAGCCACGCGGTCGAGACGGTACCCTTCTTCCAGTAGAACACCGCGGCCGGAAGGCCGGTCATGAAGAAGACCGCCAGCATGCCGCCCAGCAGGGGGACGAGGATGGCCAGTGGAGGATAGCTGATGACGACCAATAATACCATGAGGACGACGCATATTGAGAAGAACACAAGCAGGACCCGGTCATGACCACGAACCTTGGACATGAAGTTGCCTCCCTGGGCAGCTTCGGTGTCATTCTTGGGCCATTCGGAGTCGTCTAACATATGATTTTCTTCCTTAAATGTTGAATGTGTGAGAGGATAAAGAAACTATCCTTGCCAGGGCTGGGCCTTCCTGAATGCGACCTTTGGCCGACCAGGGACCGGTACACCCTGCATCAACCCATCGGCGGCTGCTGGTAATTCGGAGGGTTCTGGTAGGCCTGGTCCTGCGGAGGATACTGGTATTGGTCAGTTGGCTGCGGGGGATAGTACTGATCCTGTGGCTGGACCGGAGGCGGCTCATGGACCGGCGGCTGCATCGGAGGTGCCTGCGTCGTTGGCGCGGTAGGCGGTGCGGGCTGGGCCACCGGCGCCTGGGTCGGGCCCTTCTTCTTCCGCGTCATTATCAGGGCCACGGCCACGACGGCCACCACGGCGATTATGACCACCAGCAGGATGGGCATCAGCATGCCGCCAAGCACCGTCCCGCTATCCGCCTTCTTGACATCCACCTTGAATGTGACTGCTGTCCGGTTCTTGCCATCATATACCTCGACGGTCACGGTCTGCGATCCGGACTGGCCTTTGGCAGGCTTCCACGATATCAGGCCCGTGTCCGAGACGGTCATGCCGTCGGGCCTCTCCTTGAGGCTGTAGTTGACCTTATCCCCGTCGGGGTCCGAGGCCTGGACCTGGTAGGTGAAGGACTTCCCGACCTTGCCTGCCTGGTCCGCGATGGCGGTGACTGTCGGCGCATTGTTCATCTTAGATGCCTGTATCACGAAGGACTGCTCGGCCGTCAGGATGCCGTCGCTAACTAGCAGTTTCACGGACTGCGGGCCCAGCTGGGATGCGGTCGGCTTCCAGGTCAAGGCCCCAGTGGACGGGTCGATCTTGAGACCCGCTGGCCCGGTGACCATCTGGAAGGTCAGCGCGTCCCCGTCTTCGTCGCTGGCGGTTGCCTTGTAATTGTACAAGTAACCCACGAACGCATCGGCCGGCGGGGTGCTGGTGAAGGCCGGCCCGTGGTTGGCGTACGCGGTCGTGGACACATTGAACGACCAAACGCCGTTCCGGCAGAGACCTGAGTTCGTCCCGTCCTTCCCGATTACCGTCCAGTAGTACCTCGTCCCCACCGTCAGAGGTCCTGTGACGGCCATTGACTCATTCACGACTCCCGATGCGATCCTCGCCGATTGGTCCAGTTCGGTGACCTTTGTGGCATTCGTCCCGAGGAAGACATCAAAGGTGATGTTCGTGCTGTCCTTGTCATCCCAATCCCATCTCAACAAGGGGTTGGTCAGCTTCACCGTTGCCCCGTCCACAGGCTCCAACAATCTTGTCAAGGGCGGCCATGTGGACGGCTCGGTGACCTCTATGATGAACGACTGCTCAGCAAAGTCCTCCATCTGGTCGTAGACCCTCACAACGACCTCGCTGGTCCCCTTATCGCCGGGCGAGGGGGTCCATATGATGAGGCCCGTGGCATGATCGATCACCATACCGAACGGCGATGGGGCAACTTGATAGAGGAGATTGTCTCCCTTATCTATGTCTTCGGCAACGACCTGGTACACATATTTCGAGTATATCGTGGCATTCGTGACCGGCTGGCTCGTTATAATCGGAGGGTCGTTCACATTTAGCACCGTGATCGTGAAGTTGACCGAATCGGATGCGCCCAGCTGGTCCCTCACCCGGACATTGACCCAGTAGCTCCCCACATCGGCATTCTCGGGATTCCCATGGATCATGTACGACGGAGGGGCGACAATTGACCATAGCCATGTGGCGTTCGTCTCCATTCCCCATGTGTACGAGTCCCCCACGTCGATTTTATAGTAATCCTCGATATGTAAGGAGGTCTGGAATACCTCATCCTCGTGGACTGTGAAGTTAGTGACATTGCCGATCCTTGGCGGGTCGTTGACGTTCCGGACAATTATTTCGAAGTCTGCCCTGTCCTTGCCGCCATTCCCATCGTTCACCGTGATGTTGACATAATATTTAATGGATGCCCCCTGCGGATCAGAAGGCGTCCCGTTGAGGACGCCCGTCTTCGGGTCCATCGAGAGGAACTCCTTCGCAGTCCCTTTGAAGGACCATGTTACATTTCCCTGGCCGTCATCCGTGCAGTTGTAGTCCACGCGGTACTCCTTCTCCTCGTCAGCTATTAGTACGTCCGCCGTCGTGATGACCGGCAGGTTGTTGAGGACCGTGACCGTGAAGTAGTGCTCGTCCGAGATTCCACCTGTGGTGTAGGACACGTTGAGCCGGACCCAGAACTGCCCCACATCGCCGTTGTCGGGCACACCCTCGATCCCGTGGGAGGACGCGTTCCATGACAGCCAGGTGGCATTGGATGTGAACGTCCATGACTCATCGACCCAGCCGAGGCCTGTGTAATGGACATCGTACATCTGGTCCTCGGTTGCCATTGTGATGTCTAAGGCAGGGCTGATGATCTTCTCCACGACCAGCAGGGAGGTCGACTTCGTGCCGTCCTGGACGGACTTGACCGTCACGGTCTCGCCGCCCTTGGCGCCAATCCAGCCGTACTCGGCACGGGTCCTGTTCTTGACATCGAAGGTGCCCCGGTACGTGTTCGTCGCGATGCCTGTCTCCATGAGCTTCAGCCTGAAGCCCACCTTCGCGCTCGCGCTGCTCGAGACGTTCACGACCGCCGTGTCCTTCCTTGTCGCGTTGCCGCCGCCGGACCCGACGATCTGGATATAGATTGTGTCGTTCATCTTCGCGAACGTGGTCATCTTGGAATAGGCCGCGTCCGAGTAGGCGGTCACGGATGTTATGGATGTGGGCTTGGTGTTCGCGTCAGGGCAGATGAGGAACCCCGCACCTGAGCCTGTCCCACCGCCCGGATTGCCCGGCTCCCCGAGGATGATGTCCCCATAACCATCACCGTCGACGTCCCCGCCGCCCGCTAGGGAGATGCCTAGCTGATAGTTAGCGGCCTCTCCTAGCCAGGATGCATCCACGGGGGTTAGGGCCGTGTTCTGGGCCCAGCCTCCGTTCTTACCGAGGATCAGGTAGGCCTGACCAGCGTGCGACCCGGTCTGCCCGTTCCAGGGCGCATCGATGAGGAAGTCGTCGTATCCATCGCCGTTCACGTCGCCGGCGCCATTCTGGTAAAAGCCTGCCCAGTTTAGCATGGCCTCTCCCTTCCAACTGCCAGCGACCGTCGCGAGGCTGACCCCAGTGGCCCAGCCGTTCTTCTTCCCTAGCACGAGGTACGTCGTGCCCGCCTCGAAGAACACATTGTCATGCCATTTTGCCCCCACAAGGAAGTCGTCGTATCCGTCGGCGTTCACGTCCCCGGCGCCGTTCAGGGACCAACCAGCATAGTCGAAGTCCGCCTCGGCGTAGTAGGATGCGTTGATGTTAACATTCGTAAGGCTTACATCGTTGGACCAGCCGGAGGGCTTGCCGAAGATCACGTATGTCGTGCCCCCGTCCTGCTTTCCATCATCGTTCCCGTAGGCCCCGATGATGATGTCGTCGTAGTGGTCGCCGTTCAGGTCCCCGGCCCCGGCCACCGCCGTCCCGGCATAGTCCTGGGCGTTCTTGCCCACGAAGGAGGCGTCCGCCCCGGACAGGTCCTTGTTCTTCGACCATCCGCTGGCCTTGCCGAAAATGATGTAGACCTGCCCGTTCCTGTTCCCGGAGGAGAAGATGCTGCTGGGCGCGCCGATTATGATGTCGCTATAGCCGTCTCCGTTGACATCCCCCGCGCCATCCGCCGAGAAGCCAGCGCTATCATACTGCCCCTCACCCAGGAACGATGCGTCGGCGTTCGCCAGGGACACGTTCCTCGCCCAGCCCGAGGCCTTACCGAATATTAGGTACACCTTGCCCCTGTAGGTCACCCCGCCGTCATCGTTCTTATACGCGGTGATGATGAAATCGTCATAGCCGTCGCCGTTCACATCCCCGACGCCGGCGACCACGGTCCCGGCCTCGTCCCCTGCGGTCTCTCCCCTGAAGGACCCGGCGGCCGTCGACAGGTTGGTGTCCATCGTCAAACCACCGCTGCCAAGGACGAGGTATGCCTTCCCCCAATTGGATCCGACGTCATCGTTGTAGGGTGCGCCTATGACCATGTCGGCAAGACCGTCCCCATTCACGTCACCCGCGAGGTCGACGCTCATCCCGGCCCCGTCCGTGCCGTTCTCACCATGGAACGAGGCCTTGGAGTTGTTCAGGGTCGAGTCCATCCCATAGTTCAAGGCCTGGGTGACCGGGATGTTCGTGAGGATGGACAGCAGGAACAGCGACACACACAGGATGCTCGGTATCTTGGACTGCCTCATGGTAAAACCCCCTTAACGGGGCCGGATGTTACTGTACAAGTACCAAACTTTTCTTAATATATTTAAAGGATGTTGAGTGATTTTCCAAAAGGTCCCAAGCACGGTTCCCGACGATACCTTTATATCAAAACCTGCACGTCCGACCACAGGGGAAGGTAATGCCGAATTTTCCTAATGTCCTAAAGATAGTCTCGTACTCGCAAAGACCGACATTCCTTGGCGTGGTCTGGGACAGGCCTGCTAACGTCGATGTGGACCGCTACGAGCTCTTCCTTTCGCCGAAGTCCATCGGCAACAACGAGGTCGGGGCACTGCTGATGGGCGCCAAGGAGAAGGACGGCGTCGTGAAGGTGACCCTTCCGGCAAGCTGCAACTGCGTCTTGGACAACAAGAGCCCCCAGGGCCAGCGCGTCTATTACACGGTGTTCGCCGTCGACAAGTCCGGCGACTTCCACCAGCCCAACTTCCAGGTCAACGATTCGGCTAACCTGGCCCTCAAGAACCCGACCTATCTCAAGGAGCCCTTCACCCCCATGTCCCTCAAGTTCATACCCTACGGCCAGAGGCCCGACGGCATCGGCATATCGTGGGAGGCCCCCAAAGGAGACTGGGCATCCTATCGCGTCGTGGTGGTCACGGGTAAGAGCATCTCCCAGCCCCAGGACTTCGAGAAGCTCTTCGCGGGCCAGCTGGACTTCGCCAAGCTCTACGAGGTCCCCGCGGATGTCCGGGAGGCAATCGATGATGCATCGCCCCAGGGGTCCCGCAACTACTATTCCGTGGTCGCGGTCGACAGGAAGGGGAACATCACTGCCATCGAGAAGTTCCAGACCGTGGAGGGAGCGCGGGCGCAGTTCAAGGCCCCGGTCCGGCTCACGGGAAAGACACCGGCGGCGGTTGCGCCGACGATATTGCCTCAAGGTATGGGGACCATGGCCTCACCAGCGCCCCCTGCGCAAGCGGCCCCACCGTACCCGGCATGCGGCATCAAACCGGCCCCACCATGCGACCAGCCCCGGGTCGAGCCACCTGTGCCGAAACCGGTCTGCACAACGAAATATCCCTCCAGGCTCTCGACCATACCTTCCACACAGCACCTCTTCGGGACGAGGATCCGCATCAAGGCCCCGAGGCCAGACTTGACATACAGGGTCGTCGTTGCAACCAAGTCCATCAACAATGTGGCGGACGCCCTCGAGGGTAGGACGGACTTCGCCAAGGTCTACGACCTCCCATCGGACGCACAGGAGTTTTTGGACAACACGACCGAGCCGTACGCCCGGTGCTATTATGCGGTCCTCGGGAGGGACGCCTCGGGGAACAATATCGAGCTCCCGTTCGAGGTCGTCCAGCCCAGGGACTACAAGCTCGGCGGGGCCAGGTTCCTGGACCCCGGAAGGGGATGGCCCCTCCCGACCGTGGACGGCGACTGGCTCCTCAAGACGACGGCCCGGGGCATCGAGTTTGTCCCGGATGAACCGTCCGGCAGCCGGATGCAGACCATCGGCCCCTACGTGAATCAGGTGTGGGAAGGGACCCGCTTCCGCCTGAAGGGGGCCCGGAAGGAATACGTCAGGTATCAGCTCCTGATGGCGAACGATTACATCAAGAAGGACAAGCTCGTCGATGCGGTCCAAGGCCGATCAAATTACATCCGAGCCTATGAGATACCGGTCGACGCCCTCGAACTTATCGACAACATAACCGAGGTCAAGGCCAAGGTCTATATTGCCCTCATCGGCTGGGACAAGGAGGGGAACGGATACGACGTCGAGCTCGAGTTCAAGTCGACCCAGCACGCGGAGTTCAAGTCCCCGCGGTTCGTAGACCCGAAGGACCTGGCGCGTGTCAAGGCCACCGCCGACGAGATGATATCACTCGGGAGGAAGACGCTTTCGAGCATCGGGACGGACAGGCAGGCCCTCTATACAGGCGGGCCCAATGCGATCCAGACCGCAATCCAATGCGGCGCGAGGGCCCGGCTGGTCTACCCAATGTACGAGGACATCGACAGGTTCAGGCATGAGGTCATTGACCGGAACGGATGGCTCGTTCAGGCCAGATCCCAGTTCGAGTGCGACGAGGCCCTCGCAAAGGCCGATAAGGCGCTGAAGGGCGACAGGCAACCCTATGCCTTCCCGAACTACAGCTCCGCCGAGGGGAGCATCAAAACGGTCCGCAAGATACAGGATGAGGCCAGGGCCGTCCTGAAACAGCACATCGCCGATGCCCACTGGTCCTCGGGGTCTGAATGGTACAAGGAGCGCCTTGGGCAGTTCGACGGGAACGAAACAAATCTCAAAGGGCTCGAGGAGCACATGGTAGAGCTCAGGGCACGGGACGCCAAGGCCAAGGCGTTGTACGAGAAGGCCCGAACGGCCCACTCTGGCGAAAGGTTCGACGAGGCCATCGCGCTCTACGGCGAGGTCATGAAGATCAAGCCCGAATGGGACACGAACCAGGACATCGCCACCGCGAAAGACGATAAAGAGTTCGCCGGGCAGATTGCAGCCGCGGGGACCGCCCTGTCCAAGTTCAAGGCCATCTACGACGATTGGAGCGAACGGGGGAAGAGCGACTACGCCTGGAATGCGCTTGGCAAGGCCTTCGCCCTTATCGGCGACAAGGCCAGCTTCCTGCTGTACTCGCGTGAGCTCTTCAAGCACGAGCACTACAGCGATGTGGTCAACCTGTTCAGGGACATCCGGGGCTCGAAGGAGGGCTTCCTCGATGGCATCTTCGGGGCGGACAAGGTCAGGGCTGTCAGCATGCAATTGGAGGAGGCGGACGCGGAGCTCCGCAGGATTGACGAGGCCATCCGGGACATGGACGGGAAGCTTAACGAGCTGCAGCGGGAGGATACAAAGCTCGCCGGTTCGGGCTACTCCGACTACAGGACCAGCCTGCAAAACGACATCGAGCGGGTCAGGCACGCGATCGAGAGGGAGCGCGAGAGGTCGGGAGAGATTTGGAAGAGGATGGCGACGGTCCTGGCGGAACTGCTCGGGAAAGGATAATGCGAACCCGCCGGGGTCCGAACCCGCTCCCTGTAATGTTAATAATACCAATTAACTGAAGTACGAGTCCAGGCTCGTCTGGGCCCGGGTCTCCTTCACGATATCCAATTTCTTGAGGGTCGCCTCGACCCTCTCCTCGGAGAAGTCCCGCTCCTTGCAGAGGTAGGCCTTGATGTCCTCCTTGACGATGGTGCCCCACTCCGGTTTGATGGTCTCGTCCACGTTCGGCTCGAGGAATATCCTCCGGACCTCCTTGAACCCCTCCACCCCGCCCCACTGGTCCTTGGCCTTCTCCTCCATGACCCGTTCCAGGGTCCCGAACTCCTTGATGAATTTCAGGGCCTTCTTGGGCCCTATGCCCTTGACCCCGTAGTTGAAGTCGGTCCCGATGAGGATGCCCATGTCCACGAGCTGCTCCCTCGATATCTCGAGCTGCTTGAGGACATTTGGCAGCTCCAGGACCTCGGGAAAGACATCGATGTACATGTCCCGCCTCGGGAGCTTCCTGCGGCCCGAGAACGCGAGGTTCCTGATGAGCACGTCGGCCCCGAAGAGCAGTGAATCGAAGTCCTGGCTCCCGACGGCGTAGGCCTTCTTCTCGCAGACCATGTACGCCGCCTGTGCCTCGCCCTCGCCTGGGGCCGTGAAATGCGGGACCCCCATGAGCCCCAGGAGGTGCTTGGCCTCCTCGACCATTTCCTTGGAGAGCCTCGTCGTCTGCATGGCCTTGGACCTGGCGGTCTCCAGGTCGCCGGCCGCCAGGGCCTCCTCGTACTCCTCCCTGGCCTTCTCCTTCCTCGAGATGCGATCGTCGATGGTCGCCTTTTTGAGGGCGTGGGGCTTCCCGTCGAAGATGAAGATCGGCCTGATGTTAAGTTCGAGCAGCTTACCGGTCCTGTAGAAAAGCCCCGAGAGGTGCGAGGTCACGCGGCCAAGCCGGTCCTTGAGGGGCGTCCCGTCGGGCTGGCGGATTATGGATAAGAACTGGTAGAGCGCGTTGTATGCGTCGATGGCGACGATCTTGCCCTTTAGGCTTCCCAGCTCTATCTCCCTTTTCGGGACGATCTCCGCGAAATCTACGCCCATCCTTTCAACCTCACAGCATCATTTGTGAACGATGTTCTCTTCCTCAAGCTCTTTCTTGCCCTTGCGGACAGGGCCCTTGGCCTTTCTGTCCTTCTTCTTGCCAGAGGCCTTCTTCTTCTCGAGCTCGCTCTCGAGCATCTTTATCCTGTCCTCTTGCTCGATTATTATAGCCCTGGCCTTCTTGATGAAGCCATCGGCCCTCGCGCGCCAATTCTCACCTTCGGCGGCATCGTCCTCCTTCTTCAGGGCCTTCAGGGCGGCCATGTGCTCGGAAGCCAGGGGCTCTCCCTCGATGGCGACCCCGGCATCATGCTCGAGCTGGGCGATCCTTTGGTCGTTCTCTTGGACCTTGACATCGGCCTTCTCGACCGATTCGTTGTGGATGGTCTCCCAGTCGCCTGCGTCGCCGTCGATACGGGCCTGCATGAGCTTGGCCGTCAGGAACGGGTAGTGGTCGGACTCCCTCTTCCGGCCGCAGTGGGGGCACTCCCAGTAGCGGTCGTTGGTGTCGACCTTGTACTCCTGACGGCAATCGTCATTGCCACAGACAATTATGATTTGCATAAGGAGAGAGGGGATGACACTAGGATTTCAAATATTTTGCCATGCCATTTCCTTCATACCTGGATACCAGGGCCCCCGGACCCATGAACCAGGGGGCCCATGCTTCTCCACTTCTTGATTTTCCATGATAGTTAAACATTAATATCCCTCGCGGCCCTTTTGGAAACATGCTCTGCCTGGGCATCGAAGGGACCGCACACAGCGTCGGTGCTGCGGTGGTCCGCGACGAGAAGGGACGGGCCAGGGTCCTGTCCAACATCATACAGATGTACCATCCCGTGGACGGCGGCATCCACCCGCGCGAGGCCGCGAACCATCATGCCGAGAATGTGGTCCCGGTCATCCGGAGGGCCATCGCCGAGGCCAAAGTGAATCCGTCCGACCTAGACATCGTGGCCTTCAGCCAGGGCCCGGGCCTCGGGCCGTGCCTGAGGACCGTAGCGACGGCTGCCAGGGCCCTGGCCTTGAAACTAGAAGTCCCGATAATCGGGGTCAACCATTGCATAGCGCATCTCGAGATCGGCAGGGCAACGACAGGTGCCAAGGACCCTGTGCTGCTCTACGTTTCCGGCGGGAACACACAGGTGATAACATTCTTCGAGAGGAGGTACCGCGTCCTGGGCGAGACCCTGGACATCGGCCTAGGGAACCTTCTGGACAAGTTCGGGAGGGAATACGGCCTTCCGTTCCCCGCAGGGCCGGCCATCGAGAGAAAGGCCGCCTCGGGCTCAAGGCTGCTCGACCTGCCGTACTCGGTCAAGGGGATGGACGTCTCCTTCTCGGGAATCCTTACGGCTGCGGAACAGCTCGTTGCCAAGGGCGCACCAATGGAAGACGTCTGCTTCACCCTTCAAGAGGTCACCTTCGCCATGCTGACCGAGGTGACCGAGAGGGCCATGGCATATACGAAGAAGTCCGAGGTACTCCTCGGCGGCGGAGTGGCCCAGAACTCGAGGCTCAAGCGAATGGTCGACGATATGGCCCGCGAGCGGGATGGGACCTCCTTCGTGCCAGAGAATCGATTGCTCCAAGATAATGGAGCCATGATCGCCTGGACAGGCATCATCATGCACAAGGCCGGCGTGCGGATGGCCGTCAAGGACACGGTCATCGACCAGCGCTACAGGACCGACGATGTGGAGGTGTCGTGGCGATGACGACCGATGGCAAGGTCATCGGCATCGGCGCCGAGGCCAGGTTGTACCTGACCGAATGGCGTGGGCGCAAGGCCGTCGTCAAGCACCGGGTCCCGAAGGGCTACCGCCACAAGGACATCGACTCCAAACTGCGCCAGGGCCGGACCAAGGGCGAAGGGCGGCTCCTGGCCCTGGCCCGGGTGGCCGGCGTGAGGACGCCAATAATCTACGACATCGATGTCAAGGAGTGCACGATCATCATGGAGCATCTGGACGGCCTGCCCCTCGTAAAGGTCCTCGAGGGTTCCAACGATAAGGAAAGGAAGGCCCTCCTCCGGGCCGTCGGGCGGGAGGTCGCCAGGTTGCACAGGGCGGACATAGTCCATGGGGACCTCACGGGCGCGAACATGCTCGTTCTCGACGGAAAGGTCCAGTTCGTGGACTTCGGCCTCGGCTCACAGTCGACCGAGGTCGAGGACAAGGGCGTGGACCTGCATGTGCTCCAGGAGGCCCTAAAGGCCGTGAACATGGAGAGGCTCTTCGCCGAATTCGAGCACGGCTATCTGACGGAATGGCCGCTCGGCAAGGAGATCGTCGGGCGGGTCAAGGAGATCGCGAAAAGGGGACGGTACGCATAGATCTACAAGGACCGGTCGCTTTTTCGTCGGCCCTTTTTTTTCCAAAGCTCTGCCTTCAGGCCCTGATATACCTGGAACACGATGGGACAGACCGCCTGGTCCGAGATGATGCTCATGGTCCTGCACAGAAAATCTTTCTTCTCGAGATGCGGGAAATCGGCGCACTCTTTCGGCCTCAGTTCATGATGCGTGCATCCGTCCTTCCCGAGAAATGGGCACGGCTGGTCCCGCATCAGATACAGCCCAGGCTCGTCATCGTCTTCTATTAGATATCGGGGGACGAAATCCGCCACCGTCATTTCCAGCCCCTTGGCGAACTTGCCGATGTCCTCGTCGTCGAACTGTGGGGAGAGCTCCCGACAGCAGTTCATGCACTGGCGGCAATCGATCTGCTCGGAGGCCTCTCGGAACAACCGCAGGACGATGGCATCGACCTTCTCCGGGTCCTGCTCGCTCAAGAAATTCCTGAAATCCCAGTCCTCGTCGTACAATGCCTGGGCCCGCTGTTCCAGCGTCCCGAGCTGCCCACTGACCCCAGCCTTTTTTCTTGGCGCCATGGCGAACCCGATCCTTTTACTAGATGACGGCGTCCCCTCCGAGAAATGCCTATCTCTTGCACACCGACAGGAAGTTCTTGAATATCTCGTAGCCGTTCTCGGTCTGCTCGACCTCTGGATGGAACTGGGTCGCGAACAACGGCCTGGCCAAGTGCCTGTAGGCCTGGACCTTACAGTTGTCCGAGTGTGCCAGGAGCTCGAAATCCTTTGGCAGGACCTTCACCTCGTCGTTGTGGCTCTCCCAGGCCACGAACTTTTTGGGAAGGTCCTTGAACAATGTGTCAGCATCGTCGACATATAGCTCGACCTTCCCGAACTCCGGAACATCGGCGGGCCCGGCCTGGCCCCCGAAATGGATGGCCATGAACTGCATCCCCACGCAGATGCCTAGGATTGGGAAGTCGGCCTTCTCCAGATATTCCGATGTCCTCCCAAGCTTCATGGCCTCGGTCTCTATCCTGGGCGCGCCGCCCGAAAGGACCAGCCCGTCAACGTCGAGCTCCTCGAAGGGCGTCGTGTTCGGGACCATCTTGCAGTCGGCCCCTATGTCCCGCAGGACCCGCCACTCCCGGTGGGTCCACTGGCCGCCGTTATCGATGACATAGACCTTGAGCGCCATGATGTGCCCCGATTATCATCCCGTCTTTTAATGGATTCGGTCAGTGGTCGATGTCTGGCTTCGGAGGCGGTACAGGGTCACCGAGCCGCCCGAACTCTAGGATCCCTATCTCGCTCACCGCGTAGACCATGAACTCCCCGGGCTCGTAATCCTTCAGCACCGGAGACATGAAGCCCGTCCTGAGGACGTCGTTGCCTTTCGTCAGCGAGCTGAATGCCGGCAATATCAGGATCCTGTCCTCGGGGTGCCACAGGAAGCACGGCAATCGGACCCCGGCGCCGATCTTGTCGCGAAGATGCAGCGACGGGTGCTCGTGGGCCAGCACAAGTATCTCGCCGGGCCTCTTCTTCTTCCTCACGGCCGGTCTTTTATGGCCGTGGATGAAGCGGAGGTCGCCGACCTTAAGCTCCAACGGCAGCCGGGTCCCCTTTGGCAAGATGCCAGCGATGAAGTTGTCATGGTTCCCCCTCACGAACCGGACGTCCCCGGTCCATTCCTGGAGGGCCTTTAGGACGTCCCTCACCTCGTCCCATTCCTGTTGCAGGTTCCTCCCGAATGTGTGCTTGATGTCCCCGTCGATGACTACGGTCTTTGGATTGTACCTCTCGAGGGCCCGCACCAGGTCCATCATCATCTCGCGCTTCTGGACCATGGGGAAGTAGACGCCGTCTTGCCTTGCGGCCTCCTCGTAGCCAAGATGAAGGTCCGCGAAGGCGAGCGTTCCGCTGTCCCGGTCGAACAGACAGCGCAGATTGGAGAGGACGAGCCTCTTTTCAATGATGACCTCGTCTATCAAGGTCCATCCCTTCTGTTCACAGGTCATATACTATCGGGTTCGCCCCGAAGTCCGATGGCTTGGGCCTCTCGGTCCCGGTCCGCTTCGCCAGACCGCCCCTCAGTTGCATTATATATGTTATCTGCAAGCTGGGATGCCCTTCCAAGGCCTTGGCCACGGCCATGGGGTCACTGCCCGCCTTGGCAACGAGCTCCATGAGCCGGTCATACTTCCTGTCGCTGCCGGCCCATCCCTCCATGCCGCTGACCAGCCCTGTGTCCAGCAGCCGCACCAGCAACCCAAGGGCTTCGATGTGCCCCTTCTCGATGGCCTTCAGCAGTATTGCGGGGAGCGAGTTGTCTGTCGATTCCTCGCTGTATGTGAACTTGAGCCCGTCCGGCGGACTGGCCCCCTTGGCAGTTTCGACAAGACCCACATAGGCCCCGACCTTCCCGAGGAACGGCCCCCACCCTCCGGCGAGAAGGCAGTACAACGCGTGCGTGCTGACCCCCGCGACGTCCGCGGTCTCCCTGTCGAAGAAGTCCTCTATGACCTTAACTAGCGGTCCGGTGCCGGGAAGTGGCCGGTCCAGGTCCAACTTTCCTTCGTAGTACCTGTTGGCCAGGGCATAGGCCAGGTTCATGAGACCGGCGATCAAAATCCCGCCCAGTTGCTCCTTCTTCGCGCCCTTGGCCTTCCTGTAGTCCTTGTATGTCTCGACAAAATGTTCGAGGCTGAACCAACGCGTCATGAGAGTCTCCCTAGAGCCCTCGTACTTGTCCCAGACCTTGCTGTAAAGCTGCACCATGGCCTTGTCGGTCGAGATAACATCGAGCGGCTCGTCGAGCCTGTCCAGGTCGCCCATGGCCATCAGCCCCTCGTCCCTCCAGTTCTTCAGGACGGCCGGCACGACCTTCTTGATGCGGAAATTCTCATCGGAAATGTTCCAAAGGATGCCGATGTAATGAGGCCAATAGTCAGATGCCGCGTCCTCCTTGACCCACATGAGCGCCAGGTCCCGGTCCCTCTCGGACCAGAAGTCATTGTAATTCCCTTCGTAGTCCCTCGCCAGGACCATCTGCTGCAGCGGCGAGAGCCACCGCTTTTCGTACCATTCGGTGTGCGTTTTCCTTATGTGAGGGCAGAACTGGTTGAGTATGACCATGAGCCGCCTCTCGATGCCGTCGAGCTTGGCGTTGAAGAGCTCCATCGTCTTGTTCAGCAGGATGTCCAAATCGCCCTCCCGGAGCACATCCAGGGCCGGGATGACCGCCTCGAACTCCAGCCGCTCGTTCAGGACGACGTCCACGAGCTTCATGCCATCGATCTTGAGGCCCATGGCCTTCATGACACCCCAGATGTCGACGATGCCCATGCGCTTGGCCACCTGGCAGTCCTCCAGCACGGCCTCGAGCCTGACCTGCGTGTAGGCCCTGATGAAATCCTCTGGGTCATTGGCGCAAATGTCCCTGGCCTTTGGCCCGAGGCCGGCCAGGAACCCGAGCTGGAGCCAGTAATCCGTCATCCTCACCAAGTCGTCGGGCTCGTCGCGCCTGTACTCCTCGGCGAGGATGTCCTTGAGGTCCATGGACGGGGCCTGTAGCAGGATGCGCCTCATCTTGGCCTTGGCGTCCTCCGATGCGTCCTTGTAGTTACTCTTCAGGGATGCCACAAGGCCATCGACCTCGTCCTCCTCCATGATGAACGTCACACCACCCACTAGCGGCGGCCCATACAGCGGTGAGAGCCTGTTGTGGAGGATGGCCCGTATCTGGAACCCGCTGTTGATGAGGTCCAGTATCACACGGTTCAGCTCCTCGCCTTTCGAGGACCCTATGAGGTACGTATAGCACGTGTGCCTGATGGTGATGTCGCTCGCGGCCAGCTTCTTGGTGATGGCCCGCAACTTCTCGTCGGGCGGCATGCCCTTCAACCTGGACACGAGACCGATGACGACCAATGTCCTCGTCGGGTAGTCCCTGAAGTAAGGCTTGCCGTAGGCCTCGACGTTCACCTGGCTCTCAGAGTGCCCGGTCCACGCCGGGTCCTCAAGGTGCCTCTCGAGCGCGTCGCGGCACGCATCGAGGTAACTCTGACCCCCGGACTCAATCACGATGCTCAGGAGGCCGTTGCGCACGACGCGGTCCGTCTCCCTCTCGGCCTCCTGTAGGATCGCGGTGAGGGCCCTGTCCCTGATCTCGGGCGCCAGCGGGACCAGGTTCACGGTCACTATCGAGCGCAGCCGGTCCACTGCGAAGAACCTCTCGTTGGGCCCAGTGGAATCCCTCAATGTCCCGAGCTGCATGTCGATGTCCTTCCCCAGGGACGCGGCCGTCTGGCCCACGGTGCCCTTGTCTTCGTCGAGGATGCCCTTGAAGAACATCCTCAGGTCCGGGTCCAAGGACGGGGCCTTCATGGCCTCGGCTATGCCATCCCAAACCTTCTTCGGGAGCCGGTCGGCCACCTTCGCGTCGGGCCTTAATCTCTTCGCTAGGGCCAGCACGGTATTGAACAGGTCCTTCTTCACGGCCGGTTCGAGCCTGATGGAGTCGTTGAGCGAGAGGTTGAACCTCTCCGTGAGCCAGAAGAGAACGTTGTCCACGACCTCCAGGTCGGCGATGTTTCTCTCTACGCCTGCCAGGTACGGCAGGACGAGCACGATCCCGTCGTTGTGGTTAGGGCAGTGGTCGAGGACCCTGTTGAACGCGTACTTGAAGTCCCACCTTCGGTCCGCATCGTCGAGGAGTATCTTCTTATCATATCCGTTCTCCAGGGCTTGCATGAAGGGCCAGTCGGACCCTGCGACATCGTTGTCCAGCGCCTTCATGGCCACGAGGAGCGGGATGTTCGTCGGCGGTCTATGGCCTCCGGTCTGCTCCCAGACCTCCTTCGGTATGGTCCCGTAAAGGCCGTTGATGAACGCTGCCGGGTCCTTGCCGGCGGCCTTCAACTGCAGGTACAGACCATTCGTGAGCGCATTCATCTCGATGTGCTTCGACGGCTTGAAGAACGCCGAGGCCGCCAAGAGCTGGAGGAAGTGGTCCGTGAAGACAGCCGCCATCCGGTCCAGCAGTAACGGGTCGATGGCCTTGGCGTTAGCGGCCAGCATCTCCATGACGAAGATCTTGGTGTAGTAGACGTCCTCCTCGACCTTCTCATTGATCGCTTTGATGGCGTCGGTGACGTCGCTGTCCCTGGCATAGGCGACGATGTCGAGGACCCACTGGTCGATGGCGGCGTAGGTAGCATCCGCGCAAAGGGCCTTCACCATATCATCCTTGCCGATCGGTCCCTTGGGCCGCGCACCCGATATCTCCTTTCCCTTCTTGGCCATGGCATCACGGGCATGGTGGAACGGAGTTCCCCTTGATATATCACTTTCGAAATCGCTGGCGGGTCGGTCCCCCCACAATCTTTTTCAATCCACTTCCCAATCAAGGATAGATGATAATCTATGCCCGCTTCAGGACATACTGCCATGCAACCGAAGACGAGGCCCGCGTCAGGCAGGCCCTCATGTTCATCTCGGGCGCCCAGGACAAGGCCATCAGGGTGACTGTGAACAAGGGCTACCACGGCAACGAGATCCGCGTCCTGGAAGCGGAGCTCAAGAAGGGCCCGGCCCTGACGAGGTTCCTGGAGGCCCTGGCCGGGGCCGGCATCTTCGAGAAGGTCCGGGACCAGATATCGATGCGCATCGACGAGGAGGGGATCTTCTATCTGCGCTTCGACAAGCAGGAGGCCTTCCAGGGCCGGTTCGTGCTCGACAGCGGCTCGGACACCATCCAGGCCGGTATAAAGGTCCAGTCCTACCCCGCAAAGCCCGAAAAGATGCTCAAGGAGCTCACGACCCAGATAGAGAAGTTGGAATCGAAGGCAAAGAAGGCCGCCAAGTAAACGGCCCCCGCCGTTTCCATCATTTCTGGCTCAGATATCTTTCCGACGGGATTGGCCAGCAGTTTAATATCCAGGACCATAAACTATTTTATCCCTGACTGTAATCCTTCATCACTTGGAGGACGGACGCTATGACCGACGACGCCATAAGGGAGAGCATGGTGAAGAGGTTCCATACCATACCCGGCCTAGGCATGTCCAAGGCCGGGCTCCTCTTCGATGCTGGCTACACCACCATCTCTTCCCTCCAGAAGGCCGATAGCGAGGTCCTTTCGAAGGTCAAGGGCATCTCCCCCCCGCTCGCCAGGTTCATCATCCGCGAGGTCAAGGGCATGAGCGAGGAGGCGCCTTCCGAGATGGTCAGCTGCTCCACGGAAATGACCGCCACCACGAAGCCCGGGGACGCGGACAGCGCGTCTATAAAGGTCGACCATGAACCCGCGGGGTCCATGGGCATCGGAAAGCCCACGGACGATGTCAAGATGGATGGCGAGGGCGACCAGGCCTCAACGGGCCAGCCCGGCGATGCTGCGGCCAAGCCGTCCAGCGGCGGCATCTTCTCAGGCCTCATCAACTCGTTCAAATCCCTGTTCGGCGGCGGGAAGGCGGAGCCCGCTCCCACCGAGGCCAAGCCCGATGGCGAGGAAAAACCCGCCGAGTCCTCGACCGAAGCCGTTACTATCAAGGAAGACACAGCTGAGGCAAAGCCGGTCGAGAAGGCCCCCGAGGCCACTGGCCCCAAGGGACCCTCCGATGCGACCATCAGCGTCGACCTCAAGGATGAGCCAAAGGCCGAAGTTAAATCCGACCCGAAGAAGGAGCCCGAGGCCAAGATAGACACCTCGAAGGAGCCCAAGCCCGTCCCCAAGAAGGGCGGGGAGAACGAAAAGCTCGTCGAGGACATTATCAAAGAATTAGATTTAGACAAGGAGCACCGGTAAGCCCGGTCCTCTTCCCATCGTTCATTTTCTACCAATCCTTGTGCGGGGGTAGCAAAGCCTGGAAAACGCGCAGGACTTAAGATTCTGTCCCATAGGGGTCCGTGGGTTCAAATCCCATCCCCCGCATAATTTCCTGCAATTCCAAGATTCGCATCGATTTTAGGTCGACCGAAATCTATATATTTAGGGCGCCCTAAATACTCCCTTGGTGAGGAAATGCCCCAAGAGGACACAGAGGAATACCTCGAGGCCATCTTAGACCTTGGGGGTCAACATGGCCAGGTCAAGACCACCAATCTGGCCAAGAGGCTTAAGCTGCGCCCGGCCAGCGTCACGGAGAAGGTCCAAAGGCTGGCCCAGGCAGAACTCGTCTTATACAAACCGTACGGCGGCGTCAAGCTCACCAATAAAGGAAGGCGACAGGCCCTCCGGCTCAAGCGCAAGCACAGACTGCTCGAGGTTTTCCTATCCAAGGTCCTCCATGTGCGACCCTCAAACGTCCACGAGGAGGCCTGTAAGATGGAGCATGTCCTTTCGGACGAGGCCGAAGAGGCGATGTGCCGTATGCTCGGAGGGCCCGATTCTTGCCCACACGGTAGTATCATACCTCCCTGCGAGACCGAGAAGGGCAGCTGTGCCCAATGCCTTGAGCGCAAATCCGTGAGAAAAGCACGGACCCCTGTCCAAAGTTGTGTCGATGCCGTTCCTCTTTCCTCATTATACCCTGACGAGAAGGGACGGATCGTCTTGATACGGGGCAACAAAAGCCTAGTGATGCGGCTGTGCAGGATGGGCCTGACATCCGGGACCGTAGTCTCGGTCAAACGGGCCGCGCCTATGAACGGGCCTATACAAATAAATGTCAAAGGCTGCGACCTGGCCCTGGGCTATGAGATTGCAAGAAAGATCTTCGTGATCCGGGACGTTGCAGCGGATGAAGGTCAACGACCTCAAGGGGCCCACGCATTGAGAGAGAAAGCCTAACCTCGAAGGGGGACCCGAGATCACACCTAAGCGCCGAAGGTCTAAAGGTCCTGTCATCGCCCTCGTAGGCAATGCCAACGTCGGCAAGAGCGTCGTTTTCAACCAGCTGACGGAGAAAGAGCAGGTCGTAGGTAACTATCCGGGCAAGACCGTGGAGGTCGCCGAAGGGACCTTGCGACATCACGGGATTGACATCACGATTGTAGACCTTCCAGGGACCTATTCTTTGGCCTCGGCCTCGGCTGATGAAGAGCTCACATGCCATTTTATAGAGAGCGGAAAGGCCGATGTCATCGTGAACGTCGTCGATGCCACGGCCCTCGAGCGAAACCTCAATCTAACGCTCACACTTTTAGAGACGGGCATGCCTATGGTCATGGCCCTTAACTTCATGGACGAGGCGGCCAAGAAGGGCATAAAGATCGATGTGAATGCCTTCACAGATTCCTTGAGGATACCGGTCATCCCAATCGTTGCGATTGAAGGCAGAGGTGTCCATGAATTAGTTGATAAAGCCCTCAAGGTTGCGAAGAAGAAGACAAGGGCCGTCGAAGTGGATTACGGCCCGGAGGTCGAGGCGCGTGTTGAAAGGCTGGTCGATGCCCTCCCTGAGACCGGGAGGATGCCCAAGCGCTGGGTGGCCCTGCAACTGCTCGAAGGGGACAACCCGACCCTCCGGCGCATGAAAAAAAACGCCCCCGAGGTCATCGCGCTCTCGTCGGCTTTGTCGAGAGAACTTGAAGGAATCTTCAAGGAACCCATGACCTCCTACATCACCTCCAGGCGGTTCGCCCAGGTCGGGAAGCTCTCTCGAAGGGCCACCAAGACCCATGCTTCGACAAAGGGACCTCACTCATACACAGGGCGCTTCGATGCTCTAAGTCTACACCCGGTATGGGGCTACGCCCTCATGTTCGTGGTCATGTTGTCAATCTTGGTCGTGATATCTATTATAGGGAACATCATCGCCCGGGGCCTCCAAAACCTCTTCGAGGCCTTCAATCCTCACTCATCCAGCATCGCAGCCGAGTTCGCCTGGAACGGCGGTGTCGTCGGGCTCTATGCCTCTTTGGGCGTTGCCTTTGGGTTCCTTTTACCCTTCTATTTCATTCTCAGTTTCCTCGAGAACTCGGGCTACCTTCCGAGGATCGCCTTTCTAATGGACCGACCCTGCCATGCCATCGGGCTCCACGGAAAGGCCTCAATTCCACTTATCGTGGGGTTCGGTTGCAACGTCCCCGCCTGTATCGGATGCCGTATAATCGAAACCAAACGGGACCGCCTCCTGACGACCTTCCTTTCAACCCTGATTCCCTGTTCGGCCAGGACCGTCGTGATATTGGGTATTGTTGGGACATACCTGGGTCCCGTGTGGGCAGTGCTGATGTATGTTCTTGATTTCATTCTGATAATCGCCGTTGGAAAGGGCATGGCCTTGGTGATGAAGGGGCGGTCCCCAGGGATGATCATGGAGATGCCGCCGTTCCGGAGGCCGGTTGCTCGGCTGGTCGCCAAGCAGGCCTGGTCGAGGTTCAGGCCCTTTCTTAAAGATGCGGTCCCTCTAATCATTGCGGGAAGCCTGGCGATCGAAGGCCTCCGGATCGCCCACATGCTCGACGAGATCTACTGGGCCATCAGCCCCCTGACTGTCCTGTGGTTGGGCCTGCCGGCCTTCACTGGTGCCTTGTTTATCCTTGGAATAATGAGGAAGGAGGCAGCGGTCGCACTTCTGGGTGTGGTCGCAGGCACGATAGATATCCCCTCGGTGATGTCCCCTGTTCAGATGTTCGTGTTCACCCTCGTGATGATGCTCTACATCCCCTGCCTTGCCACCATCTCGGTCCTTGGAAGGGAGATTGGCTGGAAGAACACAGCCCTAATCACAGTCGGCGAGATTGGTCTAGCGCTCTTCGTCGGAGGGATAGCGTACCGGCTGCTTTCCTTCGTGATGTGAGGTTTAGCCCTTGATAATGCATAGGTTCTTTTCTTGGCATTCCTTGCCTGGGGCCGAAGGTCCGAAGATGAAGCCAATCCGATCGGCAGTGTTAATCTCTGGCTCCCCCAGGCGCAGGGAGCTCCTGGCAACCTTCGTGCCCGACCTGATGGTCATCCTTCCAAGGGCCGAGGAGCGCCCCGTCAGGACCAAAAAGGACCTGATGGCCAACGCCCGCATGAAGTTCGCCTCCGTGGCCACCCCCAAGGCCGATCTCGTTCTCGCCGCCGACACGGCTGTGTTCCTCGGCCGAAAGGTCTTGGGCAAGCCGTCCTCCAAGAAGGACGCATCCAGGATGCTGCGCCAGCTCTCGGGAAGATGGCACACCGTCACCACCGCCATGGTCATCGAGGTCGCCGGTCGACGGGCCGAGGCCATGGTCACCTCCCGCGTCCATTTCCGGCGCCTGGACCAAAGGATTATCAACGCCTACATCGCCACCGGGGAGCCTCTTGACAAGGCCGGGGCCTACGGCATCCAGGGCCTGGGCGGGCTCCTGGTCGACAGGCTCGTGGGAGACTACTACAACGTCGTAGGGCTGCCGCTGCACAAGCTGGAAATGCTGCTAGAATCAATGAAGCATAATCTTATTGGAATCAAACAAAAGAAGAAAAATAAAATCTAGAAAAGCAAGGTTCCCCTTACTTTTCCTTGTCGCCGGGCTTCCAAGCCGTGGCGCAGGCATCGCTGCAGAACTGGTGGTCCTCGCCGCCGACGTTCTTCTTGACGTTGCCGCCTGGCTTCATGGCTTTCCCGCACTTGTCACATGTCATGTCGACCTTGTTTGCTGCGTTCTTAAGGAATCCCATATTTGTTTACCCCCTTGTTCCCCGGAAGCATGCTTTATGAATTTAAGTTTTGCGTAGATATCCTCAGGCGTGCTTCAGTCGAAGATGGATACCATTATAATCACGATTATCACGACCGTGATCAGCATCGTGGCGTTGAAACCTATGACCGCCTTGGCGGCCTGCGGTTCCTTTCCAATCATCATTATGCCGAGTATGAGGCCGATGATGCTGAACACAAGGGCGAAACCACCACAGGCCGGAAGGAGCAAGTTCACTCCGAGCAGGATGCATACCAAGGCCGCGATGGCGAAGAACATCCCGCCAATGGCCAGGCCCGAACTCTTCTGAGGCGGGGCCCCGTAGCCGGGCGGGTACTGTCCCGGATAAGCCCCAGGGTACTGCCCATAGCCCGGCGGTGGCGCTCCGGCCGGCGGCTGCCCGTAGTAGACCGGCTGTCCCGGCGGCGGCTGCTGACCATAATAAGCGGGCTGTGCAGGGGGCGGCGGTGGTGGCGAGTACGGTGCCGGTCCAGGGGCGACATGTGTCGTCGGCGGCCCGCCCCTATGGGCTGGGTTCATGGCCCCACACTTGGGGCAGGCGCTGACCAGGTCGCCGAACTCGGTGCCGCAGACCGGGCACTTGACCTTGGGTCGTGGACCAGCTGTCATCTAACAACCTCAGGGGACTTGATGGCCATTCTGTGATATAAATTAATATTGAAAGAATTCCATGATATTTTCCTAGATGCCGACCATCCAGAAGATGCCCGCCAACAGGATGGTGATGAAGAGGGCCATGATCCCTATTACCAGGGAGCCAATGGCTATCTTGGAGCCCTTCTTCAGTGCCACGATGCCGATGCCAATGGCCGCGAAGTCCAGGGAGAATGCCAGGACCTGGCAAATGGCGCTCGGGAGTATCATCCACAGCATGCCGATCATCATCCCGCCCATTCCAAGGAATATCCCCGTGATGCCCATCCAGAGCATCATGGGGTCCTCCTGCTGCCGTGGGCGGATGAATAACTGGTTCTGCGGCGGATAGCCGCCCTGTGCAGGTGCGAGCCCTAAGGGTGTCATCCGTGGCGGCGGAGGCGCAGCGGGTTCCGAGACCCTGAGAGGCACCGGACGCCCCTCGCCCTTGATGAGCGCCTTCTTGCTGGCAATACCCATGGCGCCACACTTCGGGCACGCGCTGGCGCTGTCGTCGTACTCGGTGCCACATACAGGGCACACGACCCTTCCGAGGTTCTCTTCGACCAGGACTGGCACGCCCCATTTTCAAGCGCTATTGCAGACCATATCCACCTTACCCAAATAAATTCTTGCGCCTCTCGATATAGGTTTAATATTAGTATCCACAAACCGATGTCCGCTTCGAACGGAAGAGATGTATGGACGGTTTAGAACCGTTCATCCCGACTAACGCAAAACAGAAGGTAATACCATGGCAGGAAAGAAGAAAGGAATAAAGATAGAGGTGAAGACGCCGGGCTTCATCGCTGAGTTCAAGGCCTTCATCTCGAAGGGGAACGTCCTCGATATGGCGGTCGGTATCATCATAGGCATCGCCTTCGGGGCCGTCATCAGTTCCGCGGTGAACGACATGATAATGCCGCCCGTCGGGTTGGCTCTCGGCGGCGTGGACTTCAAGGAGCAGTACTGGCTTTTGGAGGACGGAACGAATGGCCCGCCATACCAGAGCCTGGACAATGCCACTAAAGATGGGGCAGTGACCTTACGTTATGGTGTGTTCTGCAATGCAGTGATCAATTTCCTGATAATCGCCGTCGTGATCTTCATAATAGTGAAGGTCGTCAACATGATGAAGAAGAAGGAGGCGGCCAAGGCGCCCACGACAATGGCCTGCCCGCAATGCGACACCCAGATAAGCCTCAAAGCGAAGAAGTGCCCGAACTGCACCTCCACGGTGGAGGCGGTCCCCGAGGAGAAGCCAAAGGCGGCCGAAAAGGACGAGGATGAGGACGAGGAGGATGACAAATAGTCATCCTCTTCAAGGTGTTCGTCAACCCATCGCCACACCTCAGTGTGGCCTTTCCAATGTATTTATATGTACACTCAAAGATATATGGTAATGGTGTTGTCATGACAGGATTCTCCCAGCTGCGTTCAGTCATCCTGGTCTCGATTGTAATATCCATGTTACTCTCGGCCTTTCCGAGCACGATCGCATCGGTGCCGGATGCAGAAACGGTCACAGTTCCGCCCATCGCGCCCCGGGCACCGACCTACGACAACCTCATCATCACGCCACGCAGCTTCATGCCGACCTTCCAGGTCCTCGCCGACCATCACAACTCAACGGGCGTGACCACCACGGTCGTGGCTGTCGAGGACGTCTACAGCGGCAAGTACTTCCCAGCCTCCGCCCTGGGTGTCGACAACCCCGAGAAGATCAAGATATTCATCAAGAACGCCACCGACGCGTGGGGGCTCAAGTACCTGACGCTGGGCGGCGACAGCAACCTAATCCCGTCTAGGCATGCCTGGGTGGCCTGGGACTTCGCCACGGATCTCTACTACGCCGACATCTATCTCGCCAACGGCTCTTTCGCCTCATGGAATATGAACCACGATGGCAAGTGGGGCAACTGGACCGACGACAGGAACGCCATGGACCTACATCCGGACCTTCACATCGGGAGGCTCCCGGCGGCAACGCTGGCCCAGGCGGCGGGCATGGTGGCCAAGGTCAGGAACTACGACAACACCACCGCGGGGGACAAGTTCTTCAAGAACGTCACTTTCCTCGTGGGCCCAGGCTCCGGCGACGGCATCGGCTACTCTGACTGGCTGGCGGACAACGTCTACAAGGCATCGGATGGCTGGCACCGCAACAATCTCTACAACGAGAAGGCCACGGCGGCCAACTTCTCGAAGCCCCAGAACAGCTCCGTGGGCTTCATGGCCTTCTGGGGCCACGGCGGGACGGACTCCTGGCTCGGCGGCTCGGACATCAACGTCGCAGACATCAACGCGCTGACGAACTTCGACGCGCTCCCCATCGTGTCCATCATGGCCTGCGACTGCGGTAACTTCGACGGCCCGTCGGACGGCTTCGCCGAGAGCTTCCTGAAGAACCCTAACGGAGGGGCCTTGGGGGTGCTGGCCGGGACCCAGACCTCGAACGCCAACGACATGAACACCTGGGCCGGGGCCACGAACCGCTACTTCCACGAGGCCAACAAGGACCATAAGATACACCGCCTTGGGGCCATGTACTCCGCCGGGGTCGAGCTCTTCCTGCAGAACAAGAACTGGCGCTCCGAGAGCCTGGACTACAAGAACCTTCTGGAGTACGTGATGTTCGGTGACCCGGCCGCCACCATCGGGGGCATATCGAGCACCCATGCGAAAATCTCCACCGACGGCGCGACGAAGACCGGCCTGCCAGGCCAGAACGTGACATTCAACGTCTCCCTCGAAGACACGGGGGCGGGATGGGCCGATATAGACCTGGCCTTCGAGGGCGGGATCCCCTCGGGCTGGTCCGCGTCGCTGCCATACAATCTCACGAACATAGTCGCCGGCGAGAACAGGACCATCCACGTCGACGTCACCATCCCGCAGGACGCGCTCGCCGACAAGATGATGACCTTGGTCCTCAGGGTCAACTCGAGCGAGTTCCCAGAGGCACCGCTCAAGGTGAGCCTCAGGACGCTCGTCCTCACGAACCTCACATACACTTTCGACTGCAGCCCCAGGGCCAGGACCGTCGATGCCCAGGGAACGGCAAGATACCAGCTCACGCTCAACAACACGGGCAATGCCGAGTTCGGGTTCCTCCTCGAGCCGGTTTCCCCGCCGTCGGGCTGGACCATCGCGCCCTCGAACGATACGCCCTTCCTCGTCCCTGGCCAGTCCCGCGTCTCCTGGTGGAACATTACGCCCGGCCCCACGGTCGAGAACGGGACATTTCCGCTGGAGCTCAGGGCCAGCATGGTCGGCCATGTCGGATACGAACAATACATCACGGTCAACACGACCGTCAAGCCATCCCACGGTTTCCAGCTCGTTCCAAAGGCCTTGGCGGCGGCCATCGTGAACGGTAGCGCCAGGATCGACATCACGGCCACGAACCTCGGGAACCACCCGGACAAGGTAACCCTCGAGCTTGTGGATACCACGGCGGGGGTGGCCTTCGACCTGGGCGCCAAGGGGCTCGATCTCGCTCCGTTCGCCAACGCGACCTTCAACTTAACGGCATGGGCCGGGGCCGAGGTTCTTGCGGGCGACTACAACGCATCGGTCCGCGCCAAACTGGCATCGGACAATTCCGTGAGGACCGCTAACTTGACCTTCCGCATGCTCCCGCGGCTGGATTTCGCGGCCTCGCTATCGAAGGACACGGAGCCCGTGGTTCCTAGGGGCACGCTCTCCCTCGATATGACCGTCCAGAACCTGGGCAACGTGGACGACACATACGATATACAAGTCATTGGCCTGCCGAGCGGATGGACCGCCACCTTCGACACCCCGGTCATGGTCCCGGCGAACATGCAGCAGACCGTGCCCATCGAGATACAGGTGGGTGCCGACAGGATCCTGGCAGGCACCTACGATCTCGCCTTCGAGGCCGTCTCGAGGACGGCCAATGCCTCGAGGGCCGTCCCGTTCGCGGCCGTGTCCGAGCTGGTACGTTCCCACAAGGTCAGCTGCGCCCCGGACGAGGTTCGCGCCGACCCCGGTCAACCGGTCTCACTGAGGTTGACGGTCTACAACGACGGCAACGGCCGCGACAACTACAGCGCGTCCATCGCGCCACCTCCCCAATGGACCGCGGACTACGACGAGAACATCACTCTCAGCGCCTTCTCGAATGGGACCATCAACGTGACCATGAGGCCGGCGCTCAGCGCCGGGCCAGGGACATCCAGTTTCACGATCATCGTCCAGCGGGCCCTTTCGCCGAACGACCCAAAGTCCATCACGGCCCGTGCCACTGTCAACAGGATACGCGGACTTGTCCTCGCAGGGCCCTCGGGCCCCCTGGATGTTACGACCGGGAGCAAGGCCGTCCTCAACATCTCGCTGAGGAACCCTGGGAACGCCCAGGATACCTATTCCATCACGGTGACGGCACCCCAGGGCTTCGTTGTCCAGAACATCGACCCTGTAAAGGTGGCCGCGTTCGGGAACAAGACCGCTTATATCGAGGTCAAGGTCCCGAAAGGCGCCAAGGCCGGGAAGTACGACCTCAATATCACTGCGCAATCCGTCGGGGATCCCGCTGTGAAGCAATCCATCACGGTCGGCCTGCAGGTCAAGGCGAAACCCGGGAACGCCAATGCCATGGGCGTGTTGCCTTGGATCATAGGGGTCGCGGTGGCGGGCGGCATCGTCGCCGTCATCGTCCTTTGGATGAGGAAGAGGGCCGGTGGCGCAAAGCCCGAGAAACTGGACGAGGGCAAGAACAGCAAGGAATCAGAGGAAAAGAAGCCAGAGCCAATATCAAAATCAGAAAAGGAAATAAAGTAAAGAAGGGCCGGGCGATGCCCGGCCCACGTTCCCACCTACTTCTTCTCTAGGCCCTTGAGCAGGTCCTCGAGGCTCCCGTCCTTATCGGCAGCGGGCTTCGGTTGTTCCTTCGGAGCGGGCTTGGGTTCGGTCTTCGGCGCGGGCTTGGGCTCAACCTTTGGCTGGGCCTTTGGCTCGGGCTTCGGTTCCGGCTTCGGCGCGGGCTTCGGGGCAGGCTCCTCCGCAGGCTCCTCTTCGGGAGTGAAGGGCGTCTCCTCCTTCGGCTCGGTCTTGGCAGGGGCGCTCGGGTAACCTTCCTCCGCCTCGACCGGCGGTGGGGCCTTGGGCTTCGCCATGGCCCTGCCAACTACGAGACCCAGCACCAGGCCGATTATCATCAGTATGATGCCTAGGCCAAGCAGCATCATCATGCTGTACTGCTTCTCGTCGTTGTAGGTCACCGTCAGCGTCTGCGTCGCAGGGTTGCCCGCCGGGTCCACGCTCTTCACGTTCAGCGTGTTCTTGCCTTCCTTCAGCGTGTACTTGATGCTGAACGCGCCGTTGCTGTCCACCGGTATGGCCATGTCGTTTATGGTCACGACAGAGCCCTTCTCGGCCGTCCCCTCGATCTTTAATGTCTCAGAGGTCGAGGTCACCTTGACCTTCTTTGGCGTCGTGATGGTCAGCTGCGAGGTCGTGTCAAGCGTCACCGTTATGGTCGCTGTGCCCACATTGCCCGCCATGTCCGTCGCCGTCACTGTTATCGTGTTGGCGCCGGCGACCAGCGTGTAGGACGTCGTGAAGCTCCCGTTCGTGTTCGTCACGTTCGTGCTTCCCTGCTTGATGGTCGCTGCCAAATCGTCAATCGTGCCCACTATCGTCTGGCTGGCCTGGTTCGTCACAAGACCGTTCTTGGGCGAGGTAATCGTCACCTTCGGGGCCACGGTGTCAAGGACAAAGGTCCTCGTCCATGTGGCCTCGTTGCCCGCTATGTCCTTGGCAACGATGGTGATGACGTTGTTCCCGTTCACCAGCGTCACGGTCTGTGTGAAGTTCCCGTCCGTGCCTATGGTGATGGCGCCACCATTCAGTGTCACGGCATTGGTGTCGGTGACCTTGCCCGAGATCTTCAGGGTCGCATTGTTCGTGTAGTAGGTGCCCGTCCCGGTCGGTGAGGTTATTGCCAGCACCGGTGCGATCGTGTCCACGTTCAGGGTCAGCGCCAGCTCCTTTTTGTTGCCTGCCAGGTCCAGGGCCTTCAACGCGATGCTGTTAGCGCCCTCGACGAGCGTCAGCTGGATCTTCCAGGTCTTGTTCGTCTTGTCCACCGTCGCGTTGACGCCGTTGACCGTGACCTGGTCGCCGTCGCTCTTGCCCGTGAGGGAGAACGACTTGGTGTTGAGCCAGGTCTTGTCGGCGGTGTCGGAGGTGAGCGTCGGGGCCACGGTGTCGACCACGATGGCCACATGCTTAGTTCCGACATTGCCGGCTACGTCCTGGGAGGTCACAACTATGTCGTATGTCCCGTCGGGCAGCGTGAACTGCTGGCTGAACACCCCAAGGGTGGGGGTTACGCCGGTCCCGTTCACCGTCACGGTCGTGTTGTTCTCGGTTGTCCCGTTCAGGAAGAATGTGCGGGAGGTCACGTATAGGCTGGCCGGCTGGTCGATGGTTATCGTCGGGGCGGTCAGGTCCACGACCAGGTTGATGGTCTGGTTGGCCACAACGCCGGCGATGTCCCTGGCCTGCACCTTGATCACATAGGCGCCCTCGGCGAGGTCCAGGTCATAGGACCAGTCGTTCAGGCCCGTCGCAAGGGTCCAGCCCATGGCGGCGTCCACATTGACATACACGCCCTCGAGCATGGAGCCCACATCGTCCGCCGTGCCGTTCATGGTGAACTGGGTCCCATTCGTGACCCAGTTGTCCGTCGGGAAGGTCACGTTCAGGCTCGGCGCCGCGTCGTCCATAAGGGAAACGACCACGGCAATTGGGCCTATGAGGTTCTTGGTCACATCTGCAATTTTGGACCCAGACATTCCGTTCAGCGTGGCATTTACAGTGTACTTGTTGTGCTTCAGCATCCCGCTGTCCGTGATGGTCAGATCGATGATGTCGACCTTGCCGTTGCCGTTCATGTCCGTCAGGATGGTCTCCATGTCGATGCCATAGCGGTCGTTGAAGGTCACGGTCGCCTCGGGGGCAACCGCGGCGTTCTGCCAGTGGGTGATGACGTCGACGTGCCAGCCGAGATCGATGATGCCACCGGTGTTGGCCTCAGTTAGCATGGGATCGATGCCCTTGCAACTTATGGCGCGCAGGTAGCCGTCCGTGGCCGCGCCCACGGTCGGGTCTGTCGATAGGGTCGCGAACGCGTTGTCGGTCAACAGCACGGTGCTCCTTGTTTCGGATATGGCTATCATGTTCGGGGCTGTGGCGAGGTTGAAGTCTGCGCCGCGCATACTGATCATTGAATCCTCTTCAGCAAATACAGCGACGACATTACTGGCCGACGTTTTACCCGAATCCTGGTCAGAGTCGATCTGTGAATTCATGGCCGCGTAGAACATGGCAGACCCGAATTCTTTGTAGACATTGTTCCGGCTGAGGACTGATGAGGCCCCCCATACATATGCATCAAAGCCGCCGGATATGAATGTGTTCTTAACTAGCTCAGCCGAGGAGCCTTGGGCCAGCATCAAGTTGAAGAATGTAGCGGTCCCATCCACAGTGGTCCGGCTCATGTTCAGGTGGCTTCCGGTTGCGAAGGCTATGTTCGTGAAGACGCCGCCGAGCTCGGTGATGATGGCCGAATCCTGTACTGTGACCATGCTGTTGGTCTCGGCGTACAGGTTAGGGTTTGAGGTACCATCGTCTATTACCTGGACCCTGGTCATGTCGAGGGTACCGAATATCACGTGGATGTTCCCACCAGCGTTAAACCCTATCTTTGCATCGGTGACGCTTACAGATGCGAGGTCCTCTATAAACAGCCCCACATCCGAGGAGTCATATATCACGTTCTTGCCGGTCAGCGTGGCAGTGACGGAATCGAGTATGTGGACCCCTACGGTGTTGTTCTGTATCTTGGTGTCCGTCATTGTAAGAGACGCTGGATAATCGGCCTCCAACCCGTAATTGCCCAGATTATTGTGTATGTTGCAGTTTGCGATGGTCGCTGGTCCATATATGCGGGCGCCGCCAGAATTCTCCTGGGAGATCTCTACATTGATCATATTGAGGCTAACACCAGTATTGGCGCGGACACCATATCCCCAGTTCCCAGGTGGACCATTGTACCTGATGACTGTGTCGTAGATGTTGGTGGTCCTGTTGGCTAGGATCCCATAACTAATGAGATGGAACAACGTCGCGTTCTTGATTGTCACGCCGTCGGCGTCGACATAGATCAATGGAACCTGTTGGTTCGGGTTCGTGTTGTCCCAGTTGACGGTGGAAGAGAGCTTGTTAATGGTGATGTTCGATGTCCCGATGTATATGCCGGTGGCCCATGGGTATGGCGAGCTCCGGACCTTGCCGCTGACACCGCCGATACCGGCGTTGTCGATCGTTACGGACGACCCAGCGAGGAAGCCGCAGAAGATGGTCCTCGGGGCCGAGTTCGTCACGATCACTGCAGTGTTCTTCAATATGAGGGTGCCGCCGGACTGGACGACGATGCCGTGCTGGCCATCGCTGGCGACCGTGAAGGCCAGGTTCACGTCGTCAAGGGTAAGGGTCCCTCCGTTTGCCACGATGACGTCGCCGCCATCCATGATTATCGTGGCGCCAGCATTGTTGTAGGTCCTGACGTCCGTGACCGTCCAGTCCACCCCGGCTATCACGTGCGTCGTGCCGGCCTGGTTTGGCGGGTCGTTCGTTGCAGATACCGTGGGCACAAAAGGCAGTAGCCCCGCGGTCAACATCAAGGTCATTAGGCTCATGCACAGAATTCTCTCCGTCCTAGCGCTCATGTTACATTTCTCCTTGGTTCTATACGATTTCAATCAATTCTAATAAAACCCTACAAGGTTGAACATATAAAAGATTTTCGAAATTTGAACGAGAGTGGACCTACAAGGGATGAGAAAAGAAAAGATCTGATAGGGAAGCCATCAGGGCCCTACTTGTTCTTGAAATCGGGCTTCCGCTTCTCGATGAAGGCCTTCATGCCCTCGCGCAGGTCCTCGGTGGCGAAGGTCTGCGTCACGGTCTCGACCTCATAGTTGAGGCCGGTCCTGAAGTCCGAGGCCATGCCCGCGTTGAGCGATGCCTTGGCCAGCCTGACGGCGATGGGGCCCTTGGACGCGATCCTCTTGGCAAGGGCCATGACCTCCTCCATGAGATTTGCGGCCGGGACGACCTTCTGGACGAGGCCGATCCTGTTGGCCTCGTTGGCGTCGATCTGGTCCGCCGAGAAGACCAGCTCGCTAGCCTTGCCCTGGCCCACGAGCCGGGCAAGCCGCTGTGTGCCGCCGAAGCCCGGGTGTATGCCCAATCCCACCTCGGGAAGGCCCAGCTTCGCCGTGTCCGCGGCGTAGCGTATGTCGCAGGACATGGCCAACTCGAGCCCGCCGCCCAGGCAGAAGCCGTTTATGGCCGCTATGACCGGCTTTTCGAGGTACTGGATCTTGTTCATGACCTTGTGGCCCTTCCTCATGAAGGCCCTGGCCTGCTGGGCGTTCATCTCGACCATCTCCTTGATGTCGGCGCCGGCCACGAAGGCCTTGTCGCCCGCACCGGTCAGGATGACGCAGCGTATGGCCTCGTCGGCCGCGATGTCGTCCACGGCCTTGCCCAGGGCGGCCACAAGCTCCGTGTTCAGAGAATTGTAGGCCTTGGGCCTGTTGACGGTCAGGACAGCGATGTCTCCTTCCTTCTTGACAAGAACTATTTCCTCGCCCATGTGTCTCACCCGAAAGCCCGCCCGTGCGGGGATATGGGGATAGTGTTTCTGACTATTAATTTTTGGTCGAGGAACGGGGTCCGGACCGATGGTTTAATTAACTAGGCCAATCCTCGTACGAAAATCTATTTAAAATGACAGCATCAATCCATAAGGGCAGGTGAGGAACGGATGGCGGGCCACAGTGGCTGGGCCAGGGGAGGCTCCGTGGAGGCCGTCAAGGCCTCGGTACTGTTCCTGATAGCGCTCGCCATCGATGTCTGGTTCCTGTTCTACGGCGTCCTTCAGGGCAACACCCCGGCCATGGAGGTCATCATCGCGCTCCTGGCCCTGAACATCCTGGTGCTGGGCCTCGGGGGGCACTACGGCATACTTTCCAGGGTCAGAAAGGGCCTGTGGACCAAGGTCTATCCCCTCTCGGACACGACGGTGCTGGACTCGGTCGAGACCTACTTCGACGGGAAGGGGATCAAGCTCCGGGACCAGGGAGAGGCCCACGAGTACACGGACAGCTATTCAAACATCCTCAGGAGCCCGAGGCCGCGGTTCGAGGTCCGATTGAGGCCCGTGACATATCCGTCCGAGGGCGTGGCCATCATGGTGGGCCCGGAGGACGGAAAGAACCGGAAGGTCCTTGGGGCCTTTATGGACGAGCTCGAGGATGTCCTGGAGGAGGACCTGAAGGAGGGCATCCGCCGGGTCTCCTCGAAAAAGGAAGAGGAGGAATAGGCCCCAGCGGGCCCGTCCCTCCTGATTTCCTGGCCGCCTACTTTTTCAGGACCTCGCCACACGACGGGCACTTCACGAAGTCCGGGGATATCTCGTCGCCGCACTTCGGGCATTTCGCGGGCGCAGCGGCCCCGGGGGCGCCGCCCTCCTGCTGGGCCTCGAGCTTGGAGAGTTCATCCTCCTCTTTCTCGGTTAGCTCGCCGTGGCGCTCCTTGCGCTTGAGCTCGCGCAGCCGCTTCTTTTGCGGGTCCAAGGCCACCGGGCCGGCCGGCTTGACCGGGACAGGGGGAGGCACGAGGGTCGGCCCTGCCGGTTTGGTAGGGGGCACGGCCTCGTGGCCCGCGGGCGGTGGGGGTGGCGGCGGGGGAGGTGGCGGGGTCGCGCCCGGGACCGGCGACTCCGGGTAGGGTGCCGTCGCCGGGGCCCCCGGCACCGGCGGTGGGGCCACTGGTTGCTGGACCCAGCCCTGGCCCTCGACGAAGCCCATCGGCGGCGGTGGCTGGCCTTCCGGTCCAAGGACCGGCTTGGGCTGCTCGACCGGCTGCGGACCGCCCTTCTTCATGCCCTTGAAGGGCTTGCCGGTCTTGCGGCTGGCGACTACGAGAACGGCCACAACGACCACGACGACTATGATGAGCACGATGCCCGCCATGGCCGCCGGGCTCTTCTTGATGGTCGTGATGGGACTTGCGGCCTCGATGGAGACCTTGACGTTCTGCTGGACCGTGAAGCCCATCTTGTCCGTCACGATGACCGTCATGTTGCCCGTGCCGCCCTTATGGGCCGAGAGGATGATCTTGCCGGTGGTCGGGCTGACCGTCGGCTCGAACAGGGAGTCGTCGTAGCCCTTGACCTCGTAAGTCAGGCTGGTAGCGTTGTCGTCCTTGTCGGTGATGTATTTCTTCATGTCGAGCGTGTACTGGTCGTCGGACACGAAGGATATCGACGGGAGCTTCTTTTTAAAGGCCGGTGCGTAGCCGAGCTTGATGGTTATGTTGTAGGTGGCCGAGGCGCCGAGGTTGTCGACGTCCACCAGCAAAGAGTCGTTGGTCCTTTGGTTGTCCGGGTAATTGAAGACCGCCACGGCCAGGCCCTGGACGGTGACCGCGTTGCTGGCGTTGTCGAAGGAGATGTTCATGATCTGCATTGTGCTTATGTCGGAGTCCACGTCCACCATCACGGTCTTGAGGTCCAGGGTGTAGGCCACGCCCTTGGGGATGTTCAGGTAGTCGGGCACGAACCTTGGCGGGTAGTTGACCGGGTTCACCTTGACCTTCATCTCGGCGTTGGCCAGGGCCCCCTGCTGGTCAGTCACGGTCAGGTAGACCGTCGTGTCCCCGCTCATCAACGGCTTGGACAGTAGCCGGAGCAGGTTCCCCTCCTCGAGCTGGGCGTCCAATATCTTCTTGTCCTTGACCCGGACCTTCCAGTTGAGCTTGGCCAGGGGGGTCTCCTCGTCGAAGGAGTACTGTTTCAGGTCCACGGTCTTGGGGATGTCCTCGATCATGATGACCAAGGGTATGGACAGTATGCTCGGCGGGTCGTTGACCGGCGTGACGTTCACGTAGAAATTCACGACCGTGGACGCGAAGCCGTCAGCTACCGTCAGGTTGACCGCGAACACGCCGGACAGCTGGAAGTCCATGACCATGTTGATGGTCGGCGGCGTTGTGTTGGGATCCTTGACGATGGTGATGTACTTGGAGTCCGTTTTAAAGTCCAACTGGGTCAGCGAGTACACGGGGTTGCCGAGGACGGGGTCCATGGGATGCCAGGACTCTGGGTCGTAGATGATGTCGGTGAGGTAGATTATGTTCTCCGTGTCCTCGGTGACGGTCTGGTTGCCGATGGTCGCGACCCTCGGGGCGTCGTTTATACCCAGGACGATGACCGTGACGGTGCCGCTGTAGCCCACGAGGCCGCCCTGGTCCTTGGCGGAAACGTTGAAGTACTCCTTGCTGTAGAAATCCTGGGAGATGTTTATGTTGACGTTCTGGTTCCTGTCGCCGGACAGGCTCAGGTTGACGAAGTGGTAAACGTTATAGTCCGGGACGATCCCGTAGACCATGTTGTTCGGATACAGGTCGTCGGTGAAGTAGTCGTCCAGGTTGAGAACGTTGGTCTTGTTCTGGTCCTCGTTGACCTTGATGGCCGGGAGGTTCTTCTTGAGCCACGGTGGCTTGTTGAAGTAGAAGGTACGGACCGATGTGGAGACCATCTCGGACTCCTTGTCGCTGTAAGCGGTCTTGATGCGCCACCAGTACTGGCCGCCTTCCATGCTCGCCGGCTTGTAGCTGCTGGCCGTGTTCGGGAGGTCGTTCTCGTCGTAGCCGGCCATGGTGGAGTTCCTGGAGATCTCGAGTTTGTAGCCTTTGACGTTCACCACGGCCGAGGGGCCGGTGTCATGGGCCAGCTCCCACGAAAAGGTGGGCATAGTGCTGAGGATGGCGCCATCCGCCGGAGCCTTGACGTACGGGGCCGTCATGGGAATGGTATACCGGAGGTAGCCGTTGCTCGTGGACCGGCCGCTGCCCTTGCCGCCGGCGCCACCGCCGCTGGCAGACGAGGCGCCGGGCTGGTTCGTGCCATCGCCTTTCATGCCGCCCGATGCCACGATGTCCACGGCCTTGCCGATGGAGACCGCCTGCTCGTCGAAGTTCATAATGGCGTCGCCGCCGTCGCCGACCCTTCCGCCGACCGTGGCCGCGCCGCCGGTACCGCCGCCGCCCCAAAAGCCACCTCCACCGCCTCCGCCCCCGTAGCCGCCACCGCCTCCGCCGCCGCCGTAGCTGCCGCCGGCCGCACCGCCGACCTGGGTGTTGCCGCCCCGGCCGCCCCCGAGGGTTAGCACTGTCGAGCCCGCGATGGCGAAGTTGTCGCCCGCCGAGAAGGAGTAGGTGATCGCCCCTCCTGTGCCGACGTAGCCCACCACGGCCGCAGCCTCACCCGAATTTGCCGAGCCGCCGGCCGCCCCCTGGCCCCCGCCATAGCCGCCGCCACCGCCAGCGCCGCCGCCGCCGTTCCAGTCGCCGAAGACCCCGTTGCCGCCCCGGCCTCCGAGGCCGCCCTGGCCTCCCGTGCCCGTCAGGTGGGACTTGCCGCCAATCATACCCTGGGCGGTGGCGAAGAAGTTCATGTTCACCGCCCCGCCGGAGCCCACATAGTCCATGGCCATGACGCCTGCGCTGCCGGAGCCTCCGGCGTAGCCGCCGCCACCGCCGCCGGTGGCCGCGCTGGCGTCGCCGCCCGAGCCCGCGGAGCCGCCGGAGCCCCCGGTGCCCACGATATTGGAGTCGAGGATTTGTACGTTGTAGCCGCTGACCGTGATATTGACATAGCCGCCGGCGCCCACATGGCCATCGACGACGCCGCCCTGGGAGTAGCCGCCGCTCTGGGAGCCCACTGCGTCGGCCGCCGCACCCGCCTGACCGCCGGTGCCCGTAATGGATGCGCCTTGCAGAAGGATGTGCGTGTTGTTCTTCTGTCTGGTCCGTAGGCTGATGTCCGCGCAGCCTCCCGCCGAGACCCAACCGCCGACACCGCCGGTCTTCCAGGGGCCCGGGCCCGACTGGCCCGTGGCCGCCGCGCCGTTGTTGCCGATGGCAGTTATCTCGCCCCTGACCTCGATGTATCTGTCTGCGACGAAATCCAGTTTGGCCCTGCCGCCTTGGCTGATGTCGATCACATTGCCGCCCGCGGGACCGACGATCTGGACCTTGGCGCCCGAGTCTATCTTCAGGTACTCCCCGTGGCCGTAGATGGCCGATGCGATACCTGGCGGGTTGCCCTGAATCTTGACCGTCCCCGAGACCCAGAGGCTGCCGCCATCGAGCTTGATGGACTGGGCCGTTAAGGTGCCCGAGCGGAGGACCTGGAGGACTGCGCCGTCGTGGACAGTGACGTTGGACCAGGTCTCAGGGGCCGAGACGTTGTGCCAAGGGGGGTCGTCGACGTCCAGGGGCTGGACACTTCGCGCGGCCCTGGAATTGGCCTCGATGGCGCCACCATCGGTCATGTCCGCCATGGCGGCGGGGATGAATGCCGTGGCCAGGAATGCGATGATGACGAGCATCGCCATGGCCCTCGTCAATCTTCGGGCCGTCCTTCCGTCCATATCGCGGTATTTCCGTGCGAGATCCGTTCCGTGCATTTGGAGCAACTCCATTGGTCATCCGAGGGGGCGCTTTTTTCGAATGCCCAGTGCTTGTTTCGTCGCAAATACATTTATGTACATATATTAATCTTATTGTAGAGACTTGGATTGAACAATCTTTGCATATTTAGACACGACATACCAAATGCCTTAAATAGAGGCTTCTTTATAAAAAGATATAGCTAATATACAATGATGGGAATTTGATATTGGTATAATGCCCCGGGCACTGTTCGCAGGTCAGGGGCGGGTCAGGATATCCTAGGCAATATCGAGGGTGATGTGATGAGAAGGCTCATGTCCTTGCTTTGCGCGATGCTCTTTGTGATCTTGGCGTTCAACGCGGTCCCCTTGGTCTTTCAGAAGGCCACCGTGAGCGCCGCCTCGTCCAGGGGCTGCCCCGGGAGCTGGACCATAAACAGTCCGGTCACCGTCGGTCCCAACGATTCTTGCACGGTGGCCCAGAACATAGTCGTCCAGAACGGGGGCAACCTGACCATCAAGAAGTCCACCATCAAGATGCAAGTGGCCTCGGACGGGCAGTACGCGATATTCGTCCAGAGCGGTGGGCAACTGCATATCATCCAGAACACGACGATGACCACGCTCGACGGGGTCCGCAGGACCAACCTCAAGGCCCAGGCTGGGTCCACGCTCGAGCTCCGTGACAGCGACTTCTCTAACATGGGCTATATCATGCCTACCGGGATCGGTATTGAGATCTATACGAGCGGCGCGGTCGTGAACCACAACAACATCACGAACGGCTTCGAGGGCATCTATGTCCAGGACAACAGCGCCACCATCACCAACAACACTGTGACCAACATGGACTACCACGCCGTCGAGGCGTACAACTCGCCATCGTCAGTGATCGCTGACAACGACATCAAGAACAACGGCGGTGGCAATGGCATAATGATAACCACCGGCGGGGCCGGGATGAAGATCCTGAACAACAACCTGTACAACAACAACGAAGGCATGGCCCTGGTGGTCAACACCAAGGCACTGGTCAAGGGGAACACCGTGGACCAGAACAAGGTGAGCGGCAGCCGGGCCATAAGGGTCGACCAGTCGAGCCCAACCATCGATGGGAACCACCTGTTGAACGCCAATGTCGGCATACAGTACCAGGGCCAGGACAGCGGAACGGCGAAGAACAACATCATAGAGTACGGGGACGGGAGCAGCAACGACGTGGGCATCAAGGTCCAGCAGCAGTCCAACCCGACCATACAGGGCAACACGATCTACAAGTGGTACCAGGGTATGACCGTCTACGGTTTCTCGGACCCCATCGTGGAGAAGAACACCATCACGACCTCGACCCACTCCGGGATTTATTACCAGAACGGCAAGGGGACATACAGGAACAACACCATCAACGACAGCGTCGGGGACGGCATCAACATGATATCGGGCACCGACGCCAAGTTCTACGACAACTGGATACACCACAACGGCAACGACGGTATGCAGATCGAAGCCTCGAACATACTCGTCGTGAAGAACAATATCTCCAAGAACCCCATCGCGGGCATCCACCTGACCAAGACCTCGACGGCGGACATCAGAGACAACCTGTTTTGGTCGAACGGCTACGGCGTGGACCTCGGGGACACGGCCGTTGCCAGCCTGAAGAACAACGATTTCCTGGACAACGTGGGTGGCGGCATCCTTGTCGGTGCAACGAACCATGTCGACTGGACCGTGGACAAGCCGTTGCTGGCCAGGGGAAACGATTTCGACATCTCAGGCAACGTGACGGTGAAGTCCACCGGGAGCCTCGAGCTCCGGGGACTGACCATGAAATTACACTCGACGGCCTCTAAGAAGTACTGGCTCGATGCCAAGGGCCCGCTCTTCCTCAACGCGTCCTTCGTGCAGGCCTCGGACCAGGCCCAGCACATCTCGTTCAGGGCCTATGCCGGCCTCACGGTCGTGGACGGCGGCATAATGTACGCGGGCTACATCTACGGTGGCCTCGGCGAGGACGCCGGGGTCTTCGTCGGTGGCGGCACAGCGTCATTCCTGCGGTCATACATATCCCACGGCTACACTGGCCTCGTGGCCAGCACCGCCTCCGTGAACGTGGAAAAAGGATCCATCGACAACAACGCAATGGACGGCATCAAGGCCGTGGGCGGCGCGAACGTCATTGTGAGCAACGCGACCCTGCAAGGCAACAGCAACAAGGACCTGGTGCTCGACGGGTCGTCGACCATAGACATGAGGAACTCGCTCTTCAACAAGAACGCAGTAACCTTCAGCGATGCCATCAGCAAGCTCTACATATCCTGGTTCGTGGGCGTCCATGTGGCATGGCCCAACGACCAGGGCGGCGCGGGGGACCCGGTGAATGGGGCAACGGTCAAGGTCGTAGACGCGCAGACGACAACTATCGCGACGAGAACCACCGATGCCAACGGCGATATTGGCGCCGACCTCGTCCTTAGGGAGCTCGTGAAGACGCAGACGAGCCAGACGAGCTACTCGCCGTACAACGTAAGTGCGTCCGTGAGCCCGATAGTCGTGGGCTATAACGTGACGCCCATAGACATGAGCAAGGACGTCCTGGTGAAGCTGGGCGACCTGTCACCGCCAACCATCACGATCACGGCCCCCAAGGACAATGACGTTTTCAACCACCTGAACGTGGGAATCAACGGAACGGCCGCGGATTCCGAGTCTGGGATCAAGACTGTGAAGTATTCCATCGACGGCGGGGCCAGCTGGAAACCTGCCATCGGGACGACCGCCTGGAACGCGACCATGTTCCTGGCCGAGGGATCCTACACCATAATTGCCAAGGCGTGGAACATGGCCGGCGGATACTCCACGGCCCAGGTCACTGGCATCTTCGTCGACAAGACGCCGCCCTCCATCACGTGGACCTCGCCGGCGAACAACACCCTCATCAACAAGAGGAACGTCACGGTCTCGGGCACCACCGAGCCCCTGGCGCACCTGAAGATAAACACCCTGACGCTGAACGCGTCGGCTGGCGGGCTGTTCAGCGTGGACCTGCCGGTGGTCGAGGGGCCGAACACCATCACCATCACGGCCGAGGACAGGGCACACAACTCGAGATCATCATCCCGTTACATCACCGTCGACACCATCGCGCCGTTCATCAATATAGACGGCCCGAAGACCAGGACCGTGTCAACGGTCCAGATGGACATCACGGGCACGACCGAGGTCGGTGCCAAGGTCTTTGTGAACGGTGGCGCTGTGAACGTCAACCCCTCGACGGGGGTCTTCAGCTACTCCGTGACACTTAACGATGGGCTGAACGTCTACAAGTTCGATGCACAGGACAAGGCGGGCAACAAGAACAGCACCTCCGTCAGCATCACGCTGAAGATGAAGGCGCCGAGCCTGACCGTGGTGGCCCCGAAGGACGGGACCATGCTCAAGGACAAGACGGTCAAGGCCCAGGCCATGACGGACCTGAACCCGGACGAGCTCATCAAGGGCTACATCAACGGAAAGCAGGTGACCGTCGATGCCGGCGGGGCCTTCAGCGCCGATGTGACGCTCGTGGACGGGGCCAACGTCATAACCTTCAAGGTCATGGACGACGCGGGCAACAACCAGTCCAAGACGACGAGGGTGACAGTGGACACGACGGTCCCCGACATCAAGGACATAACCCCGACCACCGGCACTGAGGTTCCCAACACCCAGACCACGGTCTGGATCCAGGGGAAGACCGAGGGCGGGGCCAAAGTGACCGTGAACAACAAGACCACCACGGCCGGGACCCAGGGCGACTTCACGATCGAGGTGCCGCTGGCGGTCGGGCCCAACACCATCACGATAACGGTCACGGACAAGGCGGGCAACACGAAGACACAGACGATGACCATCACGAGGAAGACGACCGGCGGACCATGCACCGGTTCCAATTGCCCGTGCACAGGGTCCAACTGCAACGGGAACAACACCGGCAATGGCGATATCAGCAAGTACCTGCCGATCATCCTGATAATCATAATCGTTGTGGTCATCGTAGGGGTCGTGGCGGCCATGGCGGGCCGGAAGGCCCCGCCGCCGGCGGGCGCAAGGCGGAGGCCGGGAGACCAGTACACTCGTGACCGACCGGACCCATATGCAAAGGAAGGCAGGGACTACCCCAGGAGCCCCAGCAGTGAACAATACTCGGACGAACGGGGCGGCACCGACCAAGGTTACGACGAGGGCCCTAGCCAGGGAGCCTATGACCAGAATTACGACCAAGGCTTCGACCAGGGCCACGGCCAGGAAGGCTATGACAAGGGTTCCGAACAAGGTTACGACCATGGCCAGGGAGACTATGACCAAGGTTCCGAACAAGGCTACGATGAGGGCCACGGCAAGGAATACTATGACAAGGGCCGAAGGTATTGATGTGGCCTAGTGGACCGGTTCCTTGCCCTGGCAGGTCGACCTGAAGTCGCACCAGGCGCAGAACTTGTATCCCGTGTTGGGCTGGTAGTCCGAGATTTCCTTGCTTTCGGTCTTCGAGCGGATGTCCTCGATGAGCTTCCGGGTCTCGTCGATCGTTTGTGGCCTGACGGGATAGTTCACGGTCTGGCCGTAGAGAAGGTACTCGATGGACACATAGCGAGGCCGTACTTTGGTCGCCTTCTCGTAGAGGAGCGCGTAGATGTATAGCTGGACCTCGTGCTCCTCGGAGATTGTATGTCTGAACAGTGAGGATGTCTTGTAGTCAATGAGGACGACATCGCCCGGCTCGTTCTCTATGACCGCGTCTATGTATCCCTGGACGCCTAGCTCCTCGTCGACCACATGGTGCTCGCGGAACTTGGGCTTGGTGAAGTTCCAGGCCTTGGACGCGTCCTTGTACTTGTCGAACACGGGCTCCATCTTCCAGCGGCGGAGCTGGAGGAAGCGGTCTATCATGGCCTTGGTCTCGTCCCAGCGTTCGTTGCCGAACCTCTCGGCGACCTTCTCGTTGGCCCAAGACTCCTTGAGAAGGCTGTGGGCAAGGTCCGTCATGTTCTCGACGAGCTCCTCCAAGGTCCATCCCGGGGCGGGCCTCCAGTGGAAGAACTCCTCGCAGACACTGTGGACGACCGTGCCACGGACCAGGGCGAACTTATCGGGGACCGGGAGCCTGAGGACATATTCGTAGTACCATTTCCTCGGGCATGCAAGGAACGTGGTTATCTGGGTCGGGCTGAGGAGGCGCTTGCCGTCGGTTCGGCCGCGCTTCCCTCCGGCCCCGCTGTCGTTCTCCTTCTCGTCTTCTGGCATGTTACCGTGTTCCCGGCCGTTCCTTGCTGGCCTCGGATATATTATTGCGAATACTAGAAGATATATTCTTGGACGAACGGTTCTAGAAAAATACGGAAATCGGATTGTGAGATGAGCATTACACGGTCGTTGGGAGCTCGACATCTATCTTTGACAGGTTCTTGAGAGGTATCCTTTTCTTTATCTCATGGATCTCAATCCCGACAATCTTGCCCTTTTTGTCGAAATCGACGATAAGGCCCGGTGTGACCTCCTCGCTCTCCTCGATCTTGTCCTCTGTGAGCCGTATGTAGAGCACATCGGATTCAAGATCCACTTTGATTTTCATCTTCGTAAGCTCCTTTCAGGCCTTGATCCTGAACCTTTCGCCGTCAAGGACGACCTCGACCTCGGTGCCCAGTGGTTGCTCGTTGTCGAAGTTGCAGAATACCCGTGCGCCGTCCTCGAGCTCGACCAGGGCGACCTTGAGCGGCGCCTTGAAGCCTTCGGGGGCCACCTCTAGGGTCGTGTAGCTGAGGAGCTTGCCCTTGCTGCCGACCTCCGCCAGCTCCATGTGCTTGCCGCAGAGGGGGCACCGGGCCCTGGGCGGGACCGAGACCTTTCCGCACTGACATCTCGAGGCCTTGAGGTCCATTGGGTGTGGGAGAGGGGGACGGGATATTTATCCTTTTTTCATGGGAGGTGGGCTGTAGTACCTAATAAAAAAAATGCTTTTCAAAAATTACAGAAACCCCGACCACGGCCGACCGAGCCGTCGAAAACCTATTAAACAGGACCATGCATCCAATCATCGATGGAGCTCATCGACACGATAAGCGACACCCTGGCCCTCGTCAGGTTCGAGATTGTCGATATAGTCGACCGGGGCGGAGGCCTCGAGGGCTACTACATAGTCAAGGTCATCCCCGACAAGGGCGCCACCGGCGGCTGGAAGGACCGCGAGATCGCGGTCTTCGACGATTACTTCTACACCAACTCCGAGTTCATCAGGAAGGGCTTCAAGGTCAAAGGCGCCCTGAAGATCCTGGGCGGCTACAGTGGCGAGCGCGTCCAGCCGGGAGACACAGTCTTCGACCAGCGCACGGTCGAAAGGACCTGGGAGGGCTTCGTGGTCCAGGGCCCCATAGTCCACGAGGCCTACCTGGGGCCCGTCGTGGATGTAGGTATTCCAATCCATTGCCAATACCTCCTTGCTAGCAACCTGCCGGTCCTGGAGAAGTGGAAAAAGGAGAAGGTCGGCCCTTGCCCGCAGGGGCTGGACATCCCGAAAAAGGGCGACTGGATCAAGGTCACGGGCGGCCTCTACATATATCTTCTGAAGGAGCTCGAGCTGTTCTGCCCGTCCTGCGGCAGGTCAAAGAAATACATGACCACCAGCCTCCCGACGGCGGACGAGCTCTCGAACCTCATTAGCGTGTGCCGAAAGTGCAAGCACGAGCAGCCCGCCACCGCCTTCCCGGACCTATGCGACAAGTGCAAGAAGCGCATGTGGCAGTGGAAGGGCAAGAACGTCGAGTTCCCCCTGGAGTGCGAGTGCGGCAAGACCAGGTTCGACTTCGTCTACGACCACAAGCCGCTCTTCGTCGACGGTTGAAGGCCCGGCTCATCCGAGCATCTTCGAGAACGCCGTGGACCAGGCCTCGCGCATGACATCGACCTTCAGCAAGGCCACCTTGTTCTTCCCGTCGGTGAGAGTGAGCTCCTTCCCGCCAGCCTTGCCCAGCATGAACACCGGCACGCCGGCCTTGTTCATGTGCTCTTCGAAGGCCTTCTGCTTCTTGGGGTCCACCTCGACGACCCAGCGGCCGTTGGACTCCGAGAAGAGCCGCTCGGCCCTGCCGAGCTTCGCGCCCTTGAGCGCCCCCATTGCCGCCAAGTCCAGTGCAGCCCCCAGGTCCCCGCCCATGCACATCTCGGCCACGGCCACGGCCAGTCCTCCGGTCCCGATGTCGTGGCTTGCCATGAGCAGGCCCTTCTCGATGCCCTTGACCATGGCGTCGACGGATTTCTTCAACTGGTCCGAGTCCACGGGCGGCGCCTTGGGCGACACCCCGCCGTTCAATGCGTAGTACTCGCACCCGCCCATCTGGGCCCCGGTCTCGCCGACCATGTAGAGCAGGTCGCCGGCGCACTTCACGTCCGAGGTCACGCACTTCCTGATGTCCTTTACGATGCCGCAGCCCAGGACCACCGCCGTGGGCGGCACGACCGATATCTGTGACTCGTTGTAGAAGGACACGTTCCCCGACGGGAACGGGATCTTCAAGGCCCGGGCAACATCGCCCATGCCCCGCACGACCTCCTCGAAGTCGTAGAGGTGCTCGGGATTTTCCGGGTTCCCGAAGTTCAGGCAGTCGGTCATGGAGTCAGGCATGGCGCCGACGGCTGCCAGGTTCCGGCAGACCTCGTCTATTATGGACGCCCCGCCGTTGTATGGGTCCACCTCGGACGCTCGCGGGTTGAAGGAGACCGCGATGGCCAGGCCCCGGAAGGAGCCCTCCAGCGGCTTTAGCACGCTCGCGTCCCCGTGGGCCGCGACGCCGACCTTGCCCTGGAGCGGCTTGATCGCCGTCCTGGCCCTAACCTCGTGGTCGTAGACCCGTATGACCCATTCCCTGGAGCAGACGTTGGGCGACGCCAGCATGTCCATGATGGTCTGGTCATAGGACTTGACGGCCTTGGGGGCCTTGGCCTTGACCTTGGTCTTCCTGGGGTGGTATGGTCGGCAGTACTCCGGCCCTCCCGTTAAAAATTCCAGGCTCACGTCGATTATCTTTGCGCCCTTCCAGAAGACCCGGAGGTTCTGCTCATCGATCACGTGGCCCACCACGCGGGCCGTTATGTCCCACATGTCGAAGATGTCCAAGACATCCTGGACGTTCTCGGGCGAGACCGCGAGCATCATGCGCTCCTGGGATTCGGAGACCCAGATCTCCCACGGGACCAATCCCTCCTCCTTGAGCGGCACGTTCTCCAGGTTCACCTCGGCCCCGAACCCTCCGGACAGGGCCATCTCGCCTATTACGCAGGACAGCCCGCCGCCGCCCAGGTCCTTCATGCCGTTGACGAGGCCCTTGGCGTTGGCCTCGAGGCACGCGTGTATGAGCGGCTCCTTGGTTATGGGGTCGCCCAGCTGGACCGAGCCCCGGTCCTCGTCGGATTTCTCCGTCAGGACCCGGGATGCGAATGTCACGCCGTGGATGCCGTCGCGGCCCGTGTGTCCCCCGCACAGGACGAATACGTCGGTCTTGAACTTCACCGAGTTCTTCCGGATGTCCTTTCTCTTTGCAATGCCCACGCAGCCGACGTTGACGATGCAGTTGCCGGTGTAGCCCGGATGGAAGTAGACGCCCCCGGACACCGTCGGTATGCCGACCCTGTTGCCGTAGTCGCGTATGCCGGCCACTACGCCCCCGAAGAGGTACTTCGGGTGCTTGATGCCCTCCGGCAGGTCGCTGTGCTTGATGTCAAGCGGGCCGAAGAACAGCGGGTCTATGCACGCGATGGGCTGGGCGCCCATGCACAGGACGTCCCGTATGATGCCGCCTATTCCTGTAGCGGCCCCTCCGTATGGCTCCACGGCGGACGGGTGGTTGTGAGATTCTATCCGTATGGCGTAGGCGTGCTCGTCGTCGAACTCCACGATGCCAGCGTCGCCCTTCAGTATGACCTTCGGGCTCGTGATATTGAAAACGTGCTTTTTAAGGATCGGCTTGGAGGACTTGTAGCAGCAATGCTCGGACCAGGCCTGGCCGAAGGCCTGGACCTCCACGTCGGTCGGGTTCCTACCAAGCTCCAGGTAGTGGTCGCGGATGGTCTTCATCTCGGCCAGGTCGAGGCCGACGCCCAGCTCGGCGCTCAGCTCCTTGAGCTCCGCGTCCGTCGCATGGCGCAAGTCGACATCGCTGAGAGGCAGACCCCCCGCCCGCTGCTTTATCAGATGCTTGATCGTCAAAGTGGTCACCCCAATGAAATGAACGGTGCTCGATCTCCCGTCTGCGCAGGGGCCCTCATGTCCCCTTGACCTTCAGTTCGTAGTCCTGTATGACCGGGTTCGCGAGCAGCTTGTCGCAGGCCTCCTTGGCCCTCTCGCGCGCCGTGTCCTCGTCGTCGACGTCCAAAAACAACCGGAACGTCTTGGCGGACTTGACGTCCTTGATGTCGTCGAACCCGAGCAGCCTAAGGGTCTTGGCGGTGTTGGCCCCCTCGGGGTCGGCAACGCCCTTTTTCAGAACGACCTTCACCTCGACCTCGTACATTTCGCGTCCCCCTCACGAATGCGACGCACAGCGGCGCTTGGGCCGGGAATGATACTATTACATTATAAAATTGATGATTGAAAATGTATGAATTACAGAAGTATGCTCAGAATGCCCGGTCCTTTAGAAACGGGATGAATGAGCCCCAGACATGCGTAAGTGAAAGTACTCCATTTTTATCGACGGTGAGAAAAATGAAACTACCACCCCACCCTCCCCCACTTATATATACCGCGACATACAGAATTGATACCAACTTCGGTCGGTTGCGACGAAGGGGGCATCCGAGGACGTGATAATGTATACTCGGATGTCGATGGGTATGAGGTTGCCTTGACAAGGCGTAAAACCTGTATCGGCAATAGTCATGCTGATAGAAACGCTTAATGAGCGTTGTAACCAACAGGTATCGCCGAATCCGGTCCTTCGGGAACGGATAGGCGTAGTGGGCTCTCTGGCAGGCCCGGTAGTAGCCCGAGTGGATCATCTTCGATGGTCTGCGTCAGGGTGAGGCGAATCTTCAAACCGTGAGGAACCCCAGGATTTCAATCCTGGGAGGATGTCAGAAGCTTGACTGGTCGAGGGTTATAGAATATATTTATACCCCGGACGCGCTTATCTTTTTGAGTTGACACCGTGGACCCGAGGATATTGGCCCTCATGGTCATCGTGCTCTTCGTGTTGTTCATAGCAGCGCTTGTGTACACGGCGTCCATTCACGTTGCGGCCAACAAGCGCCTCAAGGCCGCCCGCGAGCGCCTCGACAACATCAGGCACATGGAGAACCTGGCCAGGCTCAGGCACAGGAACCTGGACGCCTTCGCCAAGGAGCTGAACATACTTCGGGCCAAGAAGGGCAAGCGCGGGGTCCCCACAGCGACCCTTGAGAAGATCCAGTACAACCTGACGTACTCCATCGACGAGGACTGAGGGGACCTTCGGGGAGCCCTTGCGAGGTGCGACCGTGCGGGCCGCTGGCTATCTTGCCATTGTTGGCGGCATTCTACTGTTCATAGCTGGGGCCACGGGCTGGGGCCTCTTCGCCTTTCTCTGGGGCATCCTCAAGGACCACCTGGGCCTCGCCGGGGCCCACGCCGACATGGTCAGACTGCTATTCCAAATATTGATATTCCTGGCCAACCTAGGCGGCATAACGGTGATACTGGGCGGCTGGGCCATGCTCAAGGGCTTCCAGCGCATCGGGAGGGTCCTGACCATCATCGGTTGCGGGGCCGGGCTCCTGACCCTGGTCTGGCAGCTGCTCGTGGCCTATGCCAACAACAGCGTGGACGCCTGGACCGGCTCCATGATATCATTCACGGGCATCGGCACCGTGCTGGCCATAGTCGCCCAGAGGCTCGCGAGATAGGAGGGTTTGAAATGAAGATAAAGGCCGGGGATTCGGTCATACTCATCGACAAGGCCGGGAACAAGTACAGGGTCGAGGCCGCCGACAGGACCGTCAAGGTCAAGGGCCTTGGCGTGGTGGACCTCGGTAAGCTGCTGAAGATGGAGTACGGCGACAGGGTCACCCTAGCCGGCACCGAGGCCGTGGCATTGCAGGCAACGGTCATAGACCACCTGGAGACATTGGAACGCAAGGCCCAGATCGTCTTGCCCAAGGACGCGGCCTACATCATCTTGCACTGCGGCATCCATTCCGGCAGCGTGGTCGTCGAGGGCGGCTCGGGCTCGGGGGCCCTGACCGTGGCATTGGCCCACGCGGTCTGGCCGGACGGAAAGGTCATAAGCTACGACGTGCGGGAGGAGCACCAGGTCGTGGCCCGGCGCAACGTCGAGGCCGCGGGGCTTTCTAACGTTGTCCAGTTCAGGCTCGGGGACGTCAGCGAGGAGATCGAGGAGCGCGAGGTGGATGCCGTGGTCCTGGACATACCCGAGCCGTGGACCGCCTTCGAGAACGCAATGAGGGCCCTCCATGTGGGCGCGCACATCGCCTCCTACATGCCGACCACGAACCAGCTCGAGAGGGCCGTGAACGCGCTGCGCGAATTGGGGTTCGCCGAGGTCGAGGCCGTGGAGATCATACTGCGCGAGATGGTCGTTGGCGAAGGCGGCGTCAGGCCGAGCTTCGACATGCTGGGCCACACGGGCTACATTTGCATCGCAAGGTGGGTTGGAGAGAAGGTCTGAGGCCTTGCCAGGGCAGAAAAATATTTAAAACCGGATGTAGTGGCCTTAAAGGCACAGCGGGCCCCGGTAGCTCAGCTGGGAGAGCGCCAGACTGAAGATCTGGAGGTCGCCGGTTCGAACCTGGTCCGGGGCACTCGACGGGATGCTGGAGCGCTAGGGGGGATGGGCCTGTCATCGATGCCAAAGGAGATAGAGGGGCTGCTCAACAGCAAAGAAGGCAAGTTCCTGCTGGTCAAGGGCAGGGCCGGCGTCGGCAAGACCATGTTCTGCCTCGAGCTCATCAAAGAGTTCGGCGGGGTCTACGTCTCCACCATAGTCACCGCCGAGCAGCTCTACAAGGACTGCCCGGGCCTCGAAGAGAGCATCCCGAAGAGCTTCGTCATCGACGCGACCATGTACACGGCCCCGTCGGCCCTAAAAGTCAAGACCGACAGCGAGATCGACGACAGCATCCTGCGCGAGATCCTCTACGAGACGGGCCCGGACACGGGCCGCGGGCCGGTCCCGCCCCTGCTCAAGGAGATAGACACCAAGACCGAGGTGGCCCAGCTCCCATTCTGCGTCGTGATCGACTCCTGGGACAGCATCTTCTCGTTGGCCTCTTTCCCCAAGGACGAGAACAGCAAGGACTTTTGGGTCAAGGAGGAGGTCCAGAGGCTGGTCCTGAACCACTTCCGCAAGAGGCACCTGAACCTGGTAATGGTCGCCGAGGGTGAACGGGAGACCAGGATGGACTACCTCGTCGATGGCATCGTCACGCTCACCATGGAAAGGGAGGGCGGCAGGACATTGCGGCTCTTGAAGATAAGGAAGCTTCGCGGGGCCGAGATCACCTTCCCCGAGTACATCTTCACATTGCAAGGCGGGGCCTTCAAGACCATGAGGTTCGAGGAAAAGCCCATGGACGTTCAGCTCAAGACCTGGAAGAAGGTGCACGAGCACAAAGGCTACTTCTCGACGGGCTCCTCCGACCTGGACCATCTTTTGGGCAAGGGCATCCCGAAGGGCTCCACCATACTGCTGGACCTAGGCAACGCGGTCCCGAACCACATATGGGAGACCCTCATCACCTCCATGACCTCGAACTTCCTCATGCACGAGCGGAGCGTGATGGTCGTGCCCATGGGCGGCATGGACATCAACACCTTCGTCTCCGAGATGTACAGCTACGTCGGCAAGGACATATTCGACAACAACGTCCGCATCGTCGAGAGGGCCGACACCATTGGGGCCACAGAGAGGCCCTACATAGTGCCCATCCGGTTCGAGGACATAACGCACGACCTCCGGGAGTGGCAGCGCGTATACCACAGGTTGCGCGAAAAGACCGGCAACCCGACGCTCGAGATCATAGGCGTGGACACCCAGGAGGCCCGCTACGGCGAGGACATCTACAAGGAGATCATCAGCCAGTCGGCGGAGCAGGCCAAGCGGGAGGGCAACGTCATATTGCGGATGGTCAGGCCCGGCCTCGAGGCCATAACCCAGAGGACAAGGAACATATCGGACATACACATCAAGATGGCCACCCGGAACGGGGTCACCATCATCTACGGCGAAAAACCGGTCACGAGCATGTTCGTGGCCAAGGTGGAGGCCCCGGAGGGCAACAAGACTCTGACCTTGAAGCCGCTTGTTTAAAGACCGTCGACCGACCTATCAATAACAATAAATGCCTGTACCTCACTTTAGGTGATGTCATCAGGTATCCATGGGGAGGGACTGACATGGCCGAGAAGAACATCGCCCTGGCAGGCCTCGAGGACGAGGTCAACAGGACGGACAAGATGATCCAGATGAAGGTCGCGATCGAGTACCTCACGCAGCTCATAGACCCGAAGTACAGGGCCGCCTTCACGGAGGCCGAGAAAAACGCTAGGTCCGTCGAGGAGATGACGAAGCTGCTGGAGCTCGCGAAGAAATACATCGCCCAAAGGACCCTCATCGACCTTTTAGGGATCGAAGAATAGTCCGCGCATCTTGTTCTGTTTCTTGCTTTTCTAAGATTCGATTAGCCCATCTTTTCGCAATACCAAGCCCGGTTCGCGAGTTACTTTACAGACCCCACTCCGTTTCTTTTGTATTTAAAGTTTATATGCCAGTTTTCCACAAAACGCTATATAGTACATTAAGAGGGAAACTACATATCCCTTTAAAAAAAACTACTTATAAGGCGAAATTTCATTACATATGCAATTATCGTAAATAATATATATAGTATAGACTATTACCAATCAAGTTTAAATACCTTGCCAGCGCCCCTAGAGGCAAGGACGAAACGCCAGTTGAACGCTACGGCGGAACCGCCGAACCAAATCACGCAGTGGGCTGACTATGTATCTAAAAGAGATCCAGATGGAGAATTTCAAGTCGTTCGGAAGAAAGACCGTTGTGCCCTTCTACACGGGCTACACCTGCATAACGGGGCCGAACGGCTCAGGCAAGTCCAACATTTCGGACGCAATATTATTCGTTCTAGGGCCCAAGAGCAGCAAGGCTATGAGGGCCGGCAAGCTCACGGACCTCATCTTCAACGGCGGTCCGTCGAAGAAGGCCTCGAAGTACACGAGGGTCACGCTGGTGTTCGACAACCAGTCCAGGGTCATCCCCGTGGACAGCGACGAGGTCTTGCTCACGCGCGTCGTCAAGCTGTCCCCCACGGCCCCAGACAGTTACTACTCCTACTTCTACGTCAATGGCAAGTCCTCATCGCTCAACGAGTTCGACACGCTCCTAGCCCACGCGAGGATCTCCGCCGAGGGTTACAACCTCGTGCAGCAAGGCGACGTCACCCGCATAGTCGAGATGGGCAGGATAGACCGGAGGCGCGTCCTGGACGGCATCGCGGGCATAACCCAGTACGACGAGGACATCAACAAGGCCGAGATCAAGCGAAAGGAGGTCGAGGACAACCTCGAGAAGATAGACACCCTCCTGGGCGAGGTCAAGAAGAGGACCCGCCAGCTGTCCAAGGACCGCGAGGACGCGATGCGTTACAAGGATATCAAGGACCGCGCGGACACGGCCAAGGTCCAGATGGCCTACAAAAAGAAGGATTCCATCGTAGAGCAGATATCCGGGGGCCGGGACCTCGTCAAGCGGTGCGAGGAGGAGCAAAGGGACCTGGACGAGACCCTCCAGGCCCAGAAGAAAAAGTACCTCGAGATCTCTAAAAAGCTCGAGGAGCTCGACAAGAAGATGGGAGAGCTCAAGGGCGACGACGCCAAGGCCACCAAGGACCGCATGGACGATCTTAGGCTCAACGTCTTCAAGGCCAACGACGGCGTCGAGAAGGCCAAGTTCAACATCAAGCAGCTCAAGGACAAGAAGGCGGCATTGGGCAACGACCTTCGGAAGGCCACCAAGGAGCTCGACGGCCTCAGGTTCGTCGTCGACAAGCTGGCCAAGGAGATGATCTCCAAGCATGAGGAGCTCAAGGCCAAGGAGGACGAGCTTCGGGAGCTCGAGGAGAGCGTCACCAGGACGGACTCCAAGGCCCTGAACGTCCAGCGCGAGATACTCCTCAAGAAGAAGGAGCTCGAGACCGCCGAGAACGAGCGCCACCAGCAGCTGCTCGAGAAGGACCGGGCCGAGGAGAAACTCGACAGGCTCTCGGCCGAGATGGCGCAGATCGAGGAGAGCCTCAAGAAGGTCGAGTTCGAGATAAAGGACTTCGACTACCAGCTCGGCGAGCTCGGCAAGGACGAGCGTGAGACCTCCAAGAAGTTCCATTCATTGAACGACGCCTACACCGAAAGGAGGACCAGGCTCGACAAGCTCCTCAAGGAGTCCAGGACCCTGGAGGAGACGGTCATCAAGCTCCGGCGCGACTACGAGATGAAGAAGGCCGAGAGCCAAGCCGTGGAATCCGTCCAGAAGGGCTACAGCAATGCCGTGGAGTCCATACTCGAGGCCCGGGATAAAGGGACCCTCAAGGGCATCCACGGGACCATCGCGGAGCTCGGCAACGTAAAGAAAGAGTACGAGGGCGCTTTAGCGGTGGCCGCCGGCCCCAGGATGCAGGCCATAGTCGTCGATGACGACGAGACCGCCGCCAAGGCCATCACGCTGCTGCGCCAGAAGAACCTGGGCCGCGGCATCTTCCTTCCACTGAACAAGATGGTCATGGGCCGGCCCTGTGGCAAGGCCATCATGGCCGTGCGCGACTCGAACTCCGTCGGGCTCGCCCTGGACCTTGTGAACTTCAAGGACGACTACAAGTCGGCCTTCTGGTTCGTGTTCGGGGACACCGTCGTCGTCAAGGACCTCACCACGGCCCGCAAGCTCATGGGCGGCGTCCGGCTGGTCACCCTCGAGGGCGACCTCTGCGAGAAGACCGGCGCCATGATTGGCGGCACCATGGCCCCCGAGACCATGAAGTTCGGCCAGATCAAGGCATCCGACATCGACAAGATAGCCAAGGAGCTCGCCAAGGCCACTGAGAGGTCCGACAAGGTCGCCTCCGAGATAAAGACCCTCAGGGCCGAGATGGACAGGCTCGAGGGCGACCTCAAGAGCGCGTCCCCGGACACCTCGGACGCGTCTAGAAAGATCGGCGATTTGGACTTTCGCAGGAAGGACTTCGTCACCCGGAGGGACGCCCTCAAGAAGGACCTGGCCAACATGGCCAAGGACAAGGACGTCACCGGCCAGTCCATAGGCAAGCTCAACCGCAGGCTCTCGGAGCTCGAGGGCATCATCGAGTCGCTGACCAAGGAGCGCGAGGACAAGAACAAGGCGCTCCTCAAGGCCACCCCGCAGGAGCTCCAGAAAAAGATCAAGGACCTCCGAGACGCCATCACCGAGCTCGCCAACGATCTTCGGGACATGACCACGGCCCACGACACGAACAAGACCAAGATAGAGCTCATCGACCAGAGGGCCAAGGAGCTGGACGCGGAGTTCCAGACCGCGGCCAAGGAGCTCGAGGACAACGAGGACGCCGTCGGCAAGTTCAAGGAGGCCGGGGTCAAGAACGAAAACGAGCTCAAGACATTGCAGCAGGTCAGCGCCAAGGCGGACACCGAGTTCACCGACGTCTTGCAGGACCGGGACAAGGCCTACAAGGACAAGACGGCCCTGGAGGCCCAGGTCGAAAAGGTCCAGACCGAGCTCGAGACCAAGGACGATTTCATAGTCCAGCAAAAGGACAAGGGCAGGGCCCTGGAGGAGCAGTTGCAGGAGCAGATGAACGAGGTCCAGGCCCTGAACATCAAGATAACGGGCGAGCTCCCGCCCCTGGCCGATCTCGAGGCCACGGTCAAGCAGGCCGAGGCCGAGATGAAGGCGCTGGAGCCCGTGAACATGAAGGCCCTCGAGGACTACGAGTCCGAGGACAAGAGGCGGCAGGAGATGGAGGAGGAGATATCCCGCCTCAAGGACCAGCGGGGCCAGCTCATGAAGGTCGTCGACGAGCTCAACGGCAAGAAGAAGACCGGCCTCATGAAGGTATTTACGGCCATAAACAAGAACTTCAAGAAGGTATTCGCGCAGCTATCCCTGGGCGGCGAGGCCGAGCTCTTCCTCGAGAACCCCGACAACCCGTTCGAGGGCGGCCTGATAATCAAGGCCAGGCCCAAAGGCAAGAAGGTCTTGAGGCTCGAGGCATTGTCCGGCGGCGAAAAGTCCATGACGGCCCTGGCCCTCATATTCGCCATCCAGGAGTACCAGCCGTCGCCGTTCTACATGCTCGACGAGGTCGACATGTTCCTGGACGCCGTGAACGCCGAGGCCGTGGCCCACACGATCAAGGAGAACACGAAGAACGTCCAGTTCCTGCAGATCACCCTCAGGAAGGCCACGCTGGACCACTCGGACCATTTCTACGGCGTGACAATCAGCAAGGAGGGCATATCCCAGGTCATAGCCGACCTCAATGTCCAAGACATTGGCAAGGACGGCAGCATCAAGATGGGCGCCAACGCCAAGGTCATCCCGCAAAGCGATACCGTCGAGGAAGAGCCGGGCAAGGCTGCCCCGCCGGCGCCGACCAAGACCATACGGGAGCCAGAGGGCACCGAGGCCGAGGAAGAGGAAGAAGAAGAGGAGGACGCTTAAGTCCCCGGGGGTGAGGCCTTACCATGTCAGACAACGATTCGCCCTACAACGGCAATTTCAAGCCCCCGGAGTCCTACGACACCTACGAGATGCGCCAGCAGATCATGAGCCACCTGCTTTTCTACAAGGCCATCATCGACGAGGAGGGCTCGGGCGAAAGGATCACGAAGTACATGGACCTCGTGGACCAGATGGAGGATGGCCTCCACATTCCCATCAAGGACCCGTTCCACAGGGCCATAGCCATCACCTTCGAGCTCGTCATGCAAAACCACATCAACCCCTGGAACGTGGACCTCATGAAGTTCTCCAGCCTCTACCTCGACCGCATCAAGGAAGAGGAGGACGTGGACTTCATCACGGCCGGCAAGCTCATGGTCATGGCCTGGGAGATACTGCGGCGCCAGACCGAGGAGGTCATGGCCCGTTCCCAGCCACCGGCGCCCCCGCCGGCGGACGCATGGGGCGGCGTGGACATAGCCGGCGACTGGTACGTGGAGGACGAATCGTTCGACTTCACGAAGACCGTGGTGGACGCCAACGAAATACCGCTCGAGGAAAAAATCTGGCGCCCGGCCAACAGGAAGGTCACGCTCTTCGAGCTTGTGGAGGCCTTCGACGAGGCACGCAAGGAGGTCGAGGTCTACCGCATCCTGCGGGACGAGCACGAGAAGGAGCGGGCCAGGCTCGCCGCCGAGAGCAAGGGTGCCGTCAGCGGCATGATCCACAAGGAGAGCCTCGAGCAAGACATCTCCATGACCTGGAAGAGGCTCGAGAACCTGGAGGGGGCCATACCGCTGTCGAACATATGCCAGCCAGGGAACCGCGAAGACAAGCTCTCGACGCTCGTTTCCATACTCTTCCTCGCCAAGGACAGCAGGATAAAGATATGGCAGGTCAACTTCCCGTTCGGCGAGATCTACATCAAGCACATGACCAACGGGAACGGCGGCAACGGCGGAGCACCCGCAGACGAGCACAAGAAGGAGGAGATACAGCTCATCAACAAGCCCAGGCCCCGCGGCAAGAAGGCCGCCAGGCCCGAGCCCCCCAAGCCCAAGGTCGAGGAGCCTGCCGACGACGAGTGTGCCGTCGAGAAGGAGTTCCCCGAAGACCTCAAGGAGGCCGGCGCCGAATGCTCCGAGGCCCCGGAGGCCGAGGAGAGGCCCAAGGGAAGAAAGAGGGGCCCCCGCAAGGGCACCAAGTGATCATTTCCTGACAATACAGAAAAACTTTACTGGTGATGACCGTGGTCGCGAACGACGAGGGCGGGAAGGAACCCGAGAAGGAAGCGAAGCCCAAGATTATTCCCAAGGCTGACCCCAAGGACCCCGAGAAGGCCGTCGAGGCTGCCCTTTTCTCCGCAGGGAGGCCCATGGCCATCGACGAGATCTGCTCCACCACGGGCCTCATGCAGGACCCGGTCCGGCGCGCGGTCAAGCTTCTCATCAAGCGGTACAGGTCCGAGAAGACCACCCTCGAGGTCTCCAAGGTTGGCTCCAGGTTCGCCATGCAGCTCAAGACGGGCTACTCCGAAGACGCCATAAAGGTGGCCCCCTGCGAGATACCGAAGCGCTTCCTGAAGACGCTGGCCCTCATCGCCTACCACCAGCCCATCAAGCAAAGCGAGCTCAAGGGCATGATAGGCGAGAAGGTCTACGAGCACGTACAGGAGCTGCAGAAGTACGGCATGGTCCACGCCAAGAGGTTCGGGCCCACAAAGGTCCTCATCACATCCAACCGGTTCCCGGAATATTTCGGCATCGAGACCGCCTCCCGCGAGGGCATCAAGAAGTGGATCGCCGAGAAGTTCGGCATCAAGGTGGTCAAATCGAAGATCCCCATGAAGCAGTTCGAGAACATCGAGGAGGACATGAAAAAGGAGGCGGACGCGGCCAACGCCGGGGGCCTCCCCTCGGACGCTGGAAAGGACGATGGGACCGTCCCGGACGACGAGGATGAGGAAAAATAAGACCCGGGCCTGACGACGCAAAACATTATTGCCTTGATGCCCCATCTCCTTTTTCGGTGATTCTATGGGCGACGCAGAGGACTTCAAGGCAGAGAACTTTACGATGTACACCGAGGCGAAGGATTTTGCGAAGGTCCAGTTCATGGACGAGCTGCAGGAGATACCTTACACCGCTAAATGTTTCATCAACGGGAAGAGGACCATGGGCTATGTCGATGTCGACATCAAGGACAAGCGCGAGACCATATTCATTTCAAAGACGGCCAAGGGCACCGTGATGACGATGCCTGCAGAACAGGAGGGCCCCCTGCCGGTCAAGACCGAGGGGCTCCTCGTGGTCTATGGCACGCCACAGGACGTGCCCGTCGAGGGCATGTACGCGATGCACAGGAAGGCCCTGGGGACCGAGGCGCCCCTCATGGAGGAGGCGTGGCTGAAGGAGAACGTTCCCAAACTGCCCCAGAGGACCATTGACGTCGCTATGATGGTCATGAACGAGATGCTCGCGGCCCTCGGAGGCGCGGATGGGCTCATGGAGGCCATGGGGAACGCTATGGCGGGCGCCATGGAAGGGATTGGCAAGGGCATGGCCGAGGCCATGTCCGGCATCGGTGATGCAATGAGCCAGCCGGAAATAAAGACCGAGCCCGAGGTAAAGCCTGAGCCTAAAGTAGTCCGCAAGCCTCCGACCAAAAAGGTCCCGCCTAAGAAGGCAGCGCCTAAAAAGGCGGCGAAGCCCGCGAAGAAGAAGGCCCCGAGCAAGGCCGAGGCCAAACCCAAGGCGAAGTCGGGCAAGAAGAAGCGTTGAGCCGGGCCTTTCGATCGAACCCTATTTCCATCCAACTAGGTCCCAGACGAGCCTGCCCCCCGTACCTTCGGGCGGCCTCTTCCAGCCCTCGTCCGGCTCGGCGAAGTACCTGACCATCTTGGCCCCGTAGTAAATGAAGTATATCATACCGACCGCGAGCCACAGAAGGAGTATGAACACTAGGGCGCTTTGGGTGGCGGAGTTGTTCGGAAGGAAGCCTTCGGCCATGCCCAGATAGTCGAACGAGAAGTGCAGCATGATGGCCCCGTGAAGGCCCTTTTTCACGTAGATGTACCCGAACCCCAGGCCCGAGACCGCCGTCGGGATGACCTTGTACATGTCCCAGCCGGGCGCGTGGGCGAACCCGAACATGAGGGCCGAGAACAAAATGAGGCCCGCAATGACGGGCGTGAACTCCCCGTGGCCTCCGACAAGGACCCTCAAGGCCCTTCTGAAGGCTTTGTTCGTGTCCATGGTCTTTTCTGTGAACTTGTTTTCGGCAATGGCCTTGACGAGCAGGAATATCAGGAACGGGGCCCCGATGAGCAGGACCCGGGCCGCGATCTCCTCCCAGACCGATGCGTTAAGGAAGCCATAGAGGTTTTCCCAGAGCTTGGCCTGCTCGAAGGGCGGCGTATTTGTCGATGTATTGGTGAGCTCGATGAAGAAATAATACAGGTAATCGAAGAAAATGATAGCCAGAAACATCTGGGCCACGACCACGAAGGTCGTTTTGTTCGACCTGGCCGGGGCCCTGACCCTCGGAAGGGAATCAAGGACGGTCTTCTTGAGCTGCGCCCTCTCGGGCCATACGAGCCAGAAAAGGGCCGCGCCGAACAAGACCACTATGAATATCCAGTAGGCTCCGGCGGCGTATCCCTGAAGCTCCACCAGCCCTAAAGGCATGGGTACGATTATGAACGGTATGGCGTTCAGCTCTGGCCAGTGGACCAGGACCGTCGGGATTGCATAGAAGTACACGAGGATGCACAGGACCAGCATGAGGGTGTAGGCCAGGATGGCCAGGAGGCTGCCGCCGGACGCTATGGCCTTGAAGACCGTGTAGAGGGTCATCTCCCGGTACTGCGGTTCTGACGGGCCCTCCTCGACGACCTCGACGGCCTCGAAGAACTCGGCCCTGGTCTTGATGGTGGTCCCGCACTTGGGACAGACGAAATCCGTGCCCGGGTCGACCAATATCTCCCCGCAATGGCCGCACTTGGTGTACATCGTGGAAAACGTAAGGAGATTACGGATATTTATTCTTTATAAGAAAGTAACTAATCCTCGGGCATCATCTTCCGCTTCTCGTACCACAGCATGAGCTCCCAGTCGTCCTCGCCTTCCTCGAACTTCTTCTCGGTGACCTTGAGGCCCCAGCGCCGGCCGAAATCCTGCAGTATCTTCATGGCCTCCTCGTTGCCAACGAAGTCCGTGTAGGCCAGCACGCCGGACCTGCGAGTGGCTTTGAAGGCCCCGACCATCTCGGTCCCCTTGAAGACCAGGTAGCACGTCCCCAGGTTGTACCTCTCCTTGATCTCCTGCTGCAGGTATTGTGCCACCGGGTCCGTGGTCGTGAGGACTCTATTTCCGACGGCCTCGGACTTCGAGAGCCGCTCCATGTCCTCGCGCACGACCCAATAAAGCGTGTCGTCTCCCTCGACCAAATATCCCTTCACGAGCCAGCCCTCGTTCTCCCAGGCCTTGAGCTGGTCCCTGATCTCGCTCATCTTGAACTCGTGCTTCGTGTAGGCCGCGATCTTCTCGGCGCTTATGATGCCGAAGTTCTCGATGATCCGTTTCATTATGGTCTTCCTGGCATCGGCCGTGGCCACCGGTGGTTCCTCGGTGGGCACGAACATGTTCCTCTGGTCCTTGATGACATGCAATGCCGTGTATAGGTCCTTCATGACCGAGTTGAAGGCGTCCTGGTCGAGGCCCAGCCGCTTCTGCAGCTCCTGGCGCGTCATGGCCCCGGAGCCCTTGATGAGGGCCAATGCCACCTTCATACCCGGGTCCAGTTCCCTGTTCTTGGCGCTCTTGTAGAGAAGCATATCAGGGAATGTACAGTAGGTCAGGTATTCCGGTATCGCCAGGCAGGTCACGAGCCGATCCCTGTACTTCCTTAGCGGGTGGAATATCCTCACGCGGGCCTCGACCTCGAACTCCGAGTGCATCCCGCCCATGCCCCGGATGGCCTCGATGGTGTCCCTGAACTTGTTGTCCTCGGTCAGGTGCTGCCTCCAGAAGATGTAGGCCAGGACATTGGCCTTCGGGTAGGTCTCGGTCCGCACCTGGCCCTTGACCAGCATGCCCTGGATGATCACGTAGCCCTTGTCCGAGAACTGCTTCAGCACGGCCTCGGACATCTCAGCCGGGGCCTTGCCCAATGCCCTCTTGAACCTTATGACCTCGGTGCCGAAGAGCTTGTGATACTCGAGGTGCCTCTCGAGCTCCTCCAGGAGCTCCGGCAGCATCGCCTCGTCATCGAGGGCCGCCTCGCGGACTTCGACGCAGCCGCTCAGGTTCCACATCTCGACCACGCCGGACAGTTTGCCGTCCTTGACGACCGGGAAGAACCAGCCCTCGCCGTACCTGTTGGCGATCTCGAGCCACAGGCGTCTCGTGTAGGGGTCGTACTGGGACAGTATCCTCAGCCGGTCCCTGAACTTGACGGTCCTCGGCATGACCTTGAGCTCTTCGAGCTCCTTGGGCGTGATGAACATCTCGATGGACGAGCCGTTCACGACGGCTAGCCGGACGATATTGGCCTCCGTCTCGAGCCTGTCGATGGCCCTGTGTATCTCGTCGTAACCGAGGCCCGTGTGGTACCTGATGAGCGGGATATGGGCGGGCCCGTAGAGCTCGATGCATTTCATGACCAGGGTCCGGGCCGCCTCGTCGACGGGCACCGCCGGGGGGGCCGCGCCTAGCGCAGGCTGGGGCCCGGCCGGCAGCTGGTTCAGGATGCTCTCGCCGATCTTGGCCATGGCCTCCTCGGCGGCCTTCTCGGCCTTCTTGGGCCTCCCCCGCTTGCGCTTGCCCTTGACGCTGCTCCGGCCGCCGTCGGCCTTGGGAAGCTCGAACGGGAGCGTCCCGGGCCCGAAGGCGCTGTACCTGTTCCTCGTCGGCCACTCCCTGTGCTCGTTCTGAACGCGGACAACGTAGAGCCCGTGGTCCAGCTTGTCCAATGACTCCTTGACAATGACCTTCGGATACTTGTCCTCGAAGATTCGCACCAGGTCCCACAGGCCTATGCCGGACTGCGCCTGGATGGCCTTCAGTATCCTCATGTCCTGTATATTCAGCGTCGGCCTCATGGCCACGCGGTCCATGAGCTCGGACTGCGGGCGGGTCATGAAGCCCACGCGGCCCTTCACGAACCGGCCTTCCAGTATCTCCCCGCCCTCGCGGCCCTTCCACCAGGTGTCGATGTCGAAGCGCTCGACCCTGTTGAATATGTCCAGGGTCATGTTGGCCTCGTAGAACTTGCTGAAGTAGTCGGCTATGTCCGTGCAGGTGAAGAAGTGCTTCCTTATGACGAACTGCCGGACCTCCCGCTCGCCGAAGACGAGCCTCTTCTGGTCCGAGATGCGGACCTTGTCCCTGGAAAGGAGGTATCTCGTCGTCGCTTCGAGCTGTATGGTGGACACCTCGGTGCCCAGCTCCTTCAGGACGGACTCAACCAAGATCTCGCCCAGGGCCAGCTTGACCGATATCTCCTCTATGGTCATGGGAGGCCTGAACTCCAAATGGTTCCTCATGACGACCCGCAAGGCATCGTCCAATGTCTTGACCGGTGGCGCCTGGGACACCCCGGCCCAGCCCTCGATATGGGTCCCTTCCACGAGCTCGGGCCCGCCGTTGCCGTTACCGTTCAGCTCGCCGTTGACCTTGAGGTCCCCGTTGCCGTTGTGCGGCTCTGGCCCCTCGGGCTTGGGCGCCGCGACGAGCCTCGGCAGGCCCCGTTCCTTGAGGACGAGCTTGCCCTCGGGGGTCACGACCCGCTCGACGATGAAGGCCTGCTCCAAGGCCCTAAGCTCCGGCGTCGGCCTCTTGTCCGGGTCCACCTTGTCCAGGCCCTTGAGGACCTTTTTCTCGGCGGCGCTCATCTTGCAGGGCTTGGCGTAGAGGAGCCGATACATCTCCACGTCCTCGGTCGGGGCCCACAGCGGCCCCTCGCGCCACACCGACGACAATGCCCCCTCGGCAACGAGCTCCGTGGCCCACTTCTTCATGGTCTCGAAATCGATGCTGGAATACCTGAAGATGGACTCGCCCTTGTCTTGCAGCACGTTCATCGGGCCCATGACCTTCAAGAAGGGCACCAGGTCGTCCTTGGACTCGATGACCGGTTGCTTCGAAAGGTAGTGCTCGGCCACCAGCTTCGGGTCCAATGTGCTGTCGGGCATGTCGGCGATTATCCTGCCCAGGACCTGCTTGCGCAGCTCCTTCAGGAGGCCGGACCTGTCCTCCATAAGGATCATGTCCGAGGCCCCGATTAGCACGATGTTGTGGGCAAAAGGCGAGGCCACGTCCGAGTAGCCCACGTGCACCACCTCGACCTTCCCTGCGACTATGGCCTCGATGACGGCCTTGGCGTTGTCCACGTCCAGGGCGTCGTGCAGTATCTCGTTATATGTCTCCTCGATGACCGGGAAGCCGTCGCTTAGCGCCTGGTCCGTGCCATGGCCTTCCTCGTCGGCCACGGCGGCCGCGGCCCTGCCTGACCCCAGTGCCTCCAGCAGCCTCGAGGCGTGCTTGAGCTGCCTCGAGACCGGGATCTCCTTGCCCCGGAAGTTCCTCAGTATCATGAAGGACCTCATGGCGCAGTGTCGGAACCTCTGCTTGAAGAGCTCCGTCGATGTGATGGACGCCTTCAGCATGGGCTCGAGGGTCTTGGGCGTGACGAGCTTCTCTATGCCCTTGAGCTTGATGTCCTTGGGGACCGTGAGCATGAAGTTGTCGTCCGTGAGGCTGACCCGGACGTTGACGCCGGCCTTCTTGGACAGCGCGTAGGCGTAGGCCCGGGCCAGGGCGTCGTTCACCCTGCGGCCGTAGCAGAAATGGAATATGATGTTGTAGCGCGCCTCGCTGTCCAGGTAGCCCTCGATGAGGAGCTTCTTGTCAGTGGGCACCGGGGCCACGCCCATCTGCTCCTTGAAATAATTGTATAATGACTTGGCCGAACCCTCGTCGAGCTTGTACTCGGCCTGTAGCTCGGCCTCCACGTGGCCGGCCCTCTTCTCGGCCTTGATGAGCTTCTCGACGCGGGCCCTGAACCTGCCGATGTCCTGGGACAGGTCGAAGGACCTTGGCAGCATCTCGCCGCTCCAGGACGGCACCGTGGGCCTCCGGCCCTGGGCGTCCTTGACGAACACAGTCATCCCGCGGGATTTCTCGAACTCATAGGTCTTCCCGCCCAGGACGAAGATGTCGCCCTTGGCCAGCCGCTCAACGAACTTCTCCGAGAGCTTGCCCAACGGCCCCTTGTTCGAGAGCACCTTGTAATTGGCCTCCTCGGGTATGGTGCCCATGTTGAGGTAGTATATCATCCGGGTCCCCTTCTTCGAGCCGAAGAAGGTCCCGTTCTCGTCCATCCATATGCGGCTGAAGCCGCCCTCGTGGCCCTTGAACCGGCCCGCGAGGTAATCCAGCACCGTGTTGAACTCCTTCCTCTCGAGGTCCTTGTAGCAGTAGGACCTCTGGACGAGCTCGAAGGCCTGGTCCGCGGTCCAACGCTCCTCCAATGACATGCCAACGACGACCTGGGCCAGGACGTCCAGGCTGTTGTGCAGCAGGTTTATCCGGTCTATGCGGCCCTCGATGGCGCTCTTCACGAGCACCGCGGTCTCCACTAGGTCGTCTTTTTCGACCACGAGGAAACGTCCCTTGGCAGTCTCGTGGACCCCGTGGCCGCTGCGGCCTATTCTCTGCAGCCCCTTGGCCACGGACTTGGGGCTCCCGATCTGGCAGACCAGGTCGATGTGGCCTATGTCTATGCCCAGCTCGAGCGAGGTCGACGTCACGACGGACTTCAGCTTCCCGTTTCGGAGGAGGTCCTCGACCTCGAGCCGCGTCTCCCTGCTCAAGGACCCGTGGTGGGCCGCGATGTCGTTGATGCCCTTCTCCTTGAGGCGATATACCACGCTCTCGGTCCCGCTCCTCGTATTAGTGAATATGAGCGTCGTCTTGTGGGCCCCGATGAGCTCCTGGAGCTGGTCGTACATCTTGTGGTTGACGACCTCGTAGGGCAGGGCCGTCATGTCCTTTACGGGGCAAAGGATGCCCAGGTCCAGACGCTTGGTCATGGAGGATTGGATGATGTTGCAATCGCGCAGCTTGCCTTTGTTATAGCCCACCAGGAACTTGGCTATCTCCTCGATGGGGGCCTGGGTGGCCGACAGCCCGACCCTCGTGAACTCGTCCTCGACATGCCCCTGCAACCGCTCGAGGTTCAGGGACAGCAGGACGCCACGCTTGCTGGAGCTCACCTCGTGGATTTCGTCCACTATGACCCACTTGACGTGCCTGAAGTTCTGGGAGAACTTTGGCGTCGAGAGGACCAGGGCTATGGACTCGGGCGTGGTGATGAATATGTGCGGCGGGCTTTTGGCCATCTTCTGCCGCTCGTAGTTCGAGGTGTCCCCGGACCTGACGGCCACGCGTATGGCGGGGGGCTCGTGGCCCTCCTGCCGGGCCAGGGCGTAGATCTCGGCGAGGGGCTCGTTGAGGTTTTTGTTGATGTCGTTGGCCAGGGCCTTGAGTGGCGATATGTATATGCAGTATATCCTGTCCTCCAGCTGCCCGGCCTTCTTCAGTTGGAAGAGCTCGTTGAGGATGCTGAGGAAGGCGGTTATGGTCTTGCCGCTCCCGGTCGGGGACGAGACCAGGACGTTGACCCCCTTGTGGATAAGGGGTATGGCGTAGGCCTGGGGCTCCGTCAGGTCCTGGAACTTGCCCATGAACCACTTCTGTATGAGCGGGTCCATGAGGTCCATGACCTGCTTCAGAGAATGCCTCTTGTTCTCGTACCTCAGCGACATCCTAGGCCTCTATTGTTAATCTCTACTCCTTTTTCTAAGGGTTACATATCCGTTAATGTAAATCAGCGGTGATACTACTCGTGGGTATTAATATTTTCGCTTTCGAATATAAATCCAGGGCGATATTGTCCGTATGGGAACTATAAATGGACCTGCGCCGGTTCCGTCGGTCCGTTCCACATTTTAACTAAAAAGCATGGCCCGTTTTCTTGAAATGGGCCGGCACGATATTTTTCGATTCCCGGTCAACATATGGCGCTTTCGGGGAGGTCGCATCATCGAGCTATCCATGCCTCCGGCTCGGAGGAATTTGCGGATGGCCATTCGCATGCGTTCCTTGGCTAAAGCTATGGGAACAGGTCCTCGAACTTGTCTTGCAGGTTCATCTGCAGCTGTTCGAGTATCCCCTCGAAGTTGGGGCTCCTGAACTCCCGCACGCTCTTCTCCTCTTCGAACCTCACCTTCGCCACGAAGGCGTCGCCCTGGCGAACGACCTCGATGTCACAGATATTGCCCAATAGTTGCCATTCGTTCTGCTGCATCATGGTTGGTAGGCCCCCCGTCTGTACAATATGCCCTTTTCTCTTGATTTAGCTGATAGAGGGCGGTCTATCATTGTCCGTATAGAATAGGTATCCCCAGGACCTTAATAAATCTTTCCCCATTTTCGACGCTTGCCGTATATCGTTGGTATAATGATTTCGTTATCGGGGCTATCCTTTTCGTAACTTCAGACATTCCCTTTGGTGATTTTGCCAAGGAACCGTCGAACCTTGTCCTGAAGGTCCTCGGGCCCGGAATATCTCTCGAGGTGGAATAGCGGATCCGTGTTGCCCTCGAAAAGGGCCGAAAGGACAGGCAGTTCCTCGTGGCACAGTGCCAGGACCGGGATGTCGTGCTCGCGAACGGCCACGGCCACCTCGTAGCCGACCCCGAGGCTCGGATAGGTCACATCAGCGATCAGGCAGTCGGCGAGCTCCAGCCAGGCCATATCCCGGTTGAAAAGATATCTGTCCCCTTTCCCGGTGGCCTTGACCTTCGGGGCCTTGTCGGCGCAGACCTCGTTCATTGGCATGTGGCCGAGACCCTCGACGATATTGGCTAACCGTCTGAGGGCCTCCCAGCCCTTCCCGTCCCCGCCGCCGCGCATGCTCGCGGCCAGATAGACCTTCAGGACCCGACCTGCCATATCTCGTCACCGACATAATGGATCGTCTTGACCGCCTTGCCCTTGTTGGTCCTCACCATCTCGGTCCCCTTAATCAGGGCCCGCCCTATGGCCAGGGGCTTTTTGTTCCTGGTGTCTCTGACCCAGACGAGCCCCCCAACCTCGATGGCCGGGTCCGCGGCAACGATGCCCGGGCACATGACATCGGCCCCCTTGGTCACGAAAGGGACCGCCCCCATGTCCACCTCGACGTAGGATTTGGTGGGCCCGAGCTTCAGGAGCCCCCGGACGGTCGGCACGGGAGCGCCGTCGATATAGATGGCGACCGGGACGCCATCCACGAGCACGAACTCCTGTCCATGCTCCCCGGCGACCTCGGCCACCTCGATGTTGTCAGTTTCTTTTAGCGGGGCGCAGCCGAAGATGCCGGTCATCCTTGCGGAGAGTTCGTCGATCTCCTTCCGCCGGAGCATGTGCCTTCGCTTGTACTTGGTCTCGCCGGGCATGGTAAGGCCTACTTTTTGAGCGCTGGCGCGATGGCGTCCATGACGCTCTTGCGGACGGCCTCATCCGTGAACACCGGCAGGTTGCCCGGGACCGTCACGACCGGGATGCCGGCCTTTTTCAGGACCTCGATGGCCGGCATGCACTTGTCCTGGAACTCCCTGAGCCGGGACCGTATCTTCTCCTCGGTGTCGTCGGACCTCTGGATGACCTCGGCGCCGCATTCCTTGCAGAACTTGCCGTCCTTGGGCGGCTTGTGCTCCAGGTGGTAGACCTTGCTGCACTTGGGGCATATCCTGCGGCCCACGGTCCTCTTCACGATGGCGCCGTCCTCGTTGTCTACGATGACCACGAGCCCGATGTTGACTTTCTTCTCCTTGACGAGCTTGAGCAGGAACTTGGCCTGGTCCACTGTCCGGGGATATCCGTCCAGCACGGCTTTCTTGAAGCCCAATTTGGAGAAGTAGCCCATGAACAGCTCGTTCGTTATCTCGTCGGGGACGAACTTGCCCGAGGACACGAAGGTGTCGGCCTTGAGGCCCAGGACCACGGAGCCCGTGTCGCCCTTGGCCCCGGCCTTCTTCAGGGCCGCGGCGATGTCATTGTCGGGCCTGAACTTGCCCGCCTTGGCGTCGTAGAACTGGGCCGGGTCCCCCTTGAAGCCGCTCTCGCGGTACTTGCCCAGGTACTCCCTGAATATATTCCCCGTGGAGAGCTGCTGGAACCCGAACTCCTTGACCAGCACGTCGATGCGGGGCTGCTTGCCGGCCCCGGACTTGCCCGTCACGACTATATTCTGGACCTCGTCCTTCATCATGTGAACCCCTCGCCTAGGAGGAGGAACGATTGTCGTTTAAATAAACCTTGACGTGGAAGAGATGATAAGGATAAGAAAAAAATAAAAAAAACGGGGCTCACTGGGACCTGCGCCTCGAGATCACGACCAGGGCCACGGCGACTGCTACAACGAACACGACGCCCTCGAAGCCTGGCGGGTTCTTCTTCGGCTTGGCCTTGATGACGAGGGATACGGTCTTGGTGACATTGGTGTTCCCGTCGCTGACGATGAGGGAGATTATGTGGTTCCCCTTCTTGAGGTCCTTGAACTTGAGCACCTTTCCGCTCCCCATGAGCCCGGTCACATTGTCCTTCCACGTGTAGGATATGTAGTCACCCTCGAGGTCCGAGGCGTTGTCGGCCGTGAAGGTTATGGACTGGCCCTCGGTGTAGCTTGCGCCGTCCTTGGGCAACAGTATCTTCACGTTGGCCGGCGGCACGTTCACGTCTTGCACCGTCAGGTTCCACTGCCAGGAGTCCTTCAGCAGCCCGTCGCTGACCTCCACCTTGATGTGGTACATGCCCGTGGACGGGATGGCCGAGTTGGGATCGTTGTCTGTAACGAACTCGAGGACGTTGGAGGTCGTCGTCTGTACGGCGCCCTCGACGGTCCACGCATAGGTCAGTGTCTGGTTCTTGTCCGGGTCCTTGACGAAGACCACCTTGAAGGTCATGTTCGAGCCTTCCTTCATGGTCGGGTCCCTTTCGGGCGGCTGGACCGTGATTATCTTGGGCTGGTCGTTCACAGGGCCCACTGTGACTATAAGCGTCACGCGGGCCTCTATCCGGGCCAGGTCCCTGGCGACGACGTATATGGTGTCCTTGCCGTACCAGTCCTGCAGCGGCACTATCTTCACGAGGCCGTTGGTCTCGATGGTGGCCATGAGGTTCGTCGGCAGGGGCGCCCCCAGCGAGTAGGTCATGTTGTCGCTCGCATAGGAGATGTCCTTGTCAGCGAACCACGGGGCCGTGTAGACCTGGGCCCCCACCTGGTCCTCCGATATGTTGTAGTACCTGGTTGTTGGGCCCACGACCGTTGGCGCGTGGTTCTTGTGGCGGACGCTTATGGTCAGGTTGGACCAGGCCGGCACGGGGTTCGTGTCGTAGGCTGTTATGTTGACCACCACGGTCCCGGTCCACCCGTCCACTGGCCCCACGGTGACCCTGCCCTCGATATTGTCGATGTGCACGGGCACCGAGCCATTGTGCGCCACCTTGAAGGTCAGGTTCGAGGTGTCTATGTCCTTGAAGACATCGTAGAGCGTGCCCTGCATGGTGGTCGTCTCGGTCTCGTTCATGGTCACGGACGGCAGCTCCCCCAGGATGTAGGGCGGGTCGTCCACCGGGACCACCTTGATGGTGGTCGAGGCCGTGTCGTAGGATGGGCCCGTGTTCGCCCATGCATCGTTGGCCTTGAAGGTTATGGGAATGGTCCCGCTGGCCGTGTTCCAGTCCTTGATGGGCTTCATTGTCACGGTCCCGTTCGCTCCGATGCTCACGGTCAGGTTCGGCAGGTAGGACGGCGAGAAGCCGTAGGTCAGCTGGTCGCCCTCTGTGTCCTGGAAGTACTTGGTAATGTTAAGACCCGTGTATGTCGTGTCTTCAGGGAACGATATGACCGGCAGGTCCAGTATGTTCTTGGGGCCCTTGTCCGGCAGATCGAACATTATGGAATAGTCCGAGTTCAGGTACTTGAAGCTGGACTGCTCGATCTGGTTTATGTCCCTGACCGGCATGACCATCACGTAGTAGTCGCCCGAGGCCGGAGCCGTGAAGTTCTTTATCACGCACTTGCTGGTCACTGGGTTCGTGCCGCTGTAGACGTCGCCCGTGAGCGTATCGAAGACCCCTTTGACGAAGTTCAGGCTCTGGTCATAGATGGACATGTTGTATATGTCGTAGGTGTTCGTCAGGAGCGTGAATGTTATGTTGATCTTCTCGCCCGTGGACATATGGACCTTGCGCCAGTCGAAGTGGTCGATGGACATCTGCAGGTTGTCGTACTTCAGCACCTTCTGGGTCACGCTCGTGGCCTGCGTCGGGAGGTTGTTCCCGTCGGTCTCGACCGGGTCGAAGTCTATGATCGTGAGCTTGTACTGGCCCTTGCTGCCGGGCCAGCCCTTGATTCTGAGGTAGTACTGGCCCTCCCACGCGACCGCCTTGAGGAACTCGAAGTTCCCCGATGAATCGTTGTCCGTGGATGCGTTGAGCCACAGGGGGTTTCGGTGGCCCGGGTAGTAGAAGTTGAGCCTGTCCCACTGGTCCAGTGCGAACAGGTCGAAATCGGCACCCTTGGGGACATCGAGTGTCACCTGGATTCCCTTTGTGGGCGGTATGGAGAGCTTGTACCAGACGTTCGGGTTTGTCCCGGCCATGGTCTGCGTCGCGTCCAGGTTCCCTGGCATGGCCGTGACCCTGCCCAGGACCAGGGGCGTCTCGTTGTTGATGTTCATGGTGTAGTTGACGGGCTTGGAGCCGAGGCCGAGGTACATCCAGACATAGTATTCCCCGGTCTCGATGCAAAGGGCCGACAATGTCTCGATCTGCAGGAGGTTGGACTCGCGCCTTATGAGCGAGTGGATGGGGGCAGGCCCTATAAATTCCACATTGGCGTCGTAGTCCGTGGGTTTCAGGGGGTTCCATTCCTTCTGTATGAAGCTTAGGTTGATGATGGTGTTCGCGTCAATGTGGAGCTTGAAGACGTCTTTGTTGTCGTTGTTTATCTCCATGTTCCCCTTGACGACATCGCCGAACACGATCGCCTGGGCATTCGCATAGTCGTTGTTGGGCTCCGTGTCGGTGACCAGGGCCCTCCCAGAGGCCGCTTTCACCGGCGCGATGCCCGTATCGAGGTAGGCCAGCGCCGGGACGATCATCAGCAACACCACGAACCAGGCCATCGCTGGCCTGAGCTTGCTCTGAACGAGACCTTCAGTCATGGTAAGACCCTCCATCTATCACTAGTACCCATCCTGAAGTCCTTCGAGAATGGGATTTGCGTATTAGCTAGATAGCTCGTATATATTAAAGGTACTTGTTTAGCTACCGTAGATTCAAAACAGTAATTTATCCTTTTGACGAGAATTTATTGTCTAGGATTACTTTCACTTTTGAGTGTAACTACTCCTTTTTGTCGACGGAGAAAAAACCCGATTACTTTTACTTTCACTGGACCCTCACTAAAGGATATATACCTCCTATGGCCAGAATATATATTCATGGAAGTTCCCAGGACCGAGAGCATTTGGCTGGGCCCCGATAAGGGCCTCGGATACTTGTGTCACCTCTCGAAAAATCTCTATAATGAGGCCACTTACATAGTCCGTCAAGAGAAGTTCGCGACCGGCAGATGGGTCCGATATTACGAACTATGGACAGCACTGAAGAACTCTCCGAACTACAAGGGGCTTCCGGCGCAGACCGCCCAGCAGACCCTACGGACCGTGGATGCGTGTTGGTACGCTTACCGTATGGCCATAGCGGATTACATGGTCAACCCCGAGAAGTACCTCGCGATGCCGAGGTTTCCAGGGTACAAGAAGAAGGACGGGGAGTTCATCCTGGTCTTTACGAATCAGCAGGCCAAGCTGAAGAGTAGACTGCTCAAATTGCCTAAGACAATCGGATTGGAGGTGAGGACGAGACTACCGAAGGGTACGAAGGTCACAGGCGCGAGGATCATACCGAGAGGCACAGGCTTGCTGGAAATCACCTACGACAAGGAGGTGAAAGAAAAACGGGTGCATGAGAAGGAGAAATCCATCGAAGGCGAGATAGCGAACGACCCCAAGGAACAGGCAAAACCGTGCAGGGCGCTCGGAATAGACCCAGGACTTGAAAACCTGCTAGCTACCGTGAACAACATCGGCGTTCCGCCGATTGTGTTCAAGGGCGGGCCAGTCAAGTCCATGAACCAGTTCTTCAACAAGAGACGGGCCGAGCTCCAAAGCCAGTATGCCAGACAGGGGATTGATACAGGTCCGAAGATGCAGAAATTGTCCCTCAAGAGGAACAGGAAGATCAATTGCTTCTTCCATCTGGTCAGCCATCTGTTGATTTTGTACTGCAAGATGTGGGAGATAGACACGATTGTTCTGGGTAGGAACAAGCTCTGGAAACAGGAAATAAATCTCGGAAAGAGGACCAACCAGAACTTCGTGAACATTCCCTTCTACAAGTTGTATCAGATGATCAAATACAAGGCCGAGGAAGCTGGGATCAGATTAATCGAGATCGAGGAGGCCTACACGAGCAAGTGCAGTTTTCTTGATTGGGAGAGCATCGAGAAACATGAGGTGTACATGGGCAAGCGCATCAAGAGGGGCCTTTTCAGGTCTGCGAAGGGCATACTCATCAACGCCGATTTGAACGGGGCCTACAATCACATGCGAAATGCAATCCCGGAGTCCATGGAAAAACTGAAAGAGAAGGTCATGGCGGACGGGATAGAGGCTGTTGGTATACATCCGGTGAGGGCGGTCCTAGACTGACCTCGCGAAGGTTAGTTTCTGGTTGGAATGAAAGGATTTGACACAGCCGGGAGCTAAACGAATACTATTAAACTTATTCAAACGTTATTCGAATGGAATTTGGTCAATAGATTAAAAATAGAGAAAAATAAAAAGAAGGAACAGGCCCGGGTCTATCTCGGCGGTCCTGGCGGGACCTTCGAGGCCGAGGCCTTGGGTATGGTCGGCTCTGTGGCTGTCGTTGGCTGCTCGACTGTGGCCCCGCCAGGGGACCAGGTCGGGACGGCCGCGTCCTCCTCCATCGGGGGCTCGGGGGCGGCGGGGCCATAGTCTTGGGTGGGGTCGTAGTCCTGGGCTGGCGGCGGGCGGCGGGGCGGGGTTGCTGGCGGCGCGTAGGGCCTCGGCGGCGGTGCCGCCGGCCTCGTCGCGCCTCCCTGCTTGCCCCACAGCTGTGCCTCGTAGTTGCTCGCGACCTCTGCCTGGGTATCCGCGGCCTTGGGCTTGCGGCGCTTCATCATGAGGACCGCCACCAGTATGACCACGATCAGTACGATGACCACGACAAGGACCAGCATCATGGTCGTGCCAAGGCCAGCGGTCGCGGCCTTCTGGACCGTGATGGTCACGAACACAGAGGTCGATTCGCCCTGTCCGTCGGACACGGTCAGGGATATCTTGTGGTCCCCGGTCCCCTTGGGCGTGTAGATGACGCTGTCGCCCGTGCCTATGACCGTGTTGGTGGTCTCGTCCTTCCAGGTGTAGGTAATCTTGTCCCCGTCCGGGTCCGTGGCCGCGCCGGCCCTCATGGTCATCTTCTCGCCGGCCTTGATCTTCTTGGCCGGCGGGGGCTCGATAATCGCGGCCTGGGACGGCTTCCTGTTGACGTTCTGAACCTGAACATGCCAGCTCAGGTCCGTCGAGAGCTCCCCGTCGCTAACGACCGCCTTTAGGGTGTAGTTCCCCGCGGACGGCTTCCCGGACTTGTTCGTGTAGTCCGTTTCCAGCGTATAGGTGCTCGCCGTGGGCATGACCGGCAGGACCTTGCCGTCCAGGTACCACCGGTAGGTTATGGTCTCGTCCTTGTCGCTGTCCACGTACTTCAATATCGTGAAGGCCTTGAGCTCGCCCTCCTTGAGGACCACCACGGTCGTCGACGGGCTCGCCTCCAGTATGACCGGCGGCTGGTTGACGTTGAGGACAGTGACCTCGACGTAGACAACGGTCTTGGACCCGTTCAGGTCCCTAGCCGCGATTGGCACTTCGACCTCGCCGGACCAGTTGTTGGCCGGCTTGAGCGAGAGGAAGTTGCCGTCCAGGCTCGCCTTCATGTTGGTGTTCTCCGGGTGCTCGTAGGTGTACTCTACAGAGTACCTCAGGGAGTCGCCGGCGTATGAGATGTCCGGGTCTTCGAACATGGTGGTCACGTTGAGGGCCTTGTCTACGGTGTTCTCGGTCATGTTGTAGAACTTCTTGGTGAAGCCGCCGCCCTTGGGGGTCGGGGCGTGGTTCACGTGCCTCACGGTCACCTTGAAGGTGACGTTGGTCTTGAGGCTGCCCGTGTCCTCGGCCTGGACCGTCAGGACCTCGGTCCCGAACCACTGGTGGACCGGCCCAACGGTCAGTATGGTGGTCACGGGATCGATGACCGCTGGTATGTGGTCCATGCCCATCACGCGGTATATCAGGTGGTCGCCGTCCGGGTCATCGAAGACCATGCTCATCTCGGCGGGCGATGTCCGGTTCGGCGTGTCCTCGTCCGTGGTGATGTTCTGGATGGGTAGCTGCACAATGGGTGCGAAGTTGACCGGTGTGATGATTATCGACGAGTTGAGCGAGGAGCTCTTCGTGCCCCAGTCGGCCGCCGCGTCCGTGGCCTTGAAGGTTATGTTGATGGGCTTGCCGCCGTTGTTGTAATAGGCCTTCGGGGTGACTGTGACCTTGCTCGAGGGCTGGTCGATGGAAACGGTCACGTTCGGGTTGTTGACCGGCTCGGAGTACGAATAGCTTAGCGTGTCCCCCTCGTTGTCTCCGAAGTAGTTGTTGAGGTTGAGGCTGTTGTTCGTCGCACCCTCGAGGACCCGGATGGGCGGTATGGAGACGGCCTTGGCGAACGGGCCGTAGTCCGGCAGGTCCCAGGTCAATTTGTACATCGTGTCGGCGGGCGTGAAGGCCGCCACGTCCTGCATTCTCCAGGCCACATGGACATAGAAGTAATAATCCCCGGCCACGGAGGCACCCGTGCTGAAGGGGGCGAACTTGAGGTGGGCGTTGCCGTCCAGCCCGTTGGTCTGGTAGTTGTACGAGCCTCCGAGCACCGTCGTCCACTCCCAGAGCGAGGTCGTGAACCACTGGTCCGTGAACCCGAAGAGCACGTCCACCTTGGTCCCGTAGGTCATCAGGTCCAGGTCGGCGTTCACATACTCGCCGGTGTTGAGGTGCACCTTGTACCAGTCGACGGCGTCGAAGGACTGCGAGAGCGTGCCCATCATGATCCTGTCGCTCTTGTTCGGGGTCACCGGGACCGCCGTTGCCGGCGTGCTGTCCCCGTCGTCGAAGAAGGAGGCCTGCTCGATCTTCAGGCTGAAGGCCCCGTGGCCGCTCCACCCGTAGACCTTGATGTAGTAGGAACCCTCCATGGAAAGACCCTCGACATATTCGTAGCCGCCGGTCTGGTTCTTGTATGACTCGTTCAGGTCGTAGGGACAGGAGAACCCTACGAAGTACTTGGGCATCTCCGGCCATGTTGTGAACAGATAGAGGTCATAGTCGCCGGTCGCCGGGACCGTGAGGTTGGCCCTGACGCCCTGGCCCGTCGGGATGGTCAGCTTGTACCAGGCGTCCGTGTAGGACCCCGTGGCAGTGTCTATGTTGCCGACCACAGTTGCGGCCCCTGTGGATATCGCGTCCTGCTGGTCGACGCTCAGATGATAGCGTGTGTCCATGGTGTGCGTCCCGGAAGTGCCGTTCGCATAGACCCAGATGTAGTGGAAGCCGGACTCGTAGACCATTATCGACATGGCGTCCTGCCGGGTGGTCTGCATCCAGTGGTCCGTCAGGTAGTACATCTCCGGGTCCATGACCTGGTAGTCCAGGTCGTATTGATAGGGTATCGCCGGGTTGTAGTCATTGAGATAGAGCGTCACATTGAGGATTTTCCCCACCGTGGCGTTTATCTTGAACACATCGTTGGCGTCGGTCCAGTTCATGAAGCCGGAGACATGGTCGCCGGCATGTATCTCCATCGCCTGCCCATAGTTGTTGTTGGGCTCGATCTCGCTGAAGTTCGCACGGCTTCCGGCCTTGGCCCCGGCTGGGGCCGTCAGTAGCGGGAAGAATGCGGTCACGACCATGAGGGCCACAAGGACCATCGCTGCTCTCTTCGACATCTGTGCCATGATATCAGACCTCACTTTGGAACTAGGTACATACAATATTGATTGTATAGGAATACATAATCCCCAATGTAGAAAAAGGTTTGCGCTGATGGATATCAACTATAGGCGGCCTCATAACCGCCAGGGCCACAAGATTTTTCTCTCCAAGGAAGCATGGCCGGGCCGCCATGGGTCCCAAGGACAGTGCCAAGGCCTGCGACAAGTGCAGGAACGATGCGGTGGCCTTCATCAGGTACAGCGGGGCCCATTTGTGCAACAACCACTTCTTCGAGTTCGTTGAGAAGCGGGTCCGGAGGGACCTCAAGAAGCAGATGGCCGCCTGGAAGAGGAAGGAACGGCTGCGCGTTGGCGTGGCATTGTCCGGCGGCAAGGACAGCTCGGTCACATTGGCCATCGTCCAGGGCCTGCTTTCCAAGCGCAGGGACACGGACATCGTCGCCATCCTGGTGGACGAGGGAATAAAGGGCTACCGGCCCAAGACCGTGAAGGCCGCCATGGAGCTGTGCCGGGGGCTCGGGATTCCCCTCATCATAGGCTCCTTCAAGGACGAGTTCGGCATCACCATGGACGACATCGCCAAGGTGGCCGGGGACCAGACCCCGTGCACCTACTGCGGGGTCCTCCGCAGGCACATGCTCAACCTCATGGCCAAGGAGGCCTCCTGCGACGTCCTCGCGACGGGGCTCAACCTCGACGACACGGCCCAGTCCATCCTCATGAACGTGGCCCGGGGGGACGTGGAGCGGCTCGCGAGGCTCGGACCCCATCATCGCGTCCAGAAGGGCCTGGTCCCCAGGGTCCAACCGCTCAGGTCCATACCCGAAAAAGAGTCCTTCCTCTACGCCCTCCTGAAGGGCATCCGGTTCTCCCACGCCGAGTGCCCCTACGCCGACGCGGCCATCAGGAACAAATATCGCAAGATCGTGTTCGACCTCGAGGACGACACGCCAGGCACAAGGCACGCGCTGTTGCGGTCCTACGATGGGATAAGGCCGTGCCTCGCCGAAAGGTACAAGCCAGCCAAGCTCAAGGCCTGCAAGGCCTGCGGCGAGCCCACTGTGAAGGAGACCTGCGAGGCCTGCGCCCTGGTGGCGCACATCAGGGAACGGCGGACCAGGGGCCGACGCGGGAAGGCCTAGGGCTGGTTCTGGGGGCCTGGCGGCTGCGCCGGATAGACCGGTTCCGGCTCTGCCTGTGGAGGTGTCGCCGGGTCGTACTCCATCTGCCCGTCCGGCGGTGGCATGGTCGCTACCGCGTTGGGGTCGAAGTTCTGGACCTGCGGCTGTTCCGGTCCCTTCTTCCTCCCCTTCATCATGACGAAAACAGCCACCAGCGCGACCGCTATGACGGCCACGATGACGCCCACCAGGAGGAAGGTTAGGTCCTGGACCTTGTGGACAGGCTTCTTCGGCGGCGGCGGCGCCGGCGCGATCTGGACCGTGAGCATGATGGTGTCCTTGGAGTGGTCGTTGTCCGTGACCGTGAGGTTCAGATAGTATGTCCCGGCGGACCAGTAGGTGAAGTTCACAACGGCCTCCCTCTTGATGGTGCTGTTCCCGAAGTCCCAAAGATAGGAGATTATAGTCCCGTCCGCGTCCGAGGAGTTCAGGGCCGAGAGCACGATGGCCTTGCCGGCAACGCCCGTGTGGTTGTACTCGGCCTTGGCCACCGGTGGCCTGTCGTTGATACTGACGGTGATGTTGGTCTCGGCCGCGGATTCATCGTCATCGATGACCTTCAGGCTTACATGGTAGACCTTGTTGTCCTTGAACGCGTGGGCAACCTTCGCGCCGTACAAGAAGGTCCCGTCGCCCATGTTCCAGGTCATGTTCACTATGGTCCCATCTATATCCGTGGAGTTGCTCGTGAAATGTATCGGCTCGCTGGTCAGGGCCTCTAGGACGTCCGGTGTTATACCTGCCACCGGCCCCAGATTGTAGATGGTGACCGTCCAGTTGGCCCCGTCGCTCCTGGCCCCGTCGTTGTCGAGGACGAACAGGCTGACGTTGTAGGTCCCATCGTCCTTGAAGTAGTGGATTGGGGCCTCCTTGTCGGATTTGGTACCGTCGCCGAAGTCCCACAGGAAGGTGACGATCGTCCCGTCCGGGTCCTCGACCTTGGGCACGAAGTTGAACTGCGTCGTGACGTTCCCGTCCTTACCGCTGGCCTTGAAGGTGGCCGTCGGGGCCCGGTTGCGCACGTGGATCATGAGCTTGGTCGAGTTGGTGGCGCCGTTGGTGTCCTTGATGGTCAGGCTGACATTGTAATAGCCGTCGTCGGCGAACCGGTGGGTCAGCTTCGAGGCCGTCGACTTATTGCCGTCGCCCAGGTCCCAGGCGTAGGTCACGGGCCCTTCCACGTCGCCGGATTTCGATGCGTCGAACGATATATTGATGAGCGTGTAGACCGAGTAGGCGCTCGCCGTGGCGTTGATGTACGGGTCCCGGTTCTTCACCGTGATGGTGACCTTGGGGGCCCAGGGGCTCTCCAGCGATGTGTTGTCCATGACCTTTACGGTCACATTGAACTGCCCGACCGTCTTGTACTGGTGGACCATGGCCGCTGTGAAGCCCCAGTTCTGTGGCTGTCCCTCGCCCCAGTCGAACTTGTACTTGGCGACATTGCCGTCGTCCGCCGAGGCCGAGGCGTTGACGGTGATGTTGTCGAAGGTGTAGATCACCAGCGGGGTCGCCGTGAAGTCGACCGTCGGTATCTTGTTGACGTAGATGCTCCGCTGGGCCTGGTTGTTGTCCTCCCTGACCTCGGTTATGAGCCCCAGCGGGTCGACCGTGATCTTGAAGATATGGTCGCCCCAGGTGCTATGCCAGGTCAGGTTGAACCTTCCAGACCCGCCGGCTAGGGCTATGACCTTCGTGAGGAGCTGCTTGCCGTCCATGTCCACGCGGGTGTCCACCGCGGGCAGCGGGTTCCCGCCCAGGTTCCTGACCGTGAAGTCAACGGTCACGTTGTCGCCCTCGATGGGGTCGGCCTTCGAGAACACTATGTTGGCCGGCGTGACCGCGAGGTCGTTCTGCCGGGAGAGGTTGCCCGTGATCACGAGGGCGTAGGGCTGCGGCCCCTGGGGCGTGTTCACGCCCGTGACCTTGATGCCCCAGCCGCCCAGGGCCGGCGTCATGTTGATGATGTTCTCCTCGACGTTGATGCTGTCGAAGGAACCGCCCGTGACCGACTGGTGCGGGTAGGCGCTAGCGCCGATCTTGTTCCCCTTGAACACGGTCAGGCCGTCGGGGGCCGTGACCTGCAGGTCCAGGTCGTTGACGAGCTCCTTGCCGGCACTGATCTGGCCCCAGTAGTCGGTCCAGACCAGCGTTATCCTAAGCGGCTCGTTGTTGCTCACAACGCCCACGGTGTAGTCGGCGGAAAAGCCCGTGGTGAGGCCGGTCTTGTTGTCGTCAATGATCAAGCCCCGGGTGTCCCCCTGGAAGTAGAGCGAGTTGTCCAGGTCCAGCCGGCCCCAGCCCTGGGTGTTGCTAGGATAGTTCATCCCGCTGTAGGGCAGGTGGTAGGCTATACCGTGGCTCATCTCGTCGGCGCTGTTCACGCCTATGGCCTTGAGCAAGGCCCCGGAGGCGTTGAAGCCGTCCGAGGGGCTCCTGGCGCCCGAGGGATAGAAGCCGTCGTAGAAGTACTGCCTAGCGAGTATCATGTTCCCGGCCGCGTCCGGGGTGGACCCGGAGGTGCCTCCCAGGTTGCTAAAGCCGTTCTGGGTCCCCGAGTCCGGAGCATTAATGTCGGTGGTCGCGGATATGGTCGGCTTGAGCCTGCCGTCATCGGTGGGGCCCCGGCCCGTGTAGTCGTGCAGGTCGTCTTGGTTCGGGGTGTTCTGGGCGGCCCCCATGCTCATGGTATTCTTGGCCGAGGCCATGTCGCACACGCTGTTGGAGACGTCACCCGCGCCATAGTTGTGGTTCGCGATGACCCCTATGAAGTCCTGGTGGCCCCACAGGAACTGGTCCAGCTCCTGGGCGTCGTCGTTGTAGGCCCCGCCGCCCACGCACACCATGCTCCCCGAGTGCACGCGGGCCCCGTCGTCGTAGGACTTCTGGTAGAGCCTGCTCTTGTCCGCCGGCCTCGCGTCCGAGAAGGGCGTGTCGTCCCACACGTCCTGGAACGAGACCTTGGCCTTGTAGGCCATGCCGTGGTATTGCGGGTTCCCGTTGTTGGCGTCGTTGTCTCCCACGTTGACGCCCACCGTCATGGACCCGTGGCCGTAGCTGTCCACGCCCTGGTCGGGGGCGAACTTCCAATAGTTGACGATCTTCCGGTGGTTCAGGTTCGGCGGCGTGTTCGCGGCAGGGTCGCTGTACTGGACTGCCTGGTTCGCGTCGTGGAAGGCGTAGTGGGTGACCCATATGCCCGTGTCCGCGTTGCCTATCGTCATGTTCTCGCCGTGGAGCCCGTGGTCGTAGAGCGGGTAGTAGTTCTGCGTGTTGGACTGCGAGATCCACTGGGCCGGGTCGTTGGGCGGGAGGCCGCCCTTGTACCGCATGTCTATGGCCATGACGGGCCCGAGCCGGGCGACCCTCGGCACCGCGGCGTCAAGGACCGTGGCCTCGATGGTTGGGTTGAGCTGGTCGCTTACGGATGTCACATCGGCGCCCGTTGTGAGAAGGTCCCAAACGACCGGGACGGTGTCCTCGCCCTCGTAAAGGACGACGTTGACCGTCAACGGGCCGGTGGCTAGCTTGACGTCCGGTGCCACCTTGAAGGCCGGCTGGTAGTTGCCGACATAGGAGACGAACGGCAGGTCCTTGACCGTGCCGGCCAATGATGCGTCCATCTTGACGATGTAGGCGTAGTTCGGGATGTAGTTCAGGACTGTGCCACCGATGGAGGACAGCTCGTCCGTCCAGGCCTGCTTAATGGGCCCGATGCACTGGACAAGGAAGTAACCCGCGCCCTCGGTCGGGGCGTCCTGAAGGTATTCCGACGGGATGCCCTGGTCCTCTATCGGGAACCGTGTATCGTAAGCGTAGTCCGCCATGTAGATGACGGCCCTGTCGTCCAGGTTCCGCCGGATCGCTAGGCCCGACAGCTGGGCCTCGGTACCGCTGACCATGGCGAGGTCGCCGTAGTCCTCGAGGATTGATGCCCCTGATGCCTTGAGCTGTTCCTTCTGGAGCTCGGTGGTCGTGTCGACGAGAGCGATGTGCTGCTCGGCGTCCGAGGATGCCAGCGCCATGAAGGATGTCGTGACCATTAAAAAGAGCAAGGCAATGCTTGCGGCCCTTCGGCAGGATGAGCGCACGATATTGCCGGGTCTCCCCGGCGCCTGGTCCCTATGCGACAAGAAAAAGCCTCCACAAGGTCATTCACATCCCGCTAAAGGTCACGGACCTCCGGGGATGCACCATACCATGTACCTGATGGATATATTATGGTTATTGAGCGACTTTGCAAGTATGGAACGATAGGACGCTTCAAGGTGCCCGTCGCAATCTAATGATTCGAATGCGAGTTTTTCTTTTAGGCTTTCCGAATATCACGATCGTGCTCAATACAACGATTATAGTGAAGAGGAATGGCTGTGGGTCAATTTGAGATTTGTGAGCCTTCGGAATTTTGCCAGTGATTTCAATGACATTGTTCATTTCATTGGATTCCATTATTGAATAATTCGGGTCTAAGGCGAATTTGACATAGTAATCACCGGTCGCGCTAGGGATCCAGCAGAAGGTCGTGTTCACAGATTGTCCCGGGTCTATAGGGCCAATATCCATTTGATAGGCGATGAACCCATCGATAGAGAAGGTCAAGATGAACTGCCCCGACGAGAAATCGCCGTCATTCAGGACCATAACATCGTAACAATATGACTTCCCTTTTTCTGGTAAGCCTAGGGAAGGTTGGAAATGCACGAAGGTCAGGTCGGGTAGTTTTATCGAAAGCTCAAGGTCCAAATATGTCGACGACCCATCGAATGTTGTCACATTGACAACCATAGGAATCATGAGGAAGTATGGATGGACAGGGATGTTAATCAAGAGATTCAATTCGATTTCTTCCCCAATGTCAAGAAGAACATTATCGACCGACCCATCCTTGGTTTCAAACGATATCCCCCAATCATTCGTTAATTCGCTCATCACTCGAAGGTTCAATGTATCAGGGCCATTTCCGAGGTTCTTTATGGTCAGTGAGAAGGAGACTTTGCTGTTCGGAATGCCATTCATCTTCGGGTTCGGGCATTCGATTTGCACAATCGGAAAATGTTTGACAATGATATTTATCGTTCTCGTCAGGTTGATACCACGGCCATTATCGATGAAGGTGTTCAACAAATAGGTACCCGAATGTGCAAAGGCCGGGATTTCAAGATTTAGATTCAAAGCCTTATGGGCCCAGGGTTCCAGGTCAATATCTGTGACCTGGGCCCCTTTGTACAAGAAATTGCCATTCCATCCTATTGGAAGGTTGGT